>Ga0315288_10000107_pt1 | contig 88281 bp, 72 predicted proteins | sample YL17G11_20_MG_FD_203454 | JGI IMG/M metagenome (GOLD analysis project Ga0315288, IMG submission 203454) | Sediment microbial communities from Yellowstone Lake, YNP, Wyoming, USA - YL17G11_20 | ecosystem: Environmental > Aquatic > Freshwater > Lake > Sediment | place: USA: Wyoming | collected... | reverse complement strand
CGCCCAGGCCGGCGCCGATGGCGCCGCTGGAGACGACGGCGACCCGCAGGCCGCGGCCCTTGAGGTCGTGGACCTCGTCGGCGATGCGTTCGACGAGGGCGCGGTCCAGCCGCCCCCGCGAGTCCGCCAGGACGTTCGTTCCGAGTTTGACGACGAGGCTGCGGACGCCGCTCATCGCCTCTTGGCGCGCCTGTTCGCTCATTGCGGTTCCTTGGCCGCCAGCGTCTCGCGGACCAGGTCCACGTTCCTTCGTGTTGCGCCCTGGAGTCGGCGGATGACGCTCCGCGCGGCCGCGCCCATTTCACGGCGGCGGTCGGCGTGAGTCAAGAGTTCCTCGAGCGCCTGGGCGAGCGCCGGCAGGTCGGCGGCCTGGCGGGCGGCGCCGGCGGAGATCATCTCGCGGGCCTCGACGGCGAAGTTGAACATGTAAGGTCCCCACAGGAGGGGCTTGGCGAGCGACCCCGGTTCCATCGGGTTCGACCCGCCGAGGGGCGCAAACGACCGTCCGACGATCACCACGTCCGCCAGGGCGTACCATTTCATAAGATCGCCCATCGTGTCGCCGAGGATAACAGGCGCGGGGGGCGTGGGTCCCGTCGTTTCGCCGGTGGACCGCCGGAGGATGCCGAACCCGGCGATGAGAATAACTGCGGCGGCGGCGTCGAAGTTCTCCGGCCGGCGAGGGACGATGACGAGGCGCGCCGCCGGCCGGCGCTCGCGGACCGCGCGAAACGCCTCCAGGAGGATCGCCTCCTCGCCCGGGGCTGTGCTCCCCGCCACCAGAACGGGGGCGCCCGGCGCGATGCCGCTCGAATGCCGAAGGTCCTCGGCGCCGGGGACGGTGTCGGCGAATTCGACGGCGTCGTGTTTCATCTGGCCCGTGACGCGCACGCGCTTCGGGTCGGCGCCGAGGCCGACCAGGCGCTCCGTGTAAACGGGTGCCTGGGTGGCGATCGCGGTGCAACTGGAGACGACGGCCCGCATGAGGCCGCGGATCCGAAGGTACCGCCGGTACGACCGCTCCGTCATCCGCAGGTTGACGACGAAAACCGGCAGGCCGCGTCGGCGGGCGAGGAGAAAGAAGTTCGGCCACCATTCGGATTCGACCTGGACGACGGCCGTGGGGCGGATCCGCCCGAGCGCGAGCCAGACGCACGGCGCGAGGTCCAGGGGGAAGTGAAAGATGCACCGGCCGGGGAAGAGCCGCTCGGCCCGCTCGCGGCCGGTGCGCGTCGTCGTGGAGAGGACGATGTCGGCGTCGGGAAACGCCTCGGCCAGGGCCGGGATGAACGTGCGGGCGGCCTCGACCTCGCCGACGCTGATAGCGTGGACCCAGAATCGCTCGGCGGCGGGGGGGAGGCGCGGGACGAAGCCCCAGCGTTCCCAGCACCGCCTGCGATACTTCGGCTTGAAGGCGAGGAGCGCGAGATACACCGGCCAGCCGACGAGCGCAGCGAGCGCATAAACGGCGTTGACGAGGATGAGCCAACCGGTGGCGCTCTTGCTCGCTTTCATCATCGGCCCATCTTAGCGCGGCCGGGCGGCGCGTGCCAGCGGATTCTGATTGGGGGTCGGGGGCCGGTGCGCGCCGTTCGAGCCGGGTGCGGTTCGCCGCGGGGCTTGCCCCGCGTCCCGGCGCGCTGGGACCAGCGCCCCGCAAGCGGGGCGGCGAACCTGCCGCGCGAGCCTGGCTTCCGCCGCCGGCTCGAAAGGCGTAAACCCCCGCCGCCGGCTCGAATGGCGCAGCGTCGTTTTGCCTTGCATGGGGGCACAGACGCTGATAGATTGGCCGTCGCGGTGCGAGTCCGGCGAACAACGTCCGCGCGGTCAAGATCGGTTGACGGCCAATGCTTGAGAACCTTGGCGAGTGGGTGACATCCTGGCCGTGCGGCGCCTTTCTTTTTTTGCTGGGCCTGTGCGTCGGCAGTTTTCTGAACGTGTGCATCCACCGGCTGCCGACGGGCCTGAGCATCGTTCGGCCGGCGTCGCACTGCATGGCGTGCGAGGGGCCGATCGCGTGGTACGACAACATTCCGGTCGCGAGTTACTTTGTGCTGGGCGGCCGGTGCCGGCGGTGCGGGGAGCCGTTCAGCGCCCGGTACATGGTCGTCGAACTGGCGACGGGTCTTATTTTCGCGGGGTACTGGGCGGCGTATTTCAAGACGGGTCTTCGTCCGGAGGCGGCGCACGGCGGCGTGTATGCCGTGCACATGGTGCTGGCGGCGGCACTGGTGGTGTCGGGCGTGATCGACCTGGAGCGCAAGGAAATTTACACCTCGGTGACGAACTTCGCGCTGGCGGTGGCGGTGGCGGGGAGTTTCCTCTGGCCCGAGGTCCAGAAGGCCGGGGCCTACGATCACGCGCTCGCGCCGTGGGTCGGCTGGGACCGGGCGGACGCGGTGCTTCGGGCGCTGGTGGGCGCGGCCGTCGGCGCGGGGCTGATCGTTCTGGTGCGTGCAGGCGGGACGGCGGTCTTCGGACGCGAGGCCATGGGCATCGGCGACGCGTACCTCATGGCGGCGGTCGGTGCGGCGCTCGGCTGGGAAGCGACGGTGCTCGTGTTTTTCATCGCGCCGTTCGTCGCGCTCGCGTATGTGTTTGCTTCGGCAATCGGGCGTGCGGCGTTCGGCAAGGCGGAGGGGAAGAAGTCGGCGGCGGCCGCCGGCCGAAAGACGCCCATCGCCCCGGTGGTCGGAATGGTCCTGGGATTCGCGGCCCTGCTGACGGCGGCGGCGGGGACGTATCGGCATTGGGCGATCCCCGTGATGCCGATCCTCGCCGTGTCGCTCCTGCTGTTCCTGGCGAGTTACTGGCTGTGGCGCCGGCGGGGGCCCGCGGAGGCCGAGGCGGAAGCCGACGAGGCGCCGGCCGCAAGGCCGACGGTGGCGTGGCTTCCGGTGGCGGGGACGACGGTGGCGCTGGCGGGACTCGCGGCGGTCGGCGTGGCGACGGGGGCGGGATGGATGGCCGGCGCGCGGGTGCTTCTGGCGGCGTCGCTTGCGCTGGCGGGCCTCGGTTTCTGGCTGACGAGCCGGGAGGAAGGGCAATCGGCGGGTGAGGGCGGAGCGGCGGGGCCGCAGGCCGAGGATTCAAGCGGCCGCGAGATGCCCTACGGGCCGTTTCTCGGCCTGGCCGCCGGCCTGGTGATGCTCTTCGAGGAGGCGATCGTCGGGCATTTTCGGCCGGGCGTGGAGGGCGCGCTGCGGTTGGTGTGGGACGCCGTCGCGCGGTAGGAGAAGGCCATGTACAAAAGGGTGGGCCTATGGTTTATACTGGGGGGGTGCGTGCTGGTCGTCGGGTACGGGGCGTATCTGGCGGTGGCGAACGGGCCGCGCGAGACGGGCCTGATGCTTTATCCCTGGCAGGAAGGGAACGTGCTGGGGATTTGGGTGCTCGCGGTGGTGCTGGGGATGGGGATGGCGCTCGTGCCGCTGGTGCGCCTGCTGGTGCGGACGATCCGCGGCCTGAGGGCCGCGCGGGAGGAGAGGACCGAAGCGAAAGCGAAACGCGACCAAGTCCCGGCGCGCCGGGACGGCGCGGGTCGCGCGTAGTCGGTGCGTGAAGTGGCCCGGAGGCTGAAGAAAGGGAAAGGAGACTGTCATGCGAGGCGCAAGGGGCAGAGAGATGGGTCGGGGCGTGCGGAGGTGGAGGCCGGCGAGGGCGATGGTCGCCGTCGTCGCGCTCGGGGCGCTGGCGGCGATGGGCGCCGGGTGCCGCGAGCAGCAACTCGAGGAATCGAACGTGGCGCTTCAGCGTCAACTGGAGGAGTCGCTGGTGCAGAACGCGCAACTCCAGGCGCAACTGGACCAGATGCGGTCGGCGCCTCCCGCGCCGGCGGCGCCGACGGCGGCGGAAGTGCCGCCCACGGCGGGGGCGCCCAAACCGGACTTCGGGCCGGGCGTGGAGGTGCGGACGTCGGGCAACACGATGACCGTCACGTTGCCGGACGCCATCCTGTTCGCCTCGGGAAGCGCGGACCTGAAGAGCGCCTCCAAGGGGGTGCTCGACAAGGTGGCGGGGGTCCTGAACAAGGATTACTCGTCGCACATCATCCGCGTCGAGGGCCACACCGACAACCAGCCGATCGTCCGCACGAAGAAACTCTGGGCGGACAACTGGGACCTGGCGTGCAATCGGTCGATGGCGGTCGTGCGGTACCTGGTGACGAAAGGGGTGGACCCGAAACGGATTTACGCCTCGGGCTTCGGTTACAGCCAGCCGGTGGCGTCGAACGCGACGGCCGAAGGCCGGGCCAAGAACCGCCGCGTCGAGATCGTCGTCGCGCCGCGATAATGTTTTTCACCGCAGAGACGCAGAGGTCGCAGAGGGATGATTGAGTGACAACGGCAAAAGCAGTTGCCGTTCCCCTATCCTTGCCTTTGCTGTTCTCTGCGTCCTCTGCGTCTCTGCGGTGAGATAATGTGAGGAGGTTCGGGCCGCCGGTGATCGTCATCGTGGATTACGGGATGGGGAACCTTCGCAGCGTTCAGAAGGCTCTCGAGCGCGTGGGCGGCGAAGCGTGCGTGTCGGACCGGCCGGAGGACGTCGCCCGGGCGGAGCGCCTCGTCGTGCCGGGCGTCGGGGCCTTCGGCGACGCGATGCGCGCGCTGGAGGAGCGCGGCCTGGTGGAGCCGATCCGCGAGTTCGTCCGTCGCGGCCGGCCGGTGCTCGGCATCTGCCTCGGGCTCCAGATTTTTTTTGAGGAGAGCGAGGAGACAGGCGCAGCAGAGGCGGCGGCGCGGGGCCTGGCGCTCTTCAAGGGCCGCGTCGTGCGATTCGGCGACCCTGCGACACGCTCAGGGTCGCCCCGAGCGTGGTCGAGGGGCGAGGAGGTCGCACGGCAGGGCCTGAAGGTTCCGCACATGGGCTGGAATGCGGTCGAGGTGGTGCGTCCGTCGCCGCTCTTCGAGGGGATGCCGGAGCGGGGAGTTTACTTTTATTTCGCGCACTCCTACTATGCCGACCCCGCCGACGAGACGGTGGTAGTGGGTCGGACGGAATACGGCATCCGGTTCGCGAGCGCCGTCGCGCGCGAGAACGTGGCGGCCACGCAATTTCACCCGGAGAAGAGCCAGGCCGCGGGCCTCGCGCTTCTGGAGAATTTCGTGACGCGATTTTAGCGCTTCGGTCGGTCGCAGGACCCGCGCGGGACGAGCGATGATCATTCTGCCGGCCATTGACATTCGGGGCGGGCGATGCGTCCGCCTCCGCCAGGGGCGGTTCGACGAGGAGACGGTCTACGACGAGGACCCCGCGGCGGTCGCCGAGCGATTTGAGGCCGCCGGGCTTCGCCACGGCGGAGCGGGGCTTCGCCCTGGCGTAGCCGGGGCCGAGTGGCTCCACGTCGTGGACCTCGACGGGGCGCGCGAAGGCGAGCCGCGGAATCTGGACCGCGTCCGCGCCATTCGCAAGGCGGTCGGCCTGAAGATGGAGGTCGGCGGGGGCATCCGCTCGACCGAGGCGGCCGAGGAGGTTCTCGAGGCCGGGGCCGACCGGATCGTCGTCGGCACGCGGGCGGTCCGGGAGCCGGAGTGGCTGAAGGAGGTTGCCGAAAAGTTCCCCGCGCAGGTGGCTCTTGGCCTGGACGCCCGTCAGGGGCGGGTCGCGGTGGAGGGGTGGAAATCCCCGACGGAGCGAATAGCAGCGGAGATGCTTGAGGCGTTTGCCGGGCTGCCGCTGGCCGCAATTATTTACACGGACATTGGCCGGGATGGTATGATGTCGGGCCCGAATGTGGTGGCGACGGCGGAACTGGTGAAGGCGAGTCGGTTTCCCGTCATCGCGTCGGGCGGCGTGACGACGGTCGAGGACATTCGGGCCCTGAAGAAGGCCGGGGCGGCGGGGGCGATCATCGGCCGGGTGCTGTACGAAGGGAAACTGACGCTCGAGGCAGCGCTCGCGGCTGCGGCGGATTAGGCGGCGGCGACGTACTCCGCCGCTGGCGCACAGTACTTTGGAGGCAGCGATGGCTGAGGTCCAAACTGAAATGATTCGCAACGTGGTGCTCCTCGGGGCCTCGGCGGCCGGCAAAACGCAACTCGCCGAGGCCATGCTGCACAAGGCCGGCGTCACGACCCGCCTGGGCACCCCGGAGGAAGGCAACACGGTCAGCGACTTCGAGCCGGAGGAAAAAGAGCGCCAGGCGAGCGCCCTGACGAGCGTCTTGCACCTCGGGTGGAAGGGCCGACACCTGAACCTGCTCGACACGCCGGGCTACCCGGACTTTGTGGGCCAGGCGCTGGCGGCGATGACGGCGGCGGACACGGCCGTGGTGGTGGTGAGTGCGGCGGCGGGGGTGACGATCCATACGCAGCGCCTCTTCCAGTCGGCGGGCGAGCGGAATCTCGCGCGGATGGTCGTTGTGAACCGCGCGGACGCGGAAAACGCGGACCTGGAGCGCGTCGTCGAGCAGGTCCGCGAGATGCTCGACACGCGGTGCCGGCTCTTGACGGTTCCGGTGGGGCAGGGCTCGTCGTTCAAGGGCGTGGTGGACGCCTTCGCGAAGGCCGAGGGCGAGGCGCTCTTGGACGTGGCGTCGGCCCACAGCGAGGCGGTCGAGTCGATCGTCGAGGCGGACGACGGGCTGATGGAGCGGTACCTCGGCGAGGAGACGATCGCGCCGGAGGAACTGGCGAAGGCCTTCACGGCCGCGCTCCTGGCCGGCAGTTTCATCCCGATCCTGTTTACGAGCGCGGCGAAGGAACTCGGCGTCGGGGAACTGCTGGACGTTCTGGCGGAGTACGCGCCGAATCCGCGCCAGGCCGTCAAGCGCGAAGCGACCAAGGGCGCAGGCGAGCAGGCCGCGAAGGTCGTCCTAGCGGGCGACCCCGCCGGGCCGCTCTGCGCCCAGGTGTTCAAGGTCGTGAGCGACCCGTACGTCGGAAAGATTTCGTACCTGCGCGTGTTCAGCGGGACGCTGGAGGCGGAAGGGTCGGCCCGGATCGGGGAGGAGCGGCGCGAGACGCGCGTTCCGCAGATTCTGCGGATCCAGGGCAAGGAGACGCACCCGATTCCCAGGGCGGTGGCGGGGGACATCGTCGGCATCCCGAAGATCGACGACCTGCGGATGGGGCGGACGGTGTCGTCGGGCCCGGCGCCGCTGGCGATGGCGGAGGTGACGTTTCCGGTGCCGATGTACTCGCTCGCGCTGGAGCCGAAGAGCCGAGGCGACGAACAGAAAATCTCCGAGGCCCTCGCCAAGGCGATGGAAGAGGACCCGACCCTGAAAACGACGCACGACCGCCAGACGAACGAACTGGTGGTGGCGGGCCTCGGGGACATCCACCTTCAGATGCTGCTGGCGCGGCTGAAGCGGCGGTACCAGGTCGAGGTGAATACGAAGCCGCCGAAAATCCCCTACCGGGAAACGGTGAGCGGGAAGGGCGAAGGCCACTACCGCCACAAGAAGCAGACGGGCGGTGCGGGCCAGTTCGGCGAGGTTTACTTGCGGGTCGAGCCGATGGACCGCGGCTCCGGGTTCGAATTCGTGGACGACACTTTCGGCGGGTCGATCCCGAGACCGTTCCTTCCGGCCATCGAAAAGGGGGTCCGCGAGGCGATTGAGGAGGGCGTCATCGCGGGCTACCCGTTCCAGGACGTGCGGGTAGCGGTGTACGACGGGAAGCACCACCCGGTGGACTCGAAGGAAATCGCGTTCAAGATCGCCGGGCGGTACGCCTTCCGCGACGCCGTCCTGAAGTCCAGGCCGGTCATCCTGGAGCCGTTCGTGAACATGGCCATTACAGTGCCGGACTCGTACCTGGGCGACATCACCGGGGACCTGAACAGCCGCCGAGGCCGAATCCTGGGCATGGAGTCGGGGGCGGGCGGGACGCAGACGATCCGGGCCCAGGTGCCGCTGGCCGAGGTCGCCCAGTACAACACGCAACTGAGGAGCATCACGGGGGGGCAGGGGACGTACTCGATGGAGTTTTCGCACTACGAGCCGGTGCCGGCCAACGTGCAGCAGCAGATCGTGGAAGCGTCGGCGAAGGCCAAAGAGCAGGGCGATTAGGGTGATCGAAGCGCCGGTCGGCGGCCGGCCATCCCCCCAGGGGACGAGCAAAAATCGCGGGAAAATTCTTTTGCCTCCCGGCCGGGGCAGGGTTATAATTCCAGTGCACATCATGGGTTAGGAGTCGAGAGGCTCATGGCCACCGAGAGCCGCCACGAGGACCAGTTGCCGGCGGTCATTGACGAAATCGTCGCCACCTATGACCAGGTCTCTCGCATCAACCATCTGGATCTCCGGCCGCTTCCGTCGCGCGAGGCGGTCCGCGATATCCTCGACGGCCTCAAGGAGATCCTCTTTCCGGGCTACTTCGGGCGGCGGTACTTCACGCCGAGCAACATCCGCTATCACATCGGGGACCGGGTGTACCAGGTCTATCGGGCGCTGGCGGCCCAGGTGTACCGGAGCATCCTGCACGAGTGCCGGCGGACGGCGGGGGAGTGCGACCATTGCCAGGACCTCGCGGGGGAACTGGCGCTTCGGTTCCTGAAGCGAATCCCGGACCTTCGGCGGATGCTGGCGGGCGACGTCCAGGCGCTGTACGACGGGGACCCCGCCGCCAAGAGCCTGGACGAGATCATCTTCTCGTATCCGGGGCTGGAGGCGGTCGCGGTGTACCGCGTCGCCCACGAACTGTGGCAGATGGGCGTGCCGCTCCTGCCGCGAATCATGACCGAGATCGCGCACAGCACGACCGGCATCGACATCCACCCGGGCGCGCGGATCGGGCGGAACTTTTTTGTGGACCACGGCACGGGGGTGGTCGTCGGCGAGACGTGCGAGATCGGCGACAACGTGAAAATCTACCAGGGCGTCACGCTGGGGGCGCTGAGCATCTCGAAGGACGATCGCGGCGCCGTCATCCGCGGCCGAAAACGCCATCCGACGATCCGCGACGGGGTGACGATCTACTCCGGCGCCACGCTCCTGGGCGGCGAAACGGTCGTCGGCGAGGGAAGCACGGTGGGCGGCAACGTGTGGCTGACGCACTCGGTGCCCGCCAATAGCGTGGTGTTCGTCGAGGAGCCGGCGCTGAGGGTCGAGGATAAGCACACGCGGAAACGGAGCGAAGCGAAGAAAGTCGGCCGGGCGAAGGCGCGCCGCCGCTCGAAGGGGCGGTGAGTTTTTCGCTTGCCACCCGACCGGCGGCGCTTTAGGGTATGAAACGGTCAATTCTCGCGGGACGGGACGCACCGTTTCGATTCGCCCGAATCCGCTGAAAGGTGGGACGGCTGTGGAACGCGGGCATCTGAAGGGAACACTATTGCGAGATGGGAGGTGCCCATGGCTACGGTGACGAAAAAACAACTGACAGACCGCGTCGCAGACGCCACCGGGAAGGAACGGGTTCTCGTCAAGGACCTGGTGCAGCGATTCCTGGACGCGGTCATCAGCGAACTGGCCAAGGGCAACCGCCTGGAGTTCCGCGACTTCGGCGTCTTCACGGTCCGTGAACGCAAGCCGCGGATCGCCCAGAACCCCCGAACGCTCGAGCGCGTTGAGGTACCGAGCAAGCGGACGGTCAAGTTCAAGGTGGGTCGCCGGATGCGCGATCGCGTTCAGAAGCCGGCCGGCAAATCGGCCTCCACTGCGGTCGATAGGCGAATCCAGTCGGCCCGATCCGACGCGCCGCCACGGTGAGGCTGACGGAATCGCCCGGCGTGCCGGGACGCGTGCCGGGCGGCTGAACCGTTTTCCTCGCGACCCTTTTGCCGGCTGCCCCGGCGAGCCGGTCCAAACCGCAGGAGCGGTCTCGAGGTTCCCTTGGGCGACCGGAGCCAAACGTGAAGGACCGCGAGCAAGCCATTCAGAATCTCGCCCGCCGCATCTTCGCGATTACCGTTCGGACGTGGATCGGCTCGCAGCGCGAGAAGATGAAGGGGGGCTACGATCTGTCGGAGTCGGAGTTCCTCGCCCTGGCCGCCCTCGAAAGCGCGGACTGTCTGTCGGTGGGCGAACTGAGGCGCGAGGTCGGCGTCCTTCCCGCGCAGATGTCGCGCATCATCAAGGCCCTCGAGCATCGCTACGACGAGAAACTCGTCGTTTGCTCCATCAACGCGAAGGACAAGCGGAAGATCGACGTGGCGATCACGGCCAGGGGCCGCCGCGCGGTCGAAGCCTACCGCCGGGCGAAGATCCTGGCCACGGTGGACGCGCTTCGATCGCTTTCGGACAGGGACCTGTCGGCCCTCCTGCGGATCCTGAACGAGATCCAGAAAGTCTTCGAGCGGGCCGACGCAGACGAATCGCCGCCCGACGGAGAAACCCTTCGGTGAACGTCGCCCTCGCCGGGTTGCCGGCCTCCGGCAAGACCTGTCTCTTCGACGCCCTCTCGGAGGGGGCGGCGGACTCGAGCGTGCACCCCGCCCGCCCGGACCATCCGAACCGGGCGAGCGTCGCGGTGCCGGACGAGCGGCTCCCGTGGCTGGCCGGGCTTTATGGCGCCCCCAAGCAGACGCGAGTCCACATCGAGTTCGTCGACCTGCCGGGCCTCGCGCCCGGCCGGCCGGAACTCGCGGCGCAGAACACGGCCATCATGGACCGTCTGCGGCAGGCGGATGCCCTGGTTTACGTGCTTCGCGCGTTCGCCGGCGACCGCGTGCCCCACCTCCTCGGCCGGGTGGACCCTCGCGGCGACCGGGACGTCCTCTTCAGCGAGTTTGCCCTGGCGGACCTGGACGTGACGGTCCGGCGGATCGAGAAACTCGAAAAACAGGTCCAGAAGCCGACGCCCGAGCGCGACGCCCAGCAGCGGGAACTGGATGTGCTCGCGCGGTGCCGGCAGGCCCTTGAGGGTGAACGGCCGCTCCACGAGGCCATCGCAGGCGAGGCGGACCGCGCCATGCTCCGGGGCTTTGCCTTCCTGACCGAAAAGCCCGTTCTGGCGATCCTGAACGTGGCGGAAGACCGGGCGGGGGACCCCGAGGCCGTCGCCGCCGAGTACGCGGACCTCGGCCGGCCGCTGCGGGCCCTCTCGGCGTCGCTCGAGGCGGAGATCGGGGCCCTCGCGCCGCAGGAGCGGCCGGCCTTTCTCGAGGAAATGGGCCTGAAGCGGTTTCATACGCCGGAGGTCCTTCGCGGCGTCTGCGAAGCGATGGACCGGATCACGTTCTTCACGTGCGGCGAGAAGGAGGTGGCGGCCCGGAGCGTGCCGCGCGGCACGACGGCTGTCCAGGCCGCCGCCGAGGTGCACACCGACATGGCCCGCGGGTTCATCCGCGCGGAGGTGGTGGCCTATGAGGACCTTCGCCGCGCCGGCAGCATCAAGCAGGCCCGCGCGGAGGGCCACTTCCTGGTCGAGGGCCGCGACTTCGTCGTCCGCGAGGGAGACGTCGTCCACTTCCACTTCAGCCGATAGATCGGGGGACGCGCGTGCGGGCCGTCATCCTCAGCATCGGAAGCGAACTGGTGACGGGCCTCGCGCCGGACACGCACTCGGCCGAGATCGCGCGGGCGCTCGGGTCGCTGGGCGTTGCGGTGGTCCGGCACGAGACGCTGGACGACGACGTGGCGGAGATCGCCGTCGGTTTCATCGCGGCCGCGGGCGATGCCGACCTGGTGATCGCGACCGGCGGGCTCGGCCCCACGCCGGACGACCTGACGCGCGACGGCCTGGCGCAGGCGATCGGCGCGCCGCTGGAAACCAGCGCCAACGCGCTGGCGATGCTCGAAGCCTGGTCGGTGTCGCGCGGCCGGAAACTTTCGGAATCGAACCGCCGGCAGGCCATGCTTCCGCAAGGGGCGCAGGCCCTGCCGAATCCGATGGGCACGGCGCCGGGCATCCTGGCCCGCCTGGGCAAGGCGCGCATCTTCTGCCTGCCGGGTGTCCCCGTCGAGATGCGCCGGATGCTCGACGACGAGGTGCTGCCTCGCTTGAAGCAGGGCGGTGCGGGGCGCGTCGCGAAGGTCCGGACGGTGCGGACGTTCGGCATGGCGGAGTCGATGGTGGGCGAACGGCTCGCGGACCTGATGGCGCCCGGCCGCCGGCCGCGCGTGGCCACGGCCGTGCACGCCGGCGTTATTGACGTGCACATCCACGCGAGCGGCTCCGCGAACGCGGTGGATCGCCTGCTCGAGGCGGACGCGGCCGAGATGAAACGCCGGCTCGGGGCGGTGGTCTTCGGCGAAGGGGCCGACGGGATGGAAGATGCCGTCGCCGCCCTCCTCGCACAGCGCGGCGCGACTCTCGCCGTCGCCGAGTCGTGCACCGGCGGCCTCATCGCCGCGAGGCTCGTCAACGTCCCCGGCATGTCGGAGCATCTTCTGGAGGGGATCGTGGCATACTCGAACGCCGCGAAGGTCCGCCTTCTCGGCGTGGGGAAGGAAGTCATCGAGCGGCACGGAGCCGTGAGCGAGGCCGTGGTCCGTGCCATGGCCGAGGGCGTCCGCGCGGGGTCGGGCGCGGCCATCGGCTTGGCCGTGACGGGCATCGCTGGTCCCGGCGGCGGGTCGGCCGACAAACCGGTCGGCACCGTCTGGTTCGGCCTCGCCGACGGGGCGGGGACCGAAGCGGCCCGCGAAGTATTCGCCGGCGACCGCGAAACCATTCGCGCGCGTGCGGCGGTTTACGCGCTGAACCTGGTTCGCTTGCGCCTGGGGGAAGGCCGAGAGCCGGATTTTCTTTAGAATCGGTCGCGGAGGAAGATTTCGCGGATCTCGCGGAGGGTGTAGCGGCGCTTCAAGTCCTGGATGAGTTGGATGCGGCGGACGGTGGCATGGTCGAAGAGCCTCTGGCCGCCGGACGTCCGGGCGACCTCCGCCAGCAGGCCCAGCATGCAATAGGTGCTGACGACCTGGCGCGAAACGCCCGCCATTTCGGCCGCTTCACCGATGCGGTAGAGGGCAGGAGCGCTTTTGTCCAGGGCTTGTGGCATGCGGTTTTTCCTCGCTCTGGAGACGGTATCGAGCGGCCTCCGGGGCGAACTTGAGCGAAAGCCTCGGCGGACGGCCCGAGCCTGCACAGCGTTCACAAGGCAGCGTGCCGCCGGTCGCCACCCTGGCACGGCTACGGCTCGTGCCGTGGCCGGCGGGCGACTCGACTGGGCGAGCGGGACGGCTCGGGGGACGTAAAGAACGGCCCCCGGCTCGGGTCGAAAAAGGTTTCCGGGATTTTCTCGGTGAAATCTCGCGACCGGCTCGTAATAATAGATAGGCGAGGACGGTTCAGGCAAGGGGGCGTACCTGCGGTGGCGGGCGTTTTCCGACCGCAATGGGGACACTCCTCATGGCCAAGGCGCTAGCGGTTGCTGCAAACCGGTTTGAAGCCCAGAGCCAGGCTCAGACCCACGCGGTCGTCCGCGATTACGACGCCCAGTTGATGCTGGCGTTTCAGCGGGGCGACGAACTGGCGTTTCAGGAACTCATCGAGCGCAATCACTCGCGCGTCATCGGTCTGGCGTATCGCTTCGTCGGCAGCCGGGCCGAAGCCGAGGACCTCGCCCAGGAAGTTTTCCTGCGGATCTACCGGGCGCGGCACACGTATCGTCCGACGGCGAAGTTTTCGACGTGGATGTTCCGCATCGCCGCCAACGTGAGCCTCAACGCCCTGCGCGACCGCGCCCGTCGCCGCGACGACGTCTCCATCGAACAATTGAGCGGCGAGGACCGGGGGCCCTTTACGGTTCCCGACCCGGAGGCGCCCGCCCCGGACCATCGGGTGGGCCGGTCGGAACTCGCCCAGAAGGTCCGGGAAGCCATCAGCGAACTTCCGGAGAAAGAGCAGGTCGCCGTCGTCCTCAACAAGTACGAGGGCCTCAGTTACGCCGACATCGCCCGCACGCTGGGGTGCAGCACCATGGCCGTCAAGAGCCTCCTGGCCCGGGCCCGCGAGAATCTGAAGGAGCGGCTCCTGCTTTACGTGCGGACCGGGCGCAACCTCCAGCGGCTCGGTTCCTAGCCCCCCCTGTTTTGCCGGAACATTCCTTCCCGCCCTGTGTTCAAGCCATTGAAGGAGTCTGGGTATGTCTTCGGGGGTCTGCAACTGGGTGAAGGGCGTCCTGCCCGCCTATCTGGACGGCGAACTGAAACCGTCCACCATGGCGGCGGTGCGACGCCACCTGGCGCACTGCGAATCCTGTGCCGCCAGGGCCGAACTCCTCGAGGGCGCCTGGGACCTGCTGGACGAGGCGGGCCCCCCGCCGGCGGCCACGGGGTTCACGTCCCGGATGATGGCCCGGATCGTCGAGGAGAAGGAACTGGAGCGCCTGGAGGCGCGTCTGCGGCCGCATCGGCTGCGCCGGCAGGTGCTGGCGGCCGTGACGGGCCTGGCGGCCGGCCTCCTCGTCTGGTTTGTCGCCATGCAGTGGGTCAGCCTGCCCGCCGAACCCGCCAGTCCCATCGAACGCGAGATCAGCCGCCATCTGACGTTCCTGGAAGATACGGAATTTCTGGATGAAGTGGGGCTCGTCGAGGCCATGGAACGGCTGGCGTCGGCCCCCCGCCCGCAGGAAGGGACCTAGGCTGTGGACGCGCGCCGCGAACAACTCGTGCGGATGCTTCATCGCCGCCGGCGCATGCGCCTCCTGGCCGTCTGCGTCGGGACGGCCATCCTGTGCGGCGTCGTGGCCGCGATTCTGGCCCCGAAGGTCCTCGTCGGAGATGTGCGTCTGGGCGGCGGCGAGCCGACCAAACTCAAGCAGACCAAGCGGGGCGCGAAAACCCTTCGGCCCGGCGCGATCCTCGACCTCGACGACCGCCTGGACCTGGATCCCCGCGAAACGCGCAACAACGGCATGCGGTGGAACGCCCTCGCCGACGCCCAACGCCGGGAGTTCTTCGAACGATACTGGCGCCTGACGGCCCTCGACCCGGAGGAACAGGACAGGCTCATCGAGCGGTACAAGGAATTCCGGCGTCTGCCCGCCGAACGCCAGGCGCTGCTGCTCCGGCGCGCCAGGGACCTTGAGGAGTTCCTCAATCGCCTCAGCCCGCAGGACAAGGCCGTCCTCGCCAGCCTGAGCGACGAAGAGCGGGCCGCACGCCTTCTCGAACTCCAGAGCCGCAGCGGCCGGCCCTGAACGCCCGCCCGCTAAAACTCCCCGACGCGCCCCTCAATCACCAGGTCCGGACCCGCTTGCGAGAACGTCGCGTCCCGAACCGATATCGCTTCAGCGAGGGTGAGGCCGTCCGGCCCCCCGACGGGACTTAAAGCCCCCGCGGACCCCAGAATTCTCGGGCTGACGAACACCAGGACCCGGTCCACGAGACCGGCCGCAAAGAAGGAACCGAGGATCCTCGCGCCGCCTTCCACGAGCACGCGGGACATGCCCCGCGCGCCCAGGTCCCTGAGAACCGCGTCCGGCGAGACGCCGCCAGGGGCCTTCGGCGCGGCAACCAGCACGGCGCCGGCGCGGCGAAGTGCGGCCGCCCGCTCGGCTTCGTTTCGCAGGCCGTCGTCTGTCGTATAAATGAGCACGGGAACCTCGGCCGCGCTCCGGACCGGTTCGCGGTCCGGGTCCAGCGAGAGCCCGGCGTCGAGGATGACGCGCGCCGGTTGGCCGCGCTCCGCCAGGGGCTCGACGTGGCGGACGGTCAGGCTCGGCTCGTCCATCCGTGCCGTTCGCGCCCCGACGAGGACGGCGTCGACGATTCGGCGGAGTTCGTGGACGCGGCGCCGGGCCGCTTCGGAGGAGATCCATCGGCTCTCGCCGGCGGCCGTTGCCAGGCGCCCGTCGAGCGTCATCGCCCACTTGGCGATGACGAGCGGCAGGCCGGTCGCCTGACGCTTGAAGTAGGCGGCGTTCAGGCGACGGGCCTCCGTCTCCAGAACCCCGACCTCGACCTCGAGGCCCGCCTGCTTCAGGATCGCAAGCCCGCGCCCGCGCACCTCCGGGAAGGGGTCGCCCGCCGCCGCCACGACGCGGCGGACCCCCGCCGCCAGAATCGCGTCGGTGCAGGGCGGCGTCTTGCCGCGGTGGCAGCAGGGTTCGAGCGTGACGAAGAGTTCCGCCCCCCGGGCCTCGGTCCCGGCCTGTGCGAGGGCGACGACCTCGGCATGGGCCCCGCCGAAGCGGGCGTGAAACCCTTCGCCGACGACACGGTCGCCTTGGACGACGACGGCGCCGACGATGGGGTTCGGCTCGACGCGCGCGAGGCCGCCCGGCGCGAGGTCCAGCGCTCGGCGCATGAACCGCTCGTCGCGGCTGCGGGGATCCACGTCATCGCTCCTGCCGGGTTTTCGCGCGGGGCGTTTTCGCTTCCTCCGCGTCGCCGGTAAAAAGGTAGACCAAAGCGATTGCCAGGACGCCTGCGACCAGGTACACGTCGGCCACGTTGAAGACGTAAGGCCAGCCGAAGGTCCACCCGCCCAGGGAAACCTGCTTGGTGATCTGAACGAAGTCGCGCACGTAGCCGAAGGCGAGCCGGTCGTAAAGGTTCCCGGCCGCGCCGGCCAGCACGAGCGCGCACCAGACGTGCAGAAACTTCTGGTCGGGCCGGGAGCGCGCGAAGACGTAAAAAATCAGGGCGCAGGTCGCCAGCGTCAACAGAATCGTCACGGCGCGGCCGCCCGTCACCCCCAGGGAAAAATCCTCGGCTGGGTCGATGCCGAACACGATGCCGGGGTTGCGGCTGGTGATGAGGCGGAGCCAGCCGCGGACGAGTTCGTGGGGTTCGCCCCTGGCGGCCGAATCGGCCGGGACGCCCAGGCGCTGCCAGGCGAGGAACTTGCTGAGCAGGTCGAGCAACACGCCTGCGGAGGCGGTCAGCCAGAGACGCGCGTGGCTGGCGCGGTCGGTTAGAGCGCGTCCTTTTCTTCCTGGCGTCGGCATTCGATGCAGAGTGTGGCGTGGGGCTTGGCCTTGAGGCGGGCTTTCGCGATGGGGCGCCCGCAGGCAAGGCATTTGCCGTACTGCCGGCTCTCAATCCGCTCCAGGGCCTCGTCGATCTCGCGAAGGGTGGACTGCTCGGTCTCAATCAGCCCCATCGTGAACTCCTGCTCGTAGTTGTCGGAGCCGATGTCGGCCATGTCCAGGGGCATCTTCGAAAGGTCGCCGGAGGCGTCCTGCCGGTTCTGCTTAAGGGCCGCACGCTCCAGGGAGTTGACGTCTCCCACCAGCAGACGGCGCTTCTCGAGGAGCAGTTGTTTGAACTGCTCCAGTTCCTTGGCCCGCATCGCTGGAGTTCCCTTTGGCATAACGCGTCCAATCCTTCCGGTCGAGCAGGGGAGTATAAGGCGTCGCCCGCTGCGCGTCAAGGCTCAGCGGCCAAAATCGCTTTTTCGAGGGCCGCCATGGCCCCCGGACCGCCGCTTGATTTATTCGCCCGGAGGCCTATGATGGCGGCGGTTTCGGGGCATATATCGGCATCGGGGGCCGCTGGCATGAGGCGACCTGTCGGAATTTTCGATTCGGGCCTGGGCGGCCTGACGGTCGTCCGGGCGATCCGCCGGCGACTCCCCGCCGAGGCAATCGTCTATTTCGGCGACACCGCCCGCGTCCCGTACGGCATCAAGAGCGGACGGACGGTGACCCGCTTCGCCGTCGAGGACGCGGAGTTCCTCACCCGGTTCGATCCGAAGTTCATCGTGGTGGCGTGCAACACGGCCAGCGCGACCGCGCTGCCGGCCCTGCGGGAGCGGTTCGCCCAGCCGCTGTGCGGCGTCATCGAGCCGGGCGCGCGGGCCGCCGTCGCCGCCTGCGAAGGCCGGCCGATCGGCGTCCTCGGCACCGAGGGCACCATCGCCAGCGGGGCCTACCGGGAGGCGATCCATCGGCTCGACGCGTCCGCCGCCCTCGTGGAGAAGGCCTGCCCCCTGCTCGTGCCTCTGGCGGAAGAGGGCCGGGCCTCGGCCGACCCCGTCGTCCGGGCGGTCGTGGCCGAGTACCTGGCCCCCCTGTGCGAGGCGGGCGTCGGCGTCGTCGTGCTCGGCTGCACGCACTACCCGCTCCTGAAGGAGGCGATTGCCGAGGCGCTCGGACCCTCGGTGGCGCTGGTGGACTCGGCCGAGGCCGTCGCCGACGAAGTGGCCGCCGAACTTGGTGCCGCGCGGCTGCTGGCGCCCGACGGAGCCGGCTCGCTCCGGTGCTTCGTCAGCGACCATCCCGACCGGTTCCGGGAAGTGGGTCGGCGTTTTCTCGGCGAACCGCTCCCCTCCGTCACTCTTGTTACGCCGGAAGAGTTCTTCGCCGAGCCGAAGGTGCCGGCACGAGCGGAGGGCGAGCCATGAGACGCCGACTCCTCTCGCTGGCGATGCTGTGGCTCGCGGCGGCGAGCGGATGCACGGTCGACCCGTCCACGGGGCCGCTGGCGAGACTCTTTCCGCGCCCCCTGGGCGCGCGGGTCGTCGAACTCGAAAGCGAGAACCCCGACGTACGCCGCAAGGCGGTTGAGGCCGTCGCGAAGAGCGGCAAAACGGAAACCGTCCCGTCGCTGGGCCGTCTCCTTTGCCTGGTGGCGCGAAACGACCGCGACGCAATGGTCCGGTCCGCGGCAGTCCAGGCGCTCGGCGACGTCAAGGGCGAAGGGGTCCTCGAAACGCTCACCGAGGTTCTCGCGAAGGACGGGAACCCGTACGTCCGTTCGTACGCGGCCGGGGCGCTCGGCCGACAGGCCGTCCCCGATGCCGTGCCGGTCCTCATCGAGGCGATGCAAGGCGACGCTTCCATCGACGTCCGATTGGCTGCCGAGGAGGCGCTCCGAAACTTCAAGGACCGTTCCGCGGCCGAGGCCCTTGTGAACGGCCTTGGGAAATCCGACATCGCCGAGGGCCAGAAATGCTGGGAGAGCCTGCGGTACATGACCGGCCAGGACTTGCCGCGGGAGCTCGCCGCCTGGGATGCGTTCCTGGCGTCGGCGGAGGATCCGTTCGCGCGTCACGGCCGGCCGCCGCCGTTGCCGAAGGGACAGAGCCAGCGCCCCAGGATCACCAAAGGCGTCGGGGACTTCTTCAAAGGCTTGTTCGAAAAGGACGTCCGCGAAAGCGAACTGGAGTAGCGTTCGGCCCGCCGTCTTGCGGAGAGAGACCTTTGATCGCCTGTGTCTTTGACGGCCGCGAAGTGCGCCTGGATCGGTCTTACCCGGAGCCCGTTCCGCGCGAAGGCGATGTGCTCATCCGGACGCGCCTGGCGGGCATCTGCCGCACCGACCTGGAGATCGTCAAAGGGTACATGGGGTTCCGCGGCGTCCTCGGTCACGAGTTCGTCGGGACGGCGCTCGGCGGGAGATACGAGGGCAAGCGGGTGGTCGGCGGCATCAACTGCGTGTGCGGCCGGTGCGACCTGTGCCGCGCCGGCCTGCCGACCCATTGCCGGGACCGCACGACGCTGGGCATCGCCGGTCGTGACGGCGCTTTGGCCGAACGCTTTGCCCTGCCCGAGGTGAACCTTGTGCCGGTTCCCGACGGCGTTTCGGACGAGCGGGCGGTTTTCGCCGAGCCGCTGGCCGCCGCCATCCAGATCGGACGCCAGGTCCAGTTTGCGAGGGGCGAAGAGGTGGTCGTCCTGGGCGACGGGCGCCTGGGTCAACTCGTGGCCCGAGTTCTGCGGGCGTGGGGTCTGTGCCCGGAAGTGGTCGGCAAGTCGGAGGCAAAACTGGAACTGTTGCGCCGGCTGGATATTCCGGCGGTGCCGGTGGAGGATGCGCGGCCGTCGTCGGCGGCGCGCGTGGTCGTGGAATGCACCGGTTCGCCCGACGGTCTGGCGATGGCGATGAAGTTCGTTCGCCCGCGGGGAATCATCGTCCTCAAGAGCACCGTGGCGGACACGGCGGGCCTCGACCTGGCGCCGATCGTCGTCAATGAGGTCACGGTCGTCGGGTCGCGGTGCGGCCCGATGGACGAGGCCGTGGCGATGCTGGCGCGCGGCGAAGTGGAGGTCGCGTCGCTCGTCTCCGGCGTCTTTCCGCTCGCGGAAGCGCCGCAGGCGCTGCGGGCGGCCGACCGGCCCGAGGCCGTCAAGGTCCTTATCCGGGCGTAGAGGCGCGCGGACCCGGAGGGTGCGCGGCTGGGTGCGGAGCGATGGTATGGCCGAATGCTCGGAACCCCCTGGTGCCACTCCCTCAGCGGGCGAACGGCTGGCGGTCTCGTCGTCACGGCTGTTCCTGGCATTCCTCAGGCTGGGCCTGACAGCGTTCGGCGGACCGGCGATGGTCGTCTACATCCGCGACCTGGCGGTCAAGAAGCACGGCTGGCTCTCGGAGGAGAGTTTTGAGGGTGGCGTTTCCCTGTGCCAGACCATACCCGGCGCCACCGCCATGCAGACCGCTGCCTACGTCGGACTCCGCGCGGGCGGTCCCTTCGGCGCGGTCGCGGCGTTTGTGGGTTTTGGGCTTCCCGCCTTCATTCTCATGGTTATCCTCTCGGTGCTTTACGGTGAGACGCGGGACCTGTTGCCGGTGACGGCGGCGTTTCGCGGGCTGCACGTGGTCGTAGTTGCACTGGTGGCCCATGCGACACTGAATTTTGGCTGGCGTTCGGTGAAGAACTGGCGCGATGTCCTTCTGACCGCGGGTGCGGCGGCCTTCCTGGGTTTTCACGGCAGTCCAATCCTCGCGGTCGTGGCGTCGGCCGCGGCCGGCCTGGTGCTTTACCGAGGCATGGACCTCAAGTCCGCGGAAGGGGCCGCGGGCGGGCAGGGAGGACCGCGCCGGCTGATCCGGTTCGCCGCCATCCTGGCCGGTGTGGCGGCCATCGGACTGGCGCTGGTGTTCTGCCTGAACCGCGCCCTTGGGAACCTCGCGGCACTCATGATGAAGGTGGACGTCTTTGCCTTTGGCGGAGGTTTCGCCTCCGTGCCTCTCCTGTTCCACGAGGTGGTGGCCGTACGCCAATGGATGGACAGCAGGACACTTATGGATGGCATGGCCCTCGGCCAGGTTACGCCGGGGCCGATCGTCATTACGGCCACGTTCGTGGGATATCAGATTGCCGGGCTGGCGGGCGCCTTGGTGGCAACGCTTGGCATCTTCACCCCGTCTTTCCTGATGGTCTTGGTCACCGTTCCCTACTTCGACCGCCTTCAACGTTCGCCGACGTTCCGGCGCGCGCTGCGTGGGATCCTTGTGTCATTCGTCGGCCTGCTTCTCGCCGTCACGGTGAGGTTCGGACTGGAAGTTTCGTGGACAATTCCATCCGTTATCCTGGGGGCGGCGGCGCTTGCCGCGCTTCGCCTCAGGATCGACATCCTTTGGGTTGTGCTGGTCGGCGGGTTGGTGTCGGTCTTGATCCTGTGAATGGGCGTCGTCCGGGACCGCGCCTCTGGCGGTGCGGGACCGAGGAGGTAGTCATGTAGGGTGGTCGCCGCGGCGGCCACGCGGTCTTGACGGAGGAGCGGGTATGGACAAATCTCTGGCCGTAGCGCTCGTGAGCGGCGGGATGGATTCGTGCGTCGCGGCGGCGTGGGCCGACCGGCGGTACCGCCTGGCCATGCTCCACGTCAATTACGGCCAGCGGACCGAAGCGAAGGAACTCCAGTGCTTCGAGCGCCTGGCGGACCACTTCCGGGCCGAGCAACGGTTCGTCGCGGACGCGCCGTATCTGGGGCTCATCGGCGGCAGCAGCCTGACGGACCCTCGGATCCCTGTCCCCGAGGACGACGTTCCCGGCGAAATCCCCTCGACGTACGTTCCCTTCCGGAACGCCAATCTGCTGGCCATCGCGACCGCCTGGGCCGAAACGATCGGCGCCTCGGCCGTCGTCATCGGGGCCGTCGAGCAGGACGCGCCGGGCTATCCGGACTGCCGGCCGGCGTTCTACGAGGCGGCGGCGAGGCTCATCGAATTGGGCACCCGGCCGGAGACTCGGATTCGCGTCGAAACGCCGCTCATCCGGCTGGGGAAGGCGGAGGTGGTGCGGCTCGGCACGGAACTGGGGGCGCCGTTCGGTCTGACGTGGTCGTGTTACCGGAGCGAGGATCGGGCGTGCCTGGCGTGTGCGAGTTGCCGGCGGCGGGCCGAAGCGTTTCGCGAGGCGGGCGTGGCCGACCCCCTCGCGGGCGGATGAGAGCCGAAAAAGGGACGGGAGTCTTTTGCCGGAACGGCCCTTCGGGTGCTCTGCACAAAAGACTCCCGTCCCCTTTTCGGCCCACGAAGAAAAAAGCGGGGCCTTCGCCCCGCTCTGCACCTCCAGCGATGGGCCCATCGCTCTCGCGTGACCCGCGCGGTTTGCCCAACAGCCCAAACGAAACGGCGCGCCGTTTCACATCCTCGGAAGGCTCGCGCCTCGCTCGCTTTTTTTAGCGGCCCGGCACGGCTTCGGAGCCGACTTGCGACCCACCGGCCTCAAGCCACGCCGCCCGCCGAGTGTTTCATGGATTCGCGACGGCGCTCTTGAGCCTTCCACAATCATTATACCGCGCTTTGAGAAAAAAGCAAATGGACTTCCGCCGATAAGGGGCGATGGTGCGGCAAGATTTTCTGGCATAGGGCGAAGGCGCAACAAGTGGCTCGTGTGGCACGGCCGGTCTTGCCCGGCCGTGCGCACGGGATCCGAAGAAGCACTGGCGGGTCACGGTGCCGCGCCCGCATCTTTCTTCTTGGGCTTCTTGAAAAGGTCGATGAGGTCCTTGAGCGTCGGCTCCTCCGGCGGCGGCTTGGTTTGCCCGTCGGCAGGGGGCGGGTTGTCGGGCGCCGGCCCAGGGGGCGGCGGTTCTTTGGCGTCGGGCTTCTTGAGGACGTCCTTCAGGAGGTCGCCGATCTCTTCGATGCCCTTTTCGCCGCCTAGGAAAAGGTCGCCCACCGTCTTCAGGATCTCGATGGGGATCCTTGCCTCGTCGAGTTTTGGATGCTTGACGGTTCCCTTCAAGGGGATCCGCACGATGCGATCGATCTTGGTGCCGCCCGCACGCACGGGAACGCCGGCCTTCTTCAGAAGGTCTTCCGTCAGGGGGATGCCGACCGTCGTCTCCATCGTGCCGTCGAGCGCGATCGTCCCGTCCAGGCGAAACTCGATCCCTCGCCGCAGCCGGACCTTCTGATCCCCGAGGTGAAACAGCCCGTTCTCGAGGCGGATGGGGAACGGGCCCAAAGTCTGCTTCTCCACCTCGCCCTGGGTACCCGTCCAAGCCGCCAGAATGGCGAGAGGGCCTTTCAGGCGGCTCTCGAAATCCTCGATCGTGAAGTTGCCCAGATACGTGGCCGCTTGGCGCACCGACGCACCGAGCGGAATGTCCGCCTTCTCGGCCGTCAGCGACATCCGGCCGGTGGGCGAGATGGATTGGCCCACCAGCGGGCTCAGGTAACTCAGCATCCCCTCCGCTAGTTCGCCTGTCAGATGGACGTCCTTCGCGAGTTGCACCGGTGCCGCGAGGATGAACCGCGGCTCGTCGGGCGCGAGGTCGATCGCGCCCGACGGCGTCACGGTTCCCTCGTTGACGGTTACGCGAGCGGGGTCGTCGGCGTTCGGGGCGAGCACCAGTTTGCCTCCCGCCAGTTTCCAGGGAATCGTTCCGCCGGTCGCTTTCAGTCCGCGAAATGTGGCGGAGTCGATTTCGATGCGGCCCTCGCCCGCCAGCCCCGCGATTTTCCGGTTCCAGGTCGGCGCTTTGTCGGCCATCGGCCCCCGGACGGCGGCCACGGCGCGCCATCCGCCGCCGAGCGCAAGGTCGGCGGGGAGGCGGTTCCCGAGCAGCGCCCGGAGTTTCGCGCCGTCGCAGGTGAGGTCCGCCTGCGCCTCGACGCTGAGGCTCGCATCGGCCGGCGTAATGGTCGCCGTCGCCCGCCCCTTGGCGAGCGCGCTGGTGAGTTCCTTGGTGTCGATCGTCCAGCGTTTCGCCTCCGGCGCGTAGACGACCGCGACCCGCGCGCTGGCCCGCGTCTCCCGGATGGCCGTTTCCGTTTCGGCGAAGTAAAGGTCGAGGTCGGTCGCCTCCAGGTTCCCCTCGCCGGCGGTTCCCTTGGCGTCGCTGGCCGCCTGGCCGCGAAGCACGACTTTGCCGGCCATGCGGGACCCCGGAGCGAGCAGGCCGAACGGTTGCAGCGTCCGCGCGAGCACCGCGAGGTCGGCCTCCGCGTCGCCCTCGCCGTTCACGCGGACGCGCCCCGTTTCGTCCTGGCCGGGCAGCGTTGCCGAGCCGTCCGCGCCGGCCCGCAAGCCGGGCGCTTCGACGCGCAGGCTGCGGACCGTCACCAGCCGCTCCTTGGCCGAGTCGTACGCGACCTTAGCCGAAAGCGAGGCGTCCTGAAGCGTCAGCGTCTTGGTTGTCTGACCGCCGGCTGATGCCGGATCGCCTGTCTTGATGGGCATCGCGAGTCCGGTCGCGCCGCCCGTGAGGGAAAGATCGTAGGACTTGCCCGGCGTCGCCTGGCCCTTGGCTTCGAGTCGCCACTGTCCCGCGATGCCGGTGGCCGGGCGGCCCAGGTAGGCCGCGACCTGGCGCGCGAGGATTCCGACGTCGCCCGCGCCTTTCGCGTCGCCCGCCAGAGTCCATGCCTGGTCCTTGCGTGCGGCCGTTCCGTTTGCTTCGACGGTTCCGGCGGAGGCGGCGAGCGCGAGCGTTTTGACCGCGAGGGCGGCAAGCCGCCGCTCGGCGTCGACGTCAACGTGCGCCGACGTGACGAGCGAAATCCGCGGCTCGCTCCACCGTCGCTCTTCGCCCAGCGCGACATTCAGGTCCTTCGCCTCGGCCGAGGCTGAGAGGTCCGCGCCTGCGGAATTTGCGCCCTGGGTTTCCGGCGTGTAGGTCCCTGTCGCTTTGACGAGGGCCTGGGCAGTGCGGATGGAGGTTCCCTTGTCGGCGAAATAGAGATCGAGGTCTGTCGCGGCGAGGTTCGCCTCCCCGGAGGTGCCCTTAGCGTCGCTCGCCGCGCTGCCGTGGACAGTGACCTTGCCGGCCATGCGGGACCCCGGTGCGAGCAGGCCGAACGGTTGCAGCGTCCGCGCGAGCACCGCGAGGTCGGCCTCCGCGTTCCCCTCGCCGTTCACCCGGAGACGCCCCGTTTCGTCCTGTCCGGGAAGCGTTGCCGAACCGTCCGCGCCGGCCTGCAAGCCGGGCGCTTCGACGCGCAGGCTGCGGACCGTCACCAGCCGCTCCTTGGCCGAGTCGTACGCGACCTCGGCCGAAAGCGAGGCGTCCTGGAGCGTCAGCATCCTCGCGGCTTGACCTTCGCCCGCAGCCGGGTCGTCTGTCTTGACGGGCACGGCAAGGTCCGTGGCGCGGCCGGCGAAAGTAACGACAAACGATTTGGCCGGCGTGGCCCGGCCGTGGGCCTCCAGGTGCCAGCCTCCCGCGATGGCGGTGGCCGGTCGGCCCAGATAGGCCGCGACCTGGCGCGCCAGGATTCCGACGTCGCCCGCGCCTTTCGCGTCGCCCGCCACGGTCCACGCCTGGTCCTTGCGTGCGGCCGTTCCGTTTGCTTCGACGGTTCCGGCGGAGGCGGCAAGCGAGAGCGTCTTGACCGCGAGGGCAACAAGCCGCCTCTCGGCGTCGAAGTCCGCGTGGGCCGCCGCCGCAAACGTGATGCGCGGCTCGCTCCATTGCCGGCCGTCACCGAGGGCGACGCTCAAGCCGGACGCGTCGGCTGAAGCCGCCAGGTCAACGCCCTGGGCGAGCGTGCCCCGGGTCTGAAGGTGCAGCCTGACGGAGCCGCTTGCCCCGCGCCCCGCCAGGTCCACGAACTGGCCGAGGTCTTCCGTCGCCTTCGCAAGGTCGAGCGAGGCGTCGAGGGTGAAGTCTTCGATCCGCCCTTTGCCGGTCACGGAGCCGAACCCCGCCGCGAGGCGGATGTCTTTCGCCGCGACGCCCTCCTTGCTGCGCTCCAGGTCGGCCGAGAGGGCGAACGGCGCGAAAGCGACCGGCCGCCCGGCCCGCATCCCCTGGAGGTTGGCAACCGCGGTCGCCAATCGGAGGGCGAGCGTCGCCTCGCCCGCCTTGGCCTCGAGCGACGCGCTCAAGTTTCCCGACTGGACCACGAGGTTCTCGTGAAGCCGCAGCGTATGCCGGAGCATCTGGGTCAGCGGGGCAAGGGCCACTTCCAGCGACGCCGTGCCTTGCCCCGTCACCGGCAGAGCGAGGTCCCCGCCGAACGAGGGGTCGAGAAAAGCAAGGTCGAACGTCCCCTGGCCCCTGACCGCGGCGACGGGAGAATCGAAGGCGAGGTTTCGCACGGTGAGGGTCCGGCCCGCGTAGTCGCCGTCGAAGACCAGGCGAACCTTGGCCAGGGCGGGGCGGTCGCCGCAAAGGAGATCGCCGGCGGCCGAAAGGTCGCGGCCGTCCCACTGCGTCGAGATCGTGAGTTTCCCTTCGCGCTCGCGGCGCACCATAGCCGTGCCGGAAACGGTGCCCGCGAGGCTGAGGCCGTCGCCGGCGCGCGGGACGGCGTCCCAGATCGGAGCCAACGAGAGATTTTCGCAGCGGGCCCGGACCGTGACGCCCAGCGCGTCCCCGCCGCGCCAGTCGTGGGAGAGACCTTCGATCTCGGCGTCGAGGGAGGCCGAGCCCGTCGCCTCGCCGGACGCGATTTCGAGGCGCGCCCGAAGGGCGTCCGTGGGCGCACCGGAGACGAAGTCGGCCTCGAGCAGGCGAAGGGTTCCCGCGCCGGTGCGCAGCGAGAGATTGCGGATGCGAATGGATTCAGGGAGGACGGGCGCGGCTGCTTCGGGTCCGGCGGCCTCGGGCGCGCGGACCTCGGCTGGCTTTTTCTCTTCCGGTTTCTCCGCGCGAGTCGCCGACAGAACGCCGAGAAGTTCCGGCGCGGCTTCGCCGTCCTCAATCACCACGCCGCCGATCCGCGGCCAGTGGGCCAAAAGGTCGAGGAGACCCTGGTCGAGGCGGACGGTTGCGACGCGGGCGAGCGGCTCGCCCGCGGCCGATTCGACCCTGAGGCCGTGGACCGCCTGGCTTCCGAACCACGCCAGGCGCAATTCCTCGGCCGAGATCTGCATGCCCACGCGCGCGCCGGCGCGGGCGAAAAGGAAATTCTTGACGAAGCCCATGGAAAGGATTTGCGGCGCGAAGGTGACGAGGGCGACCAGCAGGGCCAACAAAACGATTGCGACGCGAAGCCATCGCCGGCGCTTCCTGGGCGGTTCGGCGGCGCGCTGGAGAGGCTTCCTTGAGTGCGGCGGGGCTTCGCGTTCGCGCATGGACGGTTCCTTGAGCTCATTCTATCAGGCAGACGGCCGCCAGGGGCGATTATTGTGTCGCCCCGGCGGTTGTCAAGTTCGCAAAAACGGGTACAATAGAATTGAAGAGCAGCCCGTTCCGGGCCGCCCGAGGGTGAGGGGTGCGATGGCTGAAGACCTGAACGCGTTTCTGGCCAAGTGGCCGTACGACCCGGATCGCACGATTCGCCTCATCGAGGGTCGCGACGGCCGGCGCAAGGTCCAGGTCCGGTTGCCTCTCGGCGTCGAGCAGTACGAACTGGACGGCCGGCCCGACGGCGAGAGGCCGTTCGGCTGCGTGTCGCTCCTGGCGCGATGGGAGGCACGGCTGGCGGCCCACCGGCGGCGCTCGGGATCGGACGAAGATTTTTCGATCCCCCCCAAGGCCTGCCACCGGTTACGCGACGAGTGCCTCCTCTTTTACTACCGCTACGTCGTGCTCTTTCAGGTGGGCGAGTACGGCCGGAGCGCCCGCGACACGGCCCGCAACCTGCGGTGCATGGACCTCCTGGCCCGGTACGCCGAGGCGAAAGAGGACCGCGGCGCCATGGAGCAGTACCGCCCGTACCTCATCCGCATGAACCGCGCAAGCCGGGCGCTGCTCGCCGTACGCCGCCGGCAGTACGACATCGCGCTGCGGGAAATCGAGGTCGGCGTCGGGCTGATCGAGAGCCTGCCGGCACAGGAGGAGATGGGCTTTGCGTTCGAGAAGCGTCGCTCGCTCGCCTTCCTGCGGGACCTGGCGCGCGAGGTCCGCCAGAAACGGCCGCTGTCGCTGCGGGAACGGCTCGAACAACGTCTCCGGCAAGCCGTGAAGAACGAGGATTACGAAGTGGCGGCCGAACTGCGCGACCGCCTCAAGAACCTCGGCGTCCGGCGTGCGGCGCCGCGTCGCGATCAGGTGTAGAGGGGGCTTCGCCGCCGTCTCCTCTTAGAGCGTCTAATGCTCTGTTGAAGACCTCCGTTGATACTCCCTCTCCCTTGATGGGAGAGGGATGGGGTGAGGGTGAATGCCGTGCGGCGAACCTTTATCCCCCTCACCCTACCCTCTCCCACAAGGGGAGAGGGAGAGAAAAAGCATGTTTTCAACAAAGCGTTAAAGGCTCTTACTTCGCCTGTCCGGCCGGTTCCGGCGCCACTTCCTTCATCGTCACGTTGTCGAACCAGTAGCAGTCCGGAGGCCAGTAGGCGTAGAGCATGAGGCGGACGAACCGGACGGGGGCCGGCGCGTCGGCCGGGATCGTGACGATCCGCACGTTGTGTTCCCACTTCTCGCCCTGCGTCTTGCACCGCAGCGCCAAGTACGCGTCGTAGACGACGCGTTTCTCGCCGCCGACGTCGCCGTAGCCGCGGATGAAAAGTTTCGGGAAGAATTCGACGGCCCCGCCGAGCACGCTTTTGCCGCGGTAATCCACTTCGACCTTGTAGGATTGTCCGGGCTTCACCGCGATCGGGTCGGAAAAGTACGCCACGCCGTAGAGTCCCGCCACCGTGTCGTACTTCGGCCCGGAGGTGGGAGTTTTCCCGGGCGCCTGGTCGGCCGTGGCCCCGGCCTTCAGTTTCTCCCGCCACTGGACCCACTGGGAGTGGTACACGTCGGTGTCCATTTTGAGGCACTTGCCGGTCGGGCTCTCGCCGGCCGCCCAGAACGTCGTCAGGCCGTCGATGGGTTGCCAGGCCGCGGGGCTTTTCTCGCCCGCCTCGAAGTCGCCGTTCGGGACGAGGTTCGGCCCGGTGGTGGCGACCTTGGCGTCGGCGTCCGGCGTGGCCGTGGGCGGCGGCTGCTTCGTGCGCCCGGTCAGGGCCTCCAGGATGCGGTCCTGGATGGGCCCGACGCCTTGCGAATCAGCCGCTTCGTAGTGCTCGGAGAACGTTTTCAGGGGGCGCTCGCGGGCGTCGGCCCCGCGGGCTTCGATTAGGCTGCCCGCGCCGGCGGGTTCGACGGAGCCCCAGAGCCCGAGGTGGGCGCCGAACCGCTCGCGGAGGAGGGCGGCGACGTCCTCGGCGGGCGTTTCGGCCGTGGGCATCGCCAGCCCGGACATCGCCTCGGTCATGCTCGGACGGTCCACGACGACGAGGCCCAGGCGCCTCGCGCGGAGGCGCAGGCTGTCGGCAAACTTCAGGCCCGTCCGGCCGTCGTCCGGCGAAGTGAACGGGAAGACGACGAGGACGGGCTGGTCCTTGGCCGGCGTCTCGGCCCGCGAGTCGGCGATCGGGCTCGCCTGAAGCGCAATAAACGCGGCGAGAATGGCGGCGGCACGCATCGCGGGACTCCGTTGCGCGGCGGAACTTAGAACCGCCAACAAAATGGGTGGCACTGGCGGCTTGTCCGCCAGTGCACGGGCGGGCAAGCCCGCCCTGGGCGAGGCCGAAGGGCCGCCCGTGCCACCCGGCCACGATCATTTTGTCAGGCGCTCTTAGGCTATTAATCCTCCCCGTCGCGCCTCAGTTTGTCGGCAACCTCGCGCAGCCGTTTCTCCATCTCCTCTTTCGGGTACTGCGCGTTCTGGAAGAGAATCTCGGAGATCTGCGACCAGTTCGTCACCACCTGGACGGTGTCGGGGAGTTGGGCCAACTGGTCGGCCAGTTTCTGGTAGTCTTTCCAGTCGTCCTTCGACCAGTCCACGTCGAGGATGAGGATGGATTTGACGTTGTTCTCCACGTAAGCCTGGGCGTCGGAGAGTTTGTCGCCGATGCCGACCGCCAGGTTCTTGAAGGTGCGCTTCAGGTCGTCGAGGCGGTCGGTCTTGTAGCGCCCGCTGCCCGCGAGGAATCCGCTGGCCGTGCTCGTGAGCACCGGGCCGCGCGGAAACTGGTTCTCCGCCAGCCACTTCCTGCTGGACGGGCCGAAGACGTCCGGCCGATGCGTCAGGTACACGATCGTGTGGTCTTTGGCGAGGCGCTCCAGGACGACCGCCGCTCCGGGCATGGGTTTGGCGCCCCCCGCCAGGACGCGGAGGAACCCGGAGGCGACGACCGTCTTGTCGAGGTCCGTGACCACGATCTTCGCGTCTGTGGGGCGGGCGGCCACCAGGAGTTCTGCGTCGGGGGCGGGGCGTTTCGGCTGGTCGTCCGGGTGGACGCGCACCGCGAAGAGATAATTGCCCGGCTCGGGAGGGACCTGCCAGGCCGCCGTCGCGTTGCCGTCGTCGTCGGTGCGCGATTCGCCGACGAGTTTGTCGTCGCGGAAGAACTGGATGCGCTTGCCGGGGATTCCTTCCAGGCGAAGGCCGGTGCGCAGGCTCGCCTTCAGTTGGACTTCCTTGCCCGGCTCGACGAGCAGGTCGGAGGGGAGGAGAATGGAATCGAGGCGGTCGCGAACCGTGTCCACCAGGTCGCCCGGGCCGCCGCGCGCCGGGCGGGGATTGCAGACAACGACGCAGACCAGGAGGCCCGCGGCCGCGAGGGGCATCAGGAATCGTCTCATGGGAAAAAATGTACCCGCAGCGCGGTGTTTCGGTCAACTTTTTTGTGGCATCCTGCCGATGAACGCACATCGTCGTCTCTTCATCAAGACCGGGCCAAAAAGGGGACGGGAGTCTTTTGCCGGAACGGCCCTTCGGGTGCTCTGCACAAAAGACTCCCGTCCCCTTTTTGGCCCTGGCGTTTCAGCGAAGGAGCAGGGATGACCGGTAAAGTTTCCCTTCCGGACTTGGTTGACCTCCACGTGCATACTCGAGCGAGCGACGGCGCGCTGGCGCCGCGCGGCGTGGTCCGCATGGCGAGCGAGATCGGTCTGCGGGCGGTCGCCGTCACGGACCACGACACGGTGGCGGGCGTTCCGGAGGCCCTGGCCGCCGGCGAAGAGTTCGGCATCGAGGTCATTCCCGCCGTCGAAATCTCGACCGAGTTCGCCGACGGCGCGTGCCACATCCTCGGATACTTCATCGACATCCAGGACGCGGCCCTCGGGGCGCTCCTGGCCGAAGCCCGCGAGGGACGCGAACGCCGGAACGCCCAAATGATCGAGAAACTCGCGGCGCTCGGCATGCCGCTTGCGACGGACGACGTGCGGCGGCACGTGACAGCCGGCGTGGTGACCCGCGCCCATTTTGCCTCGGCTATGATCGAAAAGGGTTACGTGGCGTCCTGGGACGAGGCGTTTGAGAAGTATCTCGGGCGCGACAAGGCCGCTTTCGTTTGCCGGAAGCGCCTGGACCCGTTCGAGGCCATCCGTGCCGTGCGGGGAGCGGGGGGGTTGTCGGCGCTAGGCCATCCGCGCCAACTCAACCTCACGGTCGAGGAAACCGAGACGTGGATTGCCGAACTCGCCCGCGCGGGACTCGATGCCGTCGAGACGACGAGCCCGGACCACAGCACCGCCCTGGGGAAACGCTACCGGAAGATTGCCGAGCGGCTCGGCCTCGTGGAGACGGGCGGAACGGACTGGCACGGACACGAGCACAACGCGGGTTTTTCCATCGGAGTCGGCAAAGGCGCGATCCGCGTCCGCTACGAGGTCGTTGAACGGATGAAAGCGCGCCTGGCGCGGCGGCGGTGACGGGTGCCGCGGGTGCCATGCTTTCGTCCCGGCGCGCCGGGATTGCGAAAGCATGCGCGCCAGAGACCCTAGAACATGCTTTCGCAAGCGAAAGCATGGCACCCACCCTGGGATGTTCAACGATGGCAATCGGTCAGTCGAACGCCACGTCCAGGTTTCGGAGGATGGCCTTCAGGGCTTGGACGGCTTTCTTGAAGAGGTCGGGGCCGCTGAAGCCGGAGCGTTCGCCCGCGACCATAAGATGCGGCTCCAGGGAAAGGAACCCCTCGAATCCGCGGGTGCAGATGGCGTCGCGAAGGATTTCGGGGATCGCGCCGTCGCCCTCGCCCGGAAGGACGACGCGGCCGTCGGCCTCGAGCGCGTCCTTGATGTGGAAATAGACGACGTGGTCGCGCAGGACCGGCCAGGCGTCCGCCGGCCGCACGTCCGCCTGGACGAAGTTGGCCGGGTCGAAGATGAGACCCATGCCGGGGACGTTCTCGGCGATGTCGAGACATTCTTCGGTTCCTTCGCCGTAGATCTTCTTTTCGTTCTCGTGCAGGAGTTGAACCGGCCGGCCCTCAGCGAGGCGCACGAGTTCGTTCAACCGCCGGATGACTTCGTCGCGGTAGTCGGCGATGGCGCCACCCTCGGGCGGATAGAAACTGAAGAGCCGGATGTAGGGCGCCTCGAAGAACTCAGCCGCGTCGAGCGCGATCCGGTAGCGATCGAGATGTTCTTTCCACGGCTCATCAATCGCCACCTTGCCGATGGGTGAGCCGATGGCCGAGACGCCGATGCCGGCGCCCGAGAGTTGAGCCTTCGCGTCGCGCCGCTCCTTGGCCGAAAGGTCCAGCACGTTCTTTCCCCAGATGCCTCGCAGTTCCAGGTGGCGGACGCCCTCGCTCCGGAGCGTTTCGATCTGAAGGCCGAGGTCGGGTCCGATTTCGTCGGCAAATCCGCTGAGGGTGACCATGGCCGATTCCTTCCCTTTCCGAGTTGGGGTCAAAGAGATGCGACTATAGTCGCGGCGGCGGGCGAGTCAACTTGCATTTCCCGGCACGTGGGAAGCGCCCCAGACATCGTGAACCCCTGGTGAAGGGGTTGAGAGGTTTGGGAGCGGTGTGGAAAGAGCCGTTGGAGAGGGTGTTGCGGAACGTCCCGCCGGGGAAGTCCCTCTAGGCCGGCGGGCTGGGGGTCAGCCGCCCCGGCGTCGGCGGCTGATACTGGGCCGGGCAACCACAGGCCGGCCAGTGCCAGAGCCGCCGGGCCGATTCGCTGGAAGGGGTTTACCATACTATCGAGTTTCCTTTTTCTGCCAGACGCAACTGATAGCCCACAATCCGCGATTGTTGCTGTTGGTGTTTGTCGTCTTGATGCGCAGTTCGTTCTTTCCCCGCTTGAGTTGGACCGGGATGCGAACGGATTCCAATCCATTTTCGTGCCGCAGCGTGGCGACTTTTTCTCCGTTCAGCCAAACGATCGCCCAATCGTCCAAGGCAATGCGGAGGACGGCTTCACCCTCCACCTCGCTCTCGATGGTGGTGCGTGCATAGACAGCATGGTTTTTCAGTTCGCGGAAGTAGCGGTTCAGCGAAAGCCATGTGTATTTGCTATCGACCGAGTGAACTCTTACCGACTGCTCGCCCAGTTTCACGACGTCGGGCCAATCACCGGCTGGAGTGTTCTCGACGAATTCCTGCCGGTTGAAGCCTTCCCAGGTGTTGCTGCCGGGAAATGGGTCGGTGAACTGCCACCGCTGCGGCGTCGCGACCTCCGGTGCCTTGCTCCCGAGGACTCGGTAGTAGTAGAGAACGCTCTCCGTGTCGTCGGCCCGGCATCCGGTCGAAAAGGAAATCGACGAGTGGAACGCGATCGGATCGGGGCCGAAGAAGCGGTAAAACACGCCGTCCTGATCATTGAGACCGCGGTTCTGATGCCACGGACAACCGATCCACGGCGTCTGGCGGTCATTGAAGCCCCAAGTGAATCCGTAGTCGTCCTCCATGTTATGGCCGCGGATGGCATGGGGTTCGGTTTCGCCGTCGATGAGGATCCTCATGCCACCGGTGTGAAACACCAGGTTGCTGTGATCTTTCTGAATCGCCCCCATGAAGAGCCCCGCCACAAACCCACGGCCTTCGGTTTCCAGCATGCTGAAATCATCCCTCGGCACGGCCGGCTTTTTGAGGTTGTATGCCGCATGAAAGCGGAACGGAGTAAGCGGCGTACCTTCCCGATACTGATGCCAGTTGACCATCGTCGTGACGGTTTGATTGTCCGTGGCGTGGATGCGGATCCGGCACGACTTGCTGAACGGGATCGGCATGTAGCAGTTGTATCCTGGATTCCCGGGCATCCCGGGCGCGGGGTTGGGGAGGGTGACAATGCCTGCACTGTTGATGAAGTACGGTTTCAAATCGTGCATGATTCCGTAAAACGGGTTAGCCGGAATGCGGACCTGCGGTTGCTCCGCTCCGTCCACGGTCACCTCGATTTCCAGATTCTGTGCGAACAACTGCCAGATGCTCCGCACGGCCCCCGGCCCTTTCACGTTCAGGATGTCGACGGACTCGCCTTTCTTCAGTGCGGCCTCGGTATTGGCTCGTTGAGTCCTGAACTCGGTTGGCAACTGAATCATCGGAACTGCGGGGTCCGGGAATGTGGAGTGGATGGGACCGGAATTCCCCCCATCTTGAGCAACGGCAAACGAGCCGATGAGCAGCACGGGCACCAGTCGAAGGCAGCGGATGATGCGGGCGCGGAGACACAATGGGGATTTCATTTTGGGATGATTTTCAGGTGAAATGTTCATTCGGTTTTCCCTGGCCAGGACCAGTTCTTCGTAACCGTTCACGGGGTTTTTACCCTTGTCGTGGCCACCGCAACCCCCACAGCGGTAGCCTGACGAAACTAATCTTCGTTCCTGTTTTGGGTGTTGTCAAGGCGTCTTCCCAGAAATTTCCCGGCACGCGAAGGCGGCCGCGGCCTTGCCTGGCCGCCACAGCGGGAGTATACTGCGTCCGCGCGTCCGGATGGGCGCTTAGCTCAGTTGGCTAGAGCGCCTCCCTTACAAGGAGGAGGTCGGAGGTTCGAGTCCTCCAGCGCCCATGCCGAAGGCCCGCGAGGCGGGCCTTCGGCATAGAGCAGGTGAGCAGGAGAGAGGAGAACAGGAGAGCAGCGGCAGACGGCCAGCCTCGCGCACCGGCGCTTTCGCGCCAAGGGTGCTCACCTGCGGTCTCCTGCTCTACTTTCTACTGTTCAAAAGGATGTTACTGGATCGCGACGCCCCTCGCTCCAGTTTTTGCCCACTGCCTCGCCGCCGATCGCGCCGGGTCGAGCAGGGCGGGGCGGGTCGCGAGACGCCTCTTGCGAGCCCGCGCGAATGCCGCTAGGATACCCCGGTATCAGGTTCCCCTGGAGAAGGAGGTCGGCATGGGCGGATTCTTCGGCGTGGCCTCGAGAACGGATTGCGTGGAGGACCTGTTCTACGGGACGGACTACCATTCGCACCTGGGGACGAAGCGCGGCGGCCTGGCGACGATTCATTCCGGCGGGTTCACGCGATTCATCCACGACATCACGAACTCGCAGTTCCGCTCGAAGTTCGAGGACGACATTCGGAAGATGAGCGGGAGCCGTGGCGTCGGCGTCATCAGCGATTTCGAGGACCAGCCGCTCATCATCGGTTCGCACCTCGGTGCCTATGCCATCGTGACGGTGGGCGTCGTGCGGAACGGCGATGCCCTGGCGCAGGAGGCGTTCAAGAGGCGGACCACACACTTTTCGGAGATGGCCGGCGGAGATGTCAATCCGACGGAACTCGTCGCCACGCTCATCAACCAGGAAGCGACGTTTGAGACCGGCATCGCGCGGGCCCAGGAGGCCGTCGAGGGGTCCTGTTCGCTCCTGCTCTTGACGAAGGACGGGATGTACGCGGCCCGGGACCGTCTCGGCCGGACGCCCGTCATCATCGGCCGAAAGGACGGAGCGTACGCGGCCACGATGGAAACGTGCGCGTTTCCGAACCTGGGCTACGAGATCGACCGCTATCTCGGTCCGGGCGAGATCGTGCGGATCACCGAGGAGGGCGCGGAGCAGCGCCGCCCGCCCGGCGGGAAGACGCAGATCTGCGCTTTTCTGTGGGTGTACTACGGGTACCCGGCGTCGAACTACGAGGGGATCAACGTCGAGGTGGTGCGGAACCGGTGCGGGGCGGCGCTGGCGCGGCGCGAGGATCGCGAGGTGGACCTCGTGGCCGGGATTCCGGATTCGGGAACCGGCCACGCCATCGGCTACGCGAACGAGGCCCGCGTGCCGTACCAGCGGCCGTTCGTCAAGTACACCCCGACGTGGGCCCGCAGTTTCATGCCGCAGGACCAGAGAATCCGCGACATCGTCGCGCGGATGAAACTGATTCCCGTGCAGGAACTGATCGAGGGCCGACGGCTTCTGTTCTGCGAGGATTCGATCGTCCGGGGGACGCAACTGAAGGACATCATCGAGAGGCTGTACGACTGCGGCGCGCGAGAGGTGCACATGCGTCCGGCGTGCCCGCCGCTTGTGTACGGCTGCAAGTTTCTGAACTTTTCGCGCTCCCGCAGCGAACTCGACCTGGCCGCCCGGACCGCCATGGTCGCCCTGGAGGGCGCGGCGGACCGGCACGTCGAGGAGTATGCCGACGAGGGCTCGAAGCGGTTTCAGGCCATGGTCGAGGCGGTGCGGAAGCGGCTGAACCTGACGTCGCTTCGCTACCAGAGGCTTGCGGACCTCGTCAAGGCGATCGGCCTGCCGAAAGAGAAACTCTGCACCTATTGCTGGGACGGCGCGGAGGGCTGACGCCGGGAAAAGGGGACGGGAGTCGTTTCCTCAAAAAACGCGTTTTTTGGCGCGTGAGGGCCGTTTTCCTCTGAAACGACTCCCGCCCCCTTTCCCTACAGGCGCACCGGAATTCCGCGTCCCGCCAGGTACTCTTTCATTTCGCGGATGGTGAACGTTCCGTAGTGGGCGATAGAGGCCACGAGGACGGCGTCGGCGTGGCCGTCGGCGACGGCCTCGTAGAGGTGCTCGAGGGCGCCCGCCCCGCCCGACGCGATGACGGGGACCCGGACGGCATCGGCGATGGCCCGCGTCATCGGAATGTCGTAGCCCGCCTGCGTGCCGTCGGCGTCCATGCTGGTCGGCAGGATGGCGCCGGCCCCGAGGTCCACGACTTTCCTGGCCCATTCGACGGCATCGAGGCCCGTGGCCTCGGTCCCGCCGCGAACAACCACCTCGAAACCGGACGCGACGCCGTCCGAAGCGAGCGTGTCGATGGCGACGACGACCTTCTCGCCGCCGAACTTTTCTGCGGCCTCCTCGACCAAACCCGGATTGCGGACCGCGGCCGTGTTCATCGACACCTTGCTTACGCCGAGGTCGAGAAGCGCCTGGATGTCGGCGACGCTCTGGATGCCGCCGCCCACGGTCAGCGGGATGCGGATGCGCCGGACGGTTCGGCGGACGGCGTCCAGGAGGGTCCGGCGTCCTTCGAGGGTGGCGGTGATGTCGAGGAGGACGAGTTCGTCGGCCCCGGCCTCGCTATAGGCGTCGCCGGCCTCGGCGGGGTCGCCGAGTTCCTTCAGGTCGACGAAGTTGACGCCCTTGACGAGCCGGCCGTTCTTCGTGTCCAGGCAGGGGATGATCCGCCGGTAGTCCATGCGAGGTCCCTTTCCGTTCGATTCGTTGGCGGCTGGACAAGGTAAAGGGCGCGGCGGCTCATGTCAACGGGCCAGGCGGCCGGTCAATATGAAGGGGGCGCCCAACGGCGGAGGGCGCCCCTCTTGCGGATGATGCGGGTCGGTCCTACTCGGCCTTGGCGGCGTCGAGGGGCTTGATGCGGATGTTGCGGAAGGTGACCCACGCGCCGTGGTCCTGCAGGCCGATGTGGCCCTCGCGTTTGAAGTCCTTGAGGGCCTTGTTGAACTTGTTTGGGGTGCCGTCCGGGTTCTTGTGAGCCTCGGTCCACTTGTCGAGGTCCATGTCAATGATCTGTTCGCCGTTCATGACGATGGTGATCTTCGGTCCCTTGCAGGTGATGACGGTGCGATTCCACTCGTTTTCTTTGACGGTGCACTTGGAGGGGGCGAGGCAGTCGTAGATGGCGCCGCAATCGTGCCTATCGGGGTTCTCCTTGCCCCAGGAGTTGATGACCTGGACCTCGATGCCCGTCTGGACGCAGTCCTTGATGTTGTCGGTGCGGATGAAGATGCCGCTGTTGCCTCGTGTCTTAAACTCCAGGTCCAGGACGAAGTCGCCGTAGCGGTCCTTGGTCCAGATGTCGCCGCCCTTGTCCTCGCGGGTCACTGCGCCGTCCTTGACGACCCATCCTGCGCCGGGCTCCTTGCCGCCGGCGTTCTGCCAGCCCTCGAGGTCTTTGCCGTTAAAGAGGGCCTTGAACCCCTTTTCTTCAGCGGGAGCCGGTTTGTTCTTCGGGGCCTTGCCCGGTTCCAATGCGGCGGCGAAGATGCGGAGTGCCGCCGGCTCGGCGGCCGACTTGCCTCGGACCTTGGCGGTGGGGGTGGTGTCGGCCTTCAGGTCGCCGAGGGCGAACTGGATGCCCGCCAAATAGCACTCGAGGATTTTCGGGGTCCAGAAGATTTCGTTATAGTGGCCGAGGGAGCAGTAGAAGGTGCGGCCTTTGCCATAATCGTGGATCCACGCGACGGCGAAGTCTTTGTCCGCCCGCTTGCCTTTGTCCTTGGTCTTCGTCATGTCGAGGCTCAAGAGGACGTGCAGGCGGTCGCGGGAGTAGGCGTCCCATCCGGCCTTGCCCGGGCCGAACTGGTAGATCTCGTCCTTGACCATGAATCCTTCGCCGCCGAACGCCTTGGTGATCGGGCTCGCGGGATCGTCGATCTTGATGCCGACCTCTTCGTTCCAAGGATGGCCGTCGAAGTATCCGCCCATCATTTCGCCGAACTCGCGCCACTTGTAGAAGCAGTCGGTGGCGGCGTGGATGCCGATGAGGCCTTTGCCGCCCTTCACGAAGTCCAGGAGGCTCGCCTTTGACTCGTCATCGGTGAACAGATCGCCGGTGCAGTTGTTGAGGCAGACGGCGTCGAAGGCCTTGAGGCTGTCGGGCTTGAAGACGGCGGGGTCGTCGCTGACGGTCGTCTCGAAGGCGCCGGTCTTCTGGCCCATGATCTCCAGGGCCTTGGAGCCGTAGGGGATGGAGCCGTGATGGAATCCCTTCGTGAGGTTGAAAACGAGGAGTTTCCGGGGCTTGGCGGGCTTGGCGGGGGCCTTGTCGGGCATGGCCGCCGTGATCTTCTGAACGTCGGCGTCGGACACGCTTCCCTGGGCCGCCGATGCTGTGCCGTACAGCAACAAAACCGTGCTGACGACGACTGCAAGCATTGCCAGGCGTTTCATCGCAATCTCCTTGTGCTCGTGACTGTCCGGGGACCCGAGGGGTCGGGCTTCCTTTCGCTCTCGTTCTGAACCCCTTTCGCCGGCCAGGGTGACGCCAAAAGCAACCGTCACCCCCCGGTAAAAAGGCTGTGTAGCAAGCCCTCCTTATCGCATGAGGTGGCCAGGGGTGCAACAAAATTGCGTCCCGGCCTGGAGGGTGGGGTGTGACTATATTTTCTGGCATCAGGCAGGGGCTTAGAAGTGTGTGGCACGGCGGGACTTGCCCCGCCGTGCGCTGCGCACGGCCGGACAAGGCCGGCCGTGCCACACCAAGTTACAGTTTCGCCTGCGCAGCACCCTATGGGGTTGCCAGAAAATCTAGTCACACCTGGAGGGTGAGACGTTCCGGCGCTGAAATTCTTCACCGAGGGTCTCGCCCCGGCCGCCGGGGAAGGCCAAATTGTGCGTCACTCGCCGCCCAGGCGGTTGTTTAAAAGAATGAGGCGGGACGGACCGTGAGACACGCCCGCCGGGCCCTGGCAAATGGAGAAGGAGGGACTCCAATGCGAAACATGTCCTTGCGAGGTCTCATTCTGGTGTTGCTGTTGGCGTCGGCGGCGGTGCTGGTCCAGGCCTGCCGGCAGTCGGAACCCGCCGAAAAGTCCAAGCAGCCCGCGGAGCAGACTAAGGAACCGGCCGAGGCTGCCGGCGCCGGCGATCTGGAGCCGATTGTGATTGATTTGCCTGACGCAGTGTTCGAAGGCACGCCGGAGCCCCGCCGTTACGGGACGCACGTCGAGAAGCTCCTCGGGAAGCCCCGCCCGCCGTTCATGGCGCCCAAAGGGACGACGAACGTCGCGCTCAAGAAGCCGGTCAGCGGGAGCGACGAATTTCCGATTATCGGGGAACTGAAGTTGATCACCGACGGCGACAAGGAGGCGTTGGACGGCAGGTTCGTCGAACTCGGACCGGGCCGGCAGTACGTCCAGATCGACCTCGGGGCCGAATATAATATCTATGCCGTCGTCATCTGGCACCGCCACCAGGAGCCGCGCGTCTATCACGACGTCATCGTCCAGGCGTGCTCGGACCCGGACTTCATCACCGACGTGAAAACCGTTTTCAACAACGATTTCGACAACTCGGCGGGCCTCGGTGTGGGCGAAAACTGGGAGCGGATCGAGACCAACGAAGGCCACCTGATTGACGCCAAGGGCGTCAAGGGGCGGTATGTCCGCTGCTACAGTTACGGCAATACGACGAACGATTTGAACCACTACATCGAAGTCGAGGTGTACGGCAAGCCCGCCCCGGCCGAACCGTCGGCTGAGCCGAAGAAACCCGCCGAACAGCCCAAGGAGCCGGCGGAGGAAGCGGCAAAACCCGCCGAGCAGCCGAAGCAACCGGCAGAGGCGGCAAAAGAACCGGCCGAGGCTTCCGGCGACGGCGACCTGGAGCCGATCGTGATCGAACTTCCTGAGTTGGTAATGATCGAGGGGCTGTACGCTCTCCGTTTCGGACCAAAAGTCGAGAGGCCCCTCTGGGGGCCCCGCCCGCCGTTCAAGGCGCCCAAGGGGACGACGAACGTCGCCCTCAAGAAGCCGGTCCGCGGGAGCGACGAAGAGCCGATCATCGGGGAACTCAAGTTGATCACCGACGGCGATAAGGAAGCGTCGGACGGCAATTACGTCGAACTCGGGCCCGGCCTGCAGTATGTCCAGATTGACCTCGGGGCCGAATACAACATCTATGCCGTCGTCATCTGGCACGACTACCCGCGGCTGCGCGTCTATCATGATGTCGTCGTCCAGGTGTCGTCGGCCCCGGACTTCAGCGCCGACGTCAAGACCGTGTTCAACAACGACTACGACAACTCGTCGGGCCTCGGCCTGGGCGAAAACTTGGAGTTTGTCGGCTTTAATCAAGGCTACCTCATCGACTCAAAGGGCGTCAAGGGGCGGTACGTCCGCCTCTACAGCAACGGCAACACGACGGACGACTTTAACCACTATACTGAAGTCGAGGTGTACGGCAAGCCCGCCCCGTGAAGCGCTCGACCCTGGTTAGCGCTTGCATCGTCGCGGCCGTCGGCCTCGGGGCGGTGGCGTTCCGCCTGCCCGGGCTCAACGAGCGGCCGGATTCTTCACCAAGGGCCTTGACCCGGCCGCCGGGGAAGGCTAAATTGTGCGTCACTTGCCGCCCAAGCGGTTGTTTAAAAGGATGGGGCGGGACGGATCGTGAGACCCGCCCGCCGGCCTGTCCGCCATAGCCCGCAGGGCGACGGCGGAAGTTTACCCGCCTGTGGCGGGCCTTGGCAAATGGACAAGGAGAAACTCTGATGCGAAGCGTGTCCTTAAGAGGCCTCATTTTGGCATTGCTCCTGGCGTCGGCTGCTGTGCTGGTCCAGGCGTGCCAGCAGTCGGAACCCGCGGCACCGCCTCCGCCGGGAAGTCCTGCGGTGGCGGAGCCTGCGGCGCCGTCGGCCGAACCGAAGGAACCCGCCGAACAGCCCAAGAAGCCGGCGGAGGAAGCGGCAAAACCCGCCGAGCAGCCGAAGCAACCGGTTGAGGCGGCGAAAGAACCGGCCGAGGCTCCCGGCGACCTGGAGCCGATCGCGATCGAATTGCCTCAGGCGCAGTTCCCCGGCACGCCGCCCGCCCTCCGTTTCGGAACGCACGTCGAGAAGCCCCTCGGGACGCCCCGCAAGCCGTTCAAGGCGCCCAAGGGGACGACGAACGTCGCGCTCAAGAAGCCGGTCCGCGGGAGCGACGAAGAGCCGATCATCGGGGAACTGAAGTTGATCACCGACGGCGACAAGGAAGCGTCGGACGGCAGTTTCGTCGAACTCGGGCCCGGCCGGCAGTACGTCCAGATCGACCTCGGGGCCGAATACAACATCTATGCCGTCGTCATCTGGCACTACCACAAGGAGCCGCGCGTCTATCACGACGTCGTCGTCCAGGCGTGCTCGGACCCGGACTTCATCACTGACGTGAAGACCGTGTTCAACAACGACTACGACAACTCGGCGGGGCTCGGCCTGGGCGAGGGCATGGAACGGATCGAAACCAACGAAGGCCACCTGATTGACGCCAAGGGCGTCAAGGGGCGGTACGTCCGCTGCTACAGTTACGGGAACACGACGAACGATCTGAACCACTATATTGAAGTCGAGGTGTACGGCAAGCCCGCCCCATGAAGCGCTCGACCCTGGTTAGCGCTTGCATCGTCGCAGCCGTCGGCCTCGGCGCGTCGGCGTTGCGGCTGCACGGGCTCAACGAGCGGCCGATGCACCCCGACGAGTCGGTTCAGGCCTCCAAGACGGTCGCACTTTACCAGACGGGCGAGTACCGCTACGACCCGCGAGACCACCACGGCCCGACCCTCTACTATCTGGCGCTGCCCTCGATTCTGCTGACGGCGGGCGGCGACGCCGGCGGCGCCGACGACGCGACGTTTCGCCTCGTGCCCGCGCTTTTCGGCATCGGCCTCGTGCTCCTCGTCTGGCTGGTGCGCGACGGCCTGGGGCGTGCGGCAACCGTTTGCGCCGGCGTTCTGACGGCCGTTTCTCCCGCGATGGTGTTCTACAGCCGGTACTTCATCCAGGAGATGTCGCTCGTCTTCTTCACCTTCCTCGCCATCGCAGCCGGGTGGCGGTACGTCCGTTCGGGGTCCTGGGTCTGGGCGCTGGTGGCGGGCCTTGCGGTCGGGCTGATGCACGCGACGAAAGAGACGTGCATCATGGCTTTCGCCGCCACGCTCGGGGCCCTCGGCCTCGCGCTGGTGCTCTGGCGCCGGCACGGAGCGTCCGGCGCGCCCAAGCCCGCACCGGTGGTGCGCGGCTGGCCCATTGCGGCCGGGGCCGCCGTCGCGGTCCTCGTTTCGGTCCTCTTGTTCTCGTCGTTCTTCACGAACCTTCGGGGTCCGTTGGATTCGGTCCGGACGTACGATTATCTGGTGTCGCGCGGCCACGAAGGCGGCGTCCACAACCACGCGTGGGACTACTATCTCGGGATGCTCGCGTGCTCGAAGGACGGCGAGTGGGTCGGATGGCGAGGCCTCTGGGATATTCTGACGAACCCCAAGGCCCGCATCGGGCCGGTATGGACCGAGGCATGGATCCTCGTCCTGGCGGTCGTGGGCATGCTGGCGGCGTTCACGCGAAGAGGAATCGGCCAGGCGAGCGCTCCCTTGCTCCGGTTCCTGGCGTTCTATACGCTCCTCATGACGATCGCCTACTCGTCCATCCCCTACAAGACGCCGTGGTGCATGATCGGGTTCCTCCACGGGATGATTCTCCTGGCAGGCGTGGGGGCGGTCGCGCTGGTGCGCTGGATTCGGTGGCGGCCGATGCAGATTGCGGCATCCATCGTGCTCGTCCTGGGAGGCGTTCATCTGGGAGTCGAGGCCTATCGCGCGTCGTTCCGATTGCATTCCGACTGGCGCAACCCGTACGCCTATGCCCAGACGTACACGAACGTCTTCCGCCTGAGGGACCGGATTGGTGAACTCGCGGCGGTGGACGGCGGCCGGGCGATGGGCATCAAGGTCGTCAGCCCGGAAAACTACTGGCCTCTGCCGTGGTACCTGCGGGCCTACGACCGCGTCGGCTACTGGGACCAGGTTCCGGCGTCGCCGGACGCGCCGGTGATCGTCGCGTCGCCGGCGGTTCAGGCGGACCTGGAGGCGAAACTCCGCGACAAGTACCAGCAGGGCATCTACGGCCTCAGGCCGGGCGTGTTCCTCGTACTTTATGTGAAGCAGGACCTATGGGACGCGTTTATCCGGAGCCGGGAAGCCCGGCGGGCCGGGCCGGGCGCCGCGGGGGGGTGAGGGCCGGATGGCAGGTACCTTGGGAAGGCCGGGGCGCGAGTTGCCGGCGGGGACCAATCGCTTTTCGCACAAGGCGATGGCGGCCGTCTTCGAGGTGTTCGTTGCCGGCGAGGAGGCGACGTATGCGGGCCAGGTGTCCGCCGCCGCCTTTGCCGAGGTGGACCGTCTGGAGGCGGCACTGAGCCGGTTCGACCCCTCGAGCGACGTCTCCCAGATCAACCAGTTGAAGGCGGGCGAGTCCGTTCGCGTGGGTCTCGCGGCCTTTGAGTGTCTCGCAATCGCCGCACGCGTCTGGGCTGAAACAGGCGGCGCGTTCGACGTGACGGCCGGGGCGCTGGTGGATTGCTGGAAGGCGAAGGACGGTTCGGCCCGGAAGCCGACGGACGCGGAACTCGCCGACGCGCGGGCGCGGACCGGCATGAACCTCGTGGCGATGAACGAGGAAGAACATGCCGTGGGCGTCGCGCGGGACGGCATGCGGATCGACCTCGGAGGGATCGGCAAAGGCTACGCGCTCGACCAGATGAAAATAATCCTTGAGGATTGGAGCATCGGGCGGGCGCTCGTTCACGGCGGCGAGAGCACGGTCCTGGCCCTCGGGCCGCCCGAAGGCGAGGAAGGCTGGCGCGTGGCTGTCGGAAGCGCGCGGTCGCCCGCGGGCGTGCTCGAGACGATCCACCTTAAGGACCGGGCGCTGAGCGGGTCGTCGGCGTCGGCGCGGAACCCGCACATCATCGACCCGCGGACGGGCCGGCCGGCGTCGGGAAAGTTGGGGGCGTGGGCGCTAGAGTCGAGCGCGGCGGTGGCGGACGCGCTTTCGACGGCCGCGTTCGTGATGGCGCCCGACGAGATTGAAAAGTTTTGCAGGCGAAATCCTGAAGTTTCGGTTATAGTGGTCGTCGAAGGGGAAAAGGAACCGGCGCGTTTCGGCTCGTGGCGGGGGTGAACCATTAAGGAGGCAAAACATGGGGCAGGAACGGATGGCGACTGTTTCGGTGCTGGTGGGGATTCTGCTGGGAGCGGCGGCGGTCGCGGCAACGGCCGCCGAGCCGCCGAAGTATCCCGACGACCCGTTCATGGGTGAGTACGCCGGTACGTTCGGGCCGGCGGGCGGGCCGGCCGGCAAGGCCGAGGCCAAGGTCTATCCCGTCAAGGACGGCTACGTGGTCGTCCTGCTTGTGCCGCCTGCGGAAGGGAAGGGCGAGGCTAGGCGGCTCGAACTCAAGGGCACGGTGGAGGGTAACAAACTGGCCGTCCGCGGTGCAGCCGCCGGCGCCGAATGGTCGGGGACGCTCGCCGGGAAGAAACTCGCTGTGTCGGCGGCAGGGGAGTCGGGCGGAAAGTTTGACCTCAAGTGGCAGGATCGCAAGTCGCCCACCGAGGGCGCCAAGCCGCCCGCGGGCGCCGTGGTCCTGCTGCCCTTCGAGGAAGGCAAGAAGACGAATCTCGACGCCTGGCAGAGCATGAAGGGCGAGCCGGCCGCCTGGGAAATCCTCGACGACGGCAGCGTGCGCGTCAACGGCCGCGGCAACGTCCAGACGAAGCAGGTGTTCGGCAGTTTGCAGTTGCACGTGGAGTTCTGGTGCCCGTACATGCCGACGGCTCGTGGTCAGGGCCGCGGCAACTCGGGCGTGTACATCCAGAGCCGGTACGAGTGCCAGATCCTGGATTCGTTCGGCCTGACCCCGAAGGACAACGAATGCGGCGGCCTCTACAGCGTCTCCACGCCGAAGGAAATCGCCAGCCTGCCGCCCGGACGCTGGCAGACGTACGACATCACCTTCAAGGCCCCGAAGGTGCAGGACGGCAAGATCGTGGAGCCGGCCGTGATAAGCGTGGTCCACAACGGCATCCGGATTCACGAGAATGTGAAGATCGACCACGTGACGACGGCGGGTGTGGGCGGGCCGGTCGTCAGCCCCGCCCCTCTGATGCTCCAGGACCACGGCAACCCGGTCCGGTACCGCAACATCTGGCTCGTCGAATTGAAGGACGGCGCGGGCGGCGCTAAAGCGGAATCCAAGTAAAGGAGAACAGGCATGCGGTGGGCGATGGCGGCGGCGATGGTGTGCGTGCTGGCGGCGCCTCTCGGAGCGGCGGAGCCGGTCAAAGTGAACGGCATCGTCGTGGGCGACAAAACGGGAGACCCATTTCTGGGCGAGTACGCGGGCGCCTGCGGGGGAGCGGCCACGGAGGTAAAGGTCTGGCCCCAGGGCGGTGATTACCAAGGCGCAGTCATTTTGGGGTCCGGAACCGCGTCCGAGAAGCGCATCCAACTGGCGGGCAAGGCCGAGGGCACGAAACTCGTCATGACCGGCAAGTCGGGCGACGCGGAGTGCAAGGCCACGGTGGCCGACGGGAAGTTGGCGCTGGACCTCGGCGGCGGCAAGACGGGGAAACTGGCGCGGGCGGAGCGCGTGGGCCCGACGCTGGGCGAAAAGCCGCCCGCCGGCGCGGTCGTCCTGATGGCGTACGGCGAAGGAAAACCGCCTTCGCTCGAGGAATGGACGAACCCGGAATGGAAACCGATGCCGGACGGAAGCGTCGTCGTCGGCAAGGGCGACAACCGGACGAAGCGCGACTTCGGCGACATACGGCTCCACCTGGAGTTCATGACGCCGTACACGCCCGACAAGGGCGGGCAGGGGCGCGGGAACAGCGGCGTTTACCTCCAGGACCGCTACGAGATCCAGGTGCTGGACTCGTTCGGTCTGGAGTCGAAGGACGGCGATTGCGGGGGCATCTACAAGGTGGGGGCCCCGATGGTGAACGCGTGCCTGCCGCCCGGCCGATGGCAGACGTACGACATCACGTTCACGGCGGCGCGTTTCGACGCGAACGGCAAGAAGACGGCCAGCGCGCGGGTGACGGTGATTCACAACGGCGCCGTGATTCACGAGAACCGGGAGATACCGGGCCCGACGGGCGGGGCGCGCAGCAAAACGGAGGCGGCCGTCGCACCGCTTCGCCTTCAGGACCACGGGAACCCGGTGCGGTTCCGCAACATCTGGGTCGTGGAGTCGAAGGCGGCGGAGAAGTAGGAGAAGTGAAGGCGGCGCCTAGCGGCGCTCGTTGCGGAGCGCCCGCTTGATGCGGACGAGTTCGCGCAGGATGCCGAAGAGGTTGCGAGTCGGCCGCAGGCGGCTGTCCAGGTCGCAGACCCATTCGACGGGGAATTCACGCACGGTGAATCCCCGGCGCCGGGCCCGCATGAGCACCTCGATGTCGAACATGAAGCCGTCGCTTCGGCAATCGCGGTAGAGTTCCCTCGCCACGTCGCCGCGGTAGAGTTTGAAACCGCATTGCGTGTCCGTCAGTTCTCGCGGGATTCCCATCAGGCCCAGGACGACGGCGCGGAACGCCCGCGACAGGAGGCGCCGGTGCGCGGGCTGCGGGACCTTAAGGACGCTGCCGGCCATCTTGCGGGATCCGTGCGCTATGTCGCACGCGCCTTGCCGGAGCATGTCCAGACCGCGCAGCGCGTTGGCGAAAGGGACGCAGAGGCCGCTGTCGGCAAATAGGACGTACTCGCCGCGCGTCGCGACCATGCCGGTCCGGACGGCACAACCCTTTCCCCGGTGGGGGAGGTACCGGATGACCTTGCGCTCGACACCGGGAGGGACCGGGACGGCCTCGGCAACCTTGGAGGTGTCGTCCTGGCTGCCGTCGTCCACGACGAGGATTTCGCCCGCGAGGCGCTGGTCAACGAGGAAGCGGGCGGCGGCATCGACGTCGCGCGCAATCTTGGCGGCCTCGTTGTAGGCCGGGATGACGATCGAAAGGTCCATGCTCGTTGTCGCCGGTGAGGATTATCAGCCGAGACCCCGGGCCAGCGCGACCAGGTACCCGTGGACCATGGCCACGAGGACCATCGCCAGGGCCGAATAGCGATGGATCTCGAAGAGGAGTTCCTGGCCCGGCGTGCCGAAAATCTGGACCATGCTGAACATCATCGTCAGGACAAGGGTGGTGGCGAGAAGGGCGGCGGCCCAGAAGATGAGCCGCTGGCCTCGTCCGAAACCAGTCGCGGAGGCCGTTGCGCCGGGCGCCCCGGCTCCGCCAGGGCGAAGCCCCGCTGCGCCGGGGCGAAGCCCGGCGGGGCGCCTCTCGGCCCAGAGGAAGGCGAGCACCAGCAGGCCGATGGCGAACGCCGGCGCGGCGCTGTTGTGGATCATCAGAAGCCAGCCCCGGAGCGGCTCGCCGCGGACGGCCGGCCAAAAGCCGGTGAACACGAGAACGAGCAGCGAGAGGATCGTGACGGCATAGAGAAGCCTCTGCCACCGGCCGAGAGGACGCCGCGGCGCCGCTTTCGCTTCGCGGCATAGCCGGCGTCCGGCGGCGAGGAAGTGCAGCGCGAGGACCGCCGCGGCGCCTCCCCCGGCGAGGATTGTAATCGTCTGGAATGTGGTCATGAGCGTTCTGGTTCCCCGAAAAGTATCAGCCTCGGGCGCTCCTGGCTCCCACCCACCGGAGGATCGCCCCCAGGGCCCGGAAGGCGTAGAGGATGACGATCGCGGCCATGAGGCCGCCGACGGTAAAGAGCATCGCCTTGAAGACGGGGCGGAACTCGAACGTCAGGGCCCAGACGGTCAAGGCGGTCGGGTCGAGTTTTTCGAAGTGGTGCATGGCCAGCGTCTCGGGCTTGCCGAGGTCGGCGGGCACTTCGGCCGCGACCTCGCCGAAGAAGAAAGGCGACTTGCGGGCGTGGCAGTCCGTGCATCGCCCGCCGTAGCCGAGCGCCTGCGTCGCGGGGCGGACGTCGTGCGCGATCGGCCAGGAATACGGCCGGGCGGCCGGGTGGTCGGCGCTGGTCAGTTGAGTATCGCCCGCCAGCCGATGAACTTTTCCTCCACCCACGTAAACGGGTTCGGCGCCGGTGTCGGCGGCGGCGAGGGCCTTGAGGGTCTCAAGAATCTGTTCCCGCGAAATCAGGGTGATTTTCTTGGCGGCCTCGCCTTCGGGGGCGGGTTTCGTTTCGAGGATTTTGTCCGCCGCGTCGATGACCGCGTCGGGGGAGAGCGGGGTAATGGCGTCGCCCTTCAAGCGGCCCCAGAAGGCGGGCCAGATCATCCGGTGCGGAGCGATCTCCTCGTGGCCGTCCCGGGCGTTCACCTGTTTGACGAACACGGGCTCGGCGATGTAGGGCGGCGCGTCGTCGCCGCGGTGCTCGCCGTGGAACTCGATCGCGTGGGCCCGCGAGGTCTGAACCCGGCCGGCGCGGTCGCGCGGGGCCGGGCCGGAGTGGCAGGCGGTGCACGAAAGTTTCTCGAAATGCAGCGTGGGCAGGCCCACGTGCCGAGGCCGGGGCGCGCCGAGGCGTCCGCTCGAGGTCTCCGGACCGTCGCCCAGGTGGCATCCGCGGCAGGTGAGGGCCGCCAGGTCAGGCTTGCCTCGGGCTTCGGCCTCGCCTTCGTAGTTGCGCGTGATCTGGTGGTCGAGGCTGTTGCGGTGGCAGTCCGCGCAAGTGAGGCCGGCCGCCAGGTGAACGTCTTCGTCGGTTTCCCATTTTTCCGGCGTTCCGGGACCGACGCGATGGTTCGTGTGGCAGAAGTAGCAGCGCGCGGGCGCGGGTTTGTGGACGGTGTTGAAGTAAGCGCGTCCGGCGGCGTCGAACTTCGCTGCGTCGTACGTCACGACCGGGGCGCCCTTGGAGGCGGCCTGCTGGTTGGATTCCATGAAGGCGTCGTAGGTGTCGGGGACGCGCCGGGCGGATCCCTTCACGGAACCGATGGTTGTCGTGGCGAGCGGGGCCCACATGAAGTTCTGCTCGGAGATCGCCAGGAGCCACTGGACCTGGTCGTGGGCGGGGTCGCCGCTGTGACAGGTCTGGCAGTTGATCTCGAGTTTCCCCGAGACGAGCCAGCGCGACTGGGGGTCGTCGTCGGGCATCTCGCCGGGCCCGCCGCCGGGCATGTGCCGGCCGAAGGTCGAAACGAACTTCCAGGGCGTAAGGCCGACGTCGGCCGGGCGGTACGTCCCCGGCCAGGGGCGATAGGAGACGGGCAACTGGGTGCCGGTGCGGCGATTGACGAGGATCCACGGCTGGGCGGGCCTGCCGGGGGCGACGTTCGGGTCCGGGGCGTTGAAGTGCCAGCCGCCTCCGACCGTTTTATAGTCGTGGCACTTGCCGCAACTCAGGCGCGTCGAGAAAGGCATCGTCGGGTCGCTCGACGGCGTGATCTTGTTGCCCTCGGTGTCCTGGAGGACCACGTGGTGGACGTGGGTGGACCGGCTGGCGGGTTCGCCGGGGGGCTGCTGGCTTTCCTCGGCGGCGATTGCGGTCGAAGCGGAAAACAGGAGGCCGAGGGCCGCCAGAGCCGCCGTCGCAATCACGTTCCGCATGGTTTCGTGCTTCAGCCCGTTGGTGTTTGTGGACTTGTCGCTCAAACTTTAAACTCCTCGGGTTTGAAGTCGATGCGTTTGCCGGCCGCGACGGCGTCGTTGACGGTGAGGACGGTGACGGCGGTCTCGTAGGCGACCTCCGGCGGACAGTTGAGTTTCGCCTTGCCGCGGACGGCGTCGAAGAAGTTCTCCAGGTGCGCCTGGTGGAACGATTTTTCGAACTCGACGGGCAGGAGCCAGCCGATCTGGGGCGGCGACTTGTAAACGCTGGTGATGGCGTCCATTTCGCCCTGGGCCTTCGGCTTCTGTTCCTGTTCTTCGGCGGGGAGTTTGATGAGGTAGCCCTTCTTGGCCCACTCGTCCCAGGCGCCGAGGGGCAGGTGGCCTTCGGCGAAGACTCGGCACTTGCGTGCGTCCTCGGAGATCTGGAGCGTCCCTTCGTCGCCCATGAACGTTTCGTAGTAGCCGCGGGCGCTCGTCGTCGTCAGCACCTGGTAAAAGGCGCGGACGACGCCGGCCGGCGTGTCGTACTCGTAGATGGCCATGACGTTGTCGTACCACTCATGGCCCTTGTAGTAGTCCATGCCACCGCTGGCGATGACGGATTTGGGCGGCGTGCCGAGGAACCAGTTGAAGATGTCGATCTGGTGGCTTCCGAGGTCCTCGATGGGTCCGCCGCCGTACTTGCGGTACCATCGCCAATTGCGGAATCGGTGCATCGTGTCGTAGCCGTATTTCTGGAGCGCGGCTTCGCCGAGTTCGTATTCCTTGGGCCAGCCGGTGTCTTCCGCCTTGGCGCGGTTCCACTGGCCGTAACCGGTGGTGATCCGGCCGAGGAGTTTGGCGTCGCGGATGATCTTCTCGATGCTGTAGATGTAGCGCGGGTTCGAGCGGCGCTGGTGGCCGATCTGGAGGAGTTTGCCCGTCTGGCGGGCCGTCAGCACCATCTGCTTCGCCAGTTCGAGGGAGTTGGACATTTCCTTTTCGCAGTACACGTGCTTCCCGGCCTGGAGGCAGGCGATGGAGTGCTCGGCGTGCATCCAGTCGGGCGTGGCGACGATGACCGCGTCGAGGGCCTTCTCCTTGTCGAGCATCTCGCGGTAGTCTTCGTAGGTGGCCACTTCCTGTTTATAGGCCTTCAGGCGTCGTGAGGCGTAGCGCTGGCTGTAGGGCCAGATGTCGCAGACGGCGACGAAGCGGACCCCCGGGATCTTCAGGCAGTTCTCCAGGAGGACCATGCCTTGGGTGCCGGCCCCGATGATGGCGACGCGGAGTTCGTCGTTCTTCGAGATCGGCTCGGCGGCACGCAAGGGGGAGGTGAGCCAGAACCCCGCGCCGGCGGCGGCAGTCGTCGTGAGAAAATCCCTCCGGCTGAGGCCTCGCCGGGAATCCGATTGCGGCTTCTTCTCTGAAGTCATTGCGCTTTCCCTTTCTTGTTTGAGGCCGCTGCCAGTTCGCCCGCAACCTGTTCGAAATAGGCCACGCACTGAGCGATCTCGGGCAGCGACGAGGTCCAATTGTACTCGTATTCGATGGAGAAGACGGCCTTCAGCCTTTGGCGGGCAAGTTCCTCGAGCATCGCGCGGACGTTGCCTTGGCCGGTTCCCCACGGCACATCGTGGGCGCCTTTGCCAGACGCGTTCAGGTCCTTAAAGTGAAGGCTGATGATTCGCCCCTCGAGTTTTCGGAGCGCCTCCACCGGATTCACGTCGGAGCGCATCCAGTGGCCGGTGTCGGCACAGGCGCCGATCCGCGGGCTCAGGCCCTGGCAGGCGTCGAGGACGATCTGGGGATCCCAGTAGGGAGACGGCTTCGGGTGATTGTGGATGGCGATGCGGATGCCGTACTCGCCGCAGAGTTTGTCGAGGGAGGGGAGGGCGTCCCTGGGCGGCTCGGAGACGATCGTTTCGATGCCCATGTCCTTGGTGAAATCGAACACCTTGCGCGCCGCGGCCTCGTCCTTGCCGAGGCCGACGACGCCGTAACAGACCAGGCGGACGCCGCTCGCCTCGAGTTTCCGCTTCACCTCCTGGCGGATTTCCGGGCCCGTGTTATGGTCCCAGCGGACGTCGGGCCTTTCCGCGCTCAACTTCTGGCCGGGATAGGCCTCGATATAACGGAGGCCGAGCGAGGCCGTCTTCTCGATCGCCTCGAAGAGCGTGTAGCGGTTAAACGAGTAGGCCTGCATGCCGAGACGCCAGCCGAACGCTTCCGCGGCCGGGGTCTTGAACGCCTGGGCGCTCGGGGCTTCCCCGCCTGCGGCGGCGAGGGCCAACGGTCCGCCGACAGCGGCGACCGCGGCGCCTTTCACGAACTCCCTGCGGGTCAAGCCGTGCTTGCGAGCCATCGTTCCCTTCCTTGCGCCCGGCGGCTTGCGCGGGCGGCTGCGCCCATCACCTCGGCCGAGGATTATGCCATATCGGGCCGCCCGTGTTAAGCAGTTTATCTCGCCCGATTAAAAGGCGGCGTCGCCGGCCCTCCGGGCCTGCGGCGGCCTCACTTTTCCAACCCCGTTTGCCGTCCGACGTTTCGCGGTATCCCTGGGAATGCTCGGTAGGCCTGAAGCCCCAAGAGCCCGCGCATCGAAACCGCGTCCGGCGTTGCCGGGCTCTGAGCGGCCCCGCCTGACTGTCCTTGGCCATTTGCCCGGTCGGGGTCCGGTGTTTACCGGGGCCATGGCCCGCCTGACCGGCGAACCACGGTCCGGTTCCGGTCTGCACAAGACGGCGCTTGAGCCGTCGTTCAGGCTCTCTGCGGTGCTTTAGCCGCGGGCATCTGCAGGGTCTTGCTCTGGAGGCCGACCATTGCCAGGATCGCGTAGAGGACGAAGCCGACGATGAGGGCGGCCACAGGCGGGCAGGGGACCTTCCCGGCGAGCCCGGGGATGAAGTCGGCCGCTCCGACGATGAAGCCGAGGACCCACGAAATCCAGCCTGCGGGGTTGAACCCGGCCCGGGGCCCGGCCCACTTGCGACCCGAAAGTAGGTAGTCGGCCATCATCGCGCCGCACACGGGGCCGAACGAGGCGCCGATGATCGAGAAGACGCCGATCGCGTTGCCGGCCCAACCGGTCACCGCCAGGACGATGGCGACGAGCGCCCCAAGGCCGCAAGAGATCCAGGGCTTCACGTTGGGAAGCGTAGTCTTGAAACTGTTGGCCGCAATGAACGACGAGAAGCAGGCCGGCGGAAACGCCGCAATCGCCAGTAGGTACATGAACACGGCCGCTGTTTTCTCGCCGACGATGCCGCCCATCAGGCGCGGGGGCTCCATAATGGCGCCGCCCGTAAACATGCCGCTGCCGTACGCGCCGGCCACGACGAGAAGAGCCGCGCCTCCCGCGAACACCGTGGAGAGGGCGACGCCTATCAGCCCGCCGAGGTGCACATCCTTTGCGTTGCGGTTGTTCATGCCGAAGTCGGCGCCCGCCGCACCGGCCGTCGCGAAGAAGCCGACGACGTAGGTCGCCAGCAGCGCCAGAATGCCGAACGTCGTCAGCGGGGGCTGGACTCCGATCGCCGCCGGCGTGGACTCCTGCCCCGCCTTGATGAGGGCCTGGCTATCGAAACTCCCGATGCCGCCGATCGTGGCCACCAACAGGATGACCAAGATGGCCAGCGGGATGAGTGGCAGATAGGTGGCCACGCTGGCCACGTACTTGATCCCCTTAACGCCCATGAACGCGCCGAGCACGACCCACGCCGCCGCGACGATGGCATGCGGGACGGAGGGGAACCCGTAGCCGAACGGCGCACACAGCAGAATGCCCGCGAAGAAGGCGTTCACCGCCAGCCAGCCGAACTGAAGCACGCCCATCAGGAACCCGGGCATCAGGAACCCGCCTTGCGCGCCGTAGGTGGAAGTGCCCACGATGTAAAGGGGCAGCCCGGTCTTCATCCCCAGCATGCCCGGCACGAGGTAGAAGAGGAAGTGGCAGATGAGGGCCGCCAGGATCAGGCCGAGGAGAGCCACGCCGAGCCCCTGGGCCAATGTGCCGCCGGCGAACTTGCTGTAGCCATCCGCGCCAGCCCCCAGAGGGATCTGCTGCCAGAAGACGAACCAGAGCATGATTCCCGCATACACCTGGGCCGTGTTCTTGTACCACGGGGCTCGGTTTGCGGCGGGATTCGGCGAGGCAGAGGCGAGGTAACTCGGCAATTTCCCGTTGGCCATGATCCGCTCCTTTCGAGTGTGAGGTGAACGTACCCGGCAAGTGGGGCAGGTTCTTCCACAACCGGCCCAACCGCCACCGCGTGCTCAGTCGCTCCGACAGGGAACCGTTCTACCTGACGCACGAGGGAGGTCAAGCGAAAAATAAGCGGCCCGCAGGACGCCCCTATTCGCGGAACGATAGCGCGCCACCGGCCAAAGCGACGCCGCCGGGACTTCTAAATCTCGGCGGCTTCCGTTGTTAGGTTGGCGAGGGCGACGGGATTCGAACCCGCAACCACCGGATCGACAGTCCGGTACTCTAACCAGTTGAGCTACGCCCCCGACCGGCGCAAGGTTTTTAACGGGAGGCGCGCCTGTTGTCAAGCCCCAAGCAAGCGCCGCCGTCAGCGGCCTGGTGTGGCAAGATTTTCTGGCACTGGCAACGAAGCCTTCGCAGCCATCGTGGAAAGGTTAAACAGTGTGGCACGGCGGGCCTTGCCCCGCCGTGCGCCCCGCACGGCCGGACAAGACCGGCCGTGCCACCCGCCTGGGCGGGTTTCGCGCCTTCGGCAGGTGCCAGAAAAACTTGCCGCACCCCAGCGGCCTGGCTGCCGGCCTGGCCCATCTGGGCGGCGGGTTGGCCGGCGGCGCCTGCTGCCCGTGGAATCCCGTTGACAGTCGGGGCTTCCTTTCCATAATAAAACAGACGATTGATGCGGGCGTAACTCAGTGGTAGAGTGCCAGCTTCCCAAGCTGGACGTCGAGGGTTCGAATCCCTTCGCCCGCTCCAGGGGACAGGCGAGCGGAGAGGAGCCCTTCGCGATGAGGCGGCCTTGGCTGTGCCTCCTGTTCTTGCTCGCCGGACTTTGCGCGCCCGCCCGTGCGCAGGACGCCGGTGCCCTGCGGGCCGCCATCCTCGATCTTCAGGCCGCCTTCGGCCAGCGCTATCCTCAAGGGCGGGCGTACCTGGCGCGGCTGGACGACCTTGAGCGGCGCCTTTCGTCCGCGGCCTCGGCCGACGAGAAGAAGGCTGCCGACGCCGACCTGGCCGCCCTCGCGCGCGAGGCCCTTCTGGCCAATCCCCTCGTCAGCGGCCGGCCCATCGTCTACGTCTGCCGTCCCCAGTACCGCGCGGACCACCACAACACCGAGACGATGTTCCAAACGGGCGAGATCAACACCGCCAGTTTCTGCGGCCCTGCTGCGCTGAAACTCCTCGACCTGGCCGCGGGCGGCCGGGTCACCACGATCCTCGAAACCCCGGAGGGTATCATCCGCGACCCGGAGGTCAGTTTCGACGGCAAGCGCATCCTCTTCTCCATGCGCCGCAACATCCGGGACGACTACCACATCTACGAGGTCAACGCCGACGGCACGGGCTTGCGCCAGTTGACGTTCGGATCGGGCTTGTCGGACATCGACCCGCTCTATCTGTCCGACGGCCGCATCGTCTTCACCTCCACCCGCGAGCCCAAGTACTGCATGTGCAACCGCCACATCATGGGCAACCTGTTCCGCATGGACGCCGACGGCGCCAACCCGCACCAGATCGGCCGCAGCACCCTCCACGAGGGCCACGGCGCCCTGATGCCCGACGGCCGCATCCTCTACGACCGCTGGGAGTACGTCGACCGCAACTTCGGCGACGCACAGGGCCTCTGGACCTGCAACCCCGACGGCACCAACCACGCCGTCTTCTACGGCAACAACACGCGGTGTCCCGGCGCCGTGCTGGACGGCCGCGCCCTGCCCGGCTCCGACCCTCACCGGATCATCGGCGTCTTCGGTTCCTGCCACGACTGGCCGTGGGGGGCCCTGGCCATCGTGGATCGCCGCCTGGGCGTGGACGGTCGGGAGCCCGTCCTCCGCACCTGGCCGCCCGATGCCGTCGGACTCGTCATGAATGGCAATCTCGATACGTTCAAGAAGGTCAGACCGCGCTACGAGGACCCGTACCCCTTGAGCGACAAGCACTTCCTCTGCTCGCGCCAGGTTGGGAACGGCGAGGAGACGGCCCTTTATCTCCTTGACGCATTCGGCAACGAGGTCCTCGTGCACGCCGAGCCCCCGGGGTGCTTCGACCCGATGCCCCTGGCCGCACGCAAACCGCCCCCCATCATTCCCGACCGCGTCCGGTTTGACCTCGCGAGCGGCCACTTCTATGTGTACGACGTGTACCGCGGCACGGGCATGGAGCGCCTGCCGCGCGGCACGGTTAAGCGCCTGCGGGTCGTCGAGTCTCCCGAGAAACGGTTCTGGACGCACACGCAGTGGGAAGGGCAGGGTGTCGAGTGCCCCGGCATGAACTGGCACGACTTCAACAACAAGCGCATCCTCGGCACCGTGCCCGTCGAGAAGGACGGCTCCGCCTACTTTGAGGTCCCGGCCGACCGGTTCGTCTACTTCCAGTTGCTTGACGAGAACGGCATGATGGTCCAGTCGATGCGCTCGGGGACCATCCTCCGGCCGGGCGAAACGGCCGGCTGTGTCGGCTGCCACGAGAGCCGCCTGTCGTCCGTCCCCAACGAGCCGCGCGAGGCCCTCCGCCGCCCGCCCCGCCGCCTCGAGCCGTGGTACGGCCCCGAGCGGCTCTTTTCCTTCCAGCAGGAGGTCCAGCCCGTCCTCGACCGCTACTGCGTCCGCTGCCACGACTTCGAAAAGCCCGGCGCGAAGAAACTTCTCCTCGCAGGCGACCGCAGCCTCGCCTTCAACTTCGCCTATCACGAACTCTGGGAGAAACGCTACATCAAAGTCGTCGGCGCCGGCCCGGCCGAGATCCAGATGCCGTACTCCTGGGGATCGCACGCGTCGAAGATCATCCAGCACCTTCGCACCCGCAGCAGTGTCAAGATCGATGAGGAATCGTTCGACCGTCTCGTCACCTGGATCGACCTGAACGCCCCCTATTATCCGTCCTATTCGAGCGCCTACCCGGACAACCTCTATGGCCGCAGCCCCCTCGACGACCAGCAACTGAAGCGGCTGGCGGAGTTGACGGGGATGGAGTTCGCCGGGCACGGCGGCGACACGCTTGTCAATCTGGCCCGGCCGAACTTGAGCCCCTGCCTGGCCGCCTTTAACAATAAGGCCGACGCGCCTCGCGGCGACGCGGGTCCGAAGTATGCCGAGGCCCTCGCCATCATCCAGGCCGGCAAAAACATGCTCGCCCGGCGTCCGCGCGAGGACATGCCGGGCTTCCAACTCGACGGCCTCGACGCCCAGCGCGAGGCCCGATACCAAGAGCGCGCCCGCATCGAGGCCGAGGTCCGCGCCGCTATCCTCAGGGGCGAAAAGGTCTATCCCTATCGGCCCGTTTCGGTGGCAGGGGAATAGGCCTACAGCGCCACTTGACCCTTTTGCGCGGTGGGTTCGCCGCCCCGCTTGCGGGGCGCCGGGTGTTCGCAGCGCGGGGCAGCCTACTCCGCCGAAGCAGCCGCTTCGGCTGCGAAGGCTGGAAGCCCCGCGGCGAACCCACCGCGCAGGAAATGGCGTTCTTGGCCCGTGGCGCGGCGGTCAGGTCGGGTCGGCCGGCCGGACCACTTCCTGGCTGGGCTTGTAGCCGAGACGGATCGCCCTGGCCCGGATCAGCATGCCGCGCTTGACCCGCAGGGGCTCGTGATAGACCAGCCAGCGGCTCCGCTCGTCCAGGCGATAGCCGATCGAGGCGCCCGGCGTCGGACACCCGATGCGGACGGTCACGAGCCCGCCCGCGTCGGCGGCGACTTCGATCGTCGGGTCGGCCGTCGCCGGCTGTGTGCGGCCGGGCCACAGCCGCTCGATGAGTTCGTCCTCGGGCAGGCCGCCGAGGTCGCCGATGTCCTTCATCCATTTTTCGAGGGCCGCCCGCATCCGCTTCAGCGTCTCCTGGTGCTCGGGCAAGCCGGCGAGGTTGTTGACCTCGTACGGGTCGTTCTCGGTGTCGTAGAGTTCCTCCGGGGGCTTGGCGGGCTGGAAGAAGAGCCGCTGCGGGCCGACCAGTTTGCCCTCGGCATCGAGGCGTCGCCATTCCTGCATGATGGGCATCTTGTCCATGTACGGAATGCTCTGCGCGTATGGGACCTCGGGCGTGAAATTGCGGATGTAGCGGTATCGCCGGTCGCGACAGGTGCGGATGAAGTCGTCGCTCCTGAGGTCCATGCGGTTGCGGCCGCCGAAGACGTACGGCGGCTCGGGGCCGCGCTGGTCGCCCGCCAGCGCGCGGCCCTGGACGTACGGCGGGATCCTGACGCCCGCCATCGAGAGCACCGTCGGCGCCAGGTCGGTGAATGAGACCAGTTCCTCGCAGACGCTGCCCGGCTTGATCCGGCCCGGCCAACGGACGAGGAGCGGCACGCGCAGGCCGGTGTCGTACGGCCATCGCTTGTAGCGCGGCAGGCCGCGGCCATGGTCGCCCCAGAAGAAGACCGCAGTCTTGTCCGTGAGGCCGTCCTCCTGGAGTTTGCGCAAGATCTCGCCCGCCTGTTTGTCCATCGTGGTAACATTGTCGTAGTATTTCGCCAGGTTGCGGCGGACGATCGGCGTGTCGGGATAGAACGGCGGCACGACCGCCTTGTCGGGGTCATGTTTCACGTTGTCGATGGCCCAGCACTGGCTCTCGTGGGTGATGGTCAGGTTGATGACGCAGAAGAACGGCTGGCCCTGGGCGCGGTCGGCGTTCCGCCAGTCGCCCTTGGGCGCGTCCCAGGCCGTCAACGGCGAGTTGAACTGGTAGTCGGTCTTGGTGTGGTTGCTGCAATAGTAGCCCGCGGCGCGGAGGTACTCGGTGAAACACTTCACCTCCGGCGGGGGCACGGCCTCGTAGTCCTTTAAGTCGGTGCGCATGTGCATCGTGCCCAGCGTACCGGGGTGCACGCCGGTGATGATCGAGGAACGGCTCGGCGCGCAGACCGGGAAGGTGACAAACGCGCGGGTGTACCGGCAGCCCTCGGCCGCAAGCCGGTCCAGTTTGGGCGTCTGGGCATAGGCGTCGCCGTAGCAGCCGAGGTCGGGGCTGGTGTCCTCGCAACTGATCCAGAGGATGTTGGGCCTGTCGGGCTGCCCTGCCGCCTCGGTGGCCGTCAGCCATCTGGGCAAGGCCAGGGCCGCCGCGCCCGCGCCGGCGGTCTTGAGGAAGTCGCGCCGATTCGGCATCGCAGTCACCCTTTGGATTTCGCGCTATCGGCGGTGGCGGTGCGGAGAAACTCCTCCGCCATGCGCGTCCAGCGGTCGGAGAGTTCGCGCACAGGCGCTACCATGCTAGCGACCCACCGCGCGCGAATGCAACCCCAAACGCCCGCGCGGGTCGCCGGTCCCCGCCCAAAGTTAGGATCGCCGGCGATTGTGGATAACTTTTTGGAGGAGGTTTTGGGGGAAATTTTTGGGAGGTTTTTTGGAACCCACCGGCCCTGGCGCTGGCGTCCGGGGGCTTTTTTCGGCGAAAGGGGTGCCTTTGGTAAGATGGGCTAGCGCGGATTTAGTGCTTTTTTCGACTTTTTTCGCGTTTTTGGATCGGTTTTTACCGGTTTTTGTGCCCTTTTTCGCACTCTTTTCATCCATGTCATGTGCATACCTGTATGTTAATAACTTTTTTCTTGCGTCTTTGGCATGCCGTTTGCTGCGGATGTTTTCACCGCAGAGACGCGGAGAGCGCAGAGAAAGGCAGGAATGGGGGGAACGGCGAAACGGCGAGACGGCACAGCCTTCAACGCAGCCCAGGGGGCCCCTTTCTTACATGGGGAGATCGCAGAGGCCTGCCCTGAGCGAGCGGCTTGCCCTGAGCCCGTCGAAGGGAGCGAGTCGAAGGGACGCAGAGGGGGATTCGGGGAACAGAGAACCCGGAAACCGGAGGCCGGAAACCGGAAAGGGGACGGCCGGAAGGCGAGCGGGCGCCGTTGGGGGTCGGCGGGAGGGCGAACGGGCTTGTCCTAGGCTCGGGATTCTGTAGAATCCCTGAGAACGCCGCCGGCGGTCGTCCGCAAGAATTCCTCCGAGGAATGTCGGCGTCGGATTCAGGCCGCACGCAACAGGCGGGATGGAGGTGCAACATGCCGGATGCATCGCTCCGGGAGAGGTTCCTGTCGCTCTGGAACAAGCACTTTGACGGCGCCGAGCTGCCCCTCTGCCTTCTCTACTGCGACGACCCTGGGGCAACGCGACCCCTGGTCAAGCCCGCAGGCCACGTGTGCATGATCGGGCAGCTTTCTCGTGCCCGCCGCGGCGAGGTGCTGTGCTTCGAGGCGGAGAGTTTCGGCTGTTTCGGCGGCAAACGGTATATGGGCTTCACCGACCAGGTCATGCCCGGCTTCGAGCACTTCCTCTCCTGCGGCATCCCCGGCAAGATGGAAGGCGAGCGGTACAAGAAGACGCCCCAGATCGTGCGGGAGGCTTTCGCCAAGGTGCCGGCATTCCGCGCGCCGGCGCGCTACGCCATTTTCAAACGGTGGGACATCCTCGCGCCGGGCGACGTGCCCGGCGTCGTCATTTTCTTCGCCTCCCCCGATGTCCTTTCGGGTCTCTTCACGCTGGCCGGGTTCGACGAGACGCGGATCGAGGCGGTCATCGCCCCCTTTGGCGCCGGCTGCGCGACCATCGCCGAGTACCCCTACCTTCAGGGCCAGATGGAGAACCCCCGGGCGGTGCTCGGCCTGTTCGACGTGTCCGCCCGCCCCTTCGTCGAAGAGGATGTCCTGACCTTTGCCGTCCCGATAGCCAAGTTCGAGCGGATGGTCGGGAACATGGACGAGAGTTTCCTCACCACGGGGTCCTGGGCCAAGGTCCGGCGGCGCATCGCCGGGCGGACGTAAGTATGGAAGGAGAGGGACGTTCAAACGCGGAATGCGGAACTCGGAACGCGGAATGGACGGCAGGCGGATCGGGGGGCCGGAAATGCCTGTCGCCGGAATTTCCTCTGAAAAAGTAGCATGTCCCCTTTTTCCCTGTCCCCTTTTTCCCCCAACGCAGAGAACGCAGAGGCATGGCCCGAGCGAAGTCGAGGGGTCGCAGAGAAAGATGGAAATAGGGTAAAGGCAGACCCGTTCGACTCGGCATCGCCTCGCTCAGGGCAGGCGGCGTACCGAAGCGAGGGGCACCCAGAGTCCCGGCGCGCCGGGATCGAAGGGCGGAAAACCGAAATCCGTATGGGGTTCCCCAGAATTCCGCGAATTCCCAGGTAAAATTTGTGGCCCTTGACGCGGGGGGTACGGGAAAGCCCTGTCAGCCAATGGGTGCAATCGGGGCTTGCAACGCGCCTTGCCGAGGGCTATCATGTCTCTGATGGGAAGGGTCAAGCTCAATTCGCGGTTTTCGCAAGACGCGGCTTGCGTGCTCTTCCATGGCGACTGCCGGGACCTCCTCCGGCACATCCCGGACGCTTATTTCAAATTGATCGTCACGTCCCCACCCTACAACCTCGGCAAGGTTTACGAAAAGCGCCTGAGCGTGGAAGATTACGTGGCCGAACAGAGGGCGGTCATTGATGAATGCGTGCGGGTTCTCCACCCTCGGGGCAGCATCTGCTGGCAAGTGGGCAACTTCGTGGACAACGGGGAGATTGCGCCGATTGACATTTTGCTGTATCCGGTTTTCCACTCGCAAGGCCTGCACCTGCGGAACCGGATAATCTGGCACTTCCGGCACGGCCTGCACGCCTCCAAGCGGTTCTCCGGGCGGTACGAGACGATCCTGTGGTATACCAAGAGAAACGACTACACTTTCAACCTCGATAATGTGCGTGTACCGCAGAAGTACCCCGGCAAGAAATACTTCAAAGGCCCGAAGCGCGGGGAACTGAGCGGACATCCAATGGGGAAGAATCCGAGCGATATATGGGACATTCCCAACGTCAAGGCGAATCACGTAGAGAAGACGGAACATCCCTGTCAGTTTCCGGTCGAGTTGGTTGAGCGTCTGGTGTTGGCCTTGACCGACGAGGGCGATGCGGTTTTCGACCCGTTCATGGGAGTCGGAACGACTGCAATTGCCGCCCTGATGCACAAGAGAAAGGCAGTCGGGGCGGAAACGGAACGGAAGTACATCAAGATTGCGAAGGAGCGGATACGACTGGCCGAGGCAGGCAAGTTGCGCATTCGGCCGATGGAGAGAGAGGTTTACGACCCGCTCTCGCGGCTACCGGGAATCCCCCCGAAGACGGTGCAGTTAGGTTTTCTGGACGATGACTTGGCTCTGCTCAGAGGCGCGCGCAGCATCGGAGGCCACCATTGAAGGTCGTGTACGAATACTCCCACCTGGGCGGCGCTGAGATATTGCAGGTCCATTCCCCGGATTGGCTTGAGGAAATATACCAGGTGATCCGGGCGGTCAAGGCGCGTAAGACGAAGGTCAGCAAAGAAAAAACGATGCGGGGACGAAAGCTCTTTGCGCCGAAGGAGATGAATCAGCAGTTCTGCTCGCAGTTTCGGAAGCGTGGGTACAGCGAAATCCGTGACCGCTACAGCATCACGATCCCCGGGAGCGACGTCAGGATTGACGGGGCGTTCAAGCAGATAGATTTTGTCAAGGGCAAGGTCCTCGTGGAGGTCCAGTTCGGCAAATACGCCTTCATGTTTTACGACATGGCAAAGTTTCAGTACTTCTTCAACGAGAGCAAGGCGGACGTAGGGGTCGAGATTGTGCCGTGCCATGCGCTCCAGAGTTCGATGTCGTCGGGGGTTTCGTACGGCGAGCAACTCGTGTACGACATCGAGCGCCTCAAGCGCCATTTCCCGGCCGTGCCGGTCAAAGTGATACTCATTGATGCGGATTAGGGCAAGGGAGTTGACGTGGCCGGTCCCGACTGGTTGAAGGGAGGTGGCCATTCACACCGATTGCGGCGAAGCGTTCAGGACAAGGGCCGGAAATCGGAAAACCAAAAGCAGTATTGGGTTTCCCGAATTCGCCCGATATTTTCTTGACTTCTGCCAATATTCCTTATAGAGTCATTCCAAGGTAAAAGTTAAAGGAGAATCCCATGTCTAAAACAAGTCCGTGGCATTCAGTAAAACCATCAGATCCCGCTGTCTATCATGACAACACAGACTGTACAGAGGGCAACAATATTGAAACGAAGTATCGGCGGCCTGGTACCGACGGACGAAGAAAATGCGAGCACTGCGAAAGGCTCGACGTTATGGGCAGTTGATCGGTTGTCCCTTGCTTATGTTGTGGAATTAGAGCCACTTCTCTCGACAGCAATTCGGGACGCGATACTTATTTCTCAAGGTCGCCTCTCCGAATTGAGTATTGCGTCCCCGGAAATCACGCGAACTCAGAAGCCAAGCAGGAGAAATCCAGACGCACAAAAGCCTCTCGAGAACAGACTTCGCAATGAGAAGCGGTGAGGCATTTTACCATGCTGGCAGCAACCCGCGTAGCATTGGATAAGGCGTCGTTTCTCTTGTTGTTAAACTTAATATATATTGACTTAACCTTTCTGGTGGTTATCTTCCTGTAGAAGCACGTAACGTCCTTAAGCCAGAACTCAAATCCCATAGCCACAACGCCATCAACAAGGCGCTCAATAGTTCGACGTGAAAGGCCCGATATCCTGCAAAGCAAATCAACTTCTATGTGTACGTTGTCCGGCAGTTCCGCTTGGCACCCATAGGCCAGCATGTGGTATATGATATTCCGCTCTCTTGGCGACATGCGGCGCAAGGCGCTCATGAATTCCTCGGCATGGCACAGAGCCCTGGATTTCGCCTTTTCGCTCCGCAGGCGCAGACTACGATAGAGCTCGTCAGGCACCGGCGGAAAATAGTTTTTGAAAGGGCGCCTTCCGATCTTCTTCAGGATCATGCCTGCCAACTCTCTTGGACGCATGTGTTTGAGGTCCAAGTACCCCACCGTATCTTCAAGTCCCGGAATCTGGGTCTTGTCAAATCTTACTGGCAGTATGTACTGCGTGTTTTCGCGCAACGCCCTTGCCTGCGCGCTGCGTCGTTCATGGTTGGTCCAGACCTTCTTGGCATAGTGTCGGGATATAAAGATGACACAATAACGGGCCTGTCTCCTATACACGTCGGATAGATGGTCATAAAGGTTGGCTCCCCACAACCGTACCTGCTCATACTCATCATAGAAAACCTTGACGCCCTTCTGCGCCAGAGCCGTTGCTACGGTTCTCACATATGGCCGGTCTTCTCCTGCAAATGAAAGGCAAACGTCATATTCCGGTTTTTCTCTGGGTGACCTTTTGGGCATCATAAGACCCCCTTACGCCAACTTCCTCGCAATCTGTTCTTCGAGGATATCCTTCACGGTCAGGGCACGAATCATTATACCACGGAGGGGGGGAGAGGCAACGCAGAACGTAGAATGCAGAATGCAGAACAAAGAACCCGGAAACCGGAGCCCGGAAAGCGGAAAGAGAGAGGCAATGCAGAGTGCAAAGTGCAGAATGCAGAATGGACGGAGAACAGCAAACGGCAAACGACAAAAGGCAATGACCAAAGGGACGGCATTCGCGGGGGCAAGCCCCCGCGCTACGAAGGCACAAAAGGACGCGGCGTCAGAAGGGCAGGGACTCGTCGGCGGGGGGCCCGGCGTCCCGGGGATTCGCTGCGCTCATCCCCGGGCGTTGGCGGCGGGAGGCGGCGTAGTCGCGGCCGAACTGTTTTTCGAGGTCCGTTCGGCTAAGGACCAAGGCCGTCGGCCGGCCATGGGGACACGTTGCGGCCATGTCGCTCGCTTCGCGATGCGCGAGAAGCGCTTCGATCTCGGCGGGGCCCAGAGGGTCTCCCGCCTTGACGGCTCCCCGGCAGGCGGCCACGTGGGCCAGTTTCTCCAGCACCTGCCTCGGGCCCGGCGGCGCCTCGCACTGGACCGCCCACGCCAGGAAGTCGCGAAGCGTTCCTTCCGGGTCTGCGCGTTCCAGGAGCGTCGGAAACGAGTGGATGCCGACCGAGCGCGGGCCGAGCGGTTCGACCTCAATGCCGAGGCGCGCGAGCGCCTCCTGATGCGTTTCCACCGCTGCCATCTCGGCGTCCGTCAGGTCCACCGTGATGGGTGCGAGGCGCCGCTGGCTTTCGAGCGGACCCGCTTCCAGGCGGCTCATGAGTTGCTCGAAGAGCACCCGCTCGTGCAGGGCGTGTTGGTCCACGATGAGGATGCCGTCCGGCGTCTCGGCCACGAGATAGGTGTTGTGAAGTTGGATGGCGTGGGGGCGGGGCGGCGTGTCAGGTCCCGGGGATTCATCCCGACTTCGTCGGGATTCATCCCCGGGCTTTAAACGGCGCGCGGCGGGAACGGCGTCCCGGGGATTCGCCCGCCCCGGCGGGTAAACTTCGCTCATCCCCGGGCGTTGAACGGCGTCGGGCGGCGGGCTGCGAAGGAAATCCGCCACGGCCGCGCGGACCCGCGCGGCGCGGTCGGCGTCCCGGGGATTCATCCCGACTTCGTCGGGATTCATCCCCGGGCTTTGAACGGCGAGCGGCGGCGAAGGCGGGACAAGACTCGGCGCCATGCCGGGCCCCAGGAGTCGTTCCCGGATGGCCGCCAGGACCTGTCCGTACAGGAGGTGCGCATCGCGGAGGCGGACTTCGATTTTCGTCGGATGGACGTTCACATCGACGCGGTCCGGCGGGACGGCGAGAAAGAGGAACGCGACAGGCTGGCGGTTCCCCTCCAACATGCCGCGGTACGCCTCGCGGACGGCGTGCAGGAGTCCGCGGTCGCGGACATAGCGGCCGTTGATGAAAAGGTACTGCATCGTAGCCGTGGCGCGGGCCAGGTGCGGCGGCCCGACGAGGCCCCAGAGTCGCCCCGCGGGTTCGTCGGACTCGATCTGGATGAGCGCCCCCGCCGGTTCGGAGCCGAAGAACGCCGCGATGCGGTCGCGCACGGAATCGGTCGGGGGCAACTCGTACACGCTCCGGCCGTTGTGCGTCACCGTCAGATGGACCCGCGGATAGGCCAGGGCGATGCGGGCGACCTGTTCGGTGATGTGGCCCATCTCGGTCGAGTCGGTCTTGAGGAACTTTCGGCGTGCCGGGACGTAGCGGAAGAGGTTTCGGACCTCGGCGGTTGTGCCGACGGGCCCGCTCGCAGGGCGTGGCGGGGCGGCCTTGCCGGCGCTGGAGGAGACTTCGACGGCCTCGAGAGCATCGCGGATGCGGCTGACGATTCGCACGTCGGCGACGGAGGCGATGGAGGCGAGCGCTTCGCCGCGGAACCCGAGCGTCGTAATCCCCTCGAGGTCCTCGGCGGAAGCGATCTTGCTGGTTGCGTGGCCGGCCAGGGCGAGCGCGAGTTCCGCCGCGGGGATACCGACGCCGTCGTCGCTGGCGCGGATGAGTTTCTTGCCCGCTTCCTCGAGTTCCAGGACGATGCGCGTCGCCTGGGCGTCGATGGCGTTCTCGAGGAGTTCCTTGACGACGCTCGCCGGACGCTCGATGACCTCGCCGGCGGCGATCTGGTTGACAAGGATCTCGGACAGAATCCGGATAGGGGCCATCGCCGGCACGTTCCTTACCGACCGCGGCACGGCCCGCGGCCGTGACGGGACCTGCACGCCGGCGGGCATTATAGGCCTGCGGCGGCAGAGGCTGCAAGGCAGGAATCTTGCCTGGCGGCGGAGCGGAAGTGCCCCCGGTGTATTCACCGGGGGCTAAATGAGGTGTATTCACCGGGGGCTAAATGAAGCGTGGGCGGGCGGCTCGAACGGCGTGCCGGAAACTCTTGGCACCCCGGCGGGGCGGGGCGTAGAATGAGGTCCGCGAGCATCGGAGCGGCCGTATGGGAATCGTGAGCGCGAAACAGACGCGGAAACCGTGGTACGCCCAGGGCCTGCGCTTTGCCTGCCAGTCCTGCGGCAACTGTTGCGGCGGCGGGCCGGGGTACGTCTGGATGGACGACGACGAGGTGGAAGCCATCGCGCGGCACCTGGGCCTGGAGAGGGACGAGTTTCGTCGGCTTTACGGGCGGCGGCTCTGGCGCGGCCTGAGCCTGAAGGAAGAACCGAACTTCGACTGCGTCATGCTCGATGGCGGCAGCCGATGCCGCGTTTACCCTGTGCGGCCGAGGCAGTGCCGAGTCTGGCCTTTCTGGCCGAGCAACCTTCGGACCCAGGACGCGTGGGAATCGGCGGCCCGCCGCTGCGCCGGCATCGGGCAGGGGTCGCTCTATAGTCTGGAGCAGATCGAGGCCATGCGGACGGAGATGAGGGTTTAGGCAGGCCCGAACCTCGTTATCCGCTTGGCCGCACGAGCAATGACGAAACCCGAAATCCGAATGACGAATCAAACAGCAAGCCCGAATGACGAAAGTGCCGCCGCTGCCGCGCAGCCCCGGGGACAGGTTCGGCCCTTCGGGTGCTTCGCACAAGATACTCCCGTCCCCTTTTTCCTGGAGCCATGGGGTGCGCCGCCGGCGCTTCGCCCGCCGCATCCCGACCAACTGGCCGCGGTGTACGAAGTGTACGCCCGGGTGGACGCGGCGCTGGAATCGGCATCGGCCTTGTGCCGAGCGTGCGGCGAATGCTGCCGATTCGGTCCGGACCGGCCTGTGCTTTTTGCGAGCGCGCTGGAACTGGGTGTGCTGGTGGCGTCGGCGGGTCCGCCGCCGGCCGGCCGCCCCGTTCCGCCGGGCGGGCCGGATGCTCCCTGGCACTGCCCCTACCAGGAGGGTCCGTCCTGCACGGCCCGGGCGGGCCGGCCGCTCGGGTGCCGGACGTACTTCTGCGACCCCGATGCCCGGGCGCGGGGAGAGGAAGTCCATGCGGAAGCGACAGGCGAGATTCGGAAAATCGCGGCAAGGCGGAAAAGCGGGGGGTGGTACGGTCCGGCCCGGTTCTACTTCGCAAGCCTTGATGGCGCTTCCGGTTAGAGGCTGTTTCAATTTTCTCTCCCCCGGTGGCCCCGAGCATGGCCGAGGGGCCACAAGGGGAGAGGGAGTTATGAAACACTCTTAGCGAGGATTTTCCAGTTGACAGGCCGTGCCGTGCGGCCTAGGATGCCCGCCGATGTTGGGGCCGCGGGGTCGAACGCGCGGAAGGAGAGGAAATCGATGAAGCGAGTGCTCCTCGTTCTGGTGCTGTTGGCGGCGGTGTCGCTGATTGCGACGGGATGCCAGAAGTCGGCCCATGACCGGTACCGCGAGTGGACCTATCGCCGCGTGATCGAGGCGGACGCGGTGGGCTTCGCCGACGACGTGGATGCCGTGTTCCTCTCGGAGCGGCCGACGCACCTCTCGAATTGGTACCACCCGTAGCGCGGACTTGAGGCTGTCGAAAACAGGGGCGTTCCCGGGACCGGGAACGTCCCCTTCGTTTTTTACTTGCCGGTCGGGCTCGTGTCTTTTCGAGGATTGAACTCTCGCAAGGATGCGTGTGGCACGGCGGGCCTTGCCCCGCCGTGTCCCGGCGCGCCGGGATGCACGGCCGGACAAGACCGGCCGTGCCACACGTTGGAATGGGGCAAGAGGTTACGGAGAAAGGCGCTACGGCCGCGAGCAGGCGTCCGGGCGGTTGCAGGCGAGCGGGGGCGGTTCGAGTTCCATGCCCGGCTCGAGGCTCCGGACGAGGACCTGGCGCTGACGGCTGCGGTCGCGGAAGACGGTGATGCCTTTGCAGCCCATCTCGTAGGCCATCCAATAGACGTTGGCGACGTCCTCGACGGTGGCCTCTCGCGGCAAATTGACGGTCTTGGAGACGGCGTTGTCGACGTGGCGCTGGAAGGCGGCCTGGATCTCGACGTGCCACTTCGGCTCGATCTCGTGGGCGGTGACGAACAGCCGGCGCACGTCCTCGGGCACGTTTTCGACCTGGGCGAGCGAGGGCGCCGCCGCGATGCGCGCCAAAAGGTCTTTGCTCCAGAAGCCGCGCTCGCGCGCCGTCTGCTCGAAGAGCGGATGGGCCTCGCGCAGGACCTCGCCGTCGAGCACGTGGCGATCCATCGCCAGGGCGAAGATCGGCTCGATGCCCGACGAGCAGCCGGCCAGGATCGAAAGCGTCCCCGTCGGGGCGACGGTGGTGCGGCAGGCGTTGCGATACGCGGGCCCGTCCGGCCGGTCGTAGATGCTGCCAGGCAGGTTCGGGAACGGCCCGCGTTCGCGGCCGAGGTCCGCGCTGGCGCGGTCGGCCTCCGCCCGCACAAAGGCCATGACCTCCTCGGCCGTCGCGAGGGCCGGGGCCGAGTTGTACGCCACGCCGAGGCGCAGGAGCAGGTCCGCAAAGCCCATCACCCCCAGGCCGATCTTCCGATTGCCGTGCACCATCTCCGTGATCTGCGGCAGGGGGTACTGGCTCATCTCGATGCAATTGTCGAGGAAGCGGACGGCGAGGCGGACGATTTGCCGAAGGGCGTCCCAATCGATCCGCCCGTCCCGCACGACCTTGTTCAGGTTGATGGAGCCGAGGTTGCAGGCCTCGTAAGGCAGAAGGGGCTGCTCGCCGCAGGGGTTCGTGCATTCGATCGAGCCGAGTTGCGGCGTGGGGTTGTCCTGGTTGATGCGGTCGAGGAAGATGGCGCCGGGGTCGCCGCCGGCGTGGGCCTCGCGGGCCATGGTTTCCCAGACGCGGCGGGCGGGAACGCGCGCCATGACCCGTTGGCTGCGCGGATTCACCAGAGGGATGTCGCTCCCTTTGCGGACGGCCTCCATGAAGTCGCGGGTGCAGGCGATGCTGATGTTGAAGTTTTCGAGTTCGCCTTCTTCGCGTTTGGCGCGGCAGAAGATTTCGACGTCGGGATGGTCGCACTGGAGGACACCCATGTTGGCGCCCCGGCGGAAGCCGCCCTGGTTGATCGCGCCGGTGGCGTAGTTGAAGACCTTCATGAAGGAGATGGGCCCGGAGGCGCGTCCGCGGCTGGATTCGACGAGGTCGCCGACCGGGCGGATGCGGCTGAAAGAGAAGCCCGTTCCGCCGCCCGATTTGTGAATGATGGCGGCGTACTTGATGGCGTCGAAGATCTTCTCGATGTCGTCGGGCACGGGGAGGACGAAACAGGCGGCCAACTGCTGGAGGCGGCGGCCGGCGTTCATCAGCGTCGGCGAATTCGGCAAGAACTCCAGACGCGCCATCAGGCCGTAGAACTGTTCCTCGGCGGCATGGGCGTCGCGCGACGCCCCCCAGACGAGTTCGGCCTGGGCGATGTTGGCGGCGACGCGGCGGAACATGTCCTCGGGCGTTTCAATCGGCTCGCCGCGGTCGTCCTTCTTCAGGTACCGCCTCGCCAGGACCAGGCGCGCGTTGTCCGAAAGGTCCATTCGGGCCGGGATGTCGGCATCCATTTGTGGGACAGTCATCGGTCTGGTCTCGCACAAGTTGTTTGCGTGGCGTTCCCGCCTGCTTACGCAGGCGGTTCGGGTTGCGGCTCCTTGTTCTCGGGCTGGTCCGGCGATTCGCCGCCGGGGGCGTCGGGCGTCTCTTTTTCGGTCGCCGGCGTCTCTCCGGGGGACTCCGCTTCCGGCCGGCCCAGGATTTCCTTTTCGGAGTAGATGGGGCGGTACGGCTCCACCTCGGGCACCTGGATGGATTCGAGGATTTCGTCGAACTCGGTCTTCTCGATTGCGACGTCGTCCATCATCTCGCGGACCGCGCGGCGCTGGTGGGCCGTGGGCCGGCGGGGATGCTGGCGCGCCAGACCGTCGGCGCTCGCGGCAGCGCCTTTCGGTTTCTTGGCGCGGTAGGTTTCCGCCTGCGGATCCCTGAGGAAGAGGCGGATGTCCTGGAAGTCGGCGGCCTGCTCGACGCCGACCAGCCGCTGGCGCGTCAGTTCCAGGATCGCCAGGAACATCGTAACGAGATACCCCAGGTCTCGGGTGCGGTCGAACAGTTGCACGAAGAGGACGGACTTCGCGTCCTGGAGGCGAGCGAGGAGGTCCTCGACGGCCTGCTCGACGGGCGTATCGTCGTAGATGACCTCGCGCGGCCTGGTGTAACCGAGCGTCCGCACGATCTCGGAAAAGGCGGTGAAGAGGTCCCAGACCTCGACGCCCTCGAGGAGTTCGTGGGCGGGGATCTCGCCGGTTTCCCCGACGAGTTTCTCCAGGAGCCTTTCGTCCACCTGCCGGCCGAACCGCCGGGCCATCTCGCGGCCGCGGTCGTCCAGCAATCCGGCGGCCTCCTTGAATCGCCGATACTCGATCAACTGGCGGATCAGGGTCTCGCGCGGGTCTTCTTCCTCCTCGCCTTCCTCCACCTCCACAGGGGGGCGTGGTAGGAGGGAGCGGCTTTTGATCTCCAGGAGCGTCGCCGCCATCACGATGAAGTCGCCCGCCAACTCGATGTCCAGGGCCTTCAGCAGGTCGAGGTAGGCGAGGTACTGGTCGGCGATCTTCGCGATCTGGACCTCGCGGATGTCCACCTCCTCGCGCTTGATGAGGTACAGGAGGAGGTCCATGGGACCGTTGTAAACGTCGAGTTCAACTTTATAGGACATGGCAGCCACATCCTGAAAATTCCCAGAGGGTCGCAATCAATGACGAATGACGAAATCCGAATGACGAATCAATGACGAAACGGCAAGGACGAAAAACAATCTCCCTATCCGGCCCAAGGGGCGGCAGGTTTCCATCTTCGTCATTCGGCATTGTCTTTTGATTCGTCATTCGCCTACTCGTCATTCGGAATTATCACGCCCTAGAACTTGCCCAGGCCCACGAGGGCCTTGACCTCGGCCAGGGTCTGCTGTGCAACCAGGCGGGCGCGATCGGCCCCCTTGGCCAGGAGTTCCCTCAACCGCTGGGGGTGCGCTTCGAGTTCGGCGCGGCGGGCGCGCGGCTCGGCCAGGAGTTCGATGAGGATGTCCGACAGGCGGGCCTTGCAGTCGGTGCAGCCCCAGGCGGCGGTGCGGCACCGCTCGGCCACTGCGTCATGTTCCGCCGGCGAAAACGTGCGGTAGTACTGGCACACGTTGCATTCCTCGGGGTGGCCGGGGTCGTCACGCCGGATCCGCTTTGGGTCCGTAATCATCGAGAGCACCTTCTTGCGGACCACCTCGGGCGCGTCCGCCAGGTCGATCTGATTGCCGTAACTCTTGGACATCTTGCGCCGGTCGGTGCCCAGGAGGCGCGGGCTCTGGGTGAGTTTGGCCTGAGGCTCGACGAGGACGTTGCGGCCGACGAGGCTGTTGAAGCGACGGACGACCTCGCGCGCGAGTTCCAGGTGAGGCAACTGGTCCTCGCCGACGGGCACGACGTCCGCCTTGTAGAGGACGATGTCCGCCGCCTGAAGCACCGGATACCCGAGGAACGCGTAGTTGTGGATGTCCTTCGTCTTGAGTTGCTCCATCTGCTCCTTATAGGTCGGAATCCGTTCGAGCCAGGAGATCGGCGTGTAGGCCGAGAGGACGAGGTGGAGTTCCGCGTGCTCCGGTACGTCGCTCTGGCGGAAGAGGACGCTGCGCTCCGGATCCAGGCCGCAGGAGAGAAAATCGATGAGGACCTCGCGCGAGGCGTCGGCGATGCCCGCGGGGCTTGCGTACTCGCTCATCAGGGCGTGGTAATCGGCGATCATGAAGAAACAGTCGTACGCGGTCTGGAGGTCGCGCCAGTTCCAGAGGGCGCCGACGAGGTTCCCGAGGTGGAGGCGCCCCGTCGGGCGCATCCCGCTCAGGATCCGTTTCCGCCGAAGTGGTTTCGTCTCGGCCATCGCTGTACCCTTCGTTCCGTCAGGCCCAATCGGCTCCTGCGAAGAGGCGCACGAGGCAGAGGATCGGGTAGCCCAGCGGGCTGAAGCCTAGTGCGTCGCTGAGGAAGTAGTTTGCCACGATGAGCCCCACCAGGGCCATGGCCGCCTTCCGCCGAAAAAGGGCGTAGCGGGCCGCCAGGCGCCGGGGCAGCAGGTGCTCGAGGATGTGCGAACCATCGAGCGGCGGCACGGGCAGGAGGTTGAAGACCGCCAAGCCGAAGTTGATGAAGCACCCCATGTAGAGGAGGAAGAGGAAAAGGGCGCCGAGACGGCCGGTCCCGGCGAGCGGGGCGGCGGCAAAGCGCAGCGCCAGGCCACACGCGATGCCGAGCGCGAAGTTCGCTGCTATGCCCGCGCCGCTCACGAGAATGTCGTCGCGACGGGGCCGCCGAAAGTTCATCGGCTGGATGGGCACGGGCTTCGCCCACCCGATGGGCGCGAACAGCAGGCACAGCGTTCCGATCAGGTCCAGATGGGGCAGGGGATTCAGTGTCACCCGGCCCATCCGGTAGGCCGTGTCGTCCCCGCACTTGTACGCCGTCCACGCGTGCATAAACTCGTGGATTGTCAGGGCGAAGAGGACCACGGGCAGACGCAGGACCAGTCCCACAATATTGGCGCCGTCAACCAAATCCGAGTTCCTTGACCCGCGGGGAAGCCGCCCGTGTTGCCGTGTTCGGCCGCCCAGAGGGCCCAGTCTACCGCCCGCGCGGCGCGAAGTCAACGTTCGCGCCGAGGTGTGACAGAATTCCCTGGCACCTGTCGAAGACACAAAACTTGTGTGGCACGGCGGGTCTTGTCCCGCCGTGCGCCGATGCACGGCCGGGCGAGACCGGCCGTGCCACACGAGCCGTGTTTAGCGTTTTCACCAAGTGCCAGAAAATCCTGGCACACACTCGTGCCGAGGCGGGGACAAAAGAACTGGATGAGGCCCCGTGGCGGCCGTTATAATCCTCTCTCGCCACGGTGCGGGTGGTTGGAGGGACGCTTCCCATGCGATTCGTGAAACTCCAGGGTGCCGGGAACGACTACATTTATATCAACGGCATTGAGACGGCCGTAGCCCGGCCGGAAGAACTGGCTCGCCGCGTGAGCGACCGCCACTTCGGCGTCGGGGCCGACGGCCTGATCCTCGTTCTCCCGGCCGAGGGCGAGGGCGACGTCCGCATGCGCATCTTCAACGCGGACGGCTCCGAGGCCGAGATGTGCGGCAACGGGGTTCGCGGCGTGGCGAAGTTTGCGGCCGACCGCGGCCTGGCGGCAGGCGATACGGTCCGCGTGGAGACCGAGGCGGGCCTCCGCGAGGTCACGCTCGAGCGCGATCCGGACGGGAAGGTCATCCGGGCCAGCGTCAGCATGGGCCGGCCCGTCCTGGACCCCGAGAAGATCCCGGTCCTTCTGGAGGGCGACCGCGTCGTCGACGTGCCGCTGGTGGTGGGCGGGCGGACGCTCTGGATGACCTGCGTCAACATGGGGAATCCCCACGCCGTCTTCTATGTCGACGAAGTCGAGGATTGGCCTCTGGAAAGCGTCGGCCCGAAGATTGAGAACCACGCGCTCTTCCCGGAGCGCGTGAACGTGCACATCGTCGAGGTCGTGTCGCTCGGCGAGGTGGTGATGCGGACGTGGGAGCGCGGGAGCGGGCTGACGCTGGCCTGCGGGACGGGCGCGTCGGCCGTCTGCGTGGCGGGCGTCCTCGTGGGCCGGACGGGCCGGCGGATCCTCGCCCACGTGCCGGGCGGCGACCTCGAAGCCGAGTGGCCCGAGGACCGCGCGCCGGTACGCCTGGCCGGTCCCATCGAGGAAGTTTTCACCGGCGACTGGCCGGAGGGCGACGCATAACCGGGTGACGGCGTGAACCGAGGGTTCCTATCGCTTCTGGCGGTCGTGTGGGTTGGCGTTCCCGCCCTCTGCGCCGCGGCGGACATTCCCGACTTCACGCCCGACCAGATGGGAGGCACGCTGCAACGGTGCTTCAACGCGGAGCCGCAGAACCTCAACCCCCTCACGGGCAAGGACCTCTACGAGCGGCTCGTCAACGAATACGTCTTCGAGTACCTGCTGAATCGCGACCTGGACACGATGGAACTGAAGGGCGTCCTGGCCGAGCGGTGGGAAATGTCCGACGACGGCCGCGTCATCACCTTCCACCTGAAACCGGAGGCCCGCTTTTCGGACGGGCATCCTCTGACGGCCGACGACGTCGTCTTTTCCTATGAAGCGGTCAAGAATCCCAAGATTGATTGCCGCAGCATCGCCTCGTACCTGGAGGACTGCGAGCGGTGCGAGAAGGTGGACGACCATACCGTCCGGTTCGTCTGGAAGAAGACGTATTTCAAGACGCTCGAAAGCAGCGGGAACCTTTTCCCGATCCTTCCGAAACACATCTACGAGCGTAACGTGGCTGCCGATCCCGAGGACAAGGGGGGGAAGATCACGCCCTTCAATAACCTGACGCAGGGGTTCATCGGCTCCGGGCCGTACAAGTTCGAGCGGTGGACGACGGGCCAGGAGATCGTCCTCGTCCGAAACAAGGACTACTGGGGCAAGCCGCGCGCCTTCGACCGCATCGTCATCCACATCATCCTGGAGGAACAGGCCTCCGTCCAGGCGTTCCTGTCAGGCGACCTCGACGACATGACCATCACGCCCGAGTGGTGGCTCAAGTTGGAGAAACATCCGCAGCGTGACGCGGCGTTCCGGATGTTCCGTTACATGACGCCCGCGAACGGGTACTCGTTCATCGCGTGGAACAATGCGAAGTACCGGACGGTCAAAGGCCCCGACGGCGAGGACCAGACGGTCGAGGAACCGCACCCGATCTTCAGCGATCCTCGCGTTCGCCTCGCCATGACCCACCTCATCGACCGGCGCGCCCTGCTGAAGCACCTGTATTACGGCATCGGCCAGGTGGCGACCGGGCCGTTCTACCCGCCTTCGCCCCAATCCGACCCGAGCGTCAAGCCGTGGACCTTCGACCGGGCGGAGGCGCTTCGGCTCCTGGCCGAGGCCGGATGGAAGGACCGCGACGGCGACGGGTGGCTGGAGAACGCGAGGGGCGAACGCCTGTCCTTCGAGTTGACCATCCCGGCGGGGACGCAACTGACGCGGGACCTCGCGCGGATTCTGAAGGAGGAGTTCCGCCGGACGGGGATTGACCTCCGCACCAGTTTCGTCGAGTGGTCCGTCTTCGTCGTCAAACTCGACACGCGCGATTTCGACGCCGTCACGCTCGCCTGGGGCGGCGGCGGGGTGGATGCCGACCCCTACCAGATCTGGCACAGCGACCAGATCGCCGACCAGGGCCACGATTTCATCAGTTTCCGCAATGCCGAAGCAGACCGTCTCATCATCGAGGCGCGCGGCGAACTCGACGAGGACCGCCGCAACGCCCTCTTCCACCGCTTCCACCGTCTGCTGCACGAGGAGCAGCCTTACACGTTCTTCATCGCGCGCGAGAGCCTTCGTTTGGTCTCGACGCGCATCGCGGGCGCCAAGGTCCACCCCATCGGCATGGAGACGCAGGAGTGGTGGGTTGCACCGCGCGGCCCGGGGAAAGGGGAGGGTGCCGCGCCGTGAAGACCTACCTCGCGAAGCGGTTCCTGCTCGTGATCCCGACACTGCTCGGGATCACGCTCCTGACGTATGCGCTCGTGCGCCTCGCGCCGGGCGACCCGGTCGAGGCGATGATCCGGGCCCAGGCGGGCGACATTAACCCCAAGGTCTTCGCCAACGAGGCCGACGCCATCCGCGCTAGGCTAGGTCTGAAGAACTACAATCTCTGGGGGAAAGATCCGCAGAAGATCGACGCCCTGGAGAAGGTGGTGAACGTTTTCTACGGCTATGGGCGGTGGATGGCCCACATGCTGACGGGCGATTTCGGCGAGAGCATGAAGTACAAGACCTCCGGCGGCCAGAAGAGCCCGCCCGCCCTTTTCTGGGAACGCGCTTACATCACCATCCCGCTGAACCTCGTTGCGGAAATTGTGATCTTCGTCATTGCCATCCCCGTCGGCCTCGCGGCCGCCCGGCGGCGCGGCGGATTCTTCGACCGGTTCTCCACGATCGTTCTGCTGGGTCTCTACAGCGTCCCGTCCATCCTGGCCGGAACGCTGTTCATCGGTTTCCTCGGCCGCGGCGGGCTCGGGCTCGAGTGGTTTCCCGTCGCCGGGCTTCACAGTTCCGCCGCCGAGGACCTCGGCCGGTTTGCCTACCTGAAGGACCTTTTCTGGCACGTCGCGCTGCCCATCGCCTGCATGGTGTACGGGGGCCTGGCGTACCTGGCGAAACTCGGCCGCGCCAGCCTCCTCGAAAACCTTCGGGCCGACTACGTCCGCACGGCCCGGGCCAAGGGCCTCTCCGAAGGCCGCGTCGTCTATCATCACGCCTTCCGCAACAGCCTCCTGCCGATGATCACCACCATGGTCATGACGCTTCCGGGGATGATCGGCGGCAGCGTGATCGTTGAAACGATCTTCAGCATTCACGGCATGGGGCTCTTGATGGTCGGGGCCGCCCAGGCCCGCGACCTGTCGGTCATCGTGTTCGGAACCCTGGTGTACGGAGCGCTCACGCTTCTGGCGCTTGTCATCGGCGATCTTCTCTACGCGTGGGCCGACCCGAGGATTCGCTATGAGTGACGTCGAAACAGCCGGCGGCGTCGGCGCCTCGCGGACCTACGGGGCCATCGTCTGGAGTCAGTTGCGCAAACGCCCCAGCGCGATGGTGAGCCTCGGCGTCATCGTGCTGCTGGCGCTGGTGGCCATTCTGGCCCCCTTCATCGCCGGCGAGGTGCCCATTCGCTGGGTCGAGAACGGGCAGGTCTCCTGGCCGATCTTCCGCTACCTTTCGAACGGCGAGTATGCGGCGATGCTCGGTTTTGCCCTCGCGCTGCTCATGCCGCTGACGGTCCGCCTGCTCCGCCGCCGGGCGCATCGCGCCGGCACAGGCGGCTGGCGGTGGGCCTTCCTCACCCACCTCGCGATCGGACTGGCCGTTGCGATCTCGCTGGTCGCCTGGCGCGACCCCGAGAGACGCTACGGATTCTACCTCGAACGGGCCGCCCAGGCCGAGTCGGCTTGGTTCCCCCTGGTCGCGTACCCGCAGAATCCCGGGTACCGCGAACTGGAGTTCAAGGAGCAGCCTCCCTCCTGGGAGCACCCGCTCGGCACCGGGCGCCTCGGCGACGATGTCCTGATGCGGATCCTCTTCGGTGCCCGCACGGCGATGACCATCGGCTTCGTGGCGGTCGGCATCGGCACGGCCATCGGGGTTGTTCTCGGGGCGATGAGCGGCTACTTCGGGGGGCGCACGGACCTGGTGCTGATGCGGGTGACCGAGATCTTCATCTGCGTCCCCGGGCTCATTCTCATCATCATTGCCCTGACGGTGATTTCCGCCGCCTGGCTGCCGCCCCTATGGACCGTCGTGATCGTCATCGGCATGACCGGCTGGATGGGGGCCTACCGCCTGATGCGCGCGGAACTTTTGCGCATCCGCTCCGAGGATTACATGACGGCGGCCCGCGCGCTCGGCATCCCGACGTGGCGGCTCCTCCTCCGCCACGCCGTTCCGAACGGCATGGCGCCGATCCTCGTCGGAGCGACGTTCGGCGTCGCCGGCGCCGTGTTCCTGGAGGCGTCGTTGGCGTTTTTGGGGCTCGTCCAGACCCCCAGTTGGGGCGAGATGCTTAACGACGGACGCCAGCACCTCGAATACTGGTGGGTCTGGGCCTCCGCCGGTGGGGCTATTTTCCTGACGGTTTTCGTGTACAATCTCCTGGGCGAGGCGATCCGCGATGCCATCGACCCGCGATTGAAAATTTGAATGGGGTGCTCTGTTAAAAACATGCCTCTTCTCTCCCTCTCCCCTTGTGGGAGAGGGTAGGGTGAGGGGGGAATGAAACGGCGGATTAAAGAATGTCGAACAAGGAACCGCAGAAGGATGAAGGGAATAGCCAACGGCTTTCACCCTCACCCCTGCCCCTCTCCCATCAAGGGAGAGGGGGGATTGGAGAGGCATCCCGTGCCTGACACCAGCGACAACATCCTCCTTCGCGTCTCCGGCCTTACGACGCGATTCTTCACCGACGAGGGCGTCGCCTACGCCGTCGAGGAGGTTTCCTTCGACGTTCCGCGCGGCGGGACGCTCGCGCTCGTCGGCGAGTCCGGTTGCGGAAAGACGGTGACAGCCCTCTCGATCCTGAGGCTCATCCCGGATCCGCCGGGACACATCGAGAGCGGCAGCGTCCGCCTCGACTCCAAGGAACTCCTCACGCTTTCCGAGGAGGACATGCGCGCGGTGCGCGGCAACCGCATCGCCATGATCTTCCAGGAACCCATGACCAGCCTCAACCCGGTCTTCACCATCGGCGACCAGATTGCCGAGGCCGTCATGCTCCACGAAAAGGCCGGCCGCACCGAGGCCATGAACCAGGCCGTCGCCATGCTCCGCAAGGTCGGCATCCCCGACCCCGAGCACCGTGTCTCGGAGTACCCGCACCAGATGTCGGGCGGGATGCGGCAGCGGGTGATGATTGCGATGGCCCTGGTGTGCGGCCCGGAACTTCTGATCGCCGACGAGCCGACCACCGCCCTCGACGTCACCATCCAGGCCCAGATTCTGGACCTCCTGCGCGACCTGCGCGGCGCGAGCGGCATGAGCATGCTCATGATCACCCACGACTTGGGCATCGTCGCGGAGACGGCCGACTCCGTCGCCGTCATGTATGCCGGCCGAATCGTCGAGCAGGCCGACGTGCGGGAACTCTTCGCGGAGCCGCTCCATCCGTACACGGTCGGCCTCTTTCGGAGCCGGCCCAACCTGGAGCCCGCCTCGGCGGCCGGCGAGGCCGACGGGCCGACCGGCGAGCCCCTGGCCGTCATTCCCGGCACGGTGCCGAGCCCGCTCGCCGTTCCGGCGGGGTGCCCGTTCCACCCGCGGTGCCCGCTCGCCGACGACGCGAGGTGTCCGAACGAGCGCCCGCCGCTGGAGTCCAAGAAGCCGGGCCACCTGGCGGCCTGCTGGTACAGCGACCGCCTGGCCGAGATGCGAACCCGAGGGGAGGCGATCTACCGATCATGACGGCCGACGCCAACCGCAAATCGAGCGACCGTCTCCTGGAGGTCCGCGACCTCGTGACCCATTTCCCCGTGCGCCGCGGCCTCTTGCGTCGGACGGTCGGCCACGTTCGCGCCGTGGACGGGGTCTCCTTCACCATCCGCAGCGCCAGGACGCTCGGCCTCGTGGGCGAATCGGGCTGCGGCAAAACCACCACCGGCCGGACCATCCTCCGCCTGATTCCGGCGACCTCGGGCAGCGTCACCTTCGAGGGCCGCAGCGTCTTCGACCTCGCGCCCGAGGAACTCCGCCGACTCCGACGCCACATGCAGATCATCTTCCAGGACCCGTACGGCAGCCTGAACCCGCGGATGACCGTCGGGGGAATCGTCGGCGAATCGCTTACGGTGCACGGGATCGCCCGCGGCCGCGAACGCGACCAGCGCGTCGCCCGCCTGCTGGAGCGCGTCGGTCTGGACCCGGCCTTGGTGAATCGGTACCCGCACGAGTTTTCGGGCGGCCAGCGCCAGCGGATCGGCATCGCGCGAGCCCTCGCGCTCGAGCCCAAGTTCATCGTCTGCGACGAGCCTGTCAGCGCGCTGGACGTCTCGATCCAGGCGCAGATCCTGAACCTGCTGGAACGGCTTCAGAAGGAACTCCGGCTGACGTATCTGTTTATCGCCCACGACCTGGCGGTCGTCAGCCACATCTCGGACGACGTCGCCGTCATGTATCTCGGACGAATCGTCGAGCACGCCCCCAGCCGCAGCCTCTACAAGAATCCGCTTCATCCGTACACGAAATGCCTGATGTCGGCGATTCCAAAAGGTCGCCCGGGCGTGCCGGGCGAACGCATCGTGCCGCGCGGCGAAGTGCCGAGCGCCATGAATCCGCCGAGCGGATGCACGTTCCATCCGCGATGCCCCTCGGCTTTTGACCGGTGTCCGGTCGAGGTTCCCGTGCTGGCGCCCATGGCCGACGACCCGGAGCACCTCGTCAGTTGCCACTTGCATCATTGACCTTGGCCGCGGCGCTTCATAAACTGGGGTAGTCGCCGGCGCTCCTTTGCCGCCGAAGCGGAACCGCCCGCGGGTGTGGCACGGCCGGTCTTGCCCGGCCGTGCCGGGCGCACGGCGGGGCAAGGCCCGCCGTGCCACACACAGATCGAAAACAGTAGCGAGCGGAGGAGGCCTCATGGGAATTCGCGTGTGGCTGGCCGGCCTTGGCCTCATCGCCTGGTGCACGTCGGCGCTGTTTGCGGCGGAGGCGGACCCGCCCCCGGCAGGCGCCGTCCAGGAGGCACCCTCGCCGGCCCTGGCCCTCGTGCCGAACGGGGCGGTGGCGTTCGTCCACCTGCCTCGCCTGGACGCCCTGGAGAAGGATATCCTGCGGTTCACGGAACGGACGGGTTGGCATATCGGGCATGGCGACCACCCGCTGCTCGACGGCCTCGCCCGCCGCACCGGCATCCGCGAGGGCCTTGACACCCAGGCCCCCGCCGCCGTCGCCTTTCTCGATCCGAAGCGCTATCGGAACCGCTACACGGTGTATATCCTGCCCGTGGCCGATTGGCAGGCCGTTCTCAGCGCCGGCGGGGGCGAGGAAATGGGCGCCGACCTCTATGTCCTGACGGGGGCGGCCGGACCGCGCTTCGTCAAACGCGTCGGCCGATACGCCGTCGTCACCAGTTCCGTCCGTACGATGGACGACATTGCGAAGGGCAATTTCCTCTTGCCGAATCTCCTGCCTGAAACACGCGCGCGGGCGGAGGGGCCCGGGCCCATGCTTTACGTCAACGTGGACCGCCTCAAGCGGATCTATGAGGGCGAGATCGCCTCGTGGTTCCGGGCGGCCAGCGGCCAGATGTACTACACGCCCGAGTCAGTCGCCTATGCCGACATGATGGTGACGTACATGCTTGGCATCGCCGACTTCATCGACCAGACGCTCTCGTTCGAGGTCGCGCTGCGGTTCGGTCCGGAGGGCGTGTCCGCCGATCTGAGTGTCCGCTTCGCCGACGGCCGAAACGTGGCCCAATTCCTCTCCCGCCAGACGCCTGGGCCGGCGCGCGTCCCTCCCTGGGGCGATGCGCCTGTGGCCTCGGCATCGACACTCCGCCTCGCCCCGGCGGCGCGCACCGAGTTCATCCTCAAGGCCACGAAGTTTTTCCTCGAGAAGGCGCCTCGCCCCGAGCCGCTTCCCGAGCCGACCAAAAGGGAAGTCTACGAGGCCATGCAGACGCTCCTGGAATCTCTCGGCGACCGGATCACGTACTTCTCCGCTCCCGCCGCCACGGGCCTCGGCATGGTCAGCCAGACAGGTGTGTACGATCTGAAGGACCCCGAGCAGTTCCGTCGCGGCCTCGCTATGCTGACGAGCGCGTGGGAACGGCTCGCGAGCCAGCTGGACCTTTATCTGAAAATCCGCACCGTCCCCGACTCCGGCGAAATCAACGGGGTCCCCGTCACCCTGTACATCCCGAAGTTTCGGTTCGGCATCCCCGCCCGCCACGCCGAGTTCAGGGAATGGCTGAAGACCATGTACGGGCCGGAGGGCCTCGTGTACCGCGTGGCCATCGTCAAGGACAAAGCCGTCGTCGGCACGGGCGCCGACCTGACGCTTTTCCGCAAGATCGTCGAGCGCGTCCAGGAAGGTGAACCGGGCCAGGTGGCCCCGGCGTTCGCCCGCCTGGAACCGCACATGCCCGAGACGCAGAACCTTCTCATCGCCACCAGTCTGCCGGCCTATCTGAGAGAGGCGCTTCTGCGCGGCGGGACGGCCCCGGACCGCGTCGGGACCGTCGACGTCGGGAGCGAGATGGTGGGCCTCGGTTTCGGCGCGGTCGGCAACGCCGTCGAGGTCGGTTCCTACTGGCCGCACGAGCAGTTGCGTCTCGCGCGCGACCTGTTGCAGCGCGTCGCGCCCGAAGTCACCGAAGCGCCGGAATCGCTCTTTGAGCCGAGCAAGGAAGGACCGCCGGCGGGCGAGGGCGGCGAACCGGCACCGGCGCCCGAGGCGGCTCCTCCCGCGCCGAAGGGACCCGCGCCGGAGGCTGCCCCTGGCGCGCCGAAGGAACCGGCGCCGGAACCAGCGCCTGCGCCGGCTCCGGAAGGGGCCCCGGAGGCCGCTCCCCCGTCCGCTCCCTAGGAACCCACTATATTAAAGAGATTGGCCATGACGCGCCATATCGCCGGACCAGTTGTTACTTGCGCTATTCTCGTCTGTTTCGCATGTGTGTGCAGTTGCGCCGAGCAGGGTGACGATGCTCGGGTGCCTGCGGGGGATGTCAAAAAGTTGTCATCCCCCGAGAAAATGGAACGCGAGCATTCGCTGGAAAAACTCAATGCGGAATATTTTCGAAGGAGTCAGGAACTCATGGCGGCCCTGGAGGAATCGGCGGGCAAGTATAACAACGATCATACCTATCACTCGCCCCTTCACTGTGCTATAGTGGCCGTCGAAACGTGGCATGTGCTTGACGCAGACACACGGCTGCTGTCGATGGTTGATTATCAATTGGATGCCTTGTCGGTGCCGCCGGGAGAGATGTTATTAGGTGAAGACTATTATCCTGCGGTTAGGGCATTGGTCCGATTGCGTGTTGATGCAAAAAGGGTGGTGAAGGCGCTCGGAGCCTCCATGAATACAAAACAGTTGCGCTTGCTTGCATATGTGCTATCTCGGCGCGTGGGGGCGGCTGACGAAGTGAGAGCCATGCTGGAGAACGCCAAGAAGATGGGCGGCGACCGCGAGAAACAGAACTTTGCGAAAGCAATGGAATTGCTTGAACAGGTGAAGCATCCATCGGATTTGTTGCCGCCCCTGGGCAAAGTTGACGAACCAGGAGAATAGTGGCTTGCTGGAGTTGGCCGGTTAGTGAACAGCAGCCCTGCTTTGTCAACTTTGCGCCCCCGAGAGAGGGGACAGCGCGGCGGGCATTCTTGCCTGCCGCGAACAGCCAGCGCCCCGCCCTTCGACAGGGCTCAGGGCAAGCAAGCGGGGCGGCGAACCTGCCGCGCGGCAAGTTGACGGAATTTACCTCGAACCGCCTAGGACGACCCGCCGAAAAACGTCCCCAGGACCATCAGGGTGTTGAACGCGCTGTGGGCCACGACCGCCGCCACCAGGCTCCGCGTCCGATAGGTGGCGTATCCGAGCGCCAGTCCGAGCAAGAAAAGTGCGAGGATGGCCTGCGGCTCGATGAGCAGGTGCACGAGGGCGAAAACGGCGCTCGAGACGGCAATGGCTCCGGGGCCGCCCAGCGGCCTCAGGAGGCTCATCATCAGCACCCCCCGGTAGGTGAACTCCTCGGCCAGCGGCGCCACCACGGACGCTAGCACCAGCGCCGCCGCCAGCGTCCAGGGCGACGAGGACTCGCCAAGGCTCACCAGCACCGGATGCAAGACGGTCGGCAATCCGGCAAGCCAGTGAACCAGCGCGCCGACAAGAATCGCTCCGACGCACAGGGGAACCGCCGCCGCCGTCATGCCGAGACCGTACAGCACATCGTGCCAGAGTCGCCCCGCGCGCACGCCGATGGTCTTGACCGCGCCTCGCCCCAGGCGCGTGACGAGCCATAGACCCAGCGCCGGCGGGAGGAGTTGCGGCAGGAATAGACCGGGATTTATAAGGTAGGAGGTCCCGTACGGCTTCCACGGCACGAAGTCCAGTTCGGCCATCACCGCCCACGCGCTGCTGATGAGAAACATCAGGCTGAATATTCCGCCGAACAGCAAGAGGCCGAACCACGCCGGCCACGGCACGAGCGGCCAGGCGCCGTCCCGGGGCAGAGGAAACGGCCGGCCCGAGAGCCACCACCGCACGGCAAGCCAGACCGCCACGGCCGTTGCCGGCAAACAGGCGATCACCGCGCCGACAAGCCAGAGCCTCGGCACGAGGTCCGCAAAGGTTGGGGTTTCGGAGGTCGGCATCAGGCGCTCGCTTTCGCCGGCTCCTACAGGGTCACTCTCAACAGCGAATATCCAATGTCCAATGCTCAATATCCAATAATCAAGTCACGGCCCATTCGACGGCCGGGCGTTCTTCTTCTCCGCCGTCCGCGTGCTCGCTGCGAAAATGGCAATCAACTCATCGCACTCCTTCAGGAGGGGAGCCAACTTCGCTGCGGGTTTGATCAGAAGCCTTAGCTGAATGAGCCTAAGCCAAATTCGCGTCTCCCGCAACTCCTTCAAAGACAATTTCAACTTATGGATGAAATCGCTCCGCGATTCGGCGCTTTGCGCCTCACCGTAATTCGCCACGGGCGAGGAGCCACACCGCACCAACTGATTGCCGATGTGATTTCCCGTACGGGTGCGGGGAAGCGAGTCCACGACATTCAGAATGCGGTCCGCAAACACCATCAGGCGATCCTCAAGGTCGTAACGGCGGCCAGCCGCGTTTTCGCCCTTGGACATTGAATGTTGGTCATTGGACATTGGATATTCGTCGTTTATTCCCACTCGATCGTACTCGGCGGCTTGGAACTCGTGTCATACACGACGCGGTTCACGCCCTTGACTTCGTTCGTGATCCGCGTCGCGATCCGCGCCAGCACCGGGTGCGGCAGCCTGGCCCAGTCGGCGGTCATTCCGTCCCGGCTGGTCACGGCGCGCAGAGCGATGACGTTCGCGTAGGTCCGCTCGTCGCCCATGACGCCCACGGCTTTGACCGGCAGGAGCACCGAGAGCGCCTGCCAGATCTTCCTGTATAACCTCGCGCGGTGCAGTTCCTCGAGGAAAATGGCGTCGGCCTCGCGCAGAATCTTGAGTTTCCGCAAATTGACCGGCCCGACGATCCGCACCGCCAGCCCGGGCCCCGGAAACGGGTGACGCCAGACGATCTCCGGCGGCAGGCCCAGTTGCTCCCCGACGCGCCGGACCTCGTCCTTGAAGAGGTACCGGAACGGTTCGATCAACTTGAACCGGAGGTTGGAGGGCAGCCCGCCGACGTTGTGATGGGTTTTGATCGTGGCGCTCGGCCCGCCGCGGGCGGAGCGGCTCTCGATGACGTCGGGATAAAGCGTCCCCTGGGCGAGGAAGGCGGGGGCCCCGAGCCGCTTCGCTTCGCGCTCGAAGACGCGGATGAACACGTTGCCGATGATGCGCCGTTTGCGCTCGGGGCTGGCCACGTTCCTGAGCCGCTTCAGAAACTGCTGCGAGGCGTCCACACAATGGACGTGGATGCCGAGATGGTCGCGGAACTTGCGCCGGACGTTCGCCGCCTCGTTCTTCCGCAGCAGGCCGTTGTTGATGAACACGCAATCGAGCCGATCGCCGATCGCACGGTGCAGAAGCGCCGCCAGGACCGAACTATCGACGCCGCCGCTCGTCGCGCAGAGGACCCGGCCGTCGCCCACCGTTCGCCGGACCTGCTCGACGGCGGTGGCGATGAAGGATTGGGCCGTCCAGCCGCCCCGGCACTTCGCCGCACGGAAAAGGAAGTTCCGCAGGATCTCCAGACCCTTGGGCGTGTGAACGACCTCCGGATGGAACTGGAGGCCGTAAAGCCGCTTCCTCGCGTTGGCCATCGCGGCCACAGGGGCGGTCGGCGTCCGGGCGATGATTTCAAAACCCTTCGGGACCTCGGCAACCTGGTCGCCGTGGCTCATCCACACCTGGAGCCGGGACCCGAGACCCACGAACAGGTCCTGGCGCTTCAAGACCTGGAGGACCGCGTGGCCGTATTCCCGCCGCTCCGCCGCCAGGACGCGCCCGCCGAGCATCTTCGCCATCAGTTGCAGCCCGTAGCAGATTCCCAGGACGGGGATGCCGAGCCGCAGAAGTCCCGGGTCGCAGGTCGGGCTCCCGGCCTCGGTCACGCTGGCCGGTCCGCCCGAGAGGATGATTGCGGCCGGCCGGCCGGCGGCAAGGTCGGCCGGCGAAATCGTATGCGGCACGATCTCCGAGTACACCCCGCACTCGCGCACCCGCCGCGCAATCAGTTGCGTGTACTGGGACCCGAAGTCCAGGATCAGCACGCGTTCCTGGCGTTGATCGGGTTTGGGAGATAGCGCGGCGGGTCTCCGTACCCGCCGCGCAGCATCGCTGGGGCGCGGTCGGTGCGGAGACCGACCGCGCTGAGATGTTGAAGAATGCTTAGCGGGTTGTTTCATCTTCTTTTTCATAGGTCGAGTAATAGTAGGGGGTGAACGCCTCGAATTCCGCCGCACACGTGTCCACACACTTATAGGCCGGCTCGATGCCGCACCGGGCGCGCCATCGGCGGACCGTCCCCTCGTCGGAGCCGAGGACGGCCGCCAACTGGACGTCGCTGAAGCCGCAGCGCTTCGCCTCGAAAAGTTCCTCGGCCGTGAGGCTCCGGGTGGCGCCTTTGGCCTTGCGGCGCCGCCGACGGAGGCGTTCCTCGAACTCGACGATCTGGCGGATGTTGTCGAGGAACCAGGGGTCGATCCGCGTCAGGCCGTAAATCTCCTCGGTCTCCATTCCGGTCTCGTAAGCGCGCTTCAGGTGGAAGATCCGCTCGGGCCCGGGCGTGACGAGCAGGCGCTTCAATTCGTCCGCGGACATTCTCCCGCCGAGGCTCACGAGGCCCGAGACGCCGATCTCCAGCGACCGGAGCGCTTTCTGGAGGGCCTCCTTGAAGGTCCGGCCGATGGCCATTGCTTCGCCGACGCTCCGCATCGAGGTCGTCAGTCGCGGCGGCGTCCGCGGAAACTTCTCGAACGTGAACCGGGGGACCTTGACGACGCAGTAATCAATCGTCGGCTCGAAGGAGGCGGGGGTCTGGCGCGTGATGTCGTTCGGGATTTCGTCGAGCGTGTACCCGGCCGCCAGTTTCGCCGCGATCTTGGCGATCGGGAACCCCGTCGCCTTGGACGCCAAGGCGCTGGACCGCGACACCCGCGGGTTCATCTCGATGACGAGCATCCGCCCGTCCTCCGGGTTGACGGCGAACTGGATGTTCGAGCCGCCCGTCTCCACCCCGATCTCGCGGATGATCGCCACGGCCGCGTCGCGCATCGCCTGGTACTCGCGGTCCGTCAGCGTTTGCGCCGGCGCCACCGTGATCGAGTCGCCCGTGTGGATGCCCATCGGGTCGAAGTTCTCGATCGAGCAGATGATGACGACGTTGTCCGCCAGGTCCCTCATCACCTCCAGTTCGAACTCCTTCCACCCGAGGACGGACTGCTCGATGAGGACGTCGTGGACGGGGCTGGCGTCGAGGGCCGTCTTCGCCTGGTCCGAGAGTTCCTCGACGTTGTACGCGATGCCGCTGCCCGTCCCGCCCAGCGTGAAACTCGGCCTCAGGATGACCGGCAGCCCGATGCGGGCGGCGATGTCGAGGGCGTCCTGCACGCTTTTCGCCACGCCGCTCGCCGGCACCTCCAGGCCGATCCGCTCCATTGCCTGCTTGAA
>Ga0315288_10000106_pt1 | contig 89013 bp, 61 predicted proteins | sample YL17G11_20_MG_FD_203454 | JGI IMG/M metagenome (GOLD analysis project Ga0315288, IMG submission 203454) | Sediment microbial communities from Yellowstone Lake, YNP, Wyoming, USA - YL17G11_20 | ecosystem: Environmental > Aquatic > Freshwater > Lake > Sediment | place: USA: Wyoming | collected... | reverse complement strand
TGCCGCTACAGAAGATTGGCACGGCAAGCCGTGCAGCTACAAAGTCTTCCGCTGACGCACGCCGTCGTTGTGTTGGGTTTTGCAATAGCGTCTAACAGCCGAATGACGCCTTGCGGCATCCCGATCCTATCGGGACAGCCTAACAGCCTATCTTGGTGCCTTCGTGTCTTGGTGGTTGGCTAACGCCCTACCCGAAGTGTGTCCCGTCAAATCGCGAGCGTCAAGTACTTTTTGAAAAATTCCTCAAATTTTTTTCGCCACGGATGGCCGCTTCCCGATACGCCTCATCGGGACGCCGCAAGGCGTCGGATGGCCGCGGATGAACCGGGGAAAAGCGAAAGGAGAAGAGGAAATCAAGGAGTCCGCCGTGAAAATAAATTTTCAGACAACAAAAAGGGGGGCAAGGGAAAAGAAAAAGGGGCGGCGTGTGCCGCCCCTTGGGGTTGCGTTGGTTGCGCGGGTTGCTTACGGCATGCCTGGCGGCGGTGCGGGCGCTGGCGCGGGAGCCGGTGCTGGAGCAGGTTCCGGCGCAGGCGCCGGAGCAGGCGCGGGCGCGGGAGAAGGCGCAGGAGCCGGGGCCGGTGTTGGTGAGGGGGCCGGAGTCTCGTTCTCATTGGTCTTGTTAGCCTCAGCCGCGGCCTTTGCGGCCTCGGCCTCTTTCGCGGCCGCTTCCTTCACTTGTTCATCGGACTTCTTGATGCCTTCTTCAACGGTAGCCTTTGCGTATTCAGCGTATGGCTTGAATTCCGGGACATCCGCGGCGTTCTTGCCCATCTTCTGCATCAGTTCATAGACCGCGCACTGGAGTTCCTTGTCCTCCGCAAGGTCATATGCGAAAGGCTTGGAGGACAGGCGCATGATTTCGTCGCGGACGCGGTTGTGCAGGACGCGGCGGACGATGTCCTTGTCGAGTTTGGTGTCGAGGGAATTATAGAACTCGTCAAAGCCCGGATACCTGGCCGGGTCTTTGCCGTCGTCCTGGGCAAGTTGCTTAAAGAGCGCCTCATTGTCTTTCCAGTATTTCTGGATGTAGTCTTCCAGAATCTTTGACGTCAGTTTTTTGCTGATCGCGTCTATCTGCTCCTTGGAGAGTTCTTCGACCGGCAGAACGACATCGGGAATGATGCCCTTCTCGTGTATGCACTCGCCGTTTGGCAGGTAGTATTTGAAGACGGTTATCTTGAAGAAGGTCTCGCCCTTGCTGGTGAGCATGGGGAAGATGTTCTGGCCGCAGCCCTTGCCGAAGGTCTTCTGGCCGAGTATGGTTGCGCGGCCGTGGTCCTTGAGCGCGCCGGTGAGCAGTTCAGCGCCGCTGGCGCTGGCGCCGTTGACCAGCATGACTATCGGGTAGTCGGCCTGGCGCGTGACCCTCGGATCGGCGTAGAGGGTCGCGTTGCCGTTGGGATTCTCTTTACGGCCCCTGAACTCGGTTACGACAACGGGCTTGCCGTCGGGAGCGGCCTTGGGCAGGAACATGCTTGCGATATTGACGGTGGCGGGAACCGTGCCGCCGGGGTTATTGCGGAGATCTATGATGAGGCCCTTGAGCGGCGCCTGCTTGTTGAGTTCGTCGAGCGCGGCCTGGAACTGCTGGGGCGCTTCCTGCGCGAACTGGAGCAGGCGGACGTAGCCGATGTCTCCGGGCAGCATGGCCGAAAGCACGAGGGGCAGTTTGATGGTGTCGCGCTTTATATCGAAGTCGTGCGGGGCGTCCCAGCCCTGGCGCATGATGGTAACTTTCACGATCGTGCCGATCTCGCCGGCGATCTTCGCTTTCAGCGCATCGACGTCGAGGTCTTTGACATCCTGTCCGTCAACCTTGAGGATCCTGTCGCGCGCCTGCAGGCCGGCCTGATACGCGGGGGAGCCGAAGATGGGGCTGACAACGACGAAGCCCTGGTCGTCCTTATCAATGTACACGCCGATGCCGACGAAGGAGCCGGTGGTGTTTTCGGTGAACTTGTCATAGGCGGCCTTGTCCCAGACCACGCTGAACGGGTCAAGGTAGTCGCTGATGCCCTTGTAGGCGGCCTCGACGAGTTTCTTGACGGAGACCTTTTCTTCGTCGGGATACAGCGCGTTGGCGTAAGCGATGACTTCTTCGAGCACCTTCATGTCGTCGGCAAGTTCACCGGCCTCGCCGGGCCTTGAGGCGAACAGCGAGTAATACTCAAGCACGTTTGAAAAGGCGGCCTTGAGGTCTGTAATCTGCTTTTGGAGTTCTGCGTCGCCGAGGGGCTTCTGCTGAGCCTTCTGTATGTTATTGAGGATGACGATCGCGGCGTTGACGGCATTGACAAATTCCGTGCGCCACTGCTGCATTTCAGCGGGATTCTGCTGCTGGAAGAAGTCCATGGCGTAGATGGCGGCGCGGCGGATCCAGCCCTTCTCTTCCTTTGCGGCCTTGTTCAGCGCGGCGTATGCGGCCATTTCCTTGCGCTGTCCGAGCGCGATTGCGGCGCTCATGCGGACCTGGTCATCGGGGTCGTTCTTGAGCGTGTCAATGAGGGCGTCCACCGGAACGGGGGCAACCGCGGCGGGTTCGGGAAGCGTAACTTGCAGGTCGTTGATTTTCGCCGCGAGAAGCGCCGCGAACTGCCTGTACAGCGGCGGAACGGCGACCTTGATAAGACTGCCGTTTATCATGGGGACGGCGGTCGCCGGAACTTGCAGCGCCTGCGCGACAGTCTCGGACACGGCCTTGGCGGCTCCAAGGTCTTCCTTGTTCAGCACAATATAGAATTCATCCTCGCCGCCGGAACGGGGAAAAATGTCGAGAAACATTATCGTGGAGATTTTGCTTATGGGGGTCTTTGCGTTATCCGCCTGTGGCGGGGCGGCCGGTGCGTCTTTCTGCGCCGCGGGCAGTATGCCGCCCGCAAAGATGACCATCGCCATAACAAGCATTGCAACAAATAGCTTCTTTGCCATAGTCGGGCCTTTCCGATAAAACGTCCGAGTATTTATGATGGAAAAACGTGGCGGGGAGCCGCCGCAACCGACAATCGCTGTTTCGGGGTTACCTTTGGCGGGTAAAACCGAGTCAACGAAGGGAATAAATTATACCATTGACCGGTCTTTCCTCCAAGAGGAAAACCCGGCATCTCAACCTCTGCCAACCCGTATGCCCAAGCCCCGACCCGCGCCAAATATGCCCGGGCTTTACGTAAGAATACGTGCGATAGAGCGATGTGTTTGCGCCGTGCGCGCGAAATAGAAAAGGGAGAGCATGGAAATGCTTTGACAATTGTTCGGCCTCCGACTATCATTCCTGCGTCGAGGCCGTTCCAATTGTTTTTCCGGAGGTCGCAGACAGACATGGCCGAGAAAAAACTGTTTGAGAAATCGCTGGAGGAACTCGAAAAGATCGTCGAGGCGCTCGAGGGCGGTGAACTGCCGCTGGAGGACTCCATCCAGAGGTACGAAGCGGGCGTGAAACTCCTCAAGGAGTGCTACCAGTATCTGGAAAAGACGGAAAAGCGCATCCAGAAACTGGTGAAGAAGGAAGACGGCACTTTCTCGCTGGAGCCTTTTGAGGGTGAGAAGAACGCGAAGGGCCAAAAGGACGACGCCACGCAGTAACCCGCGCCGTCGCCCGCCGGGTCGCGAATCCAACCGCAGAGGCGCAAAGGACGCAAAGATTTTTGCCACGGATTTCAATTCAACCTCTCCTGTTCTCCTGCTCGCCTGTTCCACTCTCTTGGCGCGCCGCCGCAGAGTCTACTTCTCACTGTCTCACTTTCGCTGACGGCGAACAATAGATGTAAGAATTTCTGACCAAGGTGCGACGCAGTCATAGCCAATAGTTACGAGGGCAAAGAAAAGTGGGGTCGTGAACTAGTTGGACGAAAAATAGAACAGTATCTTGACAGACTGGCATAATGTGATATACTTCCATTGTAAGAAATAAGAGTGCCAGAAAGCCTGTTGACATTGTGGCGCACGCCGTCGGGAAAAATAGAGGGAGGGGAGAGTGAATCAGGTTGTTCGTTGTTTAAGCGATGCTGGAAGCGACAGGGATTCTAGAAAAGCATATCTTGCCTAGATGATGCAGTTAACAAGAATTATGGCGGGCAAAATGGTTGGACCGGAATTCCGTGCGAAAAAGATAGCATCATCGAGCTGTATTCAGGGGTTGTTGCGAGTAAAGTAGAATGTGAGTCACTGGATAAAGGAGTGGTGGTATGAAATATCTGGGAAGAGCGTTTAAGACGCGTCGTAAGCGCTATATGTACTTGGCGGCCGTGGGTGTTATCTTTTGTCTATTTGTCATCTCTATCGTCGTCCTGAAGCCACCCGCGCCGATGACGCCACCCGAACATTCCAACCCATCGCAGGATGTCCCCTTTTCGGAACACAAGCGATATCCTCGTATAGAACCCATAATACCCCAAAACTTCTTTCAAGACTTACCCGGCTCTCTGTCTCCGGGCGAACTTCAATCAAACGATTTGGCCAAGTACGTCTCCATCCTATCGGACAACGCTAAAAGCGAGGTGGCAAAACTGCAGGCGTGCTACCGCATTGCAACGCTGGATGATAAACAGGCGAGTCTAGCCGCGCTTAAGGCATTTATCGCGCAACAAATGATCAACATGACCGGCGGGCTGGTTCCCGCTTCCGCCGGCCATGCTCTCGCAGCCATCGGCCATCTGAATACAACGGAGGCGCTTCAATATTTGTTGGATTTCAGGAAAACCTTGAATGACCAGAACGACCCCGCCGGCATGTTGCGGGCACGCTCCATCGAGGCACTCGCCAACTTCACGATTGAGGAGGACACAATCGTCGATGTCCTGAGAGGATATGCCTTATCCGATAGTACCGTGATTACCGGCTTAACGGCGATAAACACATTGGCGCAATGCAGTTCCGAACAATCTAGTAACGCCATTATAGAAGTGTGGACGAGATCAAACGAAGAAAAAGTCAAAGAGAGAATAGTATACGTTCTCAGCATGTGGTTTAACATGAACAATTTGGAGGCTTTACGTCAGATATGCGCGAAGGAACCTTCGGACGCGCATTTCGGCCCAACCATTTGGATGCACAAAAGGATCGCGGAAAGGGCGCTTTTTACGAAAAATTGCCGAGACTTCGAAGGAATGAACAAAGAACAGATAAAAACACTTCTTCTCCAATCTCTCGATAAAGTGACAAAAATGCAGGGAATTAGTCCGAAAATGCTGGATTTGGCCCAAACGGTCAGAGAAATGATTAGTCAGGGATAACGAGGGATTGGTATTACTTCAAACATCTGTTTGGCATTGGAGGGATCAGACATGAAAACACTCGTTAAAATAGGATGTGTCGGTGTGTTGATGTTTGTCTTTGCAAGTCCTGCTTTTTGCGAAAAGAGGACTGTGCTACCGTATCTGACAAATTTCAATCAAGCAGACACCCTCATCTATGTCGTTAACGATACGGGTTTCCCCGTACGTGCGACTATTTACTGGGACATTGGCATAGACCCGAATCAAAACCAGCAATTCGTGTTTAACGTAAACCCAAGCACCCGCGTCGAACAACTGGTGAGCATAATAAAGCCCGGCGTTTTTGGAGCGGCTCTTATAATATTAGATTTCATTGGCCCCCCACCTCCGCCCCCCGCAGATATATCTAATGTGTACGTTGAAGCCGCAGTTGTTGATCCTACGATGGGACCTGGCGACGCCATGAGTTGGGTGGAGCGCGTAACCATCGAAGGCAAGGGACGTATCGGAACCTTTATAAAGAATATGCTAGCAGCCAACACAGGTTTTATCTTCTTCAACACCGACCAGCAAGCATGGGCAGCTATTGACACGGTTATACTCCCTGATAACGGAGGGGCCCGTCTTCCAGCACCCAGAGTAAATCTGGCGGCCATGCAGGTGATGTTTATTGCTCCGTGGGTGTTCCCAATTGTTGGAAGCGGATTCTGCGAATTGAGTACGCCTTGGCCAGGCCAGAATTACATCTCAGGTTGTCTGTATTTCGATTGGTCCGCGAACCCAGGAGGACCTGTGAGGTGGATCAGCGAGTTTCGCAATGCGGTAAACAACCCATAAGAGTCGCTAATGTCGCCCCCCGCAGCGGTATGTTAAATCTTCCGCCGGGGGGATTTTTTTATACCTCGCGCTTTCCGGAAAGAACTCAAGGTCGCGCATCTAGGGTAACTTACCTGCCGGGGCACGGGGGCGGTATCTGGAAATGGAAGCGCTTGTCTGTACGTCTTCAAAACGATGAAACACTTTTGAGGCTTTTGGAGTTGTTGCTTGGCGGGTGGTTCAGGTCTGCCTCCAGTGAGCCTTAGGCGCATGAATGGTATGCTTTGCATCAGTGGCCGTCAAGACGGCGTATCCCTTTTTCCACGATTCATACCTGGCCCTGCGTTCCTTTTGCGACTATTTTTGCTTACCGCCGCCATGCCCGGCATCTTTTCGCCTGCGGGCGGACGCAGCGGGCTTGCGGGCGCGGGGAAGCGTTATCGTGAATGTAGTGCCTGCTCCCTTTTCGCTTTCCACCGAAATAGTCCCGCCATGTTCTTTTACGATGCCGTAGCAGACGCTCAGCCCCAGGCCTGTGCCCGCGGCCCTGCGCCGGATTCCCGAAGCCCTTTTGCTCAACAGCCCCTTTGTCGTAAAGAAAGGTTCGAAAATATGGGGCAGGTCGCTTTCGACGATGCCGCAGCCCGTATCAGATATTTTGAGGGTGGCGCGGCGCCTGTCCATGGAGGTGGTCACGATAAGTTCCTTGCGTTTTGAGTCCGCCATTGCGTCGCGCGCGTTCAGCAGGAGGTTGGTAATCAGTTGCTCAATCTGCCCTCTGTCCATCACAAATTCGCCGCCCGCGTCCAACCGCTTCATAACGCGGATCTTGCCGCTTTCGAATTCAGGCTGCATGAGGCGAAGCACTTCAACCACGAGGTCATCAAGATTTGCGGGCTGCTTGAGAGAGGGCTGTTTTCTTGAGAAGGTGAGGAGGCGTCGCGTAATATCGGCGGCGCGGGCGGCGGTGGCGTAAACGCGCCGGAGTTTTCCGCGCAGGGCCGCGGTCATCTTCTCTTTCCTGAGCACTATGTCGAGGTATCCCAGGATGCCGCAATGGAGGTTGTTGAACTCGTGCGCGACGCCGCCCGCCAGACGCCCCACCGCCTCCATTTTCTGGGCCTGGCGGACTTTCTCCTCGAGCGCCTTGCGCTCGCTAATGTCGTGAACGAAGGCAAAGTTGTACTCGTTGCCGTTGAATTCGAGATAGTTGATGTTGATTTCCACGGGGATGAGCCTGCCGTCTTTCGCGCGGTGGATGGACTCAAACGTCATCTTGCGCCGCTCTTTCAGTTCCCGCCAGTGCGCCGGCCAGCGCTCGGCGGGAAAATTGGGATCAATATCGTGAATGGTCATGGAAAGCATTTCTTCGCGCGTGTATCCGAGCCGGCCGCAGACGGCCTCGTTTACATTGCGGATTGACGCGTCGGGCGCGACCCAGAGGATGCCCACCGCCGCCCGCTCCACGGCAAACTGGGTGAGGCGCAACGCTTCCTCCGCCCGCTTGCGCTCGGTGATATCCTCCACCATCCCCAGCATGTAAACAACTTCGCCGTTGTCACCGTGAATCGGCGTGACCGTAACGGCTCCCCATACCGTATCCCCGGTCTTTGTGATATAACGCTTCTCAATCTTAAACTGCGAGATCCTCCCGGCGGCCAAGTCCCGCGAACGGTTAAGAGAATCATCTCTGTCATCCGGGTGAGTTATATCCTTGACCGTGAGGGACAAGAACTCTTCCTGCGTATATCCCAGAATCCGGCTCATCATTTCGTTTGCCCTGATGAACTTGAGATCACGGTTCGTAAGCACCATGCCCAAAGGGCCTTCCTCGAAAATCTTCCGAAACCGCTCCTCATTCTCCCTCAGCGCCTCCGCCGCTTTCTTCCTATCCGTTATGTCGTCAAGGATGGATACGATGCACACACAACGGCCCTGGCCGTCCCGAATCGCGGACGAATTTATTTTCACGTCTACGACCCTGCCGTCTTTTCTCCTCATTTTGTATTCCTTGCCGCGCGAAAATCCCGCTGTGAGGATTTCCTCGTGTGCTCTTCTCAGTTTTTCCAAGTATTCCGGCAGGAAAAGATTGAACGCCGACTGCCCTATCACCTCGCTTTTCTCATAGCCCAAAACCTCCTTAATGCGCGAATTGCAGTCCATTATGATTCCGTCGGGGGCGAGCAAGAGAATCAGATTCGCCGCCGTCTCGTAGATGGAATGGTAGAGCGCCTTGTCCTCCGCCGCGGGCCTCTCGTCGGCAACGCCCTTTTCCGGGTTTTCCTGGACGATTGAACTGCCTTGCGGTGCGGGGTTGGAATTGTCCGCAAAAGGAGAGAGTTCAAGTTTTTCCACGCGTAGTCCCCCCTCAAAGGTAGATTAAGCCCGAAGTGTTTTCTCGCCGGTCGAGCAGAACCTGCCGGAAATGCTAGCAGAATGCGACGGCTTCGTCAACAACCGGCGCGAAATCCCGGCAAGTCGGACAGGTCGGGCAAGTCGAAATCGTCTTGTTGAATTTCCTTCACATTGTATAATCAAGGCAGGTGGTCTTCATCCATTCTTTTCAAAGAGGACATTTTTGAGGGAGCGGAAAATGGAACCCCTGCGAAGATTTTTCAGGCTCAAGGAGAACAACACCACTATCCGCACCGAACTGCTGGGAGGCCTGGTCACATTCATGACCATGGCCTACATTATTTTTGTGAACCCTTCCATCCTGGGGACGCCGGCGGAAAAAGGCGGGGCGGGAATGAACACCTCAGGCGTAATCGCCGCCACTTGCCTCGGCAGCGCGTTCGCCACGATACTTATGGGGTTTGTTGCGCGGTATCCCATCGCTCTTGCACCGGGTATGGGCTTGAACGCGCTGTTCAGTTTCTGGATCTGCGGCCAGATGCACGTTTCCTGGCAGATCGCGCTGGGAATTGTCTTCATGGCGGGTTTCCTCTTTGTCGTACTCACGCTTATAAAGATCCGCGAGACAATCATATACGCCATCCCCACGCCGATGAAATTCAGCATCGCCGCGGGCATCGGGCTGTTCATCGCATTCATTGGCCTGAAAAACGCGGGTATCGTGACAAGCCATCCAATCACCCTGGTGCAACTGGGGGATCTTCGTCAGCCATACGTGCTGGTGGCGTTGGCGGGTCTTGTCATTACGGCAGCCCTTATGGCCGCGAGAATACGCGGTGCAATACTCATTGGTTTGATAGCAACGGGCATCATAGCCCTCTCGGCGGGATTGATACACAAACCCGCCGGAGTCGTTGACTTACCCAACATGGACAAGGTGTTCCTCAAAATGGACCTGAAGGGCGTGTTTGCGAATATCGACGTATATATCGCGCCGATAGCGCTCCTTCTGTTTTTCGCGATGTTTGACACAGTTGGAACGTTGATAGGCGTGGGTGAACAGGCGCGCTTCGTTGACAAAGACGGCCACATGCCGCGCGCTGGAAAAGCCCTGCTTTCAGACGCCGTCGGCAGCATGGCCGGGGCCGCGCTCGGCACGTCAACCATAACGTGCTACATCGAAAGCAGCGCCGGTGTCGCCGAGGGCGCGCGCACAGGGCTGGCGAACATAGTCACCGGCGTCCTCTTCCTAGTCGCGGCCTTCTTCACGCCGATAGTGCAGGCATTCAGCGGCGGCGTGGTGCAAACCTTCAGCGGCAACGTGACCAAGGAGTTCTTCCCCATTACCGCCCCCGCGCTTATCGTGGTCGGCGTGCTTATGATGGGAAATGTGAGCCGGATAAAATGGGATGACTTCAGCGAGGCGATTCCTTCGTTCCTAACTATAATCCTGATGCCACTTACATACAGCATCGCGATCGGGCTGGCGGTGGGTTTTGCTTCGTATCCTCTCATCAAACTGCTGTCGGGCAGGGGCAAGGAAGCGCACTGGTTTACGTATTTTCTGGGTGCTGTATTCACTGCGGGGCTGGTTTTGTGGGCGTTGAATAATCCAGAGTTTTTGAAAACAGTCCAATCCGCCACGGGTGGCTGATCACCCCTCGCAACGGTTACGACACTCCTATTGAGGAATGACTGGATAATGTAAACGCATGGAGCGCGCCCGCCCTCGGGCGCGGGGAATCCAGAGTTAAATGAATCACAGCCGGGGGCGGCTGTGCTCCACAAGACAACGGCGGAGTCAACCGTCTTACTTTATCTATTCATTTATCAATAAGACACAAGAGAAAGGCGGCTCAAGCCGCTTTTTTTGTTTGTCTGATAGAGGAGTCAGCGGAGCGAGCGCAGGCGCGCTATACGGTCCTGAATCGGCGGGTGCGTGTTGAACATCGTGTTGGCGCGCTGCTCGAACGACTTGATGGGATTGACTATATAAAGGTGCTGCGTGGCGCGGTTGGCGGCCTCCAGCACATCGGGATCCGCGCTTATCTTCTCCAGCGCGCTCGCCAGCCCCACAGGATTGCGCGTAAGGCGCGCGGCCGTCGCATCCGCCAGATATTCCCGCTGGCGCGACATCGCCAACTGCAAAATCCGCGCGAATATCGGCGCGAGTATCGCCAGCAGCAGCGCCACCAGCATGATTATGGCCTCCGCCCCGCCGCCGCGCCTGCTGCTCCGGCTGCGGCCACGTCCGCCCCACCACATCGTCCGCATCATCGCGTCAGCCATCAGCGCCACCAACCCCACCAGCACGCCTATCATCATCGCGAAAAGTATATCGCGGTTGCCCACGTGCGACATCTCATGCGCAATTACGCCCTGCAATTCGTCGCGGTTGAGTTTCTTGAGAAGCCCTTCGGTTATGGCGACCTTGGCGTGCTTTGCGTCGCGCCCCGTGGCGAAAGCGTTCGGCGCGGAATCGTAAATGATGTAAACCTTCGGCATCGGCAGGCCCGCCGCAATCGACATCTCCTCCACCACGTTGAACAGTTGCGGCGCGTCGGCCTTTTCAATCTGCTTCGCCTGGCTGGCAAGGAGCATTATTCCGTCGCCGCTGTAATACGCGACAAGGCTCATCACCGTCCCGACAACCACGCCGAAGGCAAGCCCTATCCACGGCGAGCCGAAGTACCAGCCGAAGGCGTAGCCTATCGCAAAAATCAGCACGGCGAAGACGGCGACCAGCAGCCACGTGTTGCGCCTGTTGCGCCCTATTGCGTCAAAAAAGTTTTCCATGAAATCACAATGCGGACTATGGACTATGGATTATGGACTATGGACGAGAAGAAAGAGTATCATCGTTTGAGGGTACGCATGAGATTCCACAATTGCTTGACCAGCGAAAGATAGCGCCCGGTCATTCGTTCATGGTCTCCGTTGGACACGTAACCCAGGTCCCTGCACAAATCCATCAAAACCATGACTTCGTTAGCGGAACCTACGGCGATTCGAACAAAATTTGCAAAATCGACTTGCGAGGACTTGCGCCCGAACCCTTCGGCAACGTTCAACGGTATTCCAGTCGCCGCGCGTCGCAACTGCCGTGCAAGTTCGTACTGCTCATGCCTGGGAAACTTCTTCGTTAGACGATACACCTGCAACGCCAGTTCATACGAGCTCCGATACACCTCCATGTCGCGAAAGGTCTGCATTCAGGTTCCTATCCGTCCATTGTCCATTATCCATCATCCACTAGGTAACTCCAAATAAATAAACCGCATTTACGCTTAAATCACAGCCGAGGGCGGCTGTGCCCCATGCCAAGGGCATGTTAAAAACTTATTTGGAATTACTTAGAACTGGACCTTCGGGGCCTCGCGCTCGGCGGCGTCCCCTACCTCGAACATCTCCTCCGGCTTGAAATTCCCCAGCGCGGCGATGACGTTGCTGGGCACCGTCTGGATGCGCGTGTTGAAATCCATGACCGTCTCGTTGTAGTGCTGCCGCGCAAAGGAAATCTTGTTCTCCGTCGAGGAGAGTTCCTCCTGCAGGGCGAGGAAGTTCTCGTTGGCCTTGAGTTGCGGGTACGCCTCGGCCACGGCGAAAACGCTCTTCAGGGCCGCGGTAAGCACGTTCTCCGCCTGCGCGCGTTCCGCAACAGAGCCGCCGGAAACGGCCTTCGCCCGCGCTTCGGTGACTTTCTCGAAAACGCCGCGCTCGTGCGCCGCGTAGCCCTTTACCGTGTTCACGAGGTTGGGGATGAGGTCGTGGCGCCGCTTGAGTTGCACCTCAATCTGCGCCCAGGCCTCGCGCACGCGGTTTCGCAGCCCGATAAGCCCGTTGTAAACGCCCACCGCCCACAGTATCACGATGGCGAGCACGACCACAAAAATTATGAGCGCGACCCAACCCGCGCTCGCCAGAACCGGCGCAATCATCATTTCCGTCATGTCTTTCCTCCATTAGAGCAAGTGTTCACGCCGCGATTCTATGAATGCGCGCGGCACAAGTCAAATAAAACTTACATTCGGCTTTCCTATTTTTTTCAAACAATTTGTCGCCTTGAGCGTTTAATTATATCGTTGGGAGATCATTTCCATTAACCGGTTACCGAGGAGTCTGCCATGAAAACCTTGTCTAATCATCGCATCACAACTTTCGCTTTCATTTTTGTCACGCTTTTTGTCGCCGTTTTCCTCACATCTTGTTCGCCCAAGACCGACACAAGACAGGAATCGGACAATTCGGCCACGGCAAAACCGGCAAACGAACCCACGGGGGACGAACTCTATGTCGACAACAACATTGCGGTTCAAAAACCGCTGGCGCGAGGGAATTTCGTGGTTTTCCCGCTGACCGCCAAGAAAATGAAGTCCATAGGCGATTTCATGACGCTGGACGAGGCGGCGGAAACGAAATCCGTCGTTGTCAGCGAAATCGGCGAAAACGCGGCGCAGGTTGACACCCTGACGGTGGAAAATAAATCCGACAAGCCGCTGTTCCTGCTGAGCGGCGAGATATGCTATGGCGGCAAGCAAAACCGAATCATAAGACACAGCATGGTCATCTCGCCCGGCCAGAAGATGGAAGTCCCGGTTCGCTGTATCGAACAAGGCCGCTGGAGCGGAGGCCACTCGGATTTTATGGCGCTCAAGAAGGCGAACGCCCCCGCCGGGGTGCGCCAGGCCGCCCAGCAAAAATCACAGTCCCAACAGTCCACATGGCAAGAAGTTGAAAAAAACCTGAAGTCATTCAGCAAAGATTCATCAACCCGATCCCTGACAGAGGCGGTTGCCGATCCCGAAATCCAAAACGAATCCAAAAAATACTTTGAAGACACCTTGACCGCGCTGACCGGAAATGAACGAGTCGTCGGCATTGTCATCGCTGTCAACGGGCGCATCATCGGGTCGGACGTTTTTTCTTCCCATGAACTCTTCAAACGTTACGCGGAAAAGTTGCTCAATTCCTACGCATTGGAAGCCTTGATCAGAAAAACCGAAAAAACAGCGGGAACGGAAACGACCATGGCGCAGGTCTGCGACTACCTGTTGCGCACTAAAGACGGGAAGAAAGAAGATGTCATCGATAACGGGCCTTACAAGGTCAGCCGCGTGGTGAACGGCAATCAGAATACGCTGAGGCTTGAAATGGAAAATGTCGGCGAACTGCATGAAAATTCGTTTGAGACAAACTCTTCAGATGACCAGGATACCGCCCATCCCCCATCCGACGGGTATCAACGGCAAAACGGCCCCGACGACCCTTATTATCCTGAAGAAGACACCCAACAGCAACAAAACCAGAGTTCGTCCCCCCTCTGTTGAGGCGGGAAAATTTTGGGGATTTTTCAAAACCTTTTGCGAGGGCAATCGTTTATAGGGCTGAATAACGACCAATTGCCACCTCCATAACGACCGTAGCAAAAGGATTGAACGGTACGAAAATTCACAGTTCGAACTGGTGATCACCTCCACCTTCGGGCGCCCAATCTCACGGGCGCCCACTTTTTTTTATGCCGACCGGCGCAAATCCCTTGAACCATAGGGCAAAACAGCCGCACAAAAAAGATTCAAATTTCGGAAAATTTATAGAACCTTTTTTCGACTCGCCCGTTTAACTTAATGTTGCGACCATGACAATTTCACCTCCGTAAAAATGACGACTTGGCAAAAGGAATGAAAGGGGCTGGGAGAAGGCGTTAGCCGCGAGAATCAGCGAATACGACCGGTACCTCCTCAAATTGTTCGACAACAAGAATAAGGGCGCCCAACCACCTCCGGGCGCCCTTATTCTTTCGCAGAATGCCCCGTACAGCCCTCAGCGGCGCTTGCGCCTTCGCCCGGCGAATTTGCCGGGCAGCCTTTCCCTTTTTCTCTTCCGCAACGCATCCTTCACCGTGCTGCGGGACTCCTTCTCGCCGTAGCGCAACAGCCGCATCTGCAACGTCTTCGCGCCGTGGCCTTTCGGCACGAATATTTTCCGGCCGGCCATGTCGCGCTCCGCAACATACATCGCCGCCGAATACGTCAGCGGTATCGGCGTGAAATCCTGCACCTGCCGCACCTTCCAGTTGCGGCTCAGGAGAAACTCCGTCAGTTCAAGCGCGTCCTCCTCCGTGCAGCCGGGATGGCCCGAGACAAAGTAAGGCACGAGGTACTGTTCCTTGCCGGCGCGCCTGCTTTCCTGCGCGAAGAGAGATTCAAACTCAAGAAATTTTTCAAATGACGGCTTCCGCATGTGGCCGAGCACCCGCGCGCTCTTGTGCTCCGGCGCGACCTTCAAGTGCCCGCCGGTGAATCGCCCCACGAGCAGGCGGATGTAATCGCGGTCCCGCAGCGCAAGGTCGTGGCGCACGCCGGACGCCACAAAGGTCTTTATCCCCTTGAGGCGCAGCATGTCTTCCATCAGCGCCATGAGGGCGGTGTAATCCGCCCTGAGGTTCGGACAAATCTGCGGCCAGAGGCAACTTGGGCGCGGGCACGCCGCGGCGTTTCTGCACGACATGCCGTACATGTTCGCCGTGGGCGCGCCGAGGTCGGGTATGGTGCCGCGGAAATCCGGATGCGCGCGGAAGGACTCCGCCTCCGCGACAATCGACGCGCGCGACCGCGGGCAAATCCGCTTGCCCTGGTGGAGACACAGGGAACAGAACGAGCACCCGCCCATGCAGCCGCGATGCGTGACGATGGAGAACTGCACCGGCTCAAGCGCCGGCACCCCGCCGAGCCTGTCATATATCGGGTGCGAGCGGCGCGTGAACGGCAAGGCGTACACCGCGTCGAGTTCCCGCTCGGAGAGCGGCTCCGCGGGCGGCATGACGATGAGCGTGCCGGGATCGTTCTCTTGCACGACAGGTCTGCCTGCCGGGTGAGCCTCGCGCGTGTATGCGAGATGCGCTTCCATAACGAGGCCGATGTCGTTTGCCTGCTCCGCCAGGCCCGGCAAACGAACCGCGTCCGCGGGACCGCGCACGTCTTTTTTCAGGCGATACGCCGTGCCCGGGATGTCTGTGAGGTTGCGCACGTCCTCGCCCGCATTGAGCCGCCGCGCGATTTCCAAGACCGCCTTCTCCCCCATACCGTGGACGAGAAGGTCCGCCTTGGCGTCGATGAGGACGGAGCGCTTGAGTTTGTCTTCGACGTAGTCATAGTGCACCAGCCGCCGCAGGCTCGCCTCAAGGCCGCCGAGAACTATGGGCACGTCCTTGTACGCCTCGCGGGCGCGCGCGCTGTAAACGAGCAGAGGCCTGTCGGGCCGGGAGCCTTTTGCGCCGCCGGGCGAGTAAAGGTCTTTGTCACGGAGATGTCCCAGCGAAGTGTAAGCGTTCAGGCGCGAATCCACCGCGCCCGACGTGATGCCCCAGAAAAGCCGCGGCGCGCCGAGCGAGCGGAACGCGTCGGCGGAGCGCCAGTCGGGCTGCGCCAGAATGCCGACGCGGTATCCCTCGCGTTCGAGCAGACGCCCGATGAGTGCCGCGCCGAACGAAGGGTGATCCACGTACGCGTCGCCGGTGACGACGATGACGTCGAGTTGCGGCCATCCGCGCAGGCGCATCTCATCACGGTTCGTGGGCAGGAATTTTTCTTTCTGGGACATACTTCCCGGCAAAAATGGGGATTGGAAACAGCATATTATACCGCGAAATGCCTGATTCCGAAAGGCGAAGCGGCCTGCCGGGAGGGGAACAGCGGGAGGCGGGTTTGGGCCAAAACGAAAGCCCCGGTGCGGACATCATCCGCGCCGGGGCGCAGGGGAAGACAGATTCCTTTGGACATCTGACATCCGGACATCCGAATGACATCCTTCAGCCCAAAGATTAACACCTGTCTTACACTCAATAATCGCCGCCGGAATCACGGCGCTGGCGGCGGTGCGAAGTGCTCACTGTATGCAGCCTCGCCGGGCGTGTAAATCTGCTTGCTCTCGATATCGAAGCGGCCTTCGATGAGCGTGCGAACCTGATCCAGCCCCTTGCTGATGGCGCTCTTCAACATGGCGGCGCGCTTCGCGGACGCCGCATCGTTCTGCGTTACAGCCTTGAGGTATTCCTCGCGCAGGCTCAATATTTGTGGGATGAGGACGTTATTGATCGTCCGCGCGGCTTCAAGGAACACGTCGGTGAAGTTGGGGTCCGCCAGGCGGGCGCTCGATGCTTCCTGTTCCTTGAGCACGTCGGGCGACCACTCATCCAGCCATTTCTTCACATTCGCCCCGTTCGGCGCGACACGGCCCGGGGTGTCCGGCATGAACGGCGTCATGTAATCGTTCAGGGCCTGGAACTTCCCCTGCAGCAGGGTAAGCGACTGCATAAGCGGCGGGAGGTATATCTGCCTCTCGGCTTGGACAATTTGGGAAAGCGCTTCGTAATTGATTTTGAACTCCCGCGCGTGCTCGTTGATGGTTTTCACATCGGGCGGCACATTCGCCGGAGGAGCAAGCCGGTTCTTTGTATGCAGGTCTTTCAGGAACGCCCAGCGGAGTTTCTGCAACTCGTCAACGCAGGCTTCCATCTTTCCCTTAATCTCAGGACGGTTCCTGCCGATGTTGCGCGCGGACTCATCATCGGGGACGTACTTCGCGGCCTGGTCCTTGAACGCGGTTTCACTGTCGAGCCACGTGGCCGCCCATATCGCGCCCGGCGGGGGCGCAAATTCCTTGAGGCCGGCCTGATATGCGCCGCACAGTTCCCGATAATAAGAGTACAGTTTCGTCACGTCGGAGTAGAGATTTGCGACGGTAACGTTTCGCGTGAATTCGAGTTTCACGAGGATCGAGTTCATCGCGTCGTTGAAGCCCTGATGCGCTTTAGCCACCGCCTTGGGCAAATTGTCCTTGACCCTCCGCCGCATTTCCTCCAGTCCGCCGTTCTTCTGGAGAACGACCCCTCTCGCTTCTTCCGCCGTCATACCCCTGCTGGCCATCAGCGCCATGACTTCCTGCGCGATCCATAGTTCCGTCACGCGGTTCTTGCCCATAAGGTCATATCGAAGGTGCTCTGTCACGTTCTCGACTTGCGCCTTCATCTCATCCAGATGCCGTTTCGTCTGGTCGGTGGTATCGACGACCATCTTCGGGCATTTCTTCCTGATTTCGTCCTCGCGGCCGACCATCTCCTGAGACAGTTCGGGACGCCAGATTCCCCAGCTGACATCGTAGATGAGATACGCGTAAATGTAACACGTCAGGGGATAGACGCCCGCGGTAATGTTGTCCGGCACGGCATCGATGAATGCCCCCCATTGTCTCGCTGAAACAGGCACCGCGCGCACATCCGCCGTGAGGTCTTCGATGCGGCAGAAACCTATCGCGGCCTGGTCATCCTTGACCGCGGCGATGACTGACGCGGCATCGGGCGCGAAAACCGCGCCGGGCTTCATGTTCCCGCCCAGCATCACGCAATCGCGGAAGAGCGCGGATTCGGGTTTGTCGGCGGCGGGCGAGACGAGTTTTATCGACTTGTCCTTGAGGGCGGGGTCAAGCACGCCCACCTGCCCCCACGTTGTGATGTCCTCCGCATGGCCGGCGTTGCGGGTAACGGAGAATATGGCGGCTATTTCCTCAACGGAAAGACCCTTAACCGGGTTGGCGGTATTGACGAAGACGGCGAGCGAGCCGAGGGAGTCCACTTTTATCGCAACCGGCTCCAGCCCGCGCTTGTCCGCGACGGCCGCACGTTCGGCGGCGATGAGCGGCCTGCTGAGAATGATAAGGTCGGTCTTGTTGGTCTGCATCGCATTAACAAGGCCGGCGCCGTCCGCGACGTTCACGTTCACGGAGGACGCCGGATACACGGCCTTATAAGCCTTGCCCAATTCCTCCAGAAGCGGTTTCAACGGCTCCGAAGTGGAAATCCTCACGTTTGCCCTCGGATCAACACTGGGCGCGAACGCCGGGAAAACAGGTGTATCGGCCGGCGGGTGGATGGTTATGCTCACGCGCGACAGATCGGCCTGCGCACTGGAAAAATCCATGGTCTGAATTTTCATGGCGGCTCCCGCCGCGGCCAATACCTTGTGGCCGTCCTCGCTGTGCACGTAGCGCAGGAATTCGCTAATCGCAGGGGAAAGTTCCTGCCGGGGGGCAATCAACTGTGGGACGGCTGCGGGTTTCAGGCCGGTGTTGCGCAACCGCTCAAAGTCCTCTTCTTCGGTCCCGCCGTCGCGGAATTTCGCGTCAATGCAACCAGCGGCCCTGAGTTGGTCATGATACGCGATGGCCCTTTGCCGCATCTCCTTGAAGATGCCGGCCCATCTGAGGAGCCATTGCCGCTCCGTGGCCTTCTGCTCATCCCGGACTGTTTCGTTGCCCACGAGGAACTGTTTTATCTCTCCCGCGGCAAGTACGCCGGAGGCGGGCGAGCCGATAACGGCCTTTATGCCCCAGTAGCCGTTGTTGACTATCAAGTCCGAGGGGAAGGTGTAGTCCCACTTGAAGGAGCCGTCGGCGGCGATTTTTATGTATCTGCCGTCAACGGCGATGGGCATGCCGATGGAATCAATGAAGTCGTTGTAGTAAATGCTGATATGTACCTTTTGCCTGCGGACTTCCGGGGGCACGTCAACGGTGCCGGTGACGCTGATGCCGGCGATTTCGCCCTTTTCATTCGTGATGGTTTTCTGTTGCAGGCTGATGGGCGCCGGAGCGCCGGGCGGAGGGGGGTCTTGGCGGGCGCACAGGAGGCCGCCATCGGTCAACAGCGCCGGTATCGCCACGCACAGGAATGCGAGGGCAAAAATACGCTTGCCTTTTGTTGTCGTGTTTATTCCACGAGTTCCCATAGCAACACCTCTTCCTGGATGTTGTAGTAAATGGAAATGTCATCGACGACCGGGGTGTCCACAAGGCAATAGGGCTGGCCCTGGACGGGCTTGGCTTGAGCCTCCATCTCGATTTTTATTCTAAAATCGCTCATAGGAGTGTTTATGAGTTCGGTGTTGATTCCGCCGTGGAGTTCCTTCACCACGCCGCCCTGCCCGTTAAGCAGTTTCACGGTTATGTGAGTTCCATTGGGGTCGAGCGTCTTGGGGAAGAACTCGGTCCAACTGACGCCCTGCATCTTGGCTCCCCTGGGCAGGTGTAAGAGGGGCGAAATGTACGTGCCGCTGTCGTAGTAGCGGCCCGCGCCGAAATCCATAAGCATCTGGTTACGCGCCATGGCTTCGTTTCCAACCTCGGTGTAAACCTTGATCTCGCCCACCGTGCACGGGAAGTCGGGCAGTTCGATTCGCTCGATGCCGTAGTTCAAGAAGGTTTTGTCAACGGGGATGGTCCACGACCGAGCCTGCACACCATTGATATAGTAGATCGCCTGCCGCTCAAGGATGACGATGGCGAGGTGCGTCCACTCGCCGTCACGGAACTCCGGCCTGTAGTAGTCGAAGGTGGCCGGGTCGCGCCAGATTTCCCTGGGATGCAGTTCGTTGGGGTCTGCGAAGGGTACCTTATAGTACATAGTAGATTGGCCCACGCCCCCGCCCCTCAGGGCGGCCGTATAACAATCGAAGAACAGCGCTCTCTGCTTGAACCAGCCGACACCGTTGCCCGCATAAATGTTGTTGTTCGTCATGGTATAGTTTGTATAAAGCCATTGCAGCGGGTGGAGGAAGAACTTCACGTCAAGCAGGGATCCCGTGTCCTCGTTGCCGACGCCGGAAAAATAAATCCTCAGGAACCGGTTGTATTGGTCTTGCGTCTGGAAACCAGTGGACCCCCGGCTTCCATCCTTGGCTGTATATGGGCCAAATTGCCAGTTGTAGCGGCACTTGAAAAAGTCCTCCCAGTTGCCGTCCTGAACGCTATTATCATTCGTAGTGTTGCTCCACATGGGCTTGACCCACATTTCCACCAGATATGACAGATAGTTGCTGCCGCTGGTGCGCTCTACAAAGAGGGCGTCCGCAAAGGCCAGGGCGGCAGTCTTTTCGTTATCCGTATACTGCGGCAAAAAGGCAACCGACGGCCAGTCCGCGATAAACGGAGTCGTATAAACGTTCAGGTCATAGTAGATTCTGCGGGCGCCGGGTTTCAGGAAGCCGTCCGGCACAAGATTGGCTTCACGTTCATACCGCGGAATGGTTTGCGGATATAACATGAGGTTGTTGTAGCGCGCCATGTAGTAGCCGCCGGAGTAAGAGAAAGGCCACACGCGCATGTCCGTTACATCGTATTCCGCCATGCCCGCATAACTCCACCGCGCGTGGAGCGTCTCATAATCATTAACCAGCGGATACTGCTCAGGTTCGAGCAGGGGGCGTATGATCACCATGTTGGTCGGCTCTTCCGCGTTGTGTTTATAGATGATGCCGTCGCCGCTGCCGCCGGTGGCCCAATCCAGTTGCCCGTTCCTGTTTCTGTCAAAACTCGTGTACACCCGGTGGTTCACGTAGTCGTATTCATAGGGGCTCAGCCTGATAAACTGGTTCCAGGAATCCCAGGTGTCGTCGCCGCGGAAATGATACTGCGCCCTCACCCATGTTACGGGGCCCGTGCCCATGCACAGGCGCAGGTTGAACTCATCCTGGGTGTGAGAGGATTCCGCCGTGTCGGCGAAACTGCCTCCGAGATAATCTCCGCTGAAACCCTGCCCCGCGCTGAAACGCGCGTAAGCCCTCAGCGCCGGCCCGGCCTGAAGGCCTTCCATCTCCGTATCGGACGTAAAAGTCGGGGCGAGTGTTATCTGGCCGTCGTATCCGGCGACGTTCGCCTGCCAACCCGCTTTGCGGGGGTCGCCGTCAAGGCCCGTTGCCTTCCATTCAGCCTCCGGCAGAGTCATTGTCTGGTTCCTGTCCTCGCCATTGCCGAGGTCCCTCTTCTGCGCAATGTTCGTGTTGAAGAAGTAGTCGTCGTGTGTAAGCGGGTTGTTGACGTCGTACTGCTGCGGATTAGGCCCCATCTCAAAGTCCTTCTGGCTGGTCAGGCGCGCCGTGTCGAAGAACTTGACGGCGCTCAGGATTTGCCGCTCCGCCAGAAGCGTTCCGTCCGCCCCTATTACGCGTCCCGTCGATTTTATCTGATAAATTCCGGTGGGCTGGAAACAAAATTCGGTCGTATGCGTCGGGTTGCCATCCACATCGAAGAGGTCAAATCTGGTGACATTCCGCCTGAGGTAATACCCCTTTGAATCCACACGGTTGAGGCTGACCCACGAGGCGTTTGGGTTGAAATCCATCAGGTCGGTGTTCGGGTTCGCGTTAGCGAAAATAAGGTCGACCTTGAGGTTAGTCAAGTTTTCGACGCGGCTGTGGCTTTCGCGCGAGGTGCCCGAGATATTTGTTCCTTCAGGATAGTGGCGGTAAGGAATACCATAGTTTATTATGGCAGGCCACACGCCGGGCGCTTGCATGGGGGCACCGAACAGGCGGTGCTTCTGCATGTTCAGGAATACCCAGAACTGCTCCCAGCACTGGAACGGCCCTCCCTTGTAAAAGTTATCCGCGGGGCTGGCGGGCACCCATTCGATGCCCCTCCTTAAAAGCCCGTCACCGTCCGCGTCGTCCCCGAAGTCAAGTATGCCGTTATTGTTCCTGTCGCCGCCGGCGATGATGCCGTCGCCGCCGTTTCGATACTCAATGATAGCCGCGGCGACGGCGCGCGCCTCATCAGGAAGTATCACAACGGAAGGCGTGCCGTGAATGGTTGGGTTCACCCTCTCGATCAGGGAATTTATGGACTCCCCACCAGCAGACGCCGCACCATAGTAAACGTTGGAGCCTCCCACGTGGTACAAGCCGCCGTACATGTATGGATGTTTACCTCCCCAGCAATCCATTTCGTCCTTAAATCTGTGGTAGTGGGCCGTCAAGCCCTGGACGCCATCCTTCTCCTGCCAGTCCCAGGGATACCAATCATCGTCGTAGTAAAAGTTGTACGCCGGACAGCCTACTATAATCGACGCTCCTTTCCGCGGGTCAATAATCCTGTGGGGGTCGTGAAGAGGGTCTGTCATGTAGCCTCTGCCGTTCGGGTAGAGGTTACCCTCCCTGTCGGTCACGTAGTTGGCTTCAAGATAGGTCAGGCAGGCCTCGATTACCGGTTGCGGGGCAGAGTTGATGTTAATGGGCGCCCGCGGCTCATAGAGATAGCCCATTACGTGATCAAGATCATCGTCCTTGTCAAAACCCTTGATCAACTGATACGGCCTCACCTCAACGTTCTGTACCACCCCGCCGACCACCTGCTTGTCAACAAAGTACGGCGAGCTTAGCGGGATCATCGGGTCGAACGTCGCCGACGGTATCGCAAGCACCCGGTCGTGGCCCTTTACATAGCGCGGCTTCGCATCTGATTGCGCACGCCCGGGAACCAGCACGCCGGCAGGGTTAAGGCCTTTGATTATTGCGACCTTGTCGTTATCAGGCGCTTCATTAATCTTGATGTAATAGTTGTATTCCGGATCGCCGGTCGACATGCCGAAAAGGTCCTGCTGCTCCTCGGGATACAGGAATCTCGCCCCCACCACCGTGGCCTTGTCCACCCATGCCACGGTCGTCACCATTTCGAGGAAGAGCGCCATCTGGTCTTCCTGCATCAGATCCCTGCCCTCGGAGGCCTTCAGTTGGTTGATCTGGTCGAGCGTCCCGCGAATATCGCGCTTCGAAGTGTAACCGCCGGCGAGTCTGCCTTGAACGGGGTTCTGGTTCGGGCTGCCGTAGATGAGCAGATACCCAAGGCCCTGCTCGGTCGGCACCACCTTAACGGCTTTGGGATTACTGCTCACAATGCTCATCTCCTTCCACAGCCCGTAGGATGTGTCATCCTGATATACTTTCTTATATGTCTCGTCGGGCGTGAACATGCCGAGGATCACGCCAAGGTTGTCCAGAATCTTCACCAGGTGCAGTGAATGCCGCTTTTCAAGTTCCGGCTCAAGTTTGTCCACCCACCACGCCTTGTTGCCCCTGTAGCGTTCCATCAGCCAGTTCTTCTGATCGGATGTCAGAATCCCGTCATTGATGTAAATCAGCCCCGTGGTATCAATCACGTCAAGGCTGTAAGTGCCTTGAACATCATCGATGGAAAACTTCACCGCGCCAGCGTAACTGTCGTGCATGCCGTTGTGGTTTAGGTCGAACTCCGGCGGAAAGGGCTCGTGGATGGTCTCGTTCACGTCATGCACACCGTTGTGGTTCGCGTCATAGAATGAGAACTTACCGTCGCCAGCGCCGACTATCTTATGCGTAACCGGATCCTCGTAGCCGCTGTCTATAAATGGTTCTCCATCGCTGAACTTCGCCTGTAGAAACGCCGGCATGCTGGAACCGGTCTTCAATGTGTAGATATCCTTCTGACCGCTGGTAACGCTAAAGAAGCCCGGCGTGACGATCCTGGTCCAATTGATGAAGAAAGGAGTACCGGGATGCCGGTCAAGCCACTTAAAAAGCAGTGCCGTGGAACTGTCCAGGTCGGCGGAGGGAAGGAAAAATGCGGGGTCTATATTTATCTGGCTGGACCATCGGACTTTCTCGGGCGGCCGCCTCAACTGGCTTTTTACAATCTCGAGGCCCGTCTGAGCGAGCAACTCAGCGCGCGTGAGATTCACCTCGTCGATCGATATGACCTTCTCTGCGCGTGTCAGCGTGTAGAAAAATATCGCGAGCAACGACATCAGCACGAGCACGCCCAGAGCCAGAACAAGAATCATGCCGCCCTTGCTGCTGCTCTTGCCCGTGAGATCACGGCGGCGGATCCCGCTCTTGCCACATCTCATATGAGCGCCCTGGTGGAATTCCTCGCTGAACATGGCTGGTCCCTCCTAATCTAAGACGCGCTGTAAAAGGAGTTTCTTCACGACAGCCGTCCCTCTGCCCTAAGAATCAGTATTAATGAACGACGGTTGCCGGGTGTTGGCCACTGTCCCGTTTCCAAAAAATAACACCCCTGCAGCCTGCAGGGGCGCTTTGTGTTTCCAGGCATATTGCCCGTATGAAATTTTCAGTAGTAATTATACCCGCAAACCCGGCGCAAGTCAAGTCAATTCTCTCAAAGGCCGCCGACTCTGACCGCACTTACAGCACCTCCAGTAGTTCGGTAAACTGCTCAATGCTCAGTTGCTGATACTTGTCGGACAAGGCATTTGCGGGTTGCGGATGCACCTCCACCATTATCCCATCGGCGCCCACCGCGATCGCCGCTTTAGCCGCGGGAACAACCAGGGCCGCCCGTCCGGTGGAGTGGCTTACGTCCACAAACACCGGCAGTCCCAGCCGCTCCTTCATTATCGGAACGGCCATGATGTCAAGGGTGTTGCGCGTCGCCGCTTCAAAGGTTCTGATCCCCCGCTCACAAAGCGCCGCCTCTCCCCTGCCTTTAAGAAGATACTCCGCGGCGTGCGTGAACTCATCGAGCGTCGCCATGAAACTCCGCTTCAGGAACACAGGCTTGCCCGTCTTCGCGAGTTCCTTGAGGAGTTCGTAATTGTACATGTTTCGCGAGCCCACCTGCAGTATGTCCACGCGCTCCGCGACGAACTCCGCATGCCTGCAGTCAAGCACCTCGCTTATGGTGAGCATGCCAAACTTCCGGCCCGCCTGCGCGAGGAGATTCACGCCCTCCTCACGAAGTCCCTGAAACGAATCAGCGGCGGTCCTCGCCTTGAAAGCCCCGCCGCGCAAAACACGTATCCCCAACTCCTTGAGCCGTGACGCTACAGCCTCGATCTGCGCGGCGCTCTCGACGGCGCACGGCCCCGCGATTATAACCGGCACAGACACGCCCCACACGGCCCCCCCGCCATGAGAGCGGGAAAGCCGCGCGCCCGCGTGTTCGTCGCCGCATCGAGCGGCGCATCCGGGTTTATCTTGTCTTATATGTTGCGGCATTGGCATCACTTGAAAAATCCTAGTTTACACCTGCCGCTGAACGCTGTCAAGCACGGACTCTGCCGGGTCATCACCGGTTCTGCGTAACCAATGCAGGGGACGGGCAGGTGCGGCTTTCCCGGCAGTCGCTCGGTATTCCGGACATTGGCGCAAAAGATTATTGAAATGAAACCGTTCTGTTGTATAATCAAGCGTTCGGCGCTTTAGCATATTTCTGAAAGCAGGCTTCACACTAACATGAGGATTATCGGATGATTGACTGGCACAGTGAGCGATTCAAAAAGTTTGCGGTGTGGTTGATGGCCGTGCTGGCGGCCTTGTTTCTTGTCACCGGGTTCTCATACTCCAGTGTCGACTTTGTCGCAATATTCCAAAAGATGGGGAGCTTCCTGGGCGTCGCACATTACGAGAACGAGTTCCAAGTGAAAGTGTTCGGCAGAGAAGCAAACATTGACGAATACGACGCCTTCACCGCAAGATGGAAAGAAGTGGTCGCCGCCGAGAGCCGCGACCACGTGGCCCTGTTCATGAGGGTGTACGGGCCATTCGGTGCGACCCCCGTTGACGCTTATCTGGACTACTTCGGCCGCGCGTTTTACTACATGCCGTCGAAGCCTCTGCAGGAAGGCTTCAAGAACAACAATCTGGATAAAGTCCTGAATGAATATTACGACAACTGTTATTGCCGTTACAAAGAAGCGGGGGAAATGGGGATAGTGGTTTCGGACAGGCGCGTCGATGAAGTGATACAGGCCAACCCGATGTTCCAGAATCCTGACCCGTTGAGCCAACAGAAAGGGTTCAGTGAGAACCAGTTCATGACCTGGCTGAACTTGACCAGGCTGGCCGAGCAGACTTACAGGCAGTTCTTGAAAGAAAGGCTGATGATTCAGGAACTCGAGGGAATGTACATGGGCCGCCGTCTTCAGGGCAATCTGCCCATAAGCCCGCTCAAAGTCGCAGAGGAATACTACAACGCCGCTGAGCAGCGCCGTGTCGTGTACTTCAAGGCCAACATCCTCAGTTTCATGGACAGCGCGCGGGGTGAAGTCGAAAGGCAGGGTGAAACCAACCCGGATGATAAGAAACTTGAAGAGTACTACAAGAACGCTCCACAATATATTCCGGCGCGCAAAGTCAGCGGCGATTACCTGTACATCAACCTCGCCAAACTGATTGCGGAGATGGAGGCCAAAGGCATTGTCAATAAGGACGATATAGAAAAAGAAATCCGCTCGACGGCCGCGGACATCGAGGAAGACGCGGCAAGGAAGTTCTACGAAGAGAATAAGAGCAAGTTGTATCGGAAGCCCCCGACCGAAGGCGAATCACACCCGGCGAAGAATCCGGACCAGACCACGGCCGCACCGCCAGCCACGCCGACTGCTGCGCCGCCGACCGCACTGTCCGCCGCACGGCTCGCCGAGAAGGCGCCGCAGTACATACCGTTTGTTTTGCCAAGGGTCAAGGAAGACTTGATTAAACACAAAATCGAGGAATCGCTTCGCCGGAAAAGCCTGGACGCTTTATACAAACAACTGGAAGATTACATCAACGAAGCAAACAGCGTAAGAACGCGCGATATCGCCAAGGCAACCTTCCGCGACGTGTCGGCGGGCAATTTTCTGGAGAAACTGGCCGGGTTCCTCAAGGCCTCCCTTGCGGATGCGCGCAATCGCGAAGTCGTTGCAGACCTCAAGGCTTTTGCAGACCGCTATCCCCCGGGCATCGTGGAGTATTCCCCTGCCATGGAGCCGTTCTCGAAAGACGATGCCGAAAAGGCGCCGCGTATAGGCGGCAAGGACCTTGCGCGAGTGCCGAGCGACCTCTTCATCAAGAACGTCAGGAATTATCATTTCGAGAACCAGAAATCCATGCCCTATGAAGACCGGAAGATTTGCGAGGGCGGGATTTCGGGATTCCTCACGCCCGCCGACGAGAACTTCAGGTTCGTTATCCGCATCTTCAAGGCGGAAGAAGGCCGGCGGCCGGATTTCGCGACGCTGACCGAAGAACAGAAGAACAATGTAAAGAAGGATTACTTCGAAGAGAAAGTCAAAGAAGAAGCATACAAACAACTATATACCCATCTGGAGGCGGACGAGAAGGACGTGGAAAATCCTCTCTTCGATTTTAGCAAGGACGCAAAAAACCTTGAGGCGGACGAACTGAAATATCGCAACAGTCATCTCCATCCCGGCGAGGAGCCGGGCAAGTCGATCGAAGATTTCATCAAACAGACGACATATTTCGATAAGACAACCACGGAAATCCCCGACATTTCGGAAGAAGACCGGACGGCCTTCATACAAAGGGCTTTTGAACTCCTGCCGGACGGCAAGAACTCCACGGTCGTTGCAAGAATTCGGGACCCTCAAGAAGGCATGCCCAAGGCAATCGATACAGACAAGACCTTCTTCTACGTCCTGAAACTAACGGACGAGAAGCCTATACTGCATCCGTCGTTCAAGCAGTTTGATAAAAAGAAACCGGAATTGCTCCAGCAGGCCATCGCGGACATGCGCGATGGCGAAGCCATTCGCCAGGACAGGTTTGATGCGGTCAAGGCAAATTTCTTCAAGAAAGGCGAAGAGCAAAAAGAGCAGCAACAGAGAAGGCGCCAGGCCCCGTAAGGCGGGGTCCCGGGCGCAAATGCCGCGGATCCCACAGAAAAGATATGGAGCGCAACGAGACCTGCTTCGTTGCGCTCCTTGTTCTCTCCCGGCCAAAACGGGGTTCATCAGAGGAAAGCAATCAACAAACCGCCGTGCCGCCAATCATCAGGGCGCCGTTGAAGGGATGTGCGCGGCCTTTTCTTTCGCAGGATATTCCAGGCTGCCTTTCACCTGTTCAAACTGCGACCCGGCATCCGCATTTCGCCCCATCTGCTCGTAAACCATGCCGAGATGGAAACGGACACTGTCCGTCCACCTGCCGCCGGCATAGGCTTCAAGATATTGCTTCAACGCGGCCTCGGCATCCTTCAGTGCCGCCGCCTTTTCGGCTTCCGCCGCGGAAGCCGCGTCATCAAGCAGGGCGAGACACCTGTAATATGATGCGTCCTCCACCGCTTCAGCATTTCCCACCTTTTCGGGTTCGGCCAGTATTTGGGTCCTATACCACTCCGCGGCATCAGGAAAGCGCCCCACGAACTGAAATTCCCTTCCGTCGAGCAGCGGCCTGAGGCGATTGTCCGTGGCCTCGGAAACACGGATGTAGCCGTCCAGCCTTTCTCTCTTCTGATCGTCAAGGCCCTTTATTTCCGGCGCATCCTCCCCTGCTGACCTCAAAATGCTTTCCAGCCTCGCGAACTGGTATTCCTCAAACGGCACATCCCACAATTGCAGGACACCGCCGTCGGGATCATTATAAGGATACTCAAATTTCTGCACCTTCCGGGAAAAATATCCGCGTACCGCGCTCTCCATCTTGCTCACCGCGCTTTCGTACAACGGCCGGTAGTCACCCGTCGTGCGGTGCAGGAGCGGTTCCCTGATGAATGAACTGGGCAGCACCAGCGCCTGCTTGAAGGCGGCTGAACGGGGGTTAAAGGGAATAAAGTAATAGGCGTTTTTTATGTCGCCCGACTTGTACGGATATGACACGCCGTTTAGTCCGGTGTTGAGCGGGAAGTCATCCTGTCCACGAACATCCGCCAGACTCACCGGCGTCGCGCCGTCCTGCCCGTAAACCGGCAGGCACATATCCATGTCGTACAGGCATGCCTTCTCGCCGTCCCAAACGGACACCAGGGTGTTCTCCCCCACCTGGATAATCATCACCTCATAGTTGTACAGCCCCTTTTCACCGCGGTACTTCCACAAAGATTCCACGAGGGTGCAGAAGACCCATGCCCTCTCGTCCGACGTGCCGTGCGCCGCAAGCATCCGCTGATAAGGCGGCGTCGGGATATCCCGTTCGATTTCTTCCGGAAGGGTTACGATATTCCGGCAGCACCACTCAAAGAGCCTTGCCACGGCCTCCAATCCGCTCTTGCCCGCGGTAATTTTCTGGGCGATGGTATGATAGAATCGCGCTCGGTTCCAATAGGTCTCGTCGTTCGAGGAAAACGGATCGGCATTCATGGCCGCCGGTGTCAGGCCCAGTTCCGGATGCGCAATAAAGAATTCCAGGTCGGTCCTGCCGTCACCGCTGTTCTTCACCGAGTAAAGCAAGCCCTCAAGACGCGCCCTCATCTCCTTGTCGTCCAATACAATCTGGAAAACGTTGCGGACGCTCGCAATGTCCCCCCTGTCCCAGTACCAGGACGCCACCACCCGGCACGCTTCAAACCGCTCCAGCGTATCGGTGCTGTCCCTTATGACCACCAGCAGAAGCGCTACCGCGTTATTTCTCTCATCTTCCGAACCGCGTGCGTACCCGATAAGGCCGATGTGGTACGCCGCAGTCAGGCGAGTGCTCATGTCCGCTTTCGTGTCACGGTAGATTTCACTGAACAGGCGGGTCGCTTCATCATATTTTGATTTTGCTTCCCGCCTCAGTGCCTCGGCCTCTCCGGATTTGCCGGCGCCGGCCAGCCCTTTCGCCTCTTCCTCAAGGGCGGTCGCTTGCTCCAAGGGAATTCTTGCCTTCTCCAACCTGTCATCCGTCTGCAGCCGGCGGCTGTAATAGTACAGTGTCGTCAGCGCCGCGCCCGCCACAACAAGTCCCAGAACCAGCCCGATAATAACATTCCTGGACGAACGTTTCATTTGGCTTCGCAATCATGGATTTTATTGATGCGGCGCAGGTGCCGGCCGCCCTCGAACGGCGTCTTGAGGAATATGTCCACATACCTGCGTATCTGATCCATGCTCAGCGATCTCGCGCCGAGGCAGATTACGTTGGCGTTGTTGTGCCGCCGCGCCATCTCCGTGGAGAACTCGCTGTAGCACACCGCCGCGCGGACGCCGCGGAACTTGTTGGCGGTCATAGCCATGCCGATGCCGGTGCCGCAAAGCATCACGGAGAGGTCGCACTCCCCCTTGGAGACCTTTTCCGCGGCCTTCGCGGCGTAATCGGGATAGTCCACGGACTCGCCGCTCCCCGTCCCGCAGTCGATCACCTCGTTGCCGAGGCTCTGCAGGAATTTTTTCACTTCCTCCTTTTCGCTGTAACCGGCGTGATCCGATGCAATGGCGATCTTCATGACACCTCCATCACTTTCTTGATGCACCTGTAAATCTTCTCGGCGCACTGTCTGTACTGGTCGAGCGACCCGCCGATCGGGTCCTCTATATCGCGCCCTTCGGAGTCAAGCAGGAATATCTTCCGCTCCAGGCTGGGCATCCAGTCCACGAGAATCTTCTTGTGCAGGGCCGCCATAACGTAAATGCGGTCGCTCTGCTCAACCAAGGCCGCCTTCACCGGCTGGGCGCGGTGGTTGGAAATATCACAACCGTATTCACCCATCACCGTCACCGCTGCGCTGCTCGCCCTGCCGCCAAGGACGGCGGCGGTGCCCGCCGACATGATGCGGTATCCTTTCTCCTCAAGTTCCTCTTCCCTCACGCCCAGTTTCTCCGCCAGCACCTTCTCGTAAAGCGCCTCGGCCATGGGGCTTCGGCAGGAGTTCCCGGTGCAGATAATAAGAATGGTCTCCCCTTCAAGGGCCTTAATCATGTCGCGCGTGATAATGCCCTCGCGCAACAACTCCCAGCCCGTACGGGTCACTCGCACAACAGTGCTGGCTTGCTTTAGGGGCGTCGGCCCGCCGTCGATGACGTAATCTATCTTTCCGTCAAACGCCTGAATGACCTGGTCGGCGCTTTCGGGAGGAGGATACCCTGCGAAGTTCGCGCTCGGCGCAACTACCGGCACCTCCGCCAGCCGTATCAAATCCTGCGCCAATTTGTTGGCGGGGAACCTGATTCCCACTCCCGCTCCGGCGTTGCCCGGAAACACGATTGTGAGCGGCCCCGGCCAAAACTTTTCCATCAGCCGACGCGCCAGCGAAGGGATCTCCTCCACGTAGCGGTAAACCTCGCCCGCATAGGCGATGTGTATGCTCATCGGCTTCTCGCGCGGCCGATTCTTGACCGCGCAGAGCCGCTGCACGGCGTCAGGGTTGTGCGCGTCGGCGCCAAGACCGTAAACCGTTTCCGTCGGAAAAGCAACAATCCCGCCCTGCGCCAGAGCCTTCGCGGGACGTTCAAGGTCACTGAGCCTGTAATTTTCGGGATCTAATTGTATTACCTCTGTCTTCACGTTTCCCCGCCAAGCATTTCAGAAACGCAAACTCGCCAAAAACCTTATTAAATCACCAAACATTCAACAAGTCAAGAACGGCCTTCGAAACGGCGGACTTAAGGCTGGCCGATGCGCGCCGCAAGACAGACTTGCCCGTAAGCCACCTGGCGTCATAAACCTCGCCCCAACATAACTCTAATTTTTTGCGAGATTTTTTCGCCACTCTCAGTGTCCAGATATGCGGAGAGAGTACTTACATGGCGGATCGATTCGGAGTATCAGTCATGCTGAGGATCGTGAGAAAGCCTGCTTTCTACAGCATCGGTTTTTTGCTGATCTTCAGCGTCGCCGCATTTGTCTTCATATGCTCCGTTCTCATCCCAAGTCCGGATTACGAAGCCCAAGCCCAGACGCAACGAGCCAAGCCCCCCGACAATCCGCCGCCGGTAAAGATAGAAAATGCGTCCGCGGTGGAGAGAAATGAAACTCAGCCGAAACCGCCGGGTAATTCACCCCCTCAACCAAAAGAACCGAATTATCCCCTTTCAGCCTCGTTGCGCGACATCTGCAACGTCAGCGGCAAACCAGCCGGCGTTTTTGACCCGCCGCCAGCCGCCTTCCAGGAAAAGTACAAGATCATCGACCTGGCCGAAAACATCCCCCTCTCGCGACCCTCCTCCGCAACCACCACGCCGGAGCCGGCAACATTCATGCTCCTCGGTCCGGGAATTCTTGGCATTGTCGGAGTGTTCCTTCGCAGAAACCGGAAATAGACGTTACAAAAATCCCACTCGAAGTCCGCTTGATCATCACTTTTCCACGTCAGTCCGCCACTCAACCAGCAACAGATTTCGTAAGGATAAGGGCCGCTCCATGCCGATAATCGCATTGACAAGAAGCAAATGATGGGCTATCATTCCCGATTCTTCACGCCGCGAAAGAGGAGCCTTTCCCGATATCGCGTTAACCATGTGCGGGCGTTTACGCCCCTGGGCACACAGGTGAATGGCTCCAATCAAATCCGCGGCGGAGTCACTTGTTATCAAGCATGCGCGGAATCTGTTCCAAGGACAGGACGGCTCGGATTATCTCGATTCCGGCATGCTGGGAGAGCGTTCGATGAAGAAGCACTGCTACTTTTTCGGCGGCGGCAGATCAGACGGCAATGCCGGGATGAAAGATATCCTCGGCGGCAAGGGTGCAAACCTCGCCGAGATGACGAACCTGGGACTGCCCGTTCCTCCGGGGTTCACCATCAGCGCCGAGATGTGCGGCCTGTATTACAACAACAACCGAAAACTCCCCAGGGGCCTTGAAAAAGAGATAAATACTTACGTCACGAAAATCGAAAAGGAGATGAACGCGCGCCTGGGCGACGCGGAGCACCCGCTTCTGCTCTCCGTGCGCAGCGGCGCGGCCGTCAGCATGCCCGGCATGATGGACACGGTCCTGAACCTCGGCCTCAATGAGAAAGTCGTCGAGGGGTTGGTAAGGAAGACGAACAACCCGCGTTTCGCGTTGGACGCCTACCGCCGCTTCATCCAGATGTTCGGCAACGTCGTGCTCGGCATGGAGCACCATGACTTCGAGCATGAACTGTCCGCCGTGAAGAAGGAAGTCGGCGCGAATTTCGACACCGACCTCAAAGAGAACGATCTGCGAAAAGTCGTTCAGAGATACCTCGCGCTGGTAAAGGAGAAGACCGGGCGCGACTTTCCGGCCGACCCGAAGGAGCAACTCATCCGCTCGGTCGAGGCGGTCTTCGCGTCGTGGAACAACAAGCGCGCCATCACCTACCGCAAGATAAACAACATCGCCGGACTGCTCGGCACGGCGGTCACAATTCAGGCGATGGTGTTCGGCAACATGGGCGCCAGCAGCGGCACCGGCGTGCTCTTCACGCGCAACCCAATCACGGGCGCGCGCGAAATCTACGGCGACTACCTGATGAACGCGCAGGGCGAGGACGTCGTCGCCGGTATCCGCACCCCCAAGCACATCGCGGAACTCGCCACGGAAATGCCGGAGATATACAAACAGATCGAAAGAATCCTCAGCGGCCTCGAGAAGCATTACCGCGACGTGCAGGACGTGGAGTTCACAATACAGGAAGGACGCCTCTTCATCCTCCAGACGCGCGGCGGCAAGCGCACGCCGAACGCGGCGGTGATAATCGCGATGGACATGGTCAACGGAAAAATGATCACCCGCGAAGAGGCCGTCATGCGCGTTCAACCGGCTGATCTGGACAATCTTCTTCATCCGACGTTCAAGCCGGGAGTGAAGCGCAGCGTCATCGCGAAGGGTATTAACGCCTCACCCGGCGCGGCGGTCGGCCAGGTTGTTTTCACCGCGGATGAGGCGGAGGCATGGGTGAAGGAAGGCAAAAAGGTCATACTGGTCCGCCAGGAGACATCGCCCGAGGACGTCGGCGGCATGCACGTCGCCGAGGGAATCCTCACCTCCACCGGCGGCAAGGCCAGCCACGCGGCGCTCGTTGCGAGGGGCATGGGCCGCCCCTGCGTGGTGGGCTGCGGCGACATAGAAGTGGACTACGGCAAAAAACAGTTCGCGACAAAGGACGGCATTATTGTCAAGGAGGGTGATTTCATCTCGGTTGACGGCGGGAGCGGCGAAGTGATGCCAGGCAAGGTGGAAACCATGGAAGCCACGAGCATCCCGCAGTACGACACCCTGATGGAATGGGTTGACAATATCCGCCGCCTGAAGGTGCGCGCCAACGCCGACACGATACACGACGCGGAAATCGCGCGGCGGCGTTTCGGCGCGGAGGGAATCGGGCTGTGCCGGACGGAGCACATGTTCTTCGCGCCGGACCGCATAACCGCCATGCGCGAGATGATTATCGCGGAAACCACTGAGGAGCGCGAAAAGGCGCTCGCCAAAATTCTGCCGATGCAGCGCGACGACTTCTTCGGGATTTTCAAGGCGATGGACGGTTTCCCCGTCACGATACGCCTGTTGGATCCGCCGCTGCATGAATTCCTGCCGGTGGAGGAAGAAGCGCAGCGCGAGGTGGCGGAATCGCTCGGCGTGAGCATCGAGGTCATAAAGCAGAAGGTCAACAACCTGCACGAACTCAACCCGATGCTCGGCCACCGCGGATGCAGGCTGGGCATCACGTACCCGGAGATAAACAAAATGCAGGCCCGCGCCATCATGGAGGCGGCCTGCGAGGCTAAGAGGGCCGGCATAAAAGTCATGCCAGAAATAATGGTCCCGCTGACGGGAACGCTCGCGGAGATGCGCGAGGCGAAGCGGCACATCGTTGAGTCCTGCGAAGCGGTGCTCAAGGAAAAAGGGATGAAACTCGACTACATGGTCGGCACGATGATAGAGTTGCCGCGCGCGGCGCTGGTCGCGGACAAAATCGCCGCGGAGGCGGAGTTCTTCTCCTTCGGCACGAACGACCTGACGCAGATGACGTTCGGCTACAGCCGCGACGACATCGGCTCGTTCCTGCCGGAATATCTTGAGAAGGGAATCCTGCCGGTTGACCCGTTCCAGAGCATCGACCAGGAAGGCGTGGGGCAGTTGATTCGAATGGGCATTGAGAGAGGCCGCGCGGCGCGACCCAACCTGAAGGTGGGTATCTGCGGGGAACACGGCGGCGACCCGGCGAGCGTGAAGTTCTGCCATCGTGTAGGGATGGATTACGTGAGTTGTTCGCCTTACCGTGTGCCGATAGCGCGCCTCGCCGCGGCGCAGGCGGTTATTGAAGAGGAAAAGGCCGCCAAGGCCGCCCCGAAAAAGGCAAGAAAAGCAAAACGCCTCAAAAGTATCAGCCGGAAACGTTGAATCATGCGGCTTCACCGCGCGACTAAACACACAGGCCCCGTCTTGAAAGGCGGGGCCTTTTGTTGTGGTACGGGAAACGCGCGAATGCTATAATTTTGAAATCGGTTCTTGTGAGACCCTTGGCTGATCGTCAGGAGATAATCATGTTCAGGCGCAAACCCATTTTCGCACTTTTAACTGCGACGGTGTTTCTTGGCCTTGCGGCGCAGGCGTTCGCGGAAAGCGAGAAAATTGAATGCCCGCCGTTCACGGACAAGGAACTCCTGCGAACCAATTACTGGAGCGTCTTTCTTGCCGGGAAAAAGATCGGCTACGATACCGAGTCCGTTTACAAGATCAACTGCTATGGTCAGCCCTGCGTCCTTTACGAAGACGCCGAAGTGCTGAAGGGCGAGAGGTTCGGCAAGGAAATCACGTACACGGAAACCAGCCGCATGATCGTGGACGGAGCCGACTTCACGCCGATGTACGGCGAGAAAGCGGCCAAGGGGGCAAGTTATGAGTCAGAGGTAAAGGTTGCTGCATCCATCGTCAATGAACGGCTGATATTCAAGGCCCACAGAGTAATCAACGGCAAGGCGACCGACAAGGTGGTCGAAGGCGACCTCAACCAGCGCGTGTACTTCTCCGACGCCGTTCTTGATGTGTACATCCTGGCATACATGGAATTGCGGGAAACGGACTACCTCGCTTCGTTCTCGCTGAGTTCCCTGAGAATCATGCCGAGAGAGTTCACCTTCAAGGAAAAGACCTTCAAGAACTGGCGCGGGGAAAAAACGAGGGTGTACATCGTCGAATCCGATTACACCACTTACTGGATCGACCGCCACGGCGAAGTGCTGCGCGAAACCGACAATAACAGCCTCATCGGTGTGATAAAAACAACCGAGCAGGACTACGAAAAATTCAACCGCGTCATCAAGGGGTACACCCTTCCGAATTACGTCAAGGACGGCGTGGCGACGCTGAATGCGCTGGGAGTCAGTACGGACGTCCCGCAGGGAGGGTTCTGCGCGGATCGGAGCAAATACGGCGACACCCTCCTCATGTACAACCTGATTACGGATGAGAATGTGAAGATTGAGGGGTTCGTGGCGCTCCCGCCCAACGTGGACCACAAGGCGCTGCTGGAGCACTACCGCGACATCGCGAACAACAAGCCCGACGGCCCGCAACTGGTCCTCGGAGAAGGCAAGATGGCCGTCGTCAACGGCGGCAACTGCCTTACCGGCGAATACACGGACATAAACATGGGCGTGGAATTCAAAGGCCGCTACTACGTAATCGTTGAGGGCGGGCGCGGCGTTGTCATCATGGCCGAGGCCCCGGTGCCCCTCTGGGAGAGCGGGAAGGACGTCCTGATTAAGACCGCCGAAAGCATACGGCTGGTCGAACAGTCGCCAGCGCCAAAGGCCGAGACCTTCACCTCAAAAGAACGGGGGGTCGTCGTCACCGCGCCGGAAAAATGGTGGACCTTCGATACCGCTGAATCCGACGCTGCGTACGTGTTCCGGCTCGTGAACAACTGGAACTCCGCAAGCGCTTCGCTCCGCACGGAGAAGTGGAGCGAGGAGGAGAACTTGAAGGAAATGCAGTTCCGCCTTATGCAGCGCCTCTCCGAGGATCCGAATGTAAAGATCATGGACCAGATCACCGCCAAGATCTCCGGTGTTGACGCACGCGGAATAATCTGGTCCGAGCAGGACCCCACCGGCGCGCCGGGGAAAAAATACATCACAACCTATATCCTCTTTGTGCGGAACAACACGCTCTACAGACTCACGACCACGTGTAACGAGGACCAGTACGAGAGTTTCAAGAACGACTTCAAGAAGATAATGGACAGTTTCGGTTTTGTTGAATAGTCAGGCTATGGCGGCGTCCAAGACGTGACTGCCCTTCTTAAGTAAACCGAATGTGTCAGGAGCAAAGCGATGAGCAAGCGCGGAGTTCATGTCTTGCGGTTGGCATGTGTGATTCTGTGTGCGGCGGCCTTCACAGGGACAAGACCGTGCCGGGCGGAAGGGGCGGCCAAGCCCTCTCCCCCTGAATTCCCGGCCTACGGCGAACTCTCCAACGTGCGCAACCAGTTCCTGGAGATATATATAGAAGGAACAAAGGTCGGCTACACGAAATGGACCATCGGCGAAACACAAATCGACGGCAAGCGGACCTTCATTGTTGAGGAACAAACAGAACTCACCGCCGGCGAAGGCGAGAACGTCAGGACCCTCAGCGTTCACAGCCGCGCCCTTGCCGACGGCAACACCATGCAACTTATTTGCGCAGAAGAAACCGAAAAGCACAACGACTTCGAACGCTACGGTTTCGTGCGGATGGAGAATTCGGATAACGGCCGCGTCCTCAAGTACTACAAGAAAGTCGGCGACAACGTTGAGGCATGGGAAGAAGAAGTCTCTGCGAACATGTTGATCTACCCGGAGCCGTGCAAGTTTACCGCCTTCGCGCTGCAACTCGCGGGGCCTCCGAGGCCGGGCGTTCCGTATGACCTGCGCTCGGTATCGCCCGTGAAGGGAATGATGGATTCCGAAAAGGTCACGTATTTAAGCAAAACGATAGCCAAGGTGGACGACAAGGACGTCCTGTGCAAGTCGCTGGAAACGAACAGGTTCAAGAAACTGCTGCTGGACAACTCCGGGAACATTGTTGTTTCAATCTCCACCGACGACACGACCGTCGTCAACCGTTCCGACGAGGAAAAGTACAACAAGATGCCCGGCAATCTGGAAGGGTACAAAACGCCCGCATTCATTGACCACAACACGGCAACACCTGCAAATCTCGGAATCTCGATAGAGCGGCCCGACAAGGCCTGCTTCTTCAAGACAGAATCCAACGCGCCGATTTTTTCCGTCGAGGACGGCTTTGAGGAAGGTTCGGTCATGGGATGGGCGTTCGATCTTGTCCCCGACAATGCAAGCGCCGCGGACCTTGCCGAGCGGTTCACGAAAATGCTCGAGGGCGGCACCGACGTGCAGGATATCCGGCTGGGCGCTCCAGAGGAATCAGAAATCAACGGGCTGAAAGGCATCGCCGGAAACCTGACCATCATCAGGTATACCGAAACTACACCGGGACGGTATCGCGCAGTCATAAAGGACGGGCGCGGCCTCGTCATATTCTTCAGCGCGCCTGAAGCGCTGTGGAAAAAGAACGCGGAATGGCGGCTTGGAAAAATCGCAAACACAATCAAGATGCTGGATAAGCCGAAGGACGAGAAGCCGCCCGAACTCGTCCGCAACGTCCCGGAACTGGGCGTGGAACTGACTCTGCCCGGCAAATCCTGGGAATTCGTCGCCGACGATATGAACGCCATATCCGCGAGATTCCCGTGGGACATGATTTCGCTGACGGTCAATGCGGCGGCAAGGCCGCCTGAAATGACGCTCGAGGTACTGCAGCAAAAAATAAAGGAATCGCTCACAAAACCGAACATCGAACTGAAAGACCTGAAGCCGATAAAGGTTTCCGGCCTTGACGCAGTGCTTGCTGAAGCGCTGGTCAAAAACCCGACGGGCAAGGAGCAGACGAGCAAGATACGGAAGATCTATGTTCTGCAGCAGAACTCGCTTGTCGTACTCGTTTTCACGGGCACGGCAACTTTCTGGGAGGATGCCGTCCCGAACATGGACAAGATTATTGAAACCATCAAGGTGACGGAACCCGTCTTGCCCAAGGAAGAAGAGACGCCGCCGGAAAACACCGAGCAGCCGCCATCGCCGGCGCCGGAGCCGACTCCTGCGCCAACTCCGGAACCCGCGCCTGCCCCTGCACCCGCTCCTGCACCGGCTCCCGCACCTGCGCCTGAACCCGCCCCAGCGCCTTCTCCGACCCCAGAGCCGGCGCCGGGCGGTACTACGAACTCATAAACAGTTATGGAAATTAGGAACAATTCGTGCGATAATGCAGGACGCTTAAATCAAACCGCGGCATGAAGGCCCACCGCGAACAATGAAATTTCTTCGACCACATATACAGGAGAAGAACCGTGCAAGCACCCAAAGTATTCATTTTGCTGGCAGGATGTTTGTTGATGATGTTCGCGGTAATCGCAAAGGCCGAGGACGTTACCTTCCCGGAACTGAAAGAGGCCAAAGTCATTCAGGATAACTGGTACAGCGTGTTCGCCGAAGGGAAAAAGATCGGATATACCCATTTTGTGGTCTCCGAACTGAAATACGCGGACAAAGACTGCCTGCTCATCGAAACATCAGATTCCGTTCAGGCCACTGTCGGCGGCAAGGTCCTCACTCACGAAGAAATCAATCGGGCGCTTATTACGAAAGATGGCAACGCGCCCCTGTACTACTCCGCCAATACCACCGCGCCCGAGTTCAAGATGTCCGAGACCGCAAAGTTCCAGCAGAAGGACAAGGGCTGGACCGTCACCGTCACCACTGCCTTGAATGACAAGACCGCCACGGATGCCATCAATCTCGACAATGTACCGAGCCTTTACATCGAAGATACGCTCGGCTATCTTTACGGCCAGCAGATGTTGAAGAACAAGGAAAACACGCAGTTCACCTACTTCGACTTCACCAAGAAAACCACCGACACGGCGGATTACTCTTACGAAGGCGAGAAGACCGAAGGCGAAGGTGACAAGGCCGGGACTGTTCAAGTCGTCGTCGCCCAGGAAAACACATTGTGGTACGACTCAGACGGGAAAATCAAGCGGATTACCACCGGCGGCAACTTCTTCGCGCAGATATTAAGCGATGAGAATACCGCGAAAAGCCCCGATGAAAAATGGGACGGCTATAAGGCACCCGACTGCATCGCGGGCGATACGCTGACCATCGCGCCCGCCGGCCTCAAGATTCACCGGCCCGCGCCGCAATACTCCTTTGTCACGATGTTCGATAAGAACGTCTTCGCCGTGACGGATACCGTCGACGAAATCGCCGTGGTCGGCATGTTCTTAGGCGGCGTGCCAGAAGGGACCGATTACAACGACGCGCTCGGCGTCTTTCGCCCGGCCCTCAAGAGCGAGTTTGAACTCGGCGAAGGCAAGATGATTGACATCGGCAAGACCAAGTGCCTCTCAGGAGATTTCAAGAGGGGCAAGGGGCTGGAGGCCGCCTCCGGCAAGTACTACCTGATAATCCATAACGGCACGATGGTCTTTCTCATGGCGGCCGCGCCCGGCGATGGCTATGCGGCCGTTGAAAAAGACATAACGAAGTGGATTGAGTCGTTCGAGTTCATACAGCCGGTCTATGACGAGGCCAAACTTCTTATCACCGATAAAACGGTAGGCCTGAAGTTCAAACTGCCGAACCCCGGCTGGATCCAGACAGGCGGCAATCCCCAGCTAGGCATTAGCACGGTGGTCGCCCACATCTGGACAAAGTCCCACTTTTATGTGCAGGTTGTCCTCGCCCAGCAAGGCGTTACCCAAGACGTGCTTGTGGCAAAACTCAGCGAGGGGAAGAAAGTTACCGATCAAGGCAGCATGAAAGTGGGCAAGTACGATGCAAAATACGTGGTCACGGAAGGGGCGAACGGCGACCAGACTCTCACGATGCAGCAGGTCGTCATTCAGCGCGACAAGGATTTCGTTATCCTCGGCGCTGTCGCCCTGAAAGACAATTGGGACAAAATGAAGTCCGATATCGACTCGATACTTAAGAGCGTTGAATTCACCGAAGAACAGCCGGAACCCTAGTTCCGCCAAAGACGCTTGTTTTTGCGTTGACTATACCAACCATTGCCCGGGAGCGCGCCAGATGGTCAAGGTTCTTGTTCTCAGAGCGGCGGGAATAAACTGCGATTTTGAAACCCAGCACGCGTTTGAACTTTTCGGCGCGGCCGCCGAGCGCGTTCACATAAACCGGATTCTCGAAAACAAGCGCCGGCTGCACGACTACCACATCCTGGTCATCCCCGGCGGCTTCTCCTACGGCGACGACATTTCCGCCGGGCGCATCCTCGGCAACCAGATACGCACTAATCTTCTCGGCGACATCAAGGCGTTCGTGAAGGAAGGGAAACTGGTACTGGGGATATGCAACGGCTTTCAGGTACTGGTGAAGTCCGGCCTGCTGCCCGGCCTTTCCGAAAACCCCGTCCAGCAGGTTACACTCGGCGCGAATGACTCCAACAAGTACGAGGACCGCTGGGTGCACCTGAAGATTTCCTCAAACAAATCCGAGTTCATCAGGGGAAGCGGGATTATATACCTGCCGGTGGCCCACGGCGAGGGGAAGTTTCTGGTTGACAGCGAGGAGACTCTCCAGAGGCTCAAAGAAAACGACCAGGTAGTACTCCGTTACGTTGACGAACACGGCCGTTCCGCCGGTTACCCCTGCAATCCGAACGGGTCCATAGATGACATTGCCGGAATCTGCGACCCCACCGGGCGGATAATGGGCCTCATGCCGCACCCCGAGCGGCATCTCAGGCCGGAGAATCACCCGCGCTGGACCCGCGAAGGCCTCAAGGAGCGAGGCGACGGCTGCGTCTTTTTCGAAAACGCCGTAACGTACATTCGCAAAACATTTGGCCTGCCCGCCGCTGAAAAATTATCGAAGGTGCGCCAGCCATAGGCCGGATCTTCCGAAGGGCGAAAAACTCCCGGCCTGTGGTTCACAAGTCGGGATTTTTTTGGCAAGAGGGTGTGCCCTTGTCCTTCAGCGCAGAAATCGGCGGGACAAAATGACCGGAGGCGGCCTGCTATTCCCGCACCTTATTCCGCAGTCCGGTTTTCCGCCTTATTTCATTGAATACATCGGGATTATTGTGTAAATTTGGCGCAAGGAGGCTGAAAAGTTATGCAACCACGATGGGTAATGGCGGAAACGCAGCGCGATATCGTCGAGGACCTCACTCGCAACCTCTCTATCCATCCCTTGCTGGCTCACCTGCTTGCGGTAAGAGGAATTTCGTCAGCCGAAGAAGGCCGGTGTTTCCTTTATCCATCGCTTGACAACCTTCACGACCCGCGGGATTTCAAACAGGTTGACATCGCCGTCGAGCGCATATTCCGCGCACTGCAGAACAACGAGAAAATCCTGATCTTCGGCGATTACGACGCAGACGGCGTGTCTTCGATGGCCCTGCTCGTGCAGTTCTTCCGCCTGGCGCATTTCCAGGTGGAGCCGCCCTTCGCCCCCAACCGCGTCAGCGAGGGCTACGGCCTCAACATGAACGCCATCGAGGACATCGCCCGGCGCGGCGTCACGCTCCTGATAACGGCGGACTGCGGCATAAACGATGTCGAGGAACTTCACCGCGCGCGCGAACTCGGCATCGACACCATAATCCTGGATCATCACGAACACTCCGGCGAACTGCCGCCTGCCGCGGCGATACTCAATCCCAAGTCGGAAGGCTGCACTTATCCCTTCCGGGAACTGGCGGCGGTTGGCGTAACGTTCAAGATGATTCAGGCGCTGGCCGAACGTTTTTCACGGTCGATGAAACTCACGCCGGAGTTCCGGCAGTTCTTCGATGAGGCGCTGGGGCTGGTGGCGCTCGGGAGCGTGAGCGACGTGGTGCCGCTGACGGGCGAAAACCGCATACTGGTCTATCACGGCCTGAAGATGCTCAGCCGCTCGCAAAGCCCGGGGCTGCGCGCCCTGATGGACGTCTCCGCGGTGCCCCATGATCGAGTCGACACGTGGCACATTGCGTATCAACTGGGCCCGCGGATAAATGTGGCCGGAAGGCTCAAGGAGGCGCAGGTGGCGGTCGAACTGCTTACCACGGACAGCACGCAACGGGCGTGGGAGATTGCAAAAGAACTGGACAAGGAAAACCGCAACAGGCAAAAAATCGAGCGGGAAATATTTGAAAGCGCGGTGGAAAAACTCAAAGGCCTCGACCTGAACGACAAGAACATCGTCATAGTCCTCTCAGACGAATCATGGCACCCCGGCGTAATAGGCATCGTGGCCGCGAGACTCGTAGAGGAATACCACCGTCCGGCTATCCTGATCGCGCTAGAAGGCGACCGCGGGCGCGGCTCGGCCCGGTCCATCCCGGCATACCACATCCACGAGGCGCTCACCGCCTGCGAGGACAAACTGATCGCCTTCGGCGGGCACTCGTTCGCGGCGGGCATTGAAATACTCAAAAGCGAGATCGAGAGCTTCAACCTCGCACTTTGCCGCGACGCGAGAGAAAAACTGACTGACGAGGACCTTGTCCCCAAACTGCACATCGACGCGGAGCTGAACTTCCGCGACATCTCGGAACCGCTGCTGGGCGAAATCCGGCGGCTCGCCCCGCACGGACGGGGCAATCCAAACCCGTTGTTCTGGACAAGCGGGGTGCACATTGCAGGCCGCCCGCAGCAGGTCGGCACCAAAGGCAGCCACCTGTCGCTGTTCCTTTCCCAATCCGGCACGGCCCTGCGGGGAATCGCATTCGGCAAGGGGCACCTTGTCAACGACCTGGAGAAACACAGCGAAGACCTTGATGTGGCCTTCCGCCCGCGCTACAGCCAGTATTCCGGCCGCATAGAGTTGGACATCAAGGACATCCGCATCCCACAGTGAATCCGCAAGGCCGCTCCCGCAAGAAGCCGACTGGAGATGAACCACAATCCGCGGCGAAGGCGATTCGGCTATTGTCATAGAGACGCGTTTTGGTTATTCTATTGTTTTCGCATTTTCCGCTTCGTTCAAACCCCTCCGGTTCGACAGCGTATAATATCGCATATGCCGAATTGATACGTTTCTAGAGGACCTGAAAAATGAAAAGAGTTGCCACGCTGATCCTTGTCTTGCTGAGTTTCGCCATTGCCACGATCACGCTGCACGCGGAAGACGCGGCCACGGCCCCTGCTGCCGAGGCAAAGCCGTCCGACGCCGGCGCGCCGGCAAATGGAGAACAGCCTGCCGCGCCCGAAGGCCCGTTGTACGACGGCGCAGTGAACGCGCGCGACCTGGAAATTAAAGAGTTCTTCGACGCCTCCTCTGCAATTGAGAAGAAAGCGACGGAGCTGCGCGCCGCCGTGAGCGGAGCGGCCACCCCGGAACAAATAGCCCGGGCAAAGCAAACCAGCGACGAGTTGACGCAATTCATCGCCGCGAAGCAGGCCTTCATAAACCGCTGGCCGAACTGGCCGGAATTCACGGATTACAGCAAGGGCCTGCCCAATGACAAGACTGCCAGGTTCGGAAACAGGGGTTGCCGGTTCGCAATCGGAGATTTCAACGAGGACGGGAAGCCCGACCTCGCGGCGGTCTCTATTGAGGGAGACGGCTTCTACGTTTGGCTGAACAACGGCGACGGCACGTGGACGGAATCCCGGAAGAACCTCGACAACTCGAAATTCACGGGAGGCGTGGCCCTGACGGCGGACTTCAACGGCGACGGGCACCTTGACCTGCTTTTCGCCCTCCCGCATAAGCGCCTCTATGAGTACAAGGGCGACGGCAAAGGAAACTGGGAAGAGGTCGACACGGGCCTGAAGGATGAATACGCCTTCATGGACATCCACTGCGCCGACATGGACGGCGACAAGGATATCGACGTCGTCATGACCGTCAGCAAAGAAAACAAAGACGCGAACGGCGCAGTTCTCAGCCCGACAAACAGAGTCATTATTTTAGAAAACGATGGAACCGGAAAATTTACGGAAAAAGATCTGGGCTTGCCTGCAGAGATAGCCAACCCGATGCCTTTTGTGCTCGCCGACGTCAACAACGACGGAAAAGTGGATTTCATCAGTACGACACCTTACTACACGAAGGGTGCGGACGGGAAAATCGAGTCTTCCAGCATCGCGATTTGGCTTAATCAAGGCAACAACGCGTGGGCGCTTGCCGCCCAGCGGCCGGTGTTACCCGTAGATACGCAAATTGACTACATTGCATGCGCCGACTTGAACGGCGATGGTTTGCAGGATGTGGTATGCACGCTTCATAATGCGGACATAGTAATTGGCGGCTTCATACCGAGGGAGCGGCTAAAAGAAGCGGGCATTAGCCCGGACCGCATCGCAAAGCCGCTGCACATATACCTCAACGGCGGACAAGGCCCGTGGAAAGAAATAGCCATTGATGCTGCGCTTACCGCTTATTCGTCAATAGATGTAGCCGATGTAAATGGCGACGGAAACCCGGACATAATTATGCTCGGCCTCCGGAACGGCGAAACCACCATAGTCCTGGGCGACGGGAAGGGCGGATTCAAGGAATGCTTCAGCACCCTGCCGTCAATGGAGGAATGGAGCGTTTACGTGAAGGCATGTGATATAGACGGGGACGGCGCGGCTGATATCGTCGCGTATTACACCACCCCTCCGGGACAGGCGGCTTTGTTCCCGGAAAGCGTCAAGACCTTCCGGATATGGCGCAACGTAAGCGTGTACTCCCAGGTTCTTCACAGGATCGATTCAATAAAAAAGACCCTCGCTGAAATCAAGTAACGCCTGAGGTAAAAGCAAAATGAGCGCCCTGAATCATGGGGCGCTCATTTTTTTTGTCCCCTCCACGATGAAGCCGTTGCTCCTGAGGTTCCGGAACAATCCGCGGGAAAGTTCTTCCGTGCGGTCGGGGGTCATATAGACGATCTCGCCTATCTCGAAGCCCCCCTTGCGGAACAGGCGTTTGATCTCGCCGAGGCTGAAAAGGTGAAGGTACATGTTGCTTATGCCGCGGTAAGACTTGAAGTACTTGTCGCCCGTTTCCACGCCGGGCAGCAGTTTGCCGTAAAGGAATGTCTTGAGCAGCCACTTTATTCCCGCCCAGTCCCATATGTTGAAGTACATGTTGTGAAAATGCGCGATGAATTTCCCGCCCGGCGCCAGTTTCCTCCGTATCTCCCTCACGGCGTTTATGCGGTTGCGCTCGCGCCTAATCATGCCGAGCGTACTGAACATGCAGAGGGCGTAATCGTAGCGGCCGTCCGGCACGGCGGGCATGTCGCAGATGTTTGAACGGATGAGCGTTACCGGCAATTCGGCCTCGCGGGCCTTCGCGCGAGTGATGGCGAGCATGTGCTCGGAGAGGTCCACGCCCGTCACGTCGAACCCCCTGCGCGCGAAGTGTATCACGTGCCTGCCCGTTCCGCAGCCCAGGTCCAGGAGTTTCCCCGGCTTCTTGAGCAGCGCGTCGAGCACGGCAACGTCGAACTTGAACAGGCTGCAATTGGTGTAGTAGTCGTCGTAGTAGAGCGCGATGGCGCGACTGCGTGCATATTGCAACATGGACGGGGACAGCCCGTCGTCAACCGCTTCGGGCACAAGGCGCTTCGCAGACATGTTCCTCAAGAAAATTGACGCTGTAGCAAGCCTGACAGTCTAACAGTCTAACAGCCTAACAGTCTAATCACTTCACTTCGTTGAACCAGCCGATTTCCTCCACCGCCTTGCGGGGCCTCTCGCGCGTGGGCCAGTCGCCGGTATAGCCCATCGCGAGCATCGCAACCACGCGATACCTGTCGGGAATCTTCAGTTCCTTCTTGACCTTCTTGCCGTTGAACCAACCTATCCAGCAGGTGCCGATGTCCATCTCCGCCGCCTGCAAGGCCAAGTGCTCCACGGCGCAGCCGATGTCAAGGAGGTAGAACTGGCACTTCTGCAGGTGCGCCGCTATCTTGTTTGCGATGAGATCAAGTTTTGCCAATATCACGATAAGAACCGGGGCCTTGAGGGCAAACCGAGTAGGAAAATAAATGCCGGAGAACGCCGCGTTCCCGACGCGCTCGCGGAGCGCCGGGTCGTCGAGCACCACGAAGCGCCACGGCTGCGTGTTCTCCGCGCTCGGCGCGAGCCGCGCCGCTTCAATGCACTTCAGGATTTTCTCGCGCTCGACCGGCTTGTCGAGATACTTTCGGATGCTTCTGCGCTTGTTCACCAGCGCGCCAAAAGGCCCGATGTTTTCCATGCAACCCTCCTGTGATTCGTGGATGGCGGGATTATAACAGAGCACGCCCGCAACGCCAAGCCCCGCCGCCCTTTTACCACAGAGCACACGGAGAACACAGAGAAAAAATCTTTTTGTTTTCCTTCTTCATCCTTCATAATTCATCCTTCATCCTTTGCGCGCCTTTGGCGCGACGTGCTGGTATGTGCATGCAAAACCGCCCTCAAACTTTTACGCTTCCGGCGGGCGAAACTTTACATTTCATAAGTTATAAAAGCAATTTTTAACCGCCAAGGCCCGCCCCGATCCCATCGGGGACGCCAAAGCCCGCCCCGATCCTATCGGAGAACGCAAAGATTTTTGCCGCAGCTTGCCCGTCCTCTGGCGGGATGGACGCGGATAAGGCAATTGGGGAAATGAAAAACGAAGAGGTCGCGTCGCCCTATCCGCCCCGCGCCATATCATAACTAATCGCCTAATCTGCCAACCTCTTCCGATAAGCCTGTCTCTAAACATCGCCGATATAAAAAGCCATACGTTTCCTTGACATTCTGAAGATTTACGGCCCCGGCAACACAAATAAAAGCACGTCTATTATGTTCATACAAAAACTTAATGTCCGATAGAAGCCAGTCTGAAGCGTTCTCTAGACATGGTAATATGAGGCAAGGTCTCTCATATGAAGCCTCAAATGATGGAGACAATGGTTTCGCACTTGGGCCACCGCTACCGATACAGTATTTGCCAATTTTCTCATGCCACAGTTTATGCTCTGTTATTTCTGCAAGCACATCAATAATCACAGTAGGTTTTAACATATTCGCAACTTGTCGTAGGAGATCAATACTTGGCTGCCATTGTCCTATCAGCACTATGCCGTCGGCACTTTCCCAACTGCTCATTTGTGCGAGAATATAACGCAATTGAGGCCAACGTTGTTCAAGTTCTACGTCATTCATAATATGGCTCCCTGTAAAATAAGGGTTTTTAATAATACTCTTTTCTTCATGCGTTATCTTTGCATTATTGCTTCCCCGGCCAGTCGTATGCCTTCTCCGCCGATTGGCGGTAGTTTTCGTCAAGATGCTGCTTGAAGGCTAATTTTGTTGCTCTAAGTGCTTCACTATTGCTAAAAGTTTATTATTTACCGATACCAATTGTGCGAATATCATGCTTACGGCACAGCCAACGCCCCCCGCCTCATCGCTATCCTCTGTTAGCCAAAAAGTACAATGCTCCTCGATACATGGTGCACTTTCCTTATTTGCCATTTTCATTAGTGGGCATATTTCCATGTCAATTCTCCCCAAAATAAATTATCGCCTTCCTGTATCCTAACACGTTGTTAGGATGGCATTATTGCTTTAGCCAAGTATATGTTTTCTTGGTGACTTGGCGGTAGTTTTCGTCTAGGGCGGGCTGCATGAGGATCAGGGCGGCTATGCGCCTAACCATCGCGGTTACTTCGCGGGCTTCTTCGGATTTAAGCGGGCGCTTCAAAAGTTCCTGCTCGCGGTAACTCAGCCATTTCTTGATAACCTGATACCCGCCGATATAGTATTCCCACACGTTCGCGGGGACGTTGCGCCAGCAGGCTTTGTCATTCAGGTAAACGTCCCGCGTATCCGCGCCCAAGAGCGCCAGCGCCGCCTTTTGCGTACTACCATGCGATTTCGCGGCGTCGGTTATCGCGGCCAGTTCTTCTTTGCTGTATGGGCGCTCCACTATGCGGCCTTTGCCGGGCATGGTCACGCCGCCCTTGCCCGCGTGTCCCCAACCGGCGGTAACGGCAAGGTCTAACTCTCCGTCGCCGACTTTTTTCAGCGGCCCGAATTCCTTGAAAATCGTTTCAAACTTCCCTTCCATCAAATCGCTTGTCTTGCGTTCCGTGTCTAACAGTGCCGCAACTTCGCGCCCAAATTCCGCCGATTTCTCCAGCGCCTTTCGAGAATCCGGCAGCGGGATACGCGGCCAGTCGCGCCGGATACCGTCGGCATTCTCGGCAAGGTATGCCGGGCTGTAACCGACGGCCAGAGCGTGCATCCAAATCATACCCGCCGTTTCCGCGCTGGCATCGGGGGCTTCAATTTTCAACTCCGCTAAGTATGCGCGTGTGGCAGTGGATAAATTTGCCTTATATTGTGCGCTATACATTGCGCTTTGTTTGGCCTTTTTGCCTGGTTTAGCAGACTTTGCTCTTAGGTCAGCGTCATGCACTGCAAGTTCTTTGGCCTTGCTTTCCGCCGAAGCCAAGCGCATCGCAAAGCATACCGCGTCGGGCGAAAGCAAATGGTCATCTGAAAGCCCGCGACAGAAGTACATCGGCGCGCCTTCAGGTGCTTTGCCGGGTCTCATGCGGCTTAGAAGAAACGTATTTCCTTCAAAGCATTGTTTCCACAGCGCCGGGCGCGCCGAATTCCAGATGGGCCTTACGACGGTGTAGTAGCACCAGCGGGTCTCAAAGGGGCGAATGGTATAGCGAAGAAGTCGCTTGGGGTCAAATCCTTCTGCGGCCAATGCCTTCCTGCGGGCTTGGGGTGGGTCGAAAGCGGCCTGCGCTTGGACAAGGGCTGTTTGCCGCGCCTTGTAGTCTTCCCAGGAAAGATCGCGGTTGAAGTAATCCTTCATGCGCGTTTCCAGAGCGTCTTTGTCTATGTCTATCAAAGCCCCGCCGCGCTTCTCCATCAGACCATTGCTGGGCGCGACCTCGCACAAGTCAGGCAGTTTCGGCCATGCGTTATATGCAGCGGACACGTTTTCCGGGCGGAAGGAATAGCGGTTTTCCTTACAGGGCTTTGCCGCCGTGTATGCTGCGTCGAATTCTTCGCCCTCCTTTTTTACGGTTGTCAGAACGTCCTCACGCTTTGTTACGCCCCAGAAATGCCGGAAGCGGACTTGAGACACAGCCGAGGGCGGCTGTGCTGCACGGTCTTTCCGTACCATTACAGAAATCGCAGTGCCGACGCGGATACCTTCGCGGTTCTGTTCAGTTGAGAAAACCGACGGATCGGGAGCACCTTCCGGCGTCAGTTTGCCGGTTTCGCGGCTGTCGCCGTTCATGCAATCAAACCATAGTTTGTCGAATTCGCTAAGAAAACGTTCCCGCATGACAACAAAGGAAGGATCACCCAAGTAAGAGAAGTTTGATATGAAAGACACGACGCCCTTGCCGGTCATCTCCGCTATACGGCGTTCCGCAAGGCGGAAGAAGCGGACATACATATCGTCAAGGTTGAATTTCTTTATGCCCCAGCCGCCGTCGGAAACCGGGTCGTTCAACAGGTAGCGCGCAACCTGCTTTGTGCGCCCCTTCTTGAGTTTCTTTTCGGCGTAGTATAGCCCTTTATACGGTTCAACAAGCCCCTGTTCTTCTTCGGGGCTGACACCGGCAAAGGCGTTATAAGGCGGATTGCCCAAGACAACAAGGACGCGCTCAGTCTGTTTCACCTTCTCGGCGGCGTCTTTTTCCTCTTGAAGTTCTGGCATGAATCCCATGACGCGGGTCTTCGGTTCCTTTGGCGGCTCCCACCCTGTTAGTGAATTAGTGAGATACACTCCAACGCGCTCGTTTCCTTTTGCCGACAGCGGCGCGCCCAAATCATGTAGTATAAGCCCAAGTTGCAGGTGAGACACGACAAACGGCGCGGGCAGAATCTCAAAGCCGAAAATGCGCGTCATTGCGGCCTTTTTCAGGTCAGAGGCGATAAGGTCATCGCTGCGCGTTTCTTTCAACCTTTCGTGAATGCACCTGAGCACTTCCACCAGATATGCGCCTGTGCCGCAACAGGGGTCGAGCACGACGACGGTTTCGTCGGCCAACCCATCAGTCTTGCCAAGTTCATCCTGCAAAACCTTATGAATGCGGGCAACCTGATACTTGACGATTTCCGGGGGGGTGTACCATACGCCAAGTTCCTTGCGGAGTTCCGGGTCGAATGCTTCAAGGAACGGTTCATAGAAATACTGTACGGCGTGTTCGTCTTGGAATTTTGCGAAAAAGTCCTCGCGCCTGACGCGGTTAAGCGCGGCCTCTGTCCAGTCAAGGACTTCCACCAGATTCAGCGGGCCAAGTTTGCTGGAAGTGGCAACCTGTTCATACAGTGTGCGAATGAAGGGCACGCGCAAAGACCATTCCGCCTGTTTCCAGTTGAAGATGTCGGTTCCGGCGGGGTTTTCCCTGTGCCACAAAACCCACGCGGAAAACACGCCGTAGAAAAGCGTCTGCACCAGCGTTGAACGGAAGAAGTGATCCCCTTTTTCGCCGGTGAATTTCATGCCAAGCGCTTCTTCAAGCGCGGCGCGCACGGTGTTCAGCGCGGAAAGGTCTTTGTGATTTTCTACGCGGGCCTTTGCATCGCGGGCATACGACGCAAGAAACCACGCCAAGTCTTGCGGCGCGGCTATCGGGGCCTTGTAGAGCATGACGCGCTTCAGATATTCGTAAAACTGCTCGCCATGTTCTTTCGCGGCCTTTTGCGGGTGGCGGGTCAGTTCGCGGAAAGCGGCGTCGCTATCGGCCAGCGTGAAGCCTTCCAGCGGCAAGGGATTGCCGTTGGCGTCATTTCCACGCAAAAGGAAATCTCGGAAATTCGTAATAAGGACAAGGCCGTATCTGCTGACATAGCCCTTGACCTGTTCCGCTTCCTTAGCGGGTAGATTTCGCACGTCAAGGGCCGGGGGCTTGGCTTCGATTGCCCCGCGCGCGGGCATTTGCCCAGTCATTGGGTTTGGATCGTCCTTTTTGATTTGGTCAGGCGTGAAAAGCCCGCCGTCCGGCAGTCCAGCCCCGCGATTAGCGAGATTGATAACGCAGCGGACTTTGGGTTTGAGCGTCTTGCCGATTTCATTCAGGAGATTCGACAGGGCGGGATAGTAAGACGTTTCCGCGACGGCGGCTCCCGTGGCGCGAATTTCTCCAAATTCCTTTAAGTATGTTTCCAGCGGATTCATGCTCTAATTCTACCCCCCGATTTAACGCGCTTTGTCAGGCGCAAAACGCCGTTTCCACGTTTCCCTTTTACGACTACACCGCTGGGGATTCTACAACACTTTGCCCGCAAAGGGCAAGGGGATTATTCCGGGGCGTTAGGCGGTAAAGTTCCGGTAAAGAAATGGTCAAATACTCCATTTGCCTTGAACTTTGAACCTTGAACTTTGAACGTTGAACCTTGAACCCTTCGATTTTGACCTTTCGCCTCTCTCAGTGCCATTTTTCGTCGAAGTAGTCTATCTTGTGGACGGGCATGATTACGGAGGACGCGATGTTGCCCAGGTGCGCGCTGATACGCTTCAAATGCCTGCACGCGAGCGTGTAGCAGACCGCGGCCTTGGTGGAGATGGTGGAATTCGCCAGCATGACCACCGCGTCGTCCAGCCTCTTGCCGAAGCGCAGTTCGTTCTCCACGACTTCGTGGCCGAGGGTCTCGTCTTCTTCCGCGAAGGCCTTGGTGACCTTGCCGAAAGTTTCGAGGAGTTCCTTCTGCTGTTCAATGAGGATGTCGGTGAACTCGCCGGGCTTGAGCGTCCCGCCGTAAAGGCGCCAGACATCGTAGAGGTTCTTGCAGTAGTCGCCTATGCGTTCCGCGTCCTTGACGACGCTCATCAGCACGAGGCACGCGGCGATGTCGGCCTTCGGGCGGATGGTGAGGTGCTCCACAATCTGCTTGCGGATGCGGCGCTCGGTCTTGTTGACGAGGATGTCGCAGGCGAAAAGGTCCTTGTGCAGGCCCGGCTCTTCCTGGCCCTGGAGGAGGAGCGCGGAGACTTTGCTGAACATCCATTCCGCGTTCTTCAGCATCTGCGTGAATTCGTCGTACATCTGGTTGAGCAGGCTCTTATCACGCCATGCAAATAATAGGTCCTTGAGCATTTACGCCCCCTAGAATATGTTTTGGAGAAGTATTATCGCACCCGGAATACCATAAAACACAATTATTACAAAAGCAATAGCATACTGCGGTGATTTCGTGAGAATCCGGGCAAGATACCTCGCCGCGCCGATAGGTATCTTACTGCTGCCGGGAATCATGAAGAACACGATAACCCCGAACACGTTGAGCAGCGTATGGACAAACGCTATGGCAAGGCCTTCGCTCTCGTTGGTTACGGCAAGCCTGGCAAGGCCCGCCAGGATCGCGGTTATCGTCGTCCCTATGTCCGCGCCGAGCATGACCGGGTAGATTTGCTCTATCGTCATGATTCCCGCGCCGACCATGGGGACCAGCATGGATGTAACTATTGAACTGCTCTGAATAGCCGCGGTAACCACGATGCCCAGCAACAGCGCCAGGTAGGGGTACTTGCCTACGTACTTGTCAAAGAGCACTTCAAACCTGGTCTCCGCGATTTTGCGCATGATCTTCGCAATGGCAACAAGCGCCACCCCCATGATCCCCAGCGCGAAAACCCCCATCGCCAGGCCCGCCCACGGCAAAGGCACAATCGGAGCGAATATCTGATCCCTTACGAACATGGAAACGGGCTTGATGGCGTAGTCCAGCGGTTTTGCAATCTCGACACCTCCGGCTGACTTGAACGCCTCCGCCAGAAACCGCGACGTTGTCTGCAGCAGATGCGTTAACAACTCAAGCGGCAGAAAGAACGCCACCGCGATTATGTTGTACATGTCGTGAACCATCGCGCCGGACATGGCGCGGCGGAATTCCTCCTTCCGCCCCATCTGCCCCAGGCTCACCATCGCGCTCGTTACCGTCGTGCCGATGTTGGCGCCCATGATCAAGGGAATCGCATACTCCATCGGCAGCATGGGCTGCACCATCCCGTTAAGGGTAATCTTCGTGCTCACAAGCGTAACTATCATCGCCGTGGTGCACGCGGAACTGTGAATCAGGCTGGTAACAAACAGGCCGATGAACAGGCCGGCGACGGGATTTCTCACCGTGCGTATCAGGCTCTCCGCAAAGCCCCTCCCCACCCATGTCAGCGACACCCCGAGCATGTCCACGCTGGTGAAGAACGCATAGAATATTCCCAGTATTACGATAAACCTGGCAATCTTGTATGAGACCGTTTTTGTGATGTCGGTCATAGATTTCTTCCGCTTTCGATTTCCGCGCCGCCAGAACAATTCCGGCCCGGAAAATTTGCAGCCGCCCACGGCGAAAACACCGCGGGCAAATACGTTGTTAAGGGGAAAAAGTTGCGGCGATTGATGTGAGGCGGACGGCGGACAGCCTTACGCAGAGGAAGTCGGGTTCCGAAAAGACCGCTTTGTTAAGGCCTACCGCCCGCCAAATGACCGAGATATTTAACGAAGTATAAATATTTTGTCAAGGGGTAATTGCCGGAATTTAGAAAGACCCCCGCCGCGCGGCGACGTCACTTCGCGGGCGCTTCAAGTCCCACGCGCTTCAGATAATCCGCGGGCGCCTTGTAGCCCAATTCAACCGCCCTGCGGCACTCCGCCGCGGCGCGCGCCATGTCCGCGTTCGGCCCCTCCAGCAGGCAGAGCGACATCAGGTAATGCCCGTACGGATGCTCCGGCACCGCCACTAGAAGACGCTCACAGGCCGCGCGGCACTCCGCGAATTCGCGCAGGCTCGCGTAGCACTCCGCCATCAGCCCCGTCACGACAGGGTTCACCTTGACCGTCTTGGGGTACGAAAACTCTTCCGGCTGCAAGAGCCTGTCCGCCGCGCGAAGGCTGTTCAGCGCCGGAGAGTACGCGCCGACGAGGACGTAGCACTTCGCGAGTTCCGTCAACCCGGCAACCGCCGCGTTCGCGTCGCGCGCGCCTTGCACATGCAGTTCGTACTCGGCAATCGCCTCCTCAAGATTCCCACGCTCAAGGTTTTTCCGGCCACGGGCCAGGTGATCCGTGCTGTCCGGATACTCCGCGCTGAAGAACGCGCGCTCTTCTCCCGAGAAAGGATAGGAATGCACCCGTGCAAACTCAACAAAATCCCGCACGGTCTTCTCCCGGTCGCCATCCAACTCCTTCGGCCAGTGGCGCAATATGCGCACCTCGCGTCTCATCCACACGCCATCGTCGATTTCGCCGTTCTTCCGTCCGTTCTCGTAAAGCGGCGTCCCCGGATATATCGGCATCATCTGCACGACCGTGCTGGACGGCCGGCTCCTCTCGATGAAGCGCTTTGTCTCTTGAATCGTTTCCGGCGTCTCGCCCGGCGCGCCGAAGATTATGCGGTACCGCGCGTGAATCCCGTGTTTGCGCGTGAGACGGCACATGTCCACCGCGTTCGCAACGTCCATCGGCCGCCCCAGCGCGCGCAATACGGCCTCCGCGCCGGATTCCACGCAATACGTAATCCGGAAGCACCCCGCCTCCTTGAGCCACTTCAGCCTTTCCTCGCAAATATGGTTAGGATGGCTGTTAATCTCGAACGACAGTTTCAGCCCGCTCTCCACAATCCCCTTGCAGATTGCGAGCGCGTGGTCGCGGCTTGCCGTGAAGTCCTCGTCGGCGAAGAAAATCACCTCGCGCGCGTAGGTCTCCCGCAGCAGGCGCAACTCCTCAAGCACGTTCGCCGGAGAGCGGAAGCGCAGACTGTCGCCGAAAACAAGCCTGTCCGGCAGATACGCCCGCCCTTCCGGGCAACCGCGCGAAGTGAGCACGTGCGCGCAGTCAAGAAACTTCCCCGGAGAGGGCAACGAATCAAGGTTCCCCACCGGCCTGCGCGCCGCGCCGGTCACGACGCGCCCGTCTTCGGCCCTGCGCGCCAGCCCGCGCAGGTTCGCGATGGGGCTGAGCGCCTTCATCTTTTGCGCGTATTCAAGGTACGTCCCTTCGGCCTCGCCGAGAACCACGCCGTCAACCTGCGGAAATACGTCCAGCATTTGTTTGGACATCGCGGTCGCGTGAGGGCCGTGAAGCAGGATGCGGGTTTTGGGGTTAATCTCCTTCATCGCCTGCGCCGCGTCGGTAACGTCAAAGCGGTTGTGCGTCTGGCATGCCATGCAGACGAGTCCCGGGCGGAGTTTCTTCGCCACCTTCCGCACGTTTTCCAGCATCTCATCGCGCGAGCGGGCGTAAACCTCCACGATCTCCGCGTCGAGTTTGAAGGAGCGCAGGATCGCCGCAATGGAATACATTTCCGCGGGCGGCCTCTGCAACTCCGGCACCATGCCCGGCATGGCCGAGCAGTCAACGACGTGCATCAACGCAATTCTCATCACTCCCTCCGCAATGCGATAAACGTCCACAGATTTCACAGTCCGCCCGAAAGGGCGAGACCTCGCCAATGGCGGGATTACACAGACATCTATAATGAAAAACCAAAAACGAAGAACCAAAAACGAAAAATCAAATCTGCGAAATCCGTGTAATCCGTGGATTGCCCCAAAATTCAAGATGACAATCTAAAAGATTGCCCGGCAATATGCAACTGAAAACAAGAATTCCCGGACCTCAAATAAAAGGCATGAAACATCGGTGGCGACCATTCGTCGGCAACCCGCCGGAGGTTTACCAGCCTATGGCCGGCGGACAAACCCCGGCGGCTTAGATTTGAAGAAGGAGCAAGTACGCGGCCAGCCCCGCGCTATTCTTGCGAAGCGGGTTTTACGATTATTTTGCCCTTCATGCCGAAATGCCCCACCCCGCAGAATTCCGAGCATTCAAAGGGGAATGTGCCCTCTTTGCCAGCGAAGAATTCAACGTGCGCCGTTTGCTTCGGCGGGAGCGGAACGTTTATCCCGTACTCGTCGATGCGCAGGCCGTGCTTAACGTCAAGGCTGGTTACGTCGATGATGACGTGCGTGCCTTGCTTGACCACGATTTCAGAAGGCATGAAGTGATACTTCTGCGCGGTCATCGTGATTCTCTGGACGGGTGCTTCCCGCGGGATTGCCATTACCTGCGGGTCGTTGGACTTGCAGCCGATGAGCAGAATCAGGCACAAGATGGAAAAAGTTACGTATTTCATGTTACTTCCTCCCAAAACGTATGCTTGCGGGCCTTCGCGGGCCCGGACAAAACACATCCCTACATAAACCGTGCCAAAACTCTCGCCAAGCATGAATTGTGCGGCATGCGCAAACCTGATGGTTGTAAAGGCCGAGGGCTGACTCTTGCACCCCGCCACGGAATATGGATAATCAAGGTGGAGGATTTGCATTCTCATCGGTAAGCGCGATTTCGTAAATGGAACATTATTTAAGGAGGTAGGCTATGAAGATACTGGCGGTCTTTGACACGCGGTATGGCAATACCATGAAACTGACGAAGGCCGCGGCGGACGGCGCGCGGGCGGCGGGCGCGGAAATGAAGATAACCCGCTGCAAGATTGTCGAGCCGGAGGCGATTATTCAAAAGAATGAGTACTGGGCGGCGGCCCACAAGGAATTTGAAAAATTTCCCGAGGCGACGCTTGCGGACTTCGAATGGGCCGACGGCTACCTATGGGGAAGCCCAACGCGCTTCGGCAATATGACCGCGCCGATGAAGGCCGTCATCGACGCCATCAGCCCGCTGTGGCTCAAGGGAACGATGATCGGCAAGCCCGTGGGGTTCATCACCAGCACTTCCAGCATGCACGGCGGCCAAGAGACGACGCTGATTTCCATGATGTTCCCGTTTTTCCACCACGGCGCGGTAATCGTGGGCGTGCCCTATTCGGAACAGGGATTGATCAAAACGTCACGCGGCGGAACGCCATACGGCGCGTCGTCGGTTTCGGGGCCTATGGCGAATCAGGGGCCGGACGAAATTGAACTTGAGGTGGCGAGAGCGCTGGGCAAGCGTGTGGCCGAGGTCGCCGGGAAACTCCGTGGGTAGGTGATAGGCGGGGCCGGAAAGTTCGCCCGGCTCACTTTCAACATAATACCGCCTCATACGTATATAGTAGAGACACCTTCGCCAAGATTTCGGGCGAGCGTGGCTATGAAGCCCGGCTGAAATTTGAGAGAAACGCGGATTTTCGCAAAATTTTTCAGAAAACTATGAACCTTTTTGCGGTTTTCCGGTTATATAGGGTGCTAAGAAGGGAAAGAGGAGATAGTGTTTGCCCGTTATGCGCATAAGGCATTATGGCGACAAGAGTTAGCGCGGCGCCGGCGGCGAATCCGGGGCGCTGATCCAAAATTTCCAAGGAGCATGTAATGAAGCGATTTATTATTCTAGGTTTTGCCTTTGCTTTCGTTTTCGCGCTGCTCAATATCAGCCAGGTCCGGGCCGATGAAGAAATAGCGGCGAAAATGCAGAAGGAACAGGAAGCCGTCCTCAAGGAATACGAGGCCTTCCTTGACAACCTGCAGAAGTTCGCGGAACAGTGGAAGCAGACCAAGCCCGAAATAGCCGCAAGGCTTGAGAAGGCCATTGAATTCGCCAAGCGTCCCGACACGGATATTAAGACCAAGATGCGGGTAATTACGGAATTCATCGAGAAAGGCGAATGGTTCAATGCCAGCGGCGAAGGCCTTAACGTGGAAGCGGCGCTTCAGAAACTGGAAAACATCTTAAGCGGCCAGGACGATGTCACCGCTGATTACAACAAGGTCAAGGAGCTGCTTAGCGACACCGACAAACTCAAACAGGCACTCGAAGAACAGATAAAGGCCACCGAGGACCTGGCGAACCTCGAAGCGATGAAGCAGCAGATTGAGGAACTGCAGAACCTTTACAACCGCCAGCAGGAACTGGCCAACAAGTTGGAAGGCATGGGTGCGCAGGAAGCGAAGGTAAACGAGGCCATTTCGAAGATACAGGAAGCAATCAACAAGCAAACGCAGACAAACCAGGCCGTGGACGCCGCCCAGCCGAACATCATGCCCGGCCAGCAGAGCCAGACGGCACAGGGGCAACTGAACCAGGCTCGGCAAAAACAGAGCGAAGCGCAGAAACTGGCCGAAGAAATTCAGAAGATGCTTGACGAAATGTCGCAGAAGCCGCCGCAGGAAGGCGGATTCAAGGAAGATCCAAAGAACAACCAGGTGCAGGAGGCCAACAAAAAGGTTCAGGACGCCGCCCAGCAGATGAAGCAGGCCAATGACCAGATGAACCAGGCGGCGCAGCAAGCACAGCAAGCGGCCAAGAACGACCAGAACTCGCAGAACGCCGCGCAAGCCGGCCAGCAGCAGGCACAGCAAGCGCAACAGTCCGGCCAGCAGGCGCAGCAATCCCTCCAAAACGCACAGCAGCAACTGCAGCAACTCCAGCAGCAACTCGCCCAGGAAAGACAGCAGTTGCAGCAGCAGAGCCAGCAGCCTCCCGGACAGATGAAGCCCGAAGACCTCAAGAACCAGCAGCAACAACTGAAAGAACAGACCGAAAAACTTGCCGAGAACATGAAGAAGTACGAAGGCAAGGGCGCCGAGGCCCGCGAAAGCACAAAGCAGGCCGCGGAACACATGCAGCAAGCCGAAAAGTCCCTTGCGCAGATGGCCCAACAGGGACAGCAAGGTCAACAGGGTCAGCAAGGTCAGCAGGGTCAGCAAGGTCAGCAAGGTCAGCAGGGTCAACAAGGACAGCAAGGTCAACAGGGTCAGCAAGGTCAACAAGGACAGCAAGGTCAACAGGGTCAACAGGGTCAACAGGGTCAACAAGGACAACAGGACAAACAGCAGGCAAAAGAGTCCCAGCAAAAGGCCATGGAAAAACTGCAGCAGGCCAAGGAGCAGTTGAACCAGGCCGCGGAAGCGATAAAGGAAAAATACAAACTGAGCGAACTTTCCAAGAAGCAGAAAGACCTTGCGGAGGCGCTGAAGAAACTGCATGAAAAGGCGTACAAGTCCGCCCCCGGCGATAAGGACCCGTCGGACAACATAAACCGCGCCCAGCAGAAGGCCCAGCAGGCCGCAAAGAAACTCAAAGAGTCCGAGGGTGAGCAGGACAGCCAGAAGAAAGGCAACAAACTAGGCGGCGCCAAGAAGGATAACGAAGAGGCCAAGAAGGAACTCGAAGAGGCCATGAAGAAACTCAAAGAGCAACTCGAACTGCTCAAGATGATTCAGGCCCTCATGCAGGTCGAGAAAAGCCTCGGCGAGATGCTGAAGATCCAGACGGAAATCAATGACAAGACCATCAAACTGGGTGAAACAAAGACCACGTGGGAGGAACAAAACGCCGGCAGAGAGTGGGACCCCGCGGCCCTCAACGACAGGATGTCGATCCTAGTGCTGAAAGAACTCGTCAACAAGCAGTCGGACCTCGCCACTCTTGCCGAAAAGATGTCGCAGTTGCTTGCCGACGAGGGCAAAATGGTGTTCCCGGAGGTGCTCAACATAGTTAAGGACGACATGCTGACGGTCGTTGACATGTTGAAAAAGAACCAAGTCGGCGAGGACACCCAATCCATACAGGCCGACATAAAGAACACCCTCATCAAGTTGCTGCAATCGGTAAGCAAGGACCTGCAAACCCTCAAGGAAAAGCAGAGCCAGCAGCAGAAGCCGCAAAAGCAGAAGCCGCAACAGCAGAAGCCGCAAAAGAAGCCGTTGCTGCCCACCCTGGCTGAAATAAAGCTGCTCCGCATACTGCAGATCGAGATCAACGTCAAGACCGAAGAACTCGATAAGAACAGCCAAGAGCGCGAGAGCGAAATCAGCAAACTTCAGAACATCAGCCAGGAAGAAAAAGACCGCAAAATCGCGATGCTGAACGACATGAAACTGAGCCTCGGCAAGCGCCTGGCCAGCAAGCAGGCGAAGATCCAAAACCTTGTGGACACGCTTATAAAGAAGATTGCTGAAGCACAAAAACAACAAGGCCAGGGCTGAGATAATCCAGCGATAAACAACGGAGGACATCCATGAAGACCGTTTTGATTCTTATGTTGAGCACGTTGATGTTGCTGTTTGTGGCGAGCGTCGCTCTTGCGGAAGACCCGCAACCGGCCCCCGCGCCGGAACCAGCGCCTGCACCAGAACCTGCACCTGCGCCCGCACCAGAGCCAGCGCCCGCACCAGAGCCAGCGCCCGCACCAGAGCCAGAACCAGAGCCAGCGCCTGCACCGGCACCTGCACCAAATCAAGCCAATCAGGGCCAGGGACAAGGCGAGGAGAAGGACGGCATGACCCTCTTAAAGGAAACTAATGACCTGATGAGGGACTTGGCCGAAAACCTCCTCCCCAATGTCAATGCGCCTGAAAAACTCCAAAAGGCCCAGGAAAACGAAAAAGTGGTGGTCAAGAACCTGGACGCGCTCATAAAAATGATACTCGACCAAGGCGCGGAAGAACAACAGAAGAAAGAGGAGCAACAGCAACAACAACAGCAGCAGGAACAACAGCAGAAAGAACAGAAGAAGCAGCAGAACCCCCAGAACTCCGGCAAAAAACAGGAGCAAAAGCAGCAGCAGCAACAGGGCAAGCCCACCAAGCCGGGCGGGAACCCCAAGGGCAAAGGCGGCCCTGAGGAAGGCGAGTTTGTGGGCAGAGAGGCCAACGAGTGGGGCCTCCTGCCGGAGAGGGAATACTCGGATACCGCCACGGTGGGAACAGGCATCGCCCCCAAAGGCTATGAGGACCTGCTCGAGCGTTTCCGCCGGACCATCGCGCGCGAAGGCACAAGATTGCCGAAGTAACGTCCGCGTACCGTCGAGGGCAAAAACCGCGATCTTAAAAGAAGGTCGCGGTTTTTCTTTGTCGCCGGAAAACACCAGGGCTGCTCGACCTGTTCGCCTTTGATAAGATTTGCCGCGTTAGAAACGGCGGCGCAGAAGAAACCAAAGCACCCCCCGGCGCGGCGAGGTCCCCCGGCAGGTTTTTATGATACGCTTGCGGCCGACCTGCCCTAAGGAGCCTTTGCCCTAAATGTTAACTCACGTACCGACTTAGACTTACACATCCCGTCCAAGGCGTCCCCAAAAAAATTTCAATTTTTGAAAAAAATTAGCGAGATTCTTTCCTCTTCCAATGTGTCTATAAAGTTAGCAATGGGTAACTATAGCATACAGGACAGTCTTAAATTTAAAATTTCTTCTCATTTGCACATATCCTTTTATGAAAGGAGGTCCACGACGCGATATAGAACTGGAAACTAAAGTCACGCTTGTTCTTTCTCTTTCACAACGTAAACACAATTGGGATCACCAGTGAGACAATAGTTTTGGAGGTGCATATTATGAAGAATTTGCGAAATGTGTTGTTTGTCAGCGTACTGTTGTTCGCATTCCTGGCCGCAACGAGTGCCGTTTGGGCTTACCCGCTCCCGCCCAGTAACCCATTAATCAGTCCGCCGTGCTGGTGGAAGGTTCCGGGCGACCCGCTTGGCATGTACGGCCAGTATACAAGGACCCAGTTCCACAGTTTCATAACCGATCCGAGGGAGGCGCTTCCCCCGGGCTCGCCGGATTACACCTTTAACGGATTTACGCCCTCGCAAACTGATTCGTGGATTTTCGGTTGGGCGCCTCCGGAGGGATTCGGCACTGTAGGCCCCACTGGACCAAACCCTGGCGATGACGGCATCGGCTTACCGGTCCCCTATGAACACGATATGACCAAGACGATGGGGAACATGGAAATTCTGTATTTTGACAAGCTATTCTTCGTGGCCGTTGACTGGTATGATGCCGAACCGGATACCACCCTGACTATTAATTGCGTCGCGGAGGCAGGAACCCATCAGGTAATTAACCCTCAGTTGACAACGGTCAAGTATGCCGGTAACTACCTTGGCTGGCGCACCACTTACCTTACGGGCAGTATTCACCCCCAGCCCAACTATGAGGACTTTCACTTTCTCTTTGAAAACGGGGAGGTGGAGGAAGGCTCGGCTTTTGTTGACAGCCTTTGGGTTGGAACCAAGTGCCCTGAGCCGTCAACCATCGCCATGATGCTGTTTGGCGGGCTGGGAGTCATCGGCGGCGTTATCCGCAAATTCCGTCGCTAAACAAGTCTGCACGTATAGAACACGGCACATCAAAGGGGGCCGAAAAGGCCCCCTTTGAGTTTTTATCTGGTTTCTCTGTGGCACAGCCGCCCACGGCTGTGCTTCTTTCCTGGGCAACTTCCGCACACCCGCGGCGGGTGTGCCACAGGGGCTTCTCCCTGCCCGGCCACTCCCAAGACTGACAATTTTTGTCGGAATTTTCGAAACTTTTCCGCTCGATGCCGTGTCTAGTGATTTGAGAAGGTTGCACAATGACCGGCGCGGCTGAAGATTTCCGCGCCCGCGAGGAGAGCAAAAGGAAGTAAGGGTCTCACGAGTGCCCCCGCAAATAGCGGGGCGAATCTGAGATCCTTTTTCATTGACATCCTAAAGGCAAATGGTGAATCACGGTATGAGGACGAAACGATGCTGGTAAGCCACAACTTACAGAGGGAACCCTTAAACGCTTTTGGAGAACAGGATATGAGAAGTATCAAGAGCATTCTGTTGCTGGGCGGCGTGCTGGTCGCGCTGATAGTCGGCGCCAACAGCGCATGGGCCAATAATTACCCGGTGCCGCTGCATCTGCCGGATTGGTGGAAGACACCAGCTGACTTGGCGGACGGCTGGACAAGGACTGAATACGACAGTTTCAGAAATGATCCCAGCGAGCCCGGCGATGGGGATTACACTTATAACGGGTTCGAGTCAGATGTACCGGATGAGTGGAACGCTGACCAGGAGGAGCCGCCGCTATTCGACCAGCTCATACCTTCGGATGATGTCCCATCCCCCGATGGCGACGGGTTCGGCGCTCACATTGCTGATATAACAGGCATACACAAAATATTCGGCAACGCGTACAGCGAGGACAAAATCAAGAAATTCTTCGCGGAAGTGGTATGGTTTGATGCTTCTGAAATCAAGGATGGCACATTGATACTGGATTGCGTCCTCCCCTCGGCGGCAAGCCATGAGGGCGGGTACACTATAACGACTACCTCATACCAGGACCCCATCGGTTCGCCCGATACCGGCTGGCGCGTTACATATATCGACGGCACCATAAGTCCCCAGCCGCCGTATGAAACCTTCACACTCTCTTTTAAATACGGCGATCCGTGGGTTGACAGCGCATGGGTCGGGACCACCTGCGTCCCGGAACCCGGCACTATCGGCATGATTGCGGCCGGCGCGCTCGGAGTTCTCGGCGCGGCGTGGAGACGTTTCAAGCGGTAAGCACAAGCACACCCGTCGTAAAATGACTGAAGGCGGCCCTTCAATATGAAGGGCCGCCTTCTTGTTTCCCGTGACGATGCTCATCTTTGACCTTTGACAACGGAGAAACGAAAACTACTCCTCAAGGCTCAAGTCTCAGGCCTCAAGCCTTTTTCACCGCGTTGACACAAATCGCATCTTGTGGTATGTTTTGCACATTCGTCGTTCCAGCAAGAAGTCTTGCGAAACCTTTACGCCCCAAAATGGAGCGGAATACCACCTCCGCCACACAGCCGACAGGAACGGGATGAGCGACTGGAGCAAAGAAGAGTATAAAGCCGGAGTGCTTGTGATAGGAGCGGGTGCGGCGGGCCTCCGCGCCGCGATCGCCGCCAAGGACAGCGGGGCCGATGTCCTCGTCGTCGCAAAAGGAAAACTCGCCGTATCAGGGGCAACCTTCGACAACCTCGACAACGAATTGAACTACCAGGCCGCCGCGGGATTCCGCGACAAAAGCGACAACCCCGAAAAACATTTCCAGGAAATCGTTGACATGGGCCTCGGCATGGTCAACAACGAACTCGCCTGGCTGGTGGCCCAAAACGCCTACGACAGGCTTACCGACCTCGAGGCCTACGGCGTCCGCTTCAAACGCGAAGGCGACAAGTACGTCCAACTCGTCGGCTGCTTCAGCAACATCCCGCGCACCTTCATTACGGAAGACATGGCCAACGTCCGCGACTCCTTCCGGCAGGTGGTCGAGAGGCGCGGCATAAGGGTTCTCGAAGACACGCAGATAACGCGTCTTCTCGTCGCCGACAACCGCTGTTACGGGGCCGTGGGCGTCCGCGGCGAGCAAGGGTTCGTCAAAATCACCGCCCCCGCCACAGTCCTGGCGACGGGCGGCGGCGGCGCAATATTCCAGTACAACCTCGTCCCCGCAGGCGCCACCGGAGACGGATACGTGCTCGGATTCGAAGCCGGCGCGGGACTCATCAATATGGAATTCATCCAGGCGATGCTCGGCACCCCGCCGATGGAAAAAAGAAATTTCCTCCCCACCGGCATCTTCAAGGACGGCCCGCACTTCGTCAACTGCCTTAACGAGGAATTTCTGGAAAAATATTATCCCGCGCCGGACCTTCTGCGCAACGCCTACAAGGCGCGCCTGCGGCACCAGCCCTTCAGCACGCGCGACGAGGCGAAATTCATCGATATCGGAATCGCCAAAGAGGTTCTGGCCGGGAAGACCTCGGAAAACTTCGGCATCTTCCTCAGAAAGGACCGCGACACCTCCGGCGTCGTGCTGCCGAACGGCCAGGCGGAAGTGGCCCCGTTTGCGCACTCTTTCAACGGCGGGCTGGCGATAAACTTTGAGGCGGAAACCGGCGTAACAAGCCTGTTTGCCGCCGGAGAAGTCGCGGGCGGCGCCCACGGCGCGGACAGGCTGGGCGGAAACATGATGCCCGCCTCGCAGGTAATCGGCGAGCGCGCAGGCAAAAGCGCCGCCCTGCGCGCGACGCGGCAGGCCGACAATCCGCGCGCGGCGGAATCCGCTGAAGAAGAGTTCCAGAGGCTTCGTTCCGTTACAGGCCCCACGCACGTGGATTTCAGCCATACGCTGGACCACCTGCGCTGGATGATGTGGAAAAAATGCCTGGTCATACGCAAGGGCGACAATCTGTCCAGCGCGCTCAGAACAATTGACAACCTGAACGACATCCTGGCGCAGGTCAATTGCTCGAACGTACGGGAATACGTGACGCTCAAGTCAATGCTGACGCTTTCAAGACTGATTCTCGCGGCGGCGCTCAGGCGCAAGGAATCCCGCGGAAGCCACTACCGCGAGGACTTCCCGGAGAAGGACGACAAAAACTTCGGCAAGCCCATGATGACCCACAAAGACTCTCTGGAGGAGGCAGTGGTATGAGATACGCTGGCATCCTGATAACCGCAACGCTGGCGGCCTTGGCCGGGTGTGCAATGGTCGGCGCGCCGACCATTGACCAGTTCGTTTCTCCCGACAACCCGCGCCTGTCATGGCTGGAAGAGAACGGCGCAGCGAAATACGAGGTGCAGATGGCGCGCGATCAGAATCTCACCAGCGAAGTAAAGGAATTGGCCGTCGCCAACGATGCGAGCGTCTCCGTCAAGGATTTCGTCGAATACAACCGGAGCTACTTCTGGCGCGTGCGCGCCATAGACGCGGACGGTTTCAAGGGGCCGTGGTCTGCCGTCGGTTACTTCATGCTTAAGTTGCCTGTGCCCCTGCCCGTCGGTCCCATCGGCGAGACGCGCGAGTTAAAACCCGCCATGAAATGGGAAAAGACGCCCGCGGCGGCCCGCTACGTGGTGCAAATCTCCAGCGATGAACTATTCCGCCTCCCGGAGGCAACTTACGAAACCACCGCTAAAGATTATTTCCCCGCGAATTTCACCCCTGAACCGGGCAGGAAATACTTCTGGCGCGTTCGCTCAGTCGATTCCAGAGGCTCGTTGAGCGACTGGTCAAGACCTGTGTCGTTCACTGTCGTGCAGGCATTCCAGGCCACGAATCTCAGCCCTGCGAGCGGAGAGGTCATCGGTACGCTCACTCCAACCTTCAAGTGGTCCCCCCATAAGGACGCCATCCGTTATCAGGTGGAGGTCATCCTCGCGAGCGAAGCGGGAAGTGAGGAACCGGAGGCCGTCGTACTCGAGAGAACAAAAGGCCCGGAAACCTCACTGCCGCCTGCAAAAGAACTCAAACCCGACACCGAATACGCCTGGCGCGTACGCCCGATAATGCCCGACGGGCCTGGACAGTGGTCCGATTACGAAACGTTCCGCACGCCTAAACCTTAGACCGCCGGCGCAGGCCGCGCGTATAATATTCCGAGCAAAACCGGCGACGCGGACAATCCGCTCGCCCTTGAATAATTGTTCGGAGACTTCACAAGGTGAGAATCGAATTGTTAAAAGCGGTGGTCTTCGCGTTCGCCGTTTTCAGCATATATCTCCTGGAATTAGTCATCCTGGGCAGGTTCATTCTCGTACGCCTGGGATTTCTCACGCGGCACAAGAGAGGCCGTGTCCTCCGCATCGCCGCCATCTGCCTGCACGTCGTAGCCGTCGGCGGCATCCTGTGCATAATCTATGCATTCCTCATCGAGCCGCGCTGGATCGAGGTCGTAAACGTGGACGTCCCCACGGAGCGCCTCAAACACGCCACGCTCACGGTGGTGCAAATTTCCGACCTGCACTGCGATCCCGCTCCGGGGAACGAAGACCAGGTCGTGCGCATAGTCAATGATCTGCACCCCGACATCATCGTTTTCACCGGCGACGCCGTCAACAGCCCGAAAGGCCTGCCGATATTCCGCGACACTCTGAGCCGTCTCAAGGCGAACATCGGGAAATTCGCCGTCCGCGGGAATATCGACCGCAATTATTCGGATGAGGAACTTGTAAGAGGCACCGGCTTCCAGATGCTGGACGGCATTTGCGCGGTTGCCCAGAAAGACGGCGAGTCTTTTTGCATCGTCGGAATTTCCGATTCGAGGGCCGGCCAGATACAGGACATTCTCGCTAAAGCGCCGAAGGGCATGTTCACTATATTCCTGCATCACTACCCGCACTTCGTCGAAGAAATCTATCCGGGCCAGGTTGACCTGTCGCTGTCGGGCCACATTCACGGCGGGCAGGTGGCGCTCCCGTTTTACGGCGCGATCATGACGTTCTCCCCCGCGGGCAAGGAATACGAGCGGGGCATCTACCACACGCGCGGGGCGCTCCTGTATGTCAATCGGGGCATCGGCACGGAGAACACCCCCATCCGCGCCCGTTTCATGGCCCGCCCTGAGATAACGGTCTTCCACATCCATCCAGCCGGGGAAAGCAATTGACCGCCGAAGCACAAACTGCGACCAGGCCCATAACACCGCTTGACATGTCCGCGAGAGGGAATATAATAGCCCGTTTTTCCGCCGAAGCAAATGACACGCGCGGGTTTCGAAAGGATTTCCCAAGAACAGAGGAGGTCGGCCTTGACGACCACGACAAGCGAAATCAACGTTGAGCAGGCCCTGCTTGAGGGGTCACTGGAATTCGCGGAAATAGCAAAACTCCGCAAGGAACTCTACAGCAATGTCAAGATACGGGAACAGGTTGAAAACCTTGTCAAGGACCTCGAACGCAAGGTCGCGCACGGCTCGGACGGCCAGTCGATTTTGCGCCTCGGCGTCGGACAGTGGCTGTTGGGCAAGTACGCCGAAGGCGCGATAAGCCTTTCCAAGGAAGCCTCCCGCGAGGTCGGCGCCGTTTATTACGCCCTTTGCCTCCTTGACCAGAAAAAGCCCGCGGACGCGCTTATGGCGCTGGAACACGCCGTCAGCAAGAAGCCGGATTCATACGAACTGCGGATACTCCTTATCCGCGCGCACCGCGAGATCGGCAACATAAATACCGCCGAGAAACTGCTCATGGAACTGGAGTCCGACTACCAGGACCGGCCCGACTACCATTACGAGAAGGCATGCTGCCTTGAGGGCCGCGGCCTTTATGAAGAAGCGATGGACGAGTTTGAAAAGGCGGTAACAATCGATCCGGAATACGCCCCCGCCATATTCCGACTGGCGCTGGCTTACGACCTGCGCGGAAGCGACGAGATGGCGGTAAAGTGCTACGAACAATGCCGGAGACTCAACCCCACTTTCACCAATGCGCTCATCAACCTCGGCGTGCTGTACGAAGACGGTTTCGATTACAAGCGCGCCATCAAATGCTACCGGGAAGTGCTTGAAGTGGAGCCGGATCATCCGCGGGCCGGGCTGTACCTGAAGGACGCCACGGCAAGTCTCAACATGTATTACGACGAAGACAAGGCCAAGCAGCGAGACAAGCGCGCCCAGGTGCTTAATACTCCGGTCACCGATTTTGAACTCTCCGTCAGGAGCCGCAACTGCCTCAACAAAATGCACATCCGCATGCTCGGCGACCTCGTCAAGAAGACTGAACAGGAATTGCTCTCATTCAAGAATTTCGGCGAGACTTCTCTGCGCGAGATAAAGGAAATGCTGAAGCAGAAAGGCTTGCGGCTGGGCATGGCGGAGGAACTCGAAGGCGAATTTATGCCCGCGCTGGCGGCCGCCGAAGCCGAGGCGGCGGAGGTGGACGACGCCGTCCTGAGCAGGCCGATCGCGCAACTGGAGTTAAGCACGCGGCCACGGCGCGCAATGGAGGTGCTGTCAGTGCAGACAATCGGCGATCTTGTGAAACTCACGGCGCAGGATTTGCTCGCATGCAAGAATTTCGGCCAGACCTCACTCGAAGAAATCAGGAGCAAACTCTCCGAACTCGGCCTGAAGTTGAAGGGCGCTTAACGGCACAAAAATCATTGCGTCACGAAGGCGCCTTCCACTACGGAAGGCGCTTTTTGCTTTCCTCAAATTTGAAACCAGCCAGCACCGTGTCAAACGCCGCGACCGCGCCAGCCTGGTCCCGCCTGGGTGAAAAACCATCTACCACGTAAACCGCGCCCTCCTCGACTGCGATTTGGACCACTTCGAAGAACTCATCGCCCCGCACAGTCGTTCCTCTCACCGTAACCCTTGCGGCATTCAGGCCATCCAGTTGCGGGGGGATTTCCCGCCAGAGCACCGTCACGGGAAAAGCAACTTCCTGCTGCAGGTCTTCCGCCGCCAGATAACGCAGCATCTCGCTCAGATCCCCAGCGTCACGGCGGCCTTTCATCCAGTCGAGCAGGCGCCCGTAATTCGCCACCTCCTCCTCCAGCCGCGCGATATCTTCCCCGGAACCGTTCGACTCCCGCAGCGATTTCAGACTGCTTTTCTTGCCATCGAGAACCGAGCCGTTCGCCGCGATTGCGCGGTCGAACATGCGCCTCAGGATTGAAGCGGTCTCATCGCCGATGACAACTTCCACTGAGGATATGCGGTACGAAGAAGCGTGTTGCCCCTGCGGCGGCTCCTCGCCATGATGGTGCGCGCGCAGGCTCGGCAACCGCATCAGGCGGAAAATCTCGTTCAAGACGGCCTGCACGCTGTCTTTCGCGCCGCCGGTTCTGACGCTCACATGTAATGGAACGCCGCGCGCATGCGCCATTTCCACCTCCGACCCCTCACCGAGAATCGGGACGGGCAGGAACACCCAGTCCGCTCCGGGGCGGGTGATGGTGAAGCGGCCTTCCGCATCAACGAATTTGTCCGACTCGACGGCGTTCCGGACACGCGCCATGCTCAGCGCGCCCGCGCAAATCAAGAAGATGGCCGCCGGTAAGACCATCCACGCTAAAATCTTTGCCGGCGTGAGGGCATGCCTCAGAAGAAACGCCGCAGCGATGCACGCGAAAAACGCCAGCACCGCGCACGCCGCGGCGGAGATATGAATGACGGCAAACGCGCCGCCTCTCAGGTCAAGCAAATGCGGCATCAACAGCAGGATGGCCAGCGAGACGAAGACACAAAAAGCGGCGAGATACGCAAGGCCTTCGCCCCATGGCTTGTGGAGGAGTTCCCTCGCCAGGCGGGCATCAGGGCCGGGCAGGCTCTCCGGTCGTATGGGATGTATTCCGCTCACGTGAAACCGCGCAAGAGAACAGATGCAGGGAAGTGTTACCGCGGGCTTTCTTTTTTGACAAATTCCAGCGTGCGGCCTTCAAAGGCGGACAACCCGCTTCCGCATCAGTGGGTCCCTGATTTTCCCGAGGCGGGTTGCTTTGCAGGCTCCGCATCTCTTTCGTTCAGCGGCTCAAACCAGCGGCAATCGCACGGCAGGGTGGCGTCCGCGATTTCGATGATGTGGCATGTGCCTCGCCGCGGGTTGTCCTTGGTCGGGACAAAGCGAGCGCATTCGATGCAACGAACATTCATTTTTCTGAAAAACATTTAATCCTCTTTTATTCTAAGGCCATTTTGAAATGCCCGCTGAAAACTTGATGATATTCGCGCGGGCGCCAAAAGTCAAGGGCGCACAAAAAGACGGTGGAACATACTGCTGTAAACGCAGATGAGACGGGAAAGTTCTGCAAAAGCCAGCCGACCCCCAAACGGGTGGAAATCCATCCGGCCCCCCTTTGCTTTCAGCCCTTTTTCCTGTACTGCCGCAACACGTCCAGGACGGACTGCATGTCGTGTGGCATCTGCGCGTGCAGGGCAATCGTCTGACCGCTTATGGGATGGGTGAACGTGAGGCGGTGCGCGTGCAAAGCCTGCCGATTGATCAATATCTCGTCCAGTTGCTCCGACGTCATTGTCTCCGCCACCTCGGACGGAAGAAGTTCGCGACGGCGGAGTCTCCGCCGGAAACCGTAGTAGCCGTCGCAGATTACCGGGTGGCCGAGCGACTGCAGGTGCACGCGGATCTGGTGTGTGCGGCCCGTCTTCGGCGCGACCTCCACCAGCGTGAATCCATCGAACCGCTCCAAAACGGAATAGTGTGATTTCGACTCCTTGCCGGCTCCGAAGACCACGGCAAATTTTTTCTTGTCGCGGAAATGCCTGCCCAGCGGGAGGTCAATGAGGTCGCTGTCGAAACGCAACTCCCCTTCCGCAATCGCCAGATACTCTTTTTGCAGCGTGCGGTCGCGGAATTGTATCGCCATGCCTTCGTGCGCGCGGTTGTTCTTTGCCATGACCATTATTCCGCTGGTTTCCTTGTCCAGGCGGTGGACGATGCCCATTCTCAGAGTGCCCGCGACATCGGACAGTTGCTTGCAATGGTAAAGCATGGCGTTGACGAGGGTTTTTTCAAAATGCCCCGGCGCCGGATGCGCTACCAGCCCGGGAGGCTTGTTCACCGCGACGATATCGTCATCCTCGTAAAGGATTTCGACGTCCATCTCCTGGGGCTTCATCTCGTAATCGTCGGGCAACGCGATTTCAACGATGATGCTCTGGCCTTCAACGAGGCGCGTATTTTGCCTACAGATTACGCCGTCGATGGTGACGTGGCCGGCCCTGATGAGTTTCTGAATGAGCGAGCGCGACAAGCCGGGCAGCTTGCCGGGAAGGAACTTGTCCACGCGCCGACCCGCCTCTTTTTCAGTGGTCAGGAACACCCGCTTATCAAAGATTATTGGCTTTATGTCAGACATTCTGCATCCTGATCATCACAACGCGGTACGCGGTCTCCGCCCTGCCGTGCGGACAAACTCCTCTTTGCAGCACAATATGATACTTCCATTGTAGATTCCCGTCAATCAAATCCTCGGCGCATTCACGCTGTCCCCGGCGGCGAACTTAAGGTTTACGAATCCTGAACGGAAGGCCGTGAACCTTGCGAATTCGCATTCCGGCGGCGGTTTCGGAATTAACGCGCATGCGCTCCTGCCGGATCGTTCCATATCGCAGTTCCCGTTCAGTATCACGAATATTTTTGCCGATAACGATTATGTAGATTGTCCATATATTTTTCGGGAATAGCGCCATGTATCGAGAATATTGGGGCCTCAGGGAAAATCCGTTCTCAAATACGTACAACAGCGGCTTTTTCTATCTCTCAAAAGGGGTGGAGGAGGCCGTAAAAAGGTTCTTTGCCGCCGTGTCCGAGAACCGCGGAATCATGCTGCTGCTGGGGCCTACTGGAGTCGGAAAAACTTATTTCGTCAAACTTATCACAGACCAGTTGCGCGCCCGCCAACTGCGCGTCACCCAGACGATCACCCCGTGCCTCTCGCCTGATGGATTTGCGCAGGAGATCAGCCGCAAATTGCGCGAACTCCGGGGCAGTGATCCCGCCGCGGGAGATGAAGGCCCCGCAGGGACGGAAGCCGCCGCTCCCCCCTTGGGCAAGCGCCCGGCCGTCCTCATCGTGGACGAAGCGCAAACCATTTCGGACGCTGAAACCTTTGAGGTTCTGCGCGCGCTCCTGAACCACGACAGCAACGGCAAGTTCCTCCTGACAACGCTCCTCGCCGGCGATGACAGACTGGTCGAACGCCTTCGCGCCTTGCCCTCGCTTAATCAGCGAATCGGCGTCAGGTACCGTCTGGAACCGCTCACGCCCCAAGAGACAGCCGCCTACATCGACTTCCGTCTTTCCGCCGCAGGCGCAACCAGCGAGATATTCGACAAGGAAGCCAAAGAGGAAATCCATGCCATCTCCGGAGGAATCCCGCGCCTCATCAACACCCTGTGCGACCTGTCTATGGTCATCGGCGCGGACGAGCGCATGTTAAGAATAAACACGGCCATCGTCGCCCGCGCGCGTCGTGAACTGAACAGCCTGCACTAAAGGCGCTCCCGCCATGAACATCGCGCGGAAGATTTCAGCGCCATTTCCGCTTGCTGACTTTCGAGTAAGTTTCGGCTATAATGGCGGCGTTATGAAGATTCTGCTAACAGGCGCCAGCGGCCTGCTCGGACACGCCGTGGCACTGGCCGCGCAAAAATCACATCAGGTAACGGCGCAGTACCGCAGGAACATCCCGCCGGGGCCGGGAAAGATTGTTCGACTGGACATAGCCGACACCGCAGCCCTCGAAAAAGTCTTCAGAGAGACCGCTCCCGACGTAACAATTCATTGCGCCGCAATCTCCGATCCCGTCACATGCGAACAAAAGCACATTATCGTCAAGGCGGTAAATGTAACCGCCACGCAGGCGCTGGCCCGACTTTGCGGGGAATCCCGCTCGCGGATGATCCTCATCTCAACGGACCTCGTGTTCAACGGCCGGCGCGGAATGTACGTTGAGGCCGACCCCGTCGATCCGATAAGTTTCTACGGCGAATCGAAAGTCAAAGCGGAAAAGGCGGTGCGCGACAGTTGCCGCAACCACGTAATCGCCCGGTGCTGCCTCCTGTACGGCCGAAGCCTCTCCGGCAAGCGCGGAGCGGACGAGAGAATCCTGGACGCGCTGCGCAACGGGAAGGAAGTCGTGCTCTTCACCAACGAGTACCGCACGCCGACATGTGTGCCGGACATCGCGCAGGCGCTCATCAAAATCGCCGAATCAGACTTCGCGGGAACGCTTCATTGCGGCGGGGCGGAAAGAATAAGCCGGTATGATTTCGGCCTGAAGATTTGCCGCGCGGCGGGCGTTGACCCCTCGCGGATTGCGGCAAGAAAAATCGAGGACCTGCAATCCGTGCCTCCGCGCGCGCCGGACGTATCGCTGGATTCGACGAAAGTCGCAAAGAGGCTTGGCATTCGCCTGCTCGGCGTTGATGAAGGGCTTAAACTTCTGTATGGCAACGTCTGACGGGTCTGACGGGTCTGACAGGTCCGACTACCGCCGCAACATGATGCGGATCATCATCTCGAAAAAGCGGACCGTGTCCATGAAAGGACGAATGCTGCTCGCCTCGCCGTTGTAAATCGTGGACACGGGCACCTCGACGACGCGGAACTTGTGATAGCAGGCTTCGATGAGCAGTTCTGATTCGAAGGCGTAACGGCTTGAAACCACCCTGGGCTTGGGGCCAAAGAGGAGGCTGCGCACAACTTCATTGCGGAAAAGGCGCAGCCCGCATTGCGTATCGGTAATCCTCTTGCCGCCCATCCACGTGATCACCGCGGACATGCAACGATTGGTGGCGAAACGCAGCGGCGGCATGTCCGTCCACGACATCTGTCTCCGTCCAACCACCACGTCGGCCTGGTTTTCCTCCTGCGCGCGCAGAAGCACCGGCAGAAGCGAGGGGTCGTGCTGGCCGTCGCCGTCAAAGGTGAGAATAAGTTCGCGTCCCTGTTCAAGCGCATACTTGAAGCCCCGCAGGAGGGCTTCGCCCTTGCCTTTGTTGCCGCCGTTGCGCAGTACGGCCGCGCCGGCCTTTTGCGCCAGCGCCGCCGTATCGTCGGTGGAACCGTCATCCACCACGACCACCGGCACTTGCCAGGAGCACAACTCGCTGACGACGCGGCCTATTGCCTCGGCCTCGTTATATGCGGGAATGACGACAATCGCCCTGTCAATGGAACTCGCCAAACGGCCCCTCCTGTCCTAATTTCTTGTTCCAGCCTCGGCAGATTGCCGGGCGAAGAAATCGAAGAACGTCGCCCACAACTCCGGGTAACGTTTCACATATTGCTCGAGAAAAGTAGCAAATCGCTGGGTGACAGTCAATACCTTTTCATCGTCCGAACCGTTCTCCGGCGGGTAAATTGGCGGGGCGGAGAAGATCGTAAACGTGTTGTCCTTCCGCCTGATGCCGAGCGTCGGAATTATCGCCGCGCCGCTCTTGACCGCCATCCAGCCGGGTCCCTTCGGGAAGAGAACCCTCCTGCCGCAGAAGTTCACCGCCACGCCGTCCTTACCGGTCATCCTTTCTCCGAGCATCCCCAGAATGCCGTTCTGCTGTAGAATCCTCACCGCCTGCCTCGCCGCGGTCTGCGTGGGAATTACCGTGATCCCCTTTATGCCGCGCTGTTCCACGAAAAGCCGCTCCACCTTCTCGCGCGGGTGCGGCATTGCTATCACCGTAATGCGGTATCCCTGCGCCGCGTATGCGGCCACGCCCCACTCCCAGTTGCAGAAATGCGCCGAAAGGAATATCGCGCCCTTCCCGCGAGCCAACGCCTCTTCAAGATACTCCCGGCCGAAGATTTCGCAGTGCGCGTCAAAATATTTCTTGTCAAAGCGCGGAAAGCGAAAGAATTCTATGATGTTCAGTCCAAAGTTAATAAACGTCCGCCTCACCAGCGCTCGCACCACTCGGCGCGGCGCCTTCCGGCCCAGCAATACCACGAGGTTGCGCCGCACGCAACGCCGCCCGTTCCGCCACTGCCGGCATCTGAGAACGCCGAGAAACCGCGCCACGGCGTACGCCGTCCGCATGGGAACCGTGGTAGCAAATTTCTCGACAAGCCGATACCAGAGATAGCCTATCATTCTTCCCCCGAAATTGCAGTCCCCCAAAGGGACCAGGCCCTCCGGGGGACAGTTTCTCAACTTTTGGCCGCGCGTCATTTCACGCGGACGGTTTCCTTGAGCGCCTGTTCGTACTCTTCCGAAGCCTTGACCACCACATCGCGCAACGTGGTGATGATGCGCTCTGCGCCGTCGTGCGTCGGGATCATTTTATACTTCTCCACGAGGTACGGCAGTATCTCGCGGTTGTCGATGAGCGAGCACGGCCGGCGATGGTCATCGCTGAAGGGGTGCATCTTGCGCGCTTCCTTGAAGCAGTCCGAGTTTACTATTTCGAGCAGTGGTTTTTCACGGATGTTGTCCTTCGCGAAGTGGACGAATACGCAAGGCTCAACGTAGCCGGTGGCCTGTACGTGCAGGTACCTGCGCCCCCATGCGATGCAGCCCTCGGTGAACTCGCCGTCGTTCCAGAAGTCGAACACGAGCAACGGCCGCGTCCTGCGTATCTTCTCCACAACCTCGAACCGCCGGATTCGCTGCTCTGCCGTGGGAACCAGTTCCGGCGCTGGGTCGCGGCCCGTCAGGATATACTGGAACACCCATCCGAACGCGCAGCCGCACTCGATCATCCTGTCGTAGAACTCCTCATTCATCAGCGCGTCGTGATTCATGCTGGTGTGCGTGGCGGAAAAGCCGAAGAGCGCGCCGTTGTCCCGCAGGCGGCACATGGCGTCGGTGATTTTCTTCCAGGCGTCCGGCCCGCGGCGGGCGTTGGTGTTGGCCTCGTCGCCCTCGATGCTGATGGCGGGATAAAGGTTGCCGACCTTCGCGATTCTCTTCGCCATCGCCTCGTCGATGTTCATGCCATGGGTGTACATCTGGAACATGACGTCGTCATGCTTCTCCACGATGTCGAACAGGTGCGGCCAAATCGTCGGCTCGCCGCCGGAGATGACGATGAAATATATTCCGAATACGTCCTTGCATTCCTGGACGAGGCGGTCAACTTCGTCTAATGTCAGTTCCTTCTTCTTGTCGTAGTCGCCCGCGTAACAGCCATAGCACGCCAGATTGCACCGCATGGAAGGGCTGATGGTGATGAAGAACGGCGGCGTCTCGCCGTGTTTGGCGAGATATGCGTTGCGGGCCTTGCTGCCGAGGTGCATTTCGTTGAAGAAGAGGTTGAACGCGAATTTTTTCCGCGTCTCTTTCGAAAGTTTCGGCAGCGTGCGCTTGGCCATCTCGAAAAGACTGTTGATGCCCTCCCTGCGCTTCTGCCTCATGTCCTCGCCGCCGGTAACGGTCTTGAGCGTGAGCTCAATGGCGTGGTCCTTGAGTTTCTCGATGACGGCGGTGAGAAGCCTGGGGCTTGCGCCGATTCGGGGAAGCAGGGCGCTCATGCCCTTGGCTTGCAGGTAACTCTTGATTTCGGACAGGTGTTTCATCTTTCGCTCCTCCACTGGATTCGCGGGCGCCAGGCCCTCAAATCGTCTGATTTCAGGAATGATTCGATTTCCGCAAAGACCTTATGCCGTTCCTCGCCCTGAAGAACGCTGTGGTCTCTGTCTCTTACCCAAAAAATTTTCTTCGCCTGCGACGCCAGATGCCGCATCAGATACCCGGCGCTTTTCGCGCGGCTCGCGAGATCGTGCGTCGAATGCACGATGAGCGTCGGGCATTTTATTTCCCGCGCCCGCGCGCGCGCGCGATGCACCAGGTCCCCCATCGTATAAAGCACCTTCACCGGAATTCGGGGATATATAAGGCTCCCGCCGGATCCCCCTATGGCAAAGGTCCTGATTTCCTTTGCCAGCAGATTGAGAATGCTTAGCAGCAGTCGCTGAGGGAGAAACTGGTAGAAATAGAACAGCGGGGTGTTGATAAGCACCAGCCGGTCAACCTGATGGTTTGCCGCCAGTTCCACCGCGACCGCCGCGCCAATTGAGAATCCTACAATATTTATGCGCTCACGTCCAGCCCGAAGCGCCAGGAACTCGCGTTCCGCCTCCGCATACCAGTCGCGCCACGAAACGTGATACAGTTCCTTGTAATGCCTGCCGTGGCCCGGCAGCAGCATGGCGCGGCAGGTAATGCCGCGTCCGGCGAGATGTTCCGCCAGACTTCTCAACTGCGCGGGGCATGCGGCAATGCCGTGTATCAGGAGAGCCGCGTTTCCCGCCTCTCCCAGAGTAAAGGGCCCGCGGTCAATTATGGTATCCTCGCGCTTGCTCATCCTATTTTGAGGCGGCTTTTACCTTCCTGGTTTGCGCCTTCGGCCGGGCCTTGCCCCACGTGGGTCCGCCGAAGAGCACCTTAAGGAATATCATGGCCGCTCCCACGCATATGAATGCGTCGGCGACGTTGAATACGGGATACTGCCAGCCGAATATCCTGAAGTCCAAAAAGTCGCGAACATAGTGGGCGTGCGAGCCGTCGGGCATAAGGTAAAAGATCCTGTCGTAGAGGTTGCCTATCGCCCCGCCCAAAACCAGCCCCAGCGCCACGTGCATCCACATCTGCTTCCCGTCGATCTTCATCAGCATCAGCGCCACCGCAAAAAGCACCAGCGCCGCCATCGCCACCAGCGTCCACGTGTTGCCGGAAAGCATTCCAAAGACCCCGCCGGTGTTTCCGGCGCTGCTGATGTAGAAAAAGTTCCTCACGACCGTGTACTGGGGATGTGAGCCGCTTCCGGCAACAGCCGGGTCGAAGAAAATCGCCTTGGTTGCCAGGTCAGTCGCGGCGCCCAAGACTGCAACGCCCACGAAAACGATCCTGGCTGCCGACGCGGATTTTTTCATCGGGGTCATCTCGCAAGCCGCACCGGGGTCGGGTCAACTGCCGGTGGAAACCGCAAAAAGGAAAATCGAGGCAGGGGAATAAGGGCGGGCCGGCGGGCCTTCCTTTCACTCAACGTCTCCGCGCAGGCCGCAAAATCCGCCAGAGGCGGACAAATCCTGCCCGAAGCCCGCATACGCCCCTCTCGAATTAAACGACTAGCGGCTCGTTTCCTCCTTCTCCTTGCACGCGATGCACAATTTTGCAAAAGGTAATGCCTTAAGGCGCGTCTTGGGAATCGGCTGGCCGCAGGACTCGCAGAGGCCGTAGGTGCCTTCGTCAATCTTCGTAATGGCCTCGGTTATCAGGCGCACCTCTTCTTCCTCGTTCTCGATGAGGCCGAGGGTGAATTCCTGGTCAAAGTTGTCGGTGCCCAGATCGGCCATGTGGTTGAAGTCGCCGCTTGTCTCATCGCGATCCTTGTTGAGCGCGGCTTCCTGCATCTTGTTGACGAAGCCGTTCAGGGACTGCCGCCTCGCAATTAATGCTTTCTTGAACCGCTCCAATTCTGCTTTTGTAAACCGCATTAATAATGTCCTCCATTGCGGGTCGCCATAGGTTGCCGGGTTTGAATCAACAAGCGCCGTATTATATTTGCATCGCGGGCCGCAGTCAACTAAAATCGTCTTGGTATATTCACAACACCGCACCATGAATCTCGTTGCCCGGTGTAAAATGCAGAAACTAATCGAGCAATTCGTACAATACCTGAGCGTGGAGTGCGGGCTCAGGTCCAACAGCCTGAAGGCGTATTCCGCGGACCTGCGCGACTTCGCCGCCTCTCTCGGCAAACGCGCGGACGACATCGCCCGCGTTACCGACTCCGACATCTCCGCGTTCGTCGCCGCGGAAAGAAGACGCGGCCTCGCGCCAACCTCCATCTCAAGGAAACTCGTCGCCGTGAAGATGTTCTTCCGCTATCTCGCGCAAGAGCGCATCATCAGGGAGGACATCTCCGCGCTCGTCGAATCCCCCCGCGCCGCGAAGCCCCTTCCCAATACGCTGAGCGTCGCGGAGGTCGAATTACTTCTGAACACGCCGGACCCGACAACGCCGCTGGGCCTGCGCGACAGGGCGATCCTTGAAATGTTCTACGCGACCGGCGCCCGCGCCACGGAGGTGGCGGAGATGCGCGTGAACGACGTGAACTTCGAGTACGGCTACGCGCTAGTGCGCGGCAAGGGCGGGAAGGAGCGGATTGTTCCGGTGGGCAGGGCCGCGATTGAAACGTTGAGGAATTATCTTGCGACCGTGAGGGGTTCGCTGCTGGGAAAGAAGGAGAGCGACAGGTTGTTCTTAAGCCGGACGGGCAGGCCGCTGGACCGCGCATCGCTGTTCAACATCGTGCGGAAACAGGCGCTGATTGCGGGGATACCGGAAAACATTTCGCCGCACATGCTGCGGCACTCGTTCGCCTCGCACCTGCTGGCGGGCGGGGCGGATTTGCGCGTTGTGCAGGAGATGCTCGGCCACAGCGACATCAGCACGACGCAGATATACACCCATCTCGAAAAAGACCGCCTGAAATCAGTGCACGCGCGCTTCCACCCGCGCGGGTGAAACCTATTCCGATCTCCCTTCGTCCCCCTCTAACTCATCTCGGGTTCTCTTCGCCCCACGCGCGATGATGTCCTCTACAACATCGTCAAGCTGGCGCAGACGCCAGCGCAAGTTGGCGTTGTCCTTAAGCAAAGACTCCATAAAGAGTATATATATCAACTGGAGAGCAATTGCACCGCTGGCTAAAAGAAATTCAGCAGATCACCTGAGAAAGCTTGCGGAGTGGGCCAAGAGCCACCACAGTCTGATAAGCGCCGTAATTGCCGTGACGGCCAATAGTATCTTTATTGATAAATGAGTAGATAATGTAAGGCGGTTGACTCCGCCGTTGTCTTGTGGAGCACAGCCGCCCCCGGCTGTGATTCATTTAACTCTGGATTCCCCGCGCCCGAGGGCGGGCGCGCTCCATGCGTTTACATTATCCAGTCATTCCTCAATAGAATCACCAAATATGCTCTCCCGATCTTTTGCAACGGCTCCCTCATTATTTGTTGGTAAGAAGCCACCATGTCTGTTCGCTCGGCGGACGGTTTCCTATCCGGTTTCCGCGCATGCGGATCAACGCGCACTTTGCTAAAGCAAAACGGCATTGAGTCTCCTGCCCCGCATGCTTATCCTTGAAGGTAAGCATTTTCCCACAGTGCGGGCATTTGAATTCAATCATTTGACTTCTCCTCAAGGATAACCGTCGCGGGTATGTGCTCACCGGCGGAACGATACCATGAATCAGTTTCGCTTCCACAAAAAAGCGGGCCGCGCCTCGCTTGCGGCGAAACACGGCCTTGCATTTTTATCGTATTGAATTTACCCTGATTTACTCGATTTTCTGCTCCACGTTCAATACAAACGCCTTCATTCCTTCGTGGCCGAGGTTCTTCTGGCGGATTTCCTTCAGCACGGCGAGCGCTTTCGGAATTATCTCGTCCGGCACGACAAACATGGCCACGTTGTTCACGCCCGGCCAGTACTTGTTATCGAAGCGCGGCCCGCTGTGCTGCCCCTTGCCGAGCACGCCGGTCCATTCGGTGAAACAATGGATGCCGATTCCCGCGAGGGCGATCATCACGTCATCGTCAATCTCCTCGCTGAATATGGCGAGCAGCATTTTCATCTGTGAATCCTCCAGTAAATTCGGCCTGCCTGTGACGGGGGTCAGACCCCTCCAATCAAGGATTAAGGGTGAAGGATGAAGGATGAAGAAAATCCTTTAGGATTTCATCCTTGAATTTTCATCCTTGAACTTGGCATCTGACACCCTCGCCGGGTTATTCGTTTTGCGGGGGCTCCGGGGCTGCGGCCAACTGGCTCGCGGTGATGCCCTTCCTCTCGCGCACCCATACGCTGTAAAGGGTCGGCACGAACACCAGCGTGATGAGCGTGGAGAGGCTGAGCCCTCCGATGACGGCTATCGCCATCGGCTGCCACGTCTCCGAGCCTTCGCCCGGCGAAACCGCCAGCGGCAACATGCCCAGAATGGTCGCAAACGTCGTCATGAGCACCGGGCGCAGACGCGTCTTGCCGGCGGTCCTGATGGCGTCCGTCATGCCCAGGCCCCTCGCCCGCAGAATGTTGGTGAAGTCCAAAAGGATGATGGCGTTCTTCACCACGATTCCCACCAGCAACACCACGCCTATCATCGACATCATGCTCAAGGATGTGTGCGTCAGCACCAGTATGATAATCACGCCCACAAGCGCAAACGGCACCGCGAACATGATTATCAGCGGCTGCTTGATGGACTCGAATTGCGACGCCATCACCATGAAGACCAGAATGACGCCCATGGCGAGCAGCAGGCTGAGTTCCCTTTGCGAGTTCTGCTGGTCCTGGTACGAGCCGGCCTCAAAAGTATCGAACCCTGCCGGATACAGGCCCCTTGCCCGCAAATCAACGAGTTGCTTTTCAATGTCGTCCACTACCTGGCCGACGGAGCGGTTGAGCGTGCCCGCGTCAACGCGCACGACGCGCTGGCGGTTCTTGCGTTCAATCGTCACAGCCCCCGGCCTCTGCTTCAGTTCGGCGACCGTGCCCAACGCCACCTGCCGTCCGTCAGGCGTGGTAATGATTGTATCCAGGATGCGCTGCGCGTCGCGGCGGTAGTCGGAGGACAGGCGCAGGCTGATGTCGTACTCGCGGGTGCCGCGGCGGTAGGTGCTGACGGCGTTGCCGCGGTAGAGCGTGTCCACGTCGGCCGCGAGCGTCTTCACGTCAACGCCCAAATCTGGCGCCTTGACCTTGTCAATCTGCACCTGCAACTCCGGCATGCCCAATTCGAGGCTGACTGTCGCGTTCTTCGCGCCCGGAACCGTGTCCACGATGCCCTTGACCTGATTGGCGAAGTCGTACGCCTTGTCCACGTCGTAGCCGAGGACTTCGACCGATATGTTCGACGCGGTTCCCATGATGCGCGCCATCGGGTCGCCCGTATCGGCGTTTATCTTCGTAATGAACGGCCCGTACTCCGACTTTTTGATCCGGTCAATAATCATCTGGCCCAGCGCGTCGACCCTTGTCTTTGTCTTGCGCTTGGAAGCCGGCGCGAATTTCACGGCGACGCCGCCGATGTGGCTGCCGGCGGGACTGAACGCCGAGGTAATGCCCGCCCTCGCCCCAACCATCATGCGGGTGTGAATGACGTCATCGCCGCCTATCTCCCTAGCAATCCTGCACATCTCCTCGGCGACTACGCGCGTGTCTTCCACCTTCGTGCCGACGGGCAGCCTGAAGTTTATCTGCAGGTCGCCCGTATCCTGCGCGGGCATGAACTCCGCTCCCACCAGCGGGAACATGGAGACGGCCACCGCGATTGCAAGCCCGGCGACTATGAACACCACCGGCTTGTGCCTGAGCGCCCATCCTAAAAGCCACGAATATCCCGACTCCACGGCCTTGAAGCCCCTCTCGCTGACGATGAACGCGCGCCTCAGGAACGGGATCTTCGGCAGCATCTTCTCCGCGGGCTTGATTAACTTCGACGCAAGCATCGGCGAAAGCGTCAACGCGCAGAACAGCGAGGCCATTATCGTCACTATGACCGTAACGGCCAACTGCCTGAACATTATGCCCGTAATTCCACCCAGGAATATGAGCGGCACAAACACGACCACGGTCGTGAAGGTGGAAGCGGTAACCGCCGTGCCCACCTCGGAAGTGCCGAAGATGCTTGCCTCGTGGACGCGCTCGCCCTTTTCCACGCGGCGGACGACGTTCTCCAGCACGACTATCGCGTCGTCCACCACCAGCCCCACGCCCAGCGCTATCGCAGCAAGGGAAATGATGTTTATCGTGAAGCCCAGCAGGAACAGGAATATGAGCGCAATCACAAGGGAGAACGGCATCGTCAGAAGCACCACGATGCTGTTGCGGATGTTGCGCAGAAACACCAGCGTCACCATCGTGACAAACAGAACGCCGTACAGCGCCGTCTCGGCGAGGTTGCTGATGGAGTCGTTGATGAACTTGGAGGTGTCCATCAACTCGTAAAGTTGAATGTCCTTGGGCAGGCTGGCTTTGAGTTGCTCCATGCGCGCCTTGACCGCCTTCGCGACCGCGACGGTGTTGGAGCCGGACCGCTTTTGCACCATCAGCATCATCGCCTCATTGCCGTCCACCTCCACCACCTGCGTCTGCTCGACGAAGCCTAGCGTAATGTGCTTGTCGACGACCAGGTCCCTCATGTAAACGTTGGCGCCGTTGGAAGTCTTGACAATCAGGTTTTCCAGTTCCTCCGGCTTCTGGAATTCCGCGGGGATGCGGATGGTGTACTTCATGCGGTCGACTTTTATGTCGCCCGCCGGCTCAGTGAGATTAGCGGCCACTATCTTGGCGGCGATTTCACTGAGCGAGACGTTGTGCGCCGCCAGCGAGTCGCGGTCCAGCCTCAGGTTTATCTGCCTCTCGCGCCCGCCGAGCAGTTGCACGGAGCCCACGCCGTCAACGCGCTCCAACTCTTTCGCGATGCTGTCATCCGCGATGTCGTACAGGCTGTCCCAGTTCGTCGTCGCGGTAACGCCGTAGTACAGGATGGGCATCATCGACGTGTCGAACTTGAGGATGATGGGCTTGTCTATGTTCTTGGGCAGGAAATCCGCCGCGAAGTCAAGCCTGTCGCGGATGTCGTTCGAGGCCGCGTCCAGGTTCTGCCCGTAGGCGAACTTCAGGCGTATCACCGAAATCCCTTCCTGGCTCGTGGAGCGAAGTTCACTCAGCCCGCTGACTATCGCCAACTGGTTCTCCGCCACCTCCGTCAGTTTCTGTTCAACGTCCTCGGCGCTCGCGCCGGGCCACGAGAGAATGACCGTTATCGTGGGCATCTGTATGTCGGGATACAGGTCCACCGGCAACTTCGTATATGAAAACCCGGCGACCAGCGTCAGCCCAAGGAAGAGCATCGTTATCGCAACCGGTCTTGAGACACCTAAGCGAGGAAGTTTCATTTATGTGCATCCCTAAAAGGCATTACCTTTAATTAGTCCTTGTAAGCAGGCGCTCCCAGCAGGGCGTCCGGCGCCACGCTCTTCACGATGTTCACCTTCGTGCCCTCAACCAACTTTGTCTGCCCGGCCAGCACAAGGATTTCGCCGGGCTGCAGCCCATCAACTATCTCCATGTACGGCCCCTCCCATATACCCGTTTCCACCTTCCTCGAATGCGCGATGTTGTCCTTATCGACAACGAAAACATAGGTCTCGTCGCCCTTCTGGATCACTGCGTCGGACTGAATCCTGATGTGCTGCGTCTGAATGCGGACGTGGAAAGATACGCTGGCGTACATGTTGCCGCGTACCTTGTACTCCCGCTGATTAGTCTGGGGATTCAGGATCTTCTCGTTGGCGATTATTATCTCCACCGGGTTCGTGCGCGTGGTCTTTTCATTTTCCGCGTAAATCTTGTTGACCTTCTCGCCCTTGAGCACGCCCAGCCCGCCCTCAAGCGTGATGTCCGCCGTGGTTACGCCCCCGCGGATTCCGTCCCCGCCGATGTAGCGGTTCGGCACGTTCGCCACCACCTTCAGTTGCGCAAGGTCCACCAGCCGCAGCACGGGCATGCCCGGCCCAACTGTCGCGCCCAGGTCCACGTACACCTTGCTGACCACGCCGTCAAACGGGGCCTTCAGGAAGGCCTGCTCGTACCGCCATTTCGCCTGGTCGGCCACCGCGCGCTTCTGGTTCACGTCCTCCACGGCCAAATCGTGGTTATAGATTGCCGTGTCCTTTTGCTGCTCGGTGGTGGATTCCTGCTTGTACAGGCCCACCTGCCGCTCCATCTCGCTTTTCATGAACTCCTCGGTCCTGAGCGCCCTCCTGTAATCGGACTCAGCCTTGTCCCAGTCCGCCTTCAGCCCCGCGTAGTCAAGCGTCGCGATGATCTCGCCTTGCTCGACCTCCGTGTTCTCGCTGACGGTGACGACCTCATCTCCACGCTTCAGCATTAGCGAATCGAGCCGCCCCTGTATCTGCGGCATCAGGTCCACCGCGTACATCGGCGATATGTTTGCGTTGTACGTCCTTACCTCGGTCACATCGCCCACGGCAACCGGCGCAACAATGACGTCGATGGCCTGGTCAGTCACAACGCGCTTCTGAGCCTGCGCGAAATGCTGGTTGACAAACTGGTTTCCAAAGTATGCCAGCGCCGCTATGACCGCGATGCCGAGAATGACAAGTGAAGTAATTAGGATCTTTTTCATTGCTGACCCTCGTTCGTCTTGGGTTGTGTCTATGGTTCGGGAACCGGCTTTACGCCGGCTAAGGTCTCAGGTTTCGCCTCAGGTTTCGCTTCCGGGACGGCGGCCGGCTTGGGGCTGGGCTGGGCCTGAGGCGCTTCATTGGGTTGACCGGGTGCCGGCGCGGGGGTCTGGGGCACCATGAACTCTTCTATCCACGCCGGGACGGGCACCTTCGCCGGTCCGGCCTGCTCGCCGGGCCGCGGCCCGATTATGCCCATCGCCTTCTGCAAGGCAAGTCTGGCGGTCGTGTGGCCGTACAGCGCCTGGTAATAGTTGGCCCGTGCCTGCGTCGTGGCGGCCTGCGCGTCGTACACTTCAACCTGCGTGCGCACGCCCTTCTGGTAGCCCACTTCCGCAAGCCTCTGCGCCTCCTTCGCGGTGTCAAGGTTAACGCTCTGCGACTGAAGGAATTCCTCCGCGTCCTGTATCGAAAGAATGGCGGCCTGAATCTCCTGCAGCGCGCGCTCCTCCGCATCGATTATCTGGATCTTGTTCTTCCTCAGCGTCGCCGCCTGCACCATGACATTGCCCTCGCGCTGGAAACCGTCGAACAGCGTCCAGTTCACGGTAACTCCACCGGATGATTTATTGCCCCAGCGCACCAGCGCGATGGAATGCGGGTCCGGATGCGCCCATGTTTCCGAGAAAAACGCGTCCGCGGAAGGGAAGTAATGGCTGTACGCCTCGTTCAGCGCCTCGCGCTGCAGGCGCACCTGCAGTTCGGCCTGGAAGATGTCCGGGCGGTTCTCGTACGCCACGCGGACCGCCTCCTCGAACACCGGCTTCATCTGGATGTACGTCAACTCGTCCGACAGCGTGATGTCGCTCTCCTGCGAAACTCCCATGAGCTTAAGCAGCACGGTCTTGTCGCGGTTGACCTGATTGCGCTCCTGGATTTCCGCCGCCTTGAAGTTGGAAAGTTCCACCTGCGCGCGCAGTATGTCGAACTGCGTCGCCACGCCCGCGGCCTTCTTTTTCTGCACTTCGTCCAGCGCCCGCTTCGACGCCTCAACGCCGTCCTTCTGCACATCCACCAACTGCTGCGCGAGAAGCACGTCGTAGTACGCCGTCGCCACGTCGAATATCACCTGCTGCGTCACCCCGCGCACCGACTCGTCCGTCAGGGCGATAAAAACCTGCGCCGCGCGTATCCCCGCGCTCACAGCACCGCCGCGGAACAGCGGCTGGCTTATCGTCAGGTCCGCCGAATAACGGTCCAGCGGCCCCAGGTTCACCGGCACCCCGCCCACGTTTATGCTGCGCTTGTCAAGCCGCGTGTAGCCGAGATTCACGTTCGCCTGCGGCAGCGCCTGGCCTATCGCCTCCACCATCTGCCCCTTCGCCGCGCCCTTGTCCTCCAGCGCCGACCGGATGGACTTGTTGTTCACCAGCGCAAGTTTCAGCGCGTCTTCAAGGCTCAGTTTCCCCTGAATGCGCACCTGCTCCGCCTTCTCGGCCCCGCGCTGGCTCAGCCAGTTGTCATAAGCCTCCGCGCGCGATTCCGCCACGTCGCGATAAACGCGCCCCGGCCCCAGACACCCCGCCGCGCATGCCGCGCCGATAATCACCACTGTAATCAGTAGAATCCGCTTCTCAATCTGTCGCCTTATCATTGTTCACTCCCTTGTGCTGCAAGGTTCGTCGTCGAAGTCCGCCCCCGCGTCGAACTCCTGAGGCGTTTGCCTTCTTCCGTCAACATGCCACCGAAAAACGCGTCCTTCGCCATTTCCGTCAGTTCTTCGGGCCCAACATCGCGCTTCCGCTCATCCACCCACATCGCATTCAATCCCCTCTGCAGCCCTATCAGCCCCATGGCCGCGTACCGCGGGTCCATGCGCCTGATAAGGCCCCGTTCCATCCCCTCCGCAAGAATTCCGGCCACCAGTTTCTCAAACCTCTTGTGCCGCTTCCTCAAGTACGGGATGGTCATCGGCCTGACCATGAAAGTGCCCGCTGTCTCGCTCATGTAAATCTGAAAGAAGCCTCCGTACTTCACGGTAACATCGGTGCTCACCTCGATAAGCCGCTCGATCTTGTCCAACGGCTCGGACGCGCTCCCCAGCACCCTTTTTATCATGCCCCAAATCTCCTTCACCTTCTCCTCGAACAGGCGGGCGTACAGTTCATCCTTCGCGGGGAAAAACTTGTAGAGCGTCCCCACCGCGAAGTCCGCGCGACTCGCGATGTCCTGCATCGACGTTCCGTGCAGGCCCTTCTCCATCATGATGGCCTCCGCCGCCTCGAGGATTTCCGCCCGGTGCCGCCCCCACTCCCGCTCGCGGCGGCCGTTCACCCTCGCGCGTGCCCTGCGCCTCTTGTGCTTTTTCGCCGCCATGTCGTCGTCCCCCACTTGAACTATGATTCAAAATATGAATATAGATTCACATTATATCATATCGGTTCATTCAGTCAAGCGCAATAACAAAAAATCCCACGCCCACAGGAAACAAACATTTTTCATCCTTCATCCTTTCGCCTTCATCCTTCCAAAGAATTTCCTTGAAAACCCTGCAAGCCGCGTTACAATCACACAAAGATTGGCGGCGTTTCTATATGCACATACGAGCACATCACATTGGGTCATTCTCTGAGGGGGGAACATGTCCGACGACGGCAGCACGCTCATCAGCAAGCCCATCGCAGTCTTCGATTCCGGCCTCGGCGGCCTCACCGTCGCCCGCGCCATCGTCGCGCTCCTCCCGCACGAAAACATCGTGTACTTCGGCGACACCGCCCGCGTCCCTTACGGAAACAAGTCCGAGCGCACCATCCGCCGCTACGCCGTCGAGGACGTGAACTTCATGCTCCGCTTCGAGCCGAAACTCGTCGTCGTCGCCTGCAACACCGTCGCCTCGGCCGCAATGGAGCACCTGACGCAGACTTTCCGCGTGCCCATGTGCGGCGTGGTCGAACCCGGCGCGCGCGCGGCAGTCGCCGCCACCAAAAGCAGGAAAGTCGGCATCATCGGCACCGAGGCCACCATCGCTTCCGGCTCATACCAGAAGGCCATCCAGCGGCTCG
>Ga0315288_10000104_pt1 | contig 89998 bp, 75 predicted proteins | sample YL17G11_20_MG_FD_203454 | JGI IMG/M metagenome (GOLD analysis project Ga0315288, IMG submission 203454) | Sediment microbial communities from Yellowstone Lake, YNP, Wyoming, USA - YL17G11_20 | ecosystem: Environmental > Aquatic > Freshwater > Lake > Sediment | place: USA: Wyoming | collected... | reverse complement strand
CCAGCCCATCCAGCCGACGCCGCCCTCGCTGAGCAACCGAGTGTAGATGCGGGCGATCTCGGCGCGGCGTAGGTCGTCCAGGCACCCCGGGATGCACTCGTTGACGAGCATGGGCTTGCCGAGGCGCGTGCGCATCTCATGGTAGGACGCGACGAGAGCCGCCAGCTCCGCCTCCGTGTGCACGTATGGGTGCGCACACAGCACGTCACATAGCGGCGCGAAGATCTCGATGTTCGGCCCGAACATCGTGCCCATGGTGATCGGCTGCTGGGCCCCAGATTCCCGGACCGCTCCCGCCACCTGGCGGAAGAACTCCAGCTCGAGCTTGAACACGTCCAGATCGAGGTTGACGGCCTGCGGCTCATTGCAGAGGTCCCACATCAGGACCCGTGGATCGTTTGCGAGGGGTGTTGCGAGTGCCTTCGCGTAGTCGAGCTTCGGCGCGAAGTTGCGGAACATGTCCTCCGCATACTGGCCCCCGTAGTCGTAGCTGAAGTCATGCCAGCGGTTGAAGAGGCACGGCATCGCCTTCATCCCGTGCTCGTCGATGGCCGCGACGGCACCGAGGAAGCTCTCGGTAACAGCGTCCGGGCCCGCCATCCAGGCGGTGAACTCGATCCAGAGGCGGATGCAGTTCGCGTGCATCAAGCGCGCCGGCGCGATCTCCTCGCGGAACCTGTCGCCGTCGTATCGCCACCAGGCCTCTTCGATCCGCGCGCCCCAGGAGGGCACCACGCTGAAGCCGCGCAGCCAACCGTACTCCTCATAGACGTGCAAGCTCGGCATTCCGCCGGCCTCCTCCTGCCCGCGCCCTGCGATGGCAGATGCACCGATGGCCGCGGCGCCGGCCGTCAGCCGCAGCATCCTCCGCCGAGTGATCCGCTGGTGCATCCGGTACCTCCGATGGGTGGGCGAGCGCTCCTGTGAGGGCGGGTTCGACGGTCGGGGGGGCACGTCCTGCGCCGCCTCGCGACTGCCGGGCCCGCGGAAGGGGTGTCCCGCCTCGTGGCGAATGTGCGGACGAGCACAGAGCATCGGCGCCGGCCTCTAGTTGCCCGGGTCGCCGTCTTGGAGGAAGCGCATCGTGGCGGACACACTCAGGATCGGTTTCATCGGCACAGGCAAGAAGAAGGAGCGCGCCGACCGTTTCGGATACGCCATGGCCTACGAGCACGCGACCGGCTTCCGAGGAGTGGAGGACTGCGATCTCGTGGCCTGTGCCGACATCGTCGAGGAGAACGCCAAGGCGTTCGCGGGGACGTTCGGAATACTGGATGCCGGCGTCTACCTCGATTACCGCGAGATGCTCGCCCGCGAGCAGCTCGATGTGGTCTCCATCTGCACGTGGATGTCGCTCCATGAGCGCATGGTGCTGGACTGCGTGAAGGTCGGCGTGAAGGCGATCCATTGTGAGAAGCCCATGGCCGACACATTCGGCGGTGCGCGCCGAATGGCTCAGGCCGCCCAAGAGGCCGGCGTTCAGCTCACATTCAACCACCAGCGCCGCTACGGGGCCCCCTACGTCATGGCGAAGAAGCTCCTCGACGATGGTGAGATCGGGGGGATCTTCCGCTTCGAGTGTGAGTTCGGCAACATCTACGATACGGGCACCCACTTCATAGACATGCTGAGCTTCTTCATGGGCGACGGGGTCCCCGCCAAGTGGGTCCTCGCCCAGGTGGACTACCGCACCGAGAACCTCGTCTTCGGCAGCCACTGTGAGAACCAGCAGGTGATGCTGTTCGAGTACGCCAACGGCGTCTTCGGCATGGTGATGTCGGGCGCGCCGGGTGGCGGCAAGCCCATCGGGGTCATCAACCGTATCCTGGGCAGCGACGGCGTGATCGAAGTCGGCATGGGCCACGGGCCGAGCGACGCGATCCGCTGGCGGAAGTTCGGCGACACCCAGTGGCGCGGCCCGGACACTGCCGGCGAAAGCATCCACGGGCCCCACTTCGTCGAGCGCGCCATTGCGGACGTTGTGGGCTGCCTCCGCACCGGCCGGAAGTGCCAGCTCGACGCCTCGAATGCCATGGTGGCTACCGAGCTGATCTTCGGCGCCTACGAGTCCAGCCGCCGACGCGCCCGCGTCGACCTCCCGCTGGACATCGACGACAACCCGCTCGAGGCGATGGTGAGGAACGGCGACCTGAAGCCGGCAGCGGCCGGCTAGGGCTTTGGTCGGCTCCCGCCCAGGAATCGGGCGTACCGCTCGCCGATCGGGTTGCCGGCGCGCGAGCCCCCACCGTGCATCGCCCACGGGGAGCAGACCAGGGTGAGCAGGTCCCTCCGAACGTGTGCGAGGGCACATATCTGGTTCCCCGAGGCGGTGACCGTGTCCATAAGCCCGACCTCGGCCGCGACGGGGCAGCGGATGTCCTGGGTGAAGTTCGCGGGATCGAAGTACGCGAGGGTCCTGAGGAACTGCTCCTCGCTCTGCCCCTCCGGCTTGGCCTCCATGCCGAAGGGCCAGTAGCCTGGCGAGAACTTGACCGTCCAGTCGAGCCTGGGCAGGCCGCTGTGAGAGGGCATGCAGAACCCGATCCGATGGTCGAGGCCGGCGGCCACCATGGAGAGTCCGCCCCCCTGGCTGCCGCCGAGCACCGCCACCCGCCCGGGATCGACCTCCGGTTGGGCCAGCATGAAATCCACGGCTCTCACAAGCGAGACGTAGATGGTCCGCCACATGGAGGTCCTGGGGCCGGCGATGCCGGCGGTCCAGTAGCCCTTGCCCGGGTCGTCGCCTGAGGGCATGTTCGAGAGGTCCACGTCGAATCCGTGGATCTGGATCCAGAGGCTGCAGCGATCCGGGTAGATCTCCGGCCCGGGTAGCGGGTAGATCCCCGAGGACGGGAAGCGAATGTGGGCCGGGTACTGGCCGGGCGCCTTCGGGCGAGCATACCACCCGTAGACCCGCCGTCCGCCCAAGGTCGCGAAGCTGATCTTGAAGGCGTCCACGGTCGCATCGCTCTTCTCGGGCACCAGCGTCATCTGGGGATCGAGGGGTGTCGCCGCGGACTCGGCCAGTGCGTCCTGCCAGAACTGCTCGAAATCGGGAGGCCGTGTCACCGCGGGCGCGTAGTGCGGGAAGTCGTAGGTGAAGACCCAGCCGATGTCGCGCGCCGTCTTGCCCTCGTCCTCGACCACAATGGCGGCCCGGTAGGGCCCCGGTTCCTGCAGCGGGACATCGGTCGGAAGCGGCATCTCCTCCTTGGCCGCCAGTCGAACGTCGGTCGACTTCCCGGCCAGCGGCTGCTGGGTGAGGTAGTCGCGGACCTCGAAGCGCACGCGCGTCGCTGAAGGACCCGGCCCGGCGTTGCCCATGGTGATGTCGAAGTGCACAGGCTGGCCGCCCGGGAGGAGGAAGTCCGGATCGGCCGCGCTGATGTCGAAGGTGAGTGCATCTGCGGGTGAGGGATGGGGCAGCGGGTAGACCTTCGCGGTGATCGGCCCAGAGGCGGGCACCGTGCTCTCGAGGAAACGGACCACCTGGCCATCGATGGCGCTCTCGCGCCACGAGGCATTGGCGAACCCCCGCTGCCAGACGCCGAAATCGAAGCGGAGCACCGGACCCTCGCGAGTCGTCCAGCGCGGGTCGGTCTGGCCATAGGGCGCGGGCCCGCCAGGCCGAACCGGGCAATCCGTCAGGGCATCACGCGACGTGAGGACCGATCGCGACGGTACCCACCCGAAGCCGCCATACTGGTCCATGCTCTGCTCCAGGACCAGCTCGATGTGATCGCGGAGGAAGCGGTAGGTCACCCGGGCGCTGAACGGGCACGGCGAGCCGGCGACGGAGTCGGCGGAATGCGCCGGGCCCCCATGGGCGACCAGTGTGTCCGGCTCGGTCTGCTCGATGCTGTTCAGGGCGATGAGCCGCCCTGCGTGCGCGAATCCGGCGGCAGGTCCCGTTCCGGCGACGGGCGCGATGAACTCAGTCCCGGCGGCCCGCAGGGACTGGAGGTTCCCATCCTGGCCCACCCGCGCCTCGTATGCGTCCGTCGTGCACACATACCCGCCATCGCCCGGTGCCTGCAGCCGCACCCCCGGGTCCGGCCCGCCCCCATCAGCCATGGTGACCCCCCGTCCCAGGGTGCCGGAGACTGCGAGACCGGCAGACCATAGGATGACCCTCGCTGCGCTGCCCAGCTTGCCGCTCCTTCACGCGCCGCTACCGGTCACCGCGACTGTGTCGAGGAACCGGCGAGCGCATCGGTCGAGGTTCTCGATCCCGCCGCCGCCCCGGAGGGGTGAGCACATCTCATAGCCCACATAGCCGGAGTACCCGGCCGCGAGCAGCACCCCGAGGAACCCGCGGTAGTCCACGATTCCTTCGCCCATCGGCACTGCCCGGACGTACGCGTCTTGCACCCCGTAGTTCACCAGGGCGGGCTGGTAGTGGTACCGAGGCAGGCACACGTAGTCGGCCGCAGTGGTGTGGACGGTGAGCGTGGCCATCGCGCGAGCCGCTGCGACGACATCGTCGCCATGCAGCGTGGGCGTCCAGGCATCGAACGCGGCGCCGCAGTTCGGCCGATCGACCTCCTCGAGCAGCTCGCGGAGCGCCAGGTAGTGGGCGCCGATGTCATGGTGGTTCTGGACGGCCAGCGTGATGTTCAGGTCCGCTACGCGGTCGGCGGCCTGCCGAAGGGCATCGGCGCACCGTCGCCACGCGTCATGGAACCCCATCGCCGGGTTCTCATAGCCGGTGAACACGCGGATGATCTTGCACCCAAGCGCCGCCGCGATCCGCCCGAGGTGCTCGGTATGGTGGATGTGCAGCTCGACGTCCGGGATGTCCCCGTGCTCTGCGTCGGCCGTGAAGTTCGTGTAGCCGGCAATGCACGCACAGACGAGCCCGTGGTCATCCATGCGCGCCTTCAGGTCCCCGAGCTTCTGCCGCGTCAGGTCGAGGACGGAAGCATGGGGCCGCTTGGCCATCAGCATGATGCCGTCGAAGCCTAGCGCCGCTGCCTTGTCGATGGTCTCCTCAACCGACAGCCGCGCCTGCCCCCACAGACCGGCGTAGGACACGGTGTGCAGACACGTCTTCATCTGGTCGCCCCCGTTCGTTCACAGCCGGAAGGTTCACACGTAGGTGCCTCCAGGCCTGCCGACCGCTCGGACGATGTTGGGGCGGCAGTTGGGGTCTCCCCCGGCACTGACGCCCCGCGGGACTGTGTCGACAGAACTGTGTCGACGCGTTGACATCCCATTCCGAAGCTTCTACCATAACTCGCGGTAAACAGCACGAAACGTACGCATTGCCCTGTCCCAGTTCGAGACTCGCAAGCATCGGGCATTCAGACTATAGCCAGCGTGCCGTGGGGTCCGGTCGAGGGTTCTCTGACCTGCACGGAGGGTGCGGCCCGTCTGGCGATGAGACCAGGGGGAGATGGGCATGTACCCGGCGGCATGTACGTATTCGTCACAGAATCGGGCCAGGGGATCCGGCTGGCTGTGTCGAGCTTCGGTCATCGTCGGCATCTTCCTCGCATTCCTGTTCCCCCTCTGTCTCTGCTCCGGGTGTGCTCCGCAGGGCGGTGACGACGGCCCGGGACCCGACGACGGCGCTACCGGTCCCGGCACGGTGGCCGGCCGTGTGCTCGACGGCTTGAGCCCGACCGACGCGGTGGCTGGAGCGGACCTCTACGTCTACATGCCGGTTCACACCGAGGGAGTCGGCACCCGCCAAGAGGACCTGGGCGGGCCCGTGGCCCAGGCCGTATCGGGGGAGGATGGCTCGTTCTCTCTACCAGACATCCCGGCCGGCGACTGTGTGCTTCGCGTCCGCCCCCCAAGCACCGCGCGAATGGGTGTCATCAGGCTCGCGGTAGACGTGGCTCCGGAGGAGACGCAGGACGTCACCGTCAATATGCTGCCCCTCGCTCTACTCGAGCGTATTCGCACGGTGCGGATCACCCCCACCGAGGCCGTCGACCTCTCCGCAGGCGACACCCAGCAGTTCGCGGCCTACGCGTTCGACGAAGCCGACGAGCCGGTACTCGACGATGGAAGCGACCTGATACGCGCCACGTGGTCGTGCACGAGCGCGATAGGCGCGATCGATGGCGAGGGCCGCTTCACCGCCGGCAGCGAGGGTGGCGTTGGACTCGTACGCGCAACGTTCGGTGAGCGGTCCGAGTCTGCTCTCGTCCGCGTGACCGGCTCGGGCGACGGCGGCCCTGACGGCGGGGACAACCGTGCGCCGAGTATCACCTCCGTCCAACTGTCGCCCTACGACACGGTCGCGCCGGGCAGCTCGTGCTTCGTCGACGTGCTCGCCGACGACCCGGATGGCGATGTGCTCACCTACGAGTTCGAGGCGGACGGCGGCGTGCTATACCCGACGTACTTCGACGGGATGGCCGAGTGGGTCGCCCCCGGGGGGACGTCCGCTTCCGGTGCGCGACAGAGCACCGGAGTGCCCTACACGATCACGTGCTCAGTGAGCGATGGCGCGGCCTCCGACACGGAGACCGTGACGGTGTACGTGTCTGATGACGCGAGCAACAGCCCGCCCGTTATCGAGGACGTCTACGCGACCCAGTTGACGGCTGAGCCGGGGGACCTTGTGGAGTTCTCGTGTGTGGCCTCGGACATTGACGGCGACCCCCTGGGGTTCATCTGGGAGGCCGAGGCCAACGAGATACGCGCCGATCCCGACTACCCGCAGTACGCCTCATGGTATGCGCCGGGCGCGGAAGGTGCTTACTGGGTCCGCTGTACCGTCCGCGACGGCCGAGGCGGGGAGGACCAGCTTCAGGGAGACATCGAGGTGTCGACGAGCGCCGGCGAGGATGCCGGTGGAGGGGTTGGCGTCGTCGTTGAAGGCAGCCGGGCACGCTAGCCTGCGAGCCGCGTGGCGCGCGAAGGGAAAGAGGAGAGACACATGCGTATCTCGGTAGCGCTGTTTCCTCTGCTGCTCGTGTTGGTCGCGGTGAGCGTCCCCGTCGGCTGTGGGCAAGGCTCGGCCACATCCGACGGCGTCTCGGCGACGGCCGACGGGGCCCAGGGCCAGGGCCCGGAGGCCGGGCCCGGCGGCTCGCTCACGCTCCGCGTCCGGTTCCCGGAGTCGTCCGCGCGGCTCATCCCGAGCATGGCGGACGAGGTCATGGTCTCGCTGTTCCGTTACGATACGACGTCGATCCTCGAATCGGCCACGACAACCCCTTCGAGTCCCACTGCTGAGTTCACGGGCTACCTGGAGGGGATGCAGGTCATGGTGGCGGCGATGGCGTTCGCCGATACAGGGGCGGCCGCGTCCTTCGCACCGCGCCAGATCGACGACACCGGCTCCGGCTCACTGGCCTTCGGCATCGCCGGCCTCGACGGCAGTCTGGCGATACCCCCTGCCGGGGAGACGATCACTGTCCATGTGGCCATGGAGAGCCTCATCGAGACCATCACCGTCGACCCGCCCGATAGCACCATCGATCTCGATGCAGGTCCGGCGCAGGTCGAACTCCGCGCCACTGCCTACGACGCGGACGCCGCCATCGTCCTCACGAACCCCGACATGCTCGTGTGGGCCATCGAGTCCGAGGCGCCCGACGGCGCCGGCGCGGCCGCCGGCCGAGACGTCGGCCAGGTGGTGAGTGTGGAGTCCGTGGATGGCACGGGGGTGGTCACCGGGATCGCGCCCGGCCAAGCGGTGGTGTCCGTCACGGACTCCGAGTCGGGGATAGCGGGGTACGCAACAGTGGAGGTCGTGGGCTCGGCGCCCGCTAGCGGCGGGCTGGCTGAATCGGCCTGGCCCATGTTCGGCATGGATCTGCGGCACACACGCCGGAGTCCTTACATTGGCGCCCAGACCAATGGGCTCAAGTGGAGCTTCGCTACAGGGGAGAGTGTGTGGAGCAGCGCCGCAATCGCCGAGGATGGGACCGTCTACATCGGGAGTTTCGATGACTACCTCTATGCCGTCAACCCAGACGGGACCGAGAAGTGGCGCTTCGCGACGGGGTCCTACGTGGCGGGCGGCCCCGCAGTGGGCGCGGACGGTACCGTCTACTTCGGGAGTGGTGACCGCAACGTCTACGCGGCAAATCCGGACGGCACTGAGAGGTGGCGCTTCCTGACGATGGACGTCGAGACTCCCGGTGTTGCCAGCAGCCCGGCGATCGGCACGGATGGGACGGTCTACGTCGGGAGTTACGACTACAACCTGTACGCGATCAACCCGGACGGGTCTCTGAAGTGGAGTTTCATGACTGGGGGTGCCGTGCACAGCAGCCCAGCGATCGATGCGGATGGTACGGTCTACGTCGGGAGTAGCGGCCTGTACGCGATCAACCCGGGCGGGACCGAGAAGTGGCATATCGCTTCGGGATTCGTGGACAGCAGCCCGGCGATCGGCGCCGATGGGACGGTCTATGTCGGGAACGGCGACTATCTGTACGCGGTCAACCCGGACGGGACGGAGAAGTGGTCGCTTGAGTGGCTGGTGGGCTGCGCGTACTCCAGCCCGGCGATCGGCGCGGATGGGACGGTCTACATCGGGAGCGATTGGGGCGACAGTCTGGCAGCGATCGGGCCGTAGAACAGGAGCCCTGTCGCCGCGGCCGTGGGCCAGCGTCCTGCCTGCCCGCCCGTGGGTCTGGGGCTGACGCGCGGTTAGACCGTCGGGGAGTCCGTTCTTCGGTGCCCCGCTTCGTGTCCATCCTGCGGCGGCAAGTGGAGGACGCCGCGGGGCTCGATAGGCAGGAGGACAAGGACCCCGTCGAGCGAGTCGCCGCCTGGGTCGTGTGCACCCAAGACGCCCACGGCGGGCCGGCGTGCCGATCAGCGGCTCTACCCACGGGGCGCGAACCCCTGCTGCACCAACCCGCGTACTCCGTGCCTGCGACGCCCGGCCACCTCCGCCGGCACCAACGTCTGTGCAGCCATGTGAGCCTTGGGGGCATCGCTTGGAGCCGACACCAGTCATCTTGACGCCCTCCAGGCGGCCCGCCCATAATGCGCGCTGCGCCGGTGTCCACTGCATCGGAGAGGGGCCGAGCCCGCGCGATGAGCAGCCCGATCCATTCCGTTCTGTTCGTGTGCACGGGCAATACGTGCCGAAGCCCCATGGCCGAGGTGCTACTCCTACAGCGCATTCGGGAAGCCGGCCTGGATGTCACCGTCCAGTCTGCCGGGCTGGCGGCCGTCGAAGGGTGCGCGCCGAGCGCGGAGGCTGCGGAGGCAGTCCAGGAGTTCGGCGTCAGCCTCTCCGCCTTCCGGTCGCAGCCCGTTACACCGGAGCTGATCGCCGGCTCCGATCTGGTCCTCACCATGACCGAAGCACAGCTCGACATGCTCCTGCTGCAGTACAGGGAGGCATACGGGAAGGCCTATGGCCTCCTCGCGTACGCGCACGGCGCCCGCCGCGCGACGGGGGCGACGGAGGAGCAGGCTGATGTCGTCGATCCGATGGGCTGCGAGCCGGAGGTCTATCGTGCCCGCGCGAGGCAGATCGACCGGGCTCTCGAGAGCATTGTGCCGTGCCTCGGCGTCCCTTTGGAGCCGTGATCGCCATGCGCTCGACATTGAGCCTGTGCGCCCCCGCTGTGGCCCTCCTATGCCTTCTCGTCGCGCCCGTTGCGTCTCCGGAGGAGGCGCCGGCTTCGGAGACAGCCACCCCACCGCCGGCAGTCGATCAGTTCCGTGAGCGCGCCGCGTCGGAGAGCACCTTCGCCGCGCTGGACTACCTGGAGGGGCTGGGCGAGCCGAGAACGGTGGGCGAAGCGTATCTCGCCGTCACGCAGGCGCTCATTGAGGCGGACAAGGACCTGGCGCTGGCGGTGTGGGTGAGCCGCGCCGGGATCCGCTACTGCCTCAAGGAGGCGCGAGCGCACGAGGCAGATGCGCCCCGCGATGCCGCGGCGTTGCGGGAGACCGCGCGTGTGCTGGCCTACAACCTCGCCTCAAGCACCTGGCCCGCATGGGAGACGGAGGGCATCACGCCCACGCCCGATGACCTCCGAGCGGGCTTCGATGCCGCGAAGCTCAATCTGCGCCTCACGCAGGAGCTGGGCCTGGGCCCACGGGCCGAAGCCGCCGCCCACTGGATGCTGGGTGCCCACCATCTGGCCCGGCGCGAACTGGATGGCGCCACCGGGGAGTTCGGGGCGTGCGAGGGTAAGGCCACGGAAGCGAACGAGCCGGTGGCAGCCAGCATGGCTAAGGGTTACCTGGCCATCGTTCAGATCCTGTCCGGCGAGGCGGATGCCGGACGCGCGGCGTGCGATGCGGTACTCTCCGAATTGGCGAGCACTGACAGCGAGGAGGCCAGGTTCTACCACGATCAGCTCGAGCGCGCTCTGGCCTTCTTCTCGAAGTAGGTACCCGTGGGCGGAATCATCAGACAAGTGCTCGAGGGGAGCGTCGCGGCTGAGCTGGGCATCCAGCCGGGCGATGAGATCGTGGCCGTCGACGGGCAGGCACTCGGCGACTTGATCGACTACCGCTATGTCACGGCCGAGGAGCGCTTCGAGCTGTCCGTCCGCGGCGCGAGTGGTGAGCGGCAGATAGGGATCGAGTGGGATCCGGGCGATGACCTTGGGATCGAGTTCGAGAGCCCGGTCTTTGGCGCCGTTCGCGAGTGCAACAACCGATGCGCCTTCTGCTTCGTGGACCAGGCGCCGCCAGGTATGCGGGCCTCGACGCTGATCCACGATGACGACTACCGGCTGTCATTCCTTTGCGGCAACTTCGTCACGCTGACTAACCTTTCGGAGTCGGACCTTAGGCGGATCGAGGTAATGCGGCTCAGCCCGCTCCACGTCTCGGTGCACGCGACCGAGCCGGAGGTGCGCGCCCGGCTGTTCCGGTCACCGAACCACGAGCGGGGCCTCTCCGCGCTTCGAAGGCTGGCGGATGCCGGCATCCAGTTCCACTGCCAGATCGTCGTATGCCCAGGCATCAATGACGGCGAGCACCTTGGGCGCACGGTGCGCGACCTGGCGGAGATGGACGGCGCCGTCCTATCCGTGGGTGTGGTCCCGGTCGGCCTGACCCCGCATCGCGAGGGACTGGTCCCGCTACGGCCCGTGACGGCGGAGGACGCGCGTGCGATACTGGGGCAGCTAGACCCCATGCAGGGCGGCTACATGCGCCGGGCGGGCACGCGGTTCGTCTTCGCCGCGGATGAGATCTACCTCGCCGCCGGCGTACCGTTCCCGCCGGATGAAGCCTACGAGGACTACCCGCAGATCGAGAACGGTGTGGGATTGTGCCGGCCGTTCTTCGACACGCTCGATGGGGAGCTCCGGCGGATGCCTAGTGCCCCCGGACGGCAGTGCACGCTGGTCACCGGTACCTCCGCCGGCCCGCTGCTCGAGCAGGTGTTCCGTGCTACCCTGGGGTCGGAGAGTGCCTGTCGCGTGCTCGCCGTCCGCAACCGCTTCTTTGGAGACAGCGTCACGGTGGCGGGTCTTCTGGCCGGGCGGGATGTGGCGGACGCCCTGGCGTCGGCCGGGATAGCGGAGCGACCCGTGATCCTGCCCGGAGTGGCGCTCAGCGATGGCGAGCTGTTCATCGACAGCTACCCGCTGAGCCAACTGCGGTCGCTCGTAGGCGCTCCGGTCGTCGTCGCCGAAAACGCTACGGACATCGTCCGGGCGATCGCTTAGTCGTGGTATCGAAGGGGAGGTGGCCCAGTGAAGCCCGTCGTCGCCATCGTGGGGCGCACCAATGTCGGTAAGTCCACGCTCTTCAACCACATCGTCGGGCGCCGCCTCGCGATCATCGAGGATGAGCCGGGCGTCACGCGGGATCGCCTCTACTGCGACGTGGAGCATGATGGCACCGTGTTCACGCTGATCGACACCGGGGGCCTGGTGGATGCCCCGATCGAGGAGTTGAGCGGCCCCATCGCCCAGCAGAGCATCGCCGCGATGGCCGAGGCCGATGTCATCGTCTTCATGGTGGACGGCCTCGTCGGGCTTGTGCCGGCGGACCTCGATATTGCCGAGCTGGTACGTGGGGCGGACAAGCCAACGGTTCTCGCCATCAACAAGACGGAATCGCCCAAGAAGAGCGACGAGCTGCAGTTCGCGGCCCTGGGGCTCGAGCACGCCGTGCCCGTCTCCGCCAAGGGCCGCATGAACATCGCCTACCTGCTGGATGAGGTCGTCGGGCTGTTCCCGGAGGTGCCGCCGGCGGAGGAGCCGCAGTTCGCGTACGACTTCGCGGCGGCCATCGTCGGGCGGCCGAATGTAGGGAAATCCTCGCTGCTCAACCTCCTGCTGGGGCATGAGCGCTCCGTCGTGAGCGAGATGCCCGGCACGACGCGCGATGCTATCGACAGCCTGCTGGAGTGGGAGGGACACCGCATCCTACTCACCGACACGGCCGGCATGAGGCGCAAGGCCAGAGTGCATGAGGACGTGGAGTACTACAGTGTGGTGCGGGCGTTGCGGGCCGTCGACCGGGCGGACCTGGTGCTGCTGATGGTGGACGCGCAGGACGGGATCACGGAGCAGGACCAGCGCATCGCGGGGTACGCGCACGAGAATGGCAGACTCGTCATCCTGGTTGTCAATAAGTGGGACCTGATTACCGACGTGGGCGCGCCGTCCCGCGAGCTGCCCTACCAGCTCGATGACCCCATGTCGGCCCGCACGGCGGCCAAGCGCGACAAGCGGCTGCGCACCGACTGGCAGCGTTCCGTCCGGGACCGCCTGGTCTTCCTCGAGTACTCGCCGGTGCTCTTCGTCTCTGCGCTGAAGCAACGTGGTATGGAGCTGATCGTGCCGCAGATGCTCGAGTCCATCGAGCAGTACCGGATGCGGGTGTCGACCGCGGGGCTGAACCGGCTGATGCTCGATGCGGCCACCGAGCACGCACCGCCCATGCGCCGGGGTCGACGCCTGAGGGTCTACTACGCCACGCAGGCGGAGGCGTCTCCCCCGACGTTCATCTTGTTCGTCAACGAGCCGGACCTGATGCACTTCTCCTACGAGCGGTATCTGAAGAACCGTATCCGCGAGGCGTTCTCGATGACGGGTACACCGATCCGCCTGGAGCTGCGGCGCCGGCAGCGCGAGGACTGGGAAGGCGAGGGCGGCGCGGGGGCCCGGAGGGCCAGGCCGTCGAGGAAACAGCGGCCCGGGGAGCAGGGACGGCCGCGACGGAGCGGCGGAACGCCTCGGGACACCGGAAGACGCGGAGCGCAATGACGCCAATGCACGGAAGCACCATGGTAGGAGTGGTTCTGGTCGGCTACGTCGGTGGCGCGTTGCCCATCGGCGTGCTTGTGGCGCGCCGCTATGGGGTCGACATACGCCGACACGGCAGCGGCAACGTCGGCTTCACGAACGTGTTGCGGGTGCTGGGATGGAAGCCGGGGCTGCTGGTGTTCCTCCTGGATGTCGCGAAGGGGGCCGGACCTGTCTGGCTGGCGCGGCGGGTGTGCTGCAGCGACACGTCCGGCGGGAGGGGCGCCGCGGTGCTGGCCGCTGTGGCGCTGGCCACGATCATCGGCCACTCGTTCTCCGTGTTCCTACGCTTCGGCGGCGGCAAGGGCGTCTCGACCACACTGGGCGCCGGGCTCGGCGTCCACGCGCCCACTGCGGCGTTGGCGTTCGTCGTGTGGCTCATCGTGCTGGCCGCGTGGCGCTACGTGTCCCTGGGCTCGGTCATCGCCGTGGGAGCCGTGCCGGTGCTCCTCATCTTGTTCGGTCAGCCGCGAGAGTTCGTTATCTGGGGTGTAGTGATCGCCGTTCTCTGCACATTCCGACACCGGGACAACATCGGCAGGCTGCTTCGCGGCGAGGAGCGCAAGTTCGGCCGTCGCGAGAAGACCCCGGTCGAGAACGCGGGCCGCGCGGCGGCGGCCGATCAGCCAAACGGGAGCAGTGAGTGAGGGTCTCCGTCATAGGGTGCGGGAGTTGGGGCACCGCCTGGGCGTTCCTGCTGGGGCGGAACGGCGCTTGCGTTCAGGTCTGGGACGGCGACCGTCGCGTGTTGGACGGCATCGCCCGAGACCGCCGGAACCCTCTGTATCTGGCCGACACGGCGCTGCCGGAGACGGTGCGGGTCTGCCCTGACGTAGAGGGGTGCGTCTCGGGGGCCGACATCGTGCTCATCGCCGTCCCCGCCCAGGCCGTCCGCGAAGTCTGCTCCCGCGGGCGCGACGCGCTACTCTCGACCTCGGCGACGCTGGTGAGCGCCAGCAAGGGGCTCGAGACCGACACGGGCGCCCGAATGTCGGAGGTCATCCGGGAGGTGCTTGGCGAGGCGGTCCGCCAGCGGCTGGTGGCCCTCTCCGGACCGAACCTCGCGGTCGAGATGTGCCGGCTGATGCCCGCGGCGACCGTCGTGGCCGGCGCTGTGCCCTCCCGTCTCGCTGCGGCGCAGGCCGCCCTGAGCGCGCCGACACTGCGCGTGTACACATGTCCGGACATCGCCGGCGTCGAGCTGGGCGGTGCACTGAAAAACGTCGTCGCCGTGGCGGCAGGCATGACCGACGGGCTGGGTTTTGGCGACAACACCAAGGCTTCGCTGATCACCCGGGGGCTCGCCGAGATGACTCGCCTCGGGATCGCTCTCGGCGCTCGAGCGGAGACGTTCGTGGGGCTGTCGGGCGTGGGCGATCTCGTCGCAACGTGCAGCAGTAGGACGAGCCGCAACTGGCGCGTGGGCCATGCACTGGCGCAAGGCCGCTCTCTGCAGGAAGCGTGCCGCGACCTCGGGATGGTCGCCGAGGGCCCGCCTACGGCCAGGGCCGTTCTGCGCCTCTCGCACCAGACAGGCGTGGAGATGCCCATCTCGGCGCAGGTCCATGCGGTGCTCTTCGAGGGCCGGACCGTGCCCGAGGCGGCCGAAGCACTGATGAGCCGCCCCCTGCGCGATGAGCGTGTCGGTTGACGCGCTCCCCCCTGTTGTAGTGTATGATTGTCCGCGGCGACACCCAGCCACGGAAGGACCGCCCGTTGGGGCGTCCGAATACACTCATGCTTGCCGGTAGTATGGTCCGGGAGCGTGACACCTTCGGTCGCAGAGAGGTTGGGGACCACCTGGCTGTCCCTCGCGCGACGCGGAGATACGAAGGAGCGGATGACACAGTGACCAAACAGGACCTTATTGATCGTATTGCTGAGGGCGCGGAGTTCACCAAGGCGCAGGCGGCTCGCGCACTGGAGGAGACCCTCAACGCCATTACGGGAGCTCTGCGCACCGTGGACTCCGTCTCGCTCGTCGGCTTCGGCACATTCACCGTTCGCCAGCGTCAGGCCCGAACCGGTCTCAACCCTCGCACCAAGGAGACCATCCAGATCGCCGCGTGCAAGCAGCCGACCTTCAAGGCCGGGAAGAAGCTCAAGGACGCGTGTGCCTGAGTGCCGCACTGATGAAGCTTACGGCGCCACGCCGCTACGGGCGTGGCGCCGCTGCTTCCGGCCCCCGGTAACGCTTGGTCGCGGGACGCGGTGTCGTTGACACCCCCTGGCGGCGCGCGTATCATTGGTTCTGCCGTCGGGGCATGGCGCAGTTTGGTAGCGCGCTGGCATGGGGGGCCAGAGGTCCGCGGTTCAAGTCCGCGTGCCCCGACCACTTCCCCTCTCAAACAGGGATTTCCGCCCGGGACAGCGCGAACCGAAGCCATCTCGCGACCCGGCCCACAGGTCTCTCTCCGCAGCCATTGACAACCGCCGCTCGCGTCCGCTATTCTGTCTAGCACTCGCACAGTGCGAGTGCTAATACCAGAAGGCAGCTCTCGGCCGATGTGGCGCCGAGGAGCACCGCGACAAGGGTTGGTGGTCTGCTCATGGTCAAACCGCTTGGGAACCGTGTCCTGGTAAGGCCGAGCGCCGAGGAAGAGAAAACCGCCGGCGGAATCATCCTGCCTGATGCGGCCCAGAAGAAGCCCCACGAGGGCACCGTCATTGCCGTGGGCCCTGGGAAGGTTCTCGACGACGGCTCGCGCATGCCGGTCTGTGTCAAGGTCGACGACGTCGTGGTCTACACGCTCTATGGCGGTACTGAAGTGAAGATCGATGGCGAGGAGTTGGTCCTTGTCGAGGACTCCCAGCTCCTGGCGGTCCGCGAGTAGCGGCTATTCGAGTAGAGGAGAGCGAAGCATGGCAGCCAAACAGATCGTGTTCGATGAGGCGGCACGACGCCAGCTTCTCAAGGGCCTGGACATCGTGGCGAACGCCGTGAGGGTCACCTTGGGGCCGGCGGGCCGGAATGTCGTTCTCGACAAGAAGTTCGGGTCCCCGACGATGACCAAGGACGGCGTGACCGTTGCGAAGGAGATCGACCTCGAGGATCCGCTCGAGAACCTCGGCGCACGCCTCGTGCGCGAGGTGGCGTCGAAGACGAACGACGTCGCGGGCGACGGTACCACCACCGCGACGGTCCTGGCGCAGGCTATCGTGCACGCGGGCATGAAGGTCGTCTCCGCGGGCGCCAACCCCATGTTGGTGAAGCGTGGGATCGACCTCGCCGTGGCCCAGGCCGTCGAGTCCCTGCAGGCGCAGGCGATTCCTGTGAAGGAGAAGCAGGAGATCGCGAACGTCGCCGCTATCGCCGGCAATGACCGCGAGATCGGCGACCACATCGCCGATGCCATGGAGAAGGTCGGCAAAGATGGTGTCATCACCGTCGAGGAGTCGAAGACGATGGACACCGCCGTCGAAGTCGTCGAGGGCATGCAGTTCGACAAGGGCTACCTCTCGCCCTACTTCGTCACCGACCGGGAGACAATGGAGGCGGTGCTCGACGACCCCTACATCCTGCTCCATGAGAAGAAGATCAGCTCGGTCGGCGATCTCATTCCCCTCCTTGAGGCCATCGCCCGCTCCGGGCATCCGCTCGTCGTGGTCGCCGAGGACGTCGAGGGCGAGGCCCTGGCGGCGCTGGTCGTCAACCGGCTGCGCGGCGTGCTGAGCTGCGTCGCCGTCAAGGCCCCCGGCTTCGGCGATCGCCGGAAGGCGATGCTGCAGGACATGGCGGTCCTCACCGGCGGCACGTTCATCTCCGAGGATCTCGGCATCAAGCTCGAGAACGTCGGGCTCGATATGCTGGGCCGGGCGAAGCGGATCGTTGTCTCCAAGGACGAGACAACGGTGATCGACGGCGCGGGCGAGCCGGAGGCGATCTCCGGCAGAGTGCGCGAGATCAAGAACGCGATCGAGGCTACGGACTCGAACTACGATCGCGAGAAGCTCGAGGAGCGCCTCGCGAAGCTGGCCGGCGGCGTTGCCGTTGTCCGCGTCGGCGCGGCGACCGAGACGGAGCTCAAAGAGAAGAAGCACCGCTATGAGGACGCCCTCTCCGCGACGCGCGCGGCCGTCGAGGAGGGCATCGTGCCCGGTGGCGGAGTAGCGTACATTCGGTGTCTCGCATCCCTCGACAAGGTCAAAGCCGATTCCGACGAGGCCATGGGCGTGAACATCGTGCGTCGCGCGCTGGAGGAGCCCCTCCGCCAGATCGCCGCCAACGCCGGCCTCGAGCCATCCATCACCGTGTCGATCGTGAAGGAAGCCAAGGACCCTAAGGTCGGCCTGAACGTGCCCACGGAGACCTACGAGGACTTGGTCAAGGCCGGTGTTGTGGATCCGGTCAAGGTGACGCGATGTGCCCTCGAGAACGCGGCCAGCATCGGCGCGCTGGTCCTGACGACCCAGGCGCTCATCGCTGAGAAGCCCGAGCCAAAGAAGTCCGCTCCCGCCGGACCTCCCGGCGGCTATGACGACTTCTAGACATCGACAGGAGACCGATGGAGAGCGCCCCGTGGACCTCCGGTTCGGCGGGGCGCTTCCCATGTACGGCATCTGGGACCCGGCGGGTCACAACTCCGGGAAGAAGAACCGGACCTCGCGCTCGGCGCTCGCAGGGCTGTCGGAACCGTGCACGGCGTTGCGTTCGCCTTCGCACCCTAAGCGGGCGCGCAGTGTGCCGGGCGCTGCCTGGGCGGGGTCCGTATGACCGTTGATGGCCCGCACGCGCTCGATCGCGTCCGGCCCCTCGAGGGCGATGGGTACGCACGGCGCCGACGCCATGAAACTCACGAGCCGCTCGTGGAACGGCTTCCCCTCGTGCTCGGCGTAGAAGGCCCTCGCGCGCTCCTCGGCGAGCCGTACCACGGCGAGCGCCACGATGTGCAGGCCCTCCGCCTCGTACGCCGCCACTACCTTGCCCACATGCCCCGCTGCCATCGCGTCGGGCTTCACGATGGCCAACGTTCTCTCCATGCCCATCCGGACCACCTCGGCCCGTAGGTTCGTCTCGGCACCCTCACTGTCCTGTGCTCTGAGGTGGCGAGGCGTTCGGGCGACACCGGCATGGTACACTGCTGGGGGAGGCCCGCGCGGCGCGGGCGTCGCCCTATCTGGTTGAGCCCCTGGCCGAGGCGAGGGAGGTGCTCCTTGGACAGAGATGTGCCACGGCAAGGCGCGTCGGCCGCGCAGCGGCGCTCGCGGGGCGTGCAGACGAGCATGATGATCGCCCTTCTGATCACAGTCGTCTACTGGATGTTCCCCTCTCTCCTCGTCTTCCGGGCGGTCGAGAACTGCGCCTACGATCTGATGTTCGACCTGCGAACGCCCGAACCACCCGAGGACATCGTGCTCGTCGCTATCGATGAGGCGAGCGTTCAGTCTCACCGGCTCGGCCGTTTCCCCTGGCGGCGAGACGTGTACGCGCGACTCATCAGACAGGTGTCTCAGGCGCAGGTCATCGGACTGGATGTGCTCCTCGCGGACCCCGATGCGGAGCACCCGGAGGCGGACGCGGAACTCGCCCAGGCCATTCGTACGGCCGGCAACGTCGTCTTGGCGGCACACCGCGTCGCCCCATCGCTCAGCCGCGAGGTATCGAGCACGGGCCAAGGAGTGTACCCCGCGCCGGACGATCACGCTGTGGCCCCGGAGTCTGTGGAAGGGGTGGAGCTGCCCCATACGCCGTTCCTCGACGCGGCTGCGGGCGTCGGCTACGTCGATGTATGGCCCGACAGCGACGGCGTCTACCGGCGAGCAACGCCCTTCCTGTCCATGCCGCAGGAGGGTGCGTTGCGACCGCACTTCGCGGTCGAGCTGGCCCGGGTCTACGCGGGGACCGAAGCCGCGGACCTCGTGTCCGGACTGCCCCTCGAGGTTCGCGTGACGGGGCGCCGGGTGCCCCTGGACGTGCGTACCGGCTCCTTGCTCATCAACTACCCATGCCCCTCCGGCTCGTACGTCACGTACAGCTTCGCCGATGTCCTCGACGGTCAGGTGCCCCCAGAGGAGTTCGCCGGGAAGGTTGTGATCGTCGGCGCGACCGCTCCCGGCCTGTACGACATCCGACCGGCGCCCTATCATGCCGCCGGCCGGCTGTACATGGGGGTCGAGACGAATGCGGCGATCCTGCACTCGTTGCTCTCCGACCGCCCGCTGAGGCGGGCCGGGGGGCTCGGCTGGCTGGTCCTGGGTCTCCTCCTCGGCACGCTGTCAGGGGCAGCGGTGTGGACCGGCTCGGGGTCATCGGAGGAACGCCGGTTCGAGGTACTGGGGCCGGCGCTCGGCTTCGCACTCGTGGTCGTGGCGGTCGTCGTGGTCTACCCGGGAGCGTTCATCGCATGGGATGTTCATTCCCCCGCCGGGTGCTATGTGCTGACGGCTGCCCTCTGCATGGCCTTCGCGGTCGCCGACCGCCTCTGGAGCGAAGCGAGTGAACGGCGGTTCTTCCGCTACCAGTTCAGTCGGTACGCCTCCGACGAGCTTGTGGACGCCGTGGCTCGCGATCCATCGCTGGTGGCGCCCGGCCGGCGGGAGATCACCGTCCTGTTCTCCGACATCCGAGACTTCACCAGCCTGTCGGAGCACAGTGACCCGGGGGTCCTTGTGCCGCAGCTTCGCCAGTACCTGACGGAGATGAACGAGGCGGTATTCGCCCATGAGGGCTGGCTCGACAAGTTCATGGGGGATGGCCTGATGGCGCTGTACGGTGCATTGGGCTCGCGGGGCGATCATGCGGCCCGCGCCGTCGAGACGGGCCTGGAGATGCTGGATCGGCTCGAGCGGCTGAACGCCTTCTGGCGGACTCGCGGGCTCCCTGAGCTCCGCGTCGGCGTAGGCCTGCACACCGGCGAGGCGATCGTGGGCAATCTCGGTTCGCGTCGGCGCGCTCAGTACACGGCCGTGGGAGACACCGTGAATGTCGCGAGTCGCATCGAGGCGGCAACCAAGGAGCACCCCCATCCTTTTCTCGTCAGTGAGGCGGTGGCTGGCCGCGTGCAAGACCGGTACTGTCTCACGGAGATCGGCGAGGTCACGGTCCGCGGGCGAGAGCAGCCTGTGCGCCTCTTCGCCGTCTCCCGCAGTTCAGCGCCCTCCGGAGGGGAGACACCCGGTGGCTCGCAAGAAGGCACCGACGCGGCCGGACAGCTTTGAGGCGGCATTCGCGGAGCTTGCGGAGCAACAGAAGAAGAAGGAGCAGCGTCGAAGGCGCCTCTCGCCTCCGAGCTGGCTGGACCGTCGGGTGCTCCTGGGCGTTGCCGTCGTCGTCGTTGTCCTTGTTGCCGACGGCGTGCGGCGGGAGAACGCGGAGTTCTCGGCGAGGCCGACAGAGCTGAGGGGCGGCGTGCAGGTCCGCCAGGCCGGCAAGCGCGAGGGCCGATCCGCCCGGCTGCGTGAGCGTCTGCGCGGGGGCGACGTCGTCACGACCGCCGGGGCCGCGCAGGCCACCTTGGCGTTCGCGGACGGCAGCGTCATCGTGGTTGGGCCGAACTCCGAGATCACCCTTCGCACGGTCGAATACAATCGAGGCGGCCGCTACAGGGACCGATCCTTCTACCTCAGCCATGGCGAGTGCTGGTCCGCCGTCTCGAACCGGTTCGGGGGGGAATCCGAGATGACCGTGCACACCCCGTCCGTCGTGGCGGCGGTGCGCGGGACGCGGTTCTACGTGGGGTACTCACCGCAGTATGGCTGGGGCTGGGTGGCCTGCGATGAGGGCCACGTTCGGGCGACGACGCGGGGGCGGGAGATGCTCCGGGCGGCCGTGCTCGAGACGGGCACGCAGTGGGGCGCCGACCGCCTTCGACGCATGGAGATACCGGCGCCCATGGATCCGCGTGTCGCCCAGAGCTTCGCGCGACACACCGAACTCGACCTCCCGCCGTCCAATGACCCGTTCATGCAGCGAGTCGAGTACGCTCTCAACGGTATCCTGGACCCGGTGCTCAACATCCTCGGGATCGGCCGATGCAGTTGGGGGGTCGGCAGCTCGAACGCGGCGCGTCGAGCGGCGGCGCTGGAGGGGATGCGGCTGCTGCGGACGCACCTGGAGGGCGAGGAGACATACCCAGCTGTGCTCGGCCTGGCTACGCTCGAGGAGTTGAACATCGGCGAGAAGGAGGCGTCCAGGATTCTGGGCCAGCTCCGAGGGAACACCCTCGACTCATACACGTGTCTGGAACAGGGGGCGGACTTCGTGGCGTCTGCCCGGGCGAAGGACCGGGCGAGTACCCTGCTCACTCTGACCTCCAGAGAGCTGCGCGTTGGCGAGGAGCGTGCCGAGTAGCGCTCGCCGGAACGGAGAAGCATGGTGACCCGAGACTGGCCGCTGGGGATCGCTGTGATCTGCGCCGTCCTGTCGGCGCCGGGCGCTGTCGCCCACGCACAGGACGCGCTCGAGTGGACCGACTACGCGGACCCGTCGGGTCGCATCGCACTGCGTGTGCCGGCAGCCTATCAGGTGCGCATCATGCCGGGCGGCATGATCGTCGTCTCCGAGGACGAGACGCAGAATGTGGCCACTTGCGTCGCCGTCGTGCCGTGCGGCCCCCGCGCGAATGGTCCCTCTGTCCGAGGTGTTCGGGGCCAACAGCCTGGCCGTCCCGAGCCCTGGTGGCGGGGTCGTACCGCGGCCGCGCGCGGTAGCGCGTCGCGGCCCCGCGTGTTCTTGACAGGCATCGGCCTCGATAGTAGAGTTACGTGTCTCGCATAGGGTCCGCCTGGAGGGGTGAGTCCCCCATTGTCGCGGGGCGGACGGTGGCGACGCCGGCCCCAGCAAGCCAGTGGCTTCAGCCAGGGCGACCGATGAGTAGTCCGGCCCGTACTTGCGTGACTGCCGGGGATCTCGGTCGCTTTTTCGCGCTTGTGGCCGGTGGCTCAGTTTGATAGCAGTGGTGGCGGAGACCAGGCGCACTGCCGGGTCCGCACCGAGGAGGAATTGGACGTGATTTGCCCCAAGCAGAAACAGTCCAAGGCGCGGACGCGCAAGCGCAAGGCGAACTGGCGCCTCGCGCGCCCGAACCTGTCGCGGTGCCCCAGTTGCCGCGAGTTGAAGGAGTCGCATGTGGCCTGTCGTAAGTGCGGCTACTACAACGGTCGCCTGGTGATCCGCATCGAGGACAAGAAGCAGCGCCGGCGATAGTGTCGAGTCGCCCGGGCCCTTGGCGGCCGCGGCGCCACAGGCGCTTGCGCGGTCGCGGGAAGCTTCGCGACGACATCACCCTCGTTGGAGGTCGGCGAGCTGATGCGCATAGCTGTTGATGCCATGGGTGGGGACTTCGCTCCGCGCGAAGTGGTCACCGGCGCTGTGCAAGCAGCAAGAGAGCTGGAGACCGAAGTCCTCCTCGTTGGCGACACGGCCGCCATCACGCAGGTCCTGCAGGAATGCTGCGGAGGCGCCGAACAGCCGTTCGTGTCGCTCGTGCCGGCTTCCGAAGTCGTGGAGATGAACGAGTCCGCCGCCCAGGCGGTGCGGCGTAAGCGAGACTCGTCAGTCGCCGTGGCGGCCCGCCTCATCCGGGCCGGCGAAGCAAACGCGCTGGTGTCCGCCGGCAACACCGGGGCGGCGGTTGCCTCGGCCGTCCTCTACATGGGGCAGATCCCCGGCATCGAGCGACCGGCCATCGCTTGCGTACTGCCCACGTTCCGCGGGCGGATGGTCTGTCTCGACCTGGGCGCGGTCGTCGACTGCCGTCCCCGTCAGTTTGTGGACTTCGCCATCATGGGGTCCATCTACGCTCACAGGGTGCTGGGCGTGGAGAAGCCGCGTGTCGTGCTCCTGAACATCGGCGCTGAGGAGTCCAAGGGGAACGAGACGACCAAAGCGGCCTACCGCCTGCTCCACGAGACCGTGGGTATCGACTTCGCCGGCAACTGTGAGCCCGACGAGTTGTTCAGCGGCGAGTTCGAGGTCGCCGTGTGCGATGGGTTCGTGGGCAATATACTGCTGAAGACGGCAGAGGGAGTTGGCTCGTTGGTCACGGGCCTCATCCGCCGTGAGATCGAGAACAGCCAGGACCCAGAGTGCATGAGGAAGGTCCTGGGGCCCGTTGTGCAGCGCGCGCTCTTCGGTCTGGCCTACGAGGAGCACGGGGGTGCGCACTTGCTCGGCGTCAATGGCGTGTGCGTCATTGGCCACGGCCGGTCGAGCGCCAAGGCGATCGTCAATGCCATCCGCGTTGCCCGACGCGGTGCGGAGCAGGATGTTGTGGGGTACATCGCCAAGCTGGTGAGCAAGAACGCCGGGTGAGCGCCGCCGCCCCTCCCTCTGCAATTGGAGCGTCACACACGACTATGGCAGACATAACATTCCCGGACCGACCGTTGCGGCGAGCGTTCATCGCCGGCGTGGGTGCCTCGATCCCGGAGCGCATCCTTACCAACCACGATCTCGAGCAGATGGTCGAGACCTCGGACGAATGGATTACTGAGCGCACGGGTATCAAGGAGCGCCGCATCGCGAGGGACGATCAGCCGACGTCCGACCTCGCCGCGGAGGCTGCGACCAACGCCCTCCAGGAGGCCGGGTGCCGCCCGCAGGACCTGGACCTGATCATCTGCGCGACTATCTCGGGTGACGTGCAGCTCCCCGCCACTGCCTGCTATGTGCAGGATGTGATCGGCGCCACGGCGCCGGCGTTCGACATCTCCGCCGCATGCACCGGCTTCATCTACGGCCTCGCCATCGGGTCGCAGTTCATCCAGACTGGGGCCTGCAACAACGTGCTCGTCATCGGGGCGGAGAAGCTGTCGGCGTTCACTGACTGGACCGACCGTGCGACGTGCGTCCTGTTCGGTGACGGAGCCGGCGCCGCCCTGCTGCGCCCGTGCCCCCCGGATCGGGGCCTCCTCGAGTTCGAGCTGGGGACCGATGGCAAAGGCGCCGAGCTGCTGATCGTCACGGCGGGCGGTTCGCGTTGCCCGACAACTCACGCCACGGTCGACGCGGGAGGGCAGTACATCCGAATGGGGGGCCGGGAGGTCTTCAAGTTCGCCGCCAAGGCGCTTGCGGACTCCTCCCTGAGCGTCCTCCAGAAGGCCGGCGTGGCACCGAGTGACGTCGCCCTCGTTATCCCCCATCAGGCGAACCAACGCATCACCGAGGCGGCGACGAAGCGCCTGGGTCTGCCCCCCGAGCGGGTCTGGTCGAACATCGCCCGCTATGGCAATACCTCCAGCGCGTCGATTCCGATCGCGCTCCGCGAGGCGCTCGACGCCGGCCGGATCCAGGACGGCGACTACGTCGTGCTGACCGGGTTCGGAGGGGGGCTTACCTGGGGGGCGTGCCTCATCAAGTGGGGTCCCTGACCGCGGCACGGAGGGATGGGTCGTGAGTACGGCACTCCTGTTCCCGGGGCAGGGCGCGCAGAAGGTGGGGATGGGACGCGACTTGGCGGAGGCGTTCCCGGTGGCTCGGGAGACCTTTGCCATCGCGGATCGCGTCCTCGGGTTTCCCCTCTCCAGACTGGCCTTCGAAGGACCCCAAGATGAGCTGACGTCCACCGAGAACGCCCAGCCGGCCATCTACACAGCGTCTGTAGCGGCCCTTCGCGTCCTCCAGGAACATGGTGTCCGGGCCGACGTGGCTCTGGGCCACAGCATCGGCGAGTATGCAGCGCTTGTGTGTGCCGGCGCTCTCGAGTTCGAGGCGGGCCTCGCCCTGGTGCGCCGGCGGGGCGAGCTGATGGCCGAGTGCGCGCGCAACGTGGGCGGCACCATGGCCGCGGTCGTTGGGCTCGAGGACGACGCGGTTCGCGAGCTGGCTGCCCGGATCGCGGCGGGACGGGTGCTTCGCGCGTCGCTCTTCAACGCCCCTGGGCAGGTGGTTGTGTCGGGTGAGGCGGAGGCTGTGGACGACTTGTGCGCCGCGGCCAAGGCGGTGGGTGCTAAGCGTACCATTGGGCTTGAGGTGAGTGGGGCGTGGCACACCCCGCTTATGCAGGGGGCCGCAGACCGGTTTGCGCCTGTCCTCGACGCGGCGCCGATCGCGGACCCCGTGGTCCCCGTCATCGCGAACGTGTCCGCGCAGCCTGTGACCACGGCCGCGGAAGTCCGGGGGGCGCTCAAGGCGCAGATCGTCGGCGCCGTGCTCTGGGGGCCGTCGCTCGCCCTGCTGTCCGGCCTCGGCGTGACCCGCGGCATCGAAGCGGGCGCGGATGTGGTCGCGGGGATGCTCCGACGGGCGGCGCCCGACGTGGCGGCTTACTCCGTGTACGACAGCGCATCGCTGGCCAAGGTGTTGCAGTCGCTCGGACGAGATGGTGACTCATGAGACGCTCTGGAGGTGACCTTGTGGCAGACCTGACCGGCAAGACGGCTCTTGTCGTAGGGAGTACGGGGATCGCCCGAGCCATCGCACACTCGCTGGTTTCCGGTGGGGCGCGGGTCGCCGTGGCCGCACCCGACCCGGCGTCCGCTGCATCTGTGGCCGAGGCGGTCGGGGCCGCCGCGGTCGACGTTGCCGCGTCATCGGCCGAGGGGGCGGCTTCCGCTGTGGACGCGGCTGTGGAGCGACTCGGCGGGCTGGACATCCTGGTGACTGTCGCCGCGCGAACCGCGGCCCGAGGCTCGGTCATGGACACATCCGACGACATGTGGCGCGAGGTGCTCGATGCCGACCTCGTGACGGTGTTTGGGGCGTGCAAGACCGCGGCGCGCCCGATGATGAAGAACCGCTGGGGCCGGATCATCATGGTCACGACGTCGGCCGGGCTGGTCGGCTGCCCGGGCCTCGTCGCGTCCACCACGGCGGCGGGAGCGCTGACCGGTCTTACGAAGACAATCGCCCGCGAGCTCGCGGGGCGCGGGGTCCTGGCGAACATGGTCACGGTCGGCATGATCGAGGGAGACTCGACGACCGATGTTCCCGAGGAGGTCGTAGCCAGGCACCTCGGAGCGGTCCCGGTGGGTCGAGCGGGCCGGCCGGAGGAGGTGGCATCGCTGGTGAGCTTCCTGGCCTCCGATGCGGCTTCGTACATCACCGGCCAGGTCATCGCGATCGATGGGGGATGGGTGATGGCATGAGCGAGAGACTGGGTAACCGCGTCGCGTTGGTCACCGGAGCAGCGGGGGATGTGGGCGGAGCGATCGCCCTGCGACTCGCAGCGGAGGGGGCGACGGTCGTCGCTCACGATCTGAACGAGGAGCTGAGCGCGCGGGCGAAGGAGCGCCTGACGGCGGCCGGGTTCGCGGCACACGCCGTTCACGGCAACTTGACAGACCCGAAAGCCGCGGAAGTGGTCGTCGCCGGGGCTGTGGAGGCCGCGGGGCGTCTGGACATCCTGGTCAACAGCGCCGGGATGAAGAAGGATGCGCTGCTCATCCGCATGAGCGATGACGCGTTCCGGGCGGTCATCGAGGTCAACCTTACGGCGGCGTTTCTCTGTACGCGGGCAGCGGCGCCGCATCTGGTGAAGTCGGCGGCCGGGCGGATCGTGAACATCTCGTCGGTCGCCGGCCTGATCGGGAACGCCGGGCAGGCGAACTACGCCTCGTCCAAAGCGGGCCTCGATGCGTTCACCAAGGCGGTGGCGAGGGACCTGGCGCGGCATGGCGTCCTGGTGAATTCCGTGGCTCCCGGTCTGCTGGAGTCGAAGATGGCGGACAGTCTCCCCGCCGGCGCAGTGGACGAGCTTCTGGGCCTGACGGTACTGGGTCGTCTGGGTAAGCCCGCGGAGGTAGCGGCGACCGTCGCGTTCCTGGTCTCGGACGATGCCTCCTACATCACGGGGCAGGTCATCAGCGTTGACGGCGGCATGGCCATGGCCTAGAATTCAGCGCCGGTTCGTAGGGGCAATATCCGGTCAATATCAGCCGGGCATTCTGCCGCCAAGAGCGGCTTGAGATCGCGTTCAAGGCGCGTCAGGAAAGCGCGCCGACTGCGCGGGAGGACGAGAAGAACATGGCAGTCTTCGAGAAGGTCAAGGACGTAGTCGTTGAGGAGCTCCAGGTCGGCGAGGACCAAGTCACTCCCGAGGCCCATTTCACCGAGGATCTGGGGGCGGATTCGCTGCACATCGTCGAGATCGTTCTGCGCCTGGAAGAGGTCTTCGACATCGAGATCCCCGACGAGGACGCGGAGAAGATCCAGACCGTCGCGGACGCCGTCGCCTACATCGAAGGCAAGACCAGCAAGTAGACCTCTCTCGCACCTCCCTGGGCCGGCGCCGTTCGCCTGGACCCAATCGCGCGAGCCGTGCGGACCGCGGTGGCCCAGGGGGTTGGGATCCCCCACGGGGTGCTGTCTGCTTTTTCCGTTGTTGGGAGGCCACTGTCTGGATGCACAGAGTCGTCGTGACGGGTATGGGGTGCGTCACGCCACTGGGGATCGGCGTACAGCCGACCTGGGAGGCGCTGAGGCGCGGCCAGAGCGGCGTGGGGCCGATCACGCGCTTCGACACCACCGATCACGCCGTGCGAATCGCTGCCGAGGTCAAGGGGTTTGACCCCGACGACTTCATTGATCGCCGTGCCTCGCGGCGGATGGACCTATACGTGCAGTACGCCCTCGTGGCTTCGCGGGAGGCGCTCGACGATTCCGGCCTCGTCGTGGATGAGTCCAACGGTCCCGATGTCGGCGTCATCATGGGGTCCGGGATCGGCGGCATCCAGACGTGGGAGCGCGAGCACCAGGCGCTTATGGAGCGCGGCCCGTCGCGCGTGAGCGCGTTCTTCATCCCGATGCTGATCAGCAACATGGCCGCCGGCCAGATCGCGATGGAGGTCGGGGCCAAGGGGCCGAACCTCGCGGTGGTCACGGCGTGTGCCACGGCGTCACATGCTATCGGCATCGGGCTTCGGCTCGTCCGCAGCGGGGAAGCGAGGGCCATCATCGCCGGAGGCAGCGAGGCGAGCGTTTCGCCCCTCGCCGTCGCGGGTTTCGCGAACATGAAAGCCCTCTCCACGCGCAACGAGGAACCCCAGCGGGCGTGCCGACCGTTCGACCGCGACCGATCGGGCTTCGTCATCGCCGAGGGGGCGGGCGCGGTGGTTCTCGAGACATTGGAGGATGCACAGGCGCGCGGCGCGACCATCCACGCGGAGCTGCTCGGCTTTGGGATGAGCGCCGACGCGTTTCACATGACCCAGCCGGACCCCACCGGGGACGGCCCTCGACGGGCTATTCTGGCCTGCCTCGGTGACGCCGGTGTGCGCCCCCAGGAGGTGGACTACATCAACGCCCATGCTCCCGGGACTCCGGTTGGTGACGAGATGGAGGCGTTGGTGATCCGTTCCGTGTTCGGTGATCGCCCAAGCGGCCTCCTGGTGAGCTCCACGAAGTCGATGCACGGACACCTGCTGGGGGCCGGGGGAGCTGTGGAGCTGATTGCCACCATCAAAGCCATGAAGCACGGCGTCGTCCCTCCTACCCTCAACCACGAGCACCCAGACCCCGCCGTCGGCGAGCTGGACGTCGTGCCGGGTGTCGCGCGGGAGCACGCCGTGACGGTGGCTATCTCCAACTCGTTCGGCTTCGGGGGCCAGAACGCCACCTTGTGTGTGCGCCGAGTCTAGCGGGACGCTCGTGTGCCGTTAGCCTGGTCAGAGACTGTGCTATGGACACCGACTGCAGGGCTGAGATCGAGGAGCGCATCGGTTACCGGTTTCGCAGGGCACACCTCCTCGAGACGGCGTTCACTCACGCCGGGTACGCCAAGGATGCCGGCCACGGTCACCTTAGCTCCAACGAGCGCCTGGAGTTCCTGGGCGACTCCGTCCTCGGGCTGGTTGTCGCCGAGTGGCTCTACCGCGAGCGGACCGGTTCGACGGAAGGCGAGCTAACCCCCCTCAAGGCTCGGTACGTCAGCGCGACGGCGCTGGCCATCGCCTGCGCCGAGATGGGGTTGGGCACTTACCTGGAGTTGAGCCCCGGCGAGGAGAGCACGGGGGGCCGCCTACGACAGTCCAACCTCGCGGACCTCTTCGAGGCCGTCGTGGGGGCGGTCTATCTCGACTCCGGCTATCGCGCGGCCCGCGACTTCGTGCGCCGACACCTCATAGAGTGCCGCAAGGTCAACGCCAACGAGACGCTCGTGGAGCCCAAGTCCGCACTTCAGGAGGTCTGTCTTGCTGCCGTTCGGCAGCTCCCGACCTACCAGGTAGTAGGCCGGTCCGGCCCTGACCACAAGCCCGTCTTCACGGTGCGGGTGCTCGTCGCCGGTCGGGAAATGGGGGTGGCGTCGGGCGCGAGCAAGAAGCTGGCTGAGCGCGAGGCCGCCCGCATCGCCCTGGGGCGACTCGATGACATCGGCCCCGCGGACCGGGGAGACTAGCGTGGTTGCCCGCGGCGGCGCCCATGTCCGGGCCCGACGGGGCCGTCCGCGTCTGCCGCCAACGGTGGGTCTCGCCGCCCTCCTGATCGGAGTGGGCCTCCTCCCGCTCTCCTCCGCCGCGGAGGGCGCGGAGCGTGCGACGGACGCATCTCTCCTACTCGCCTACCCCCTCTTCATGTCGTACAGCACCCCCGCCATCCACGAGCTGGTCGAGTACGTCGGGACGGGGCTGAACACGGTGGCGATCACTGTGTCCCCGGGTGCGACGGACGACGAGCGCTCCCGTGCGCTCGACCTGCTGGGCGCCTGTAGCAAGAGGGGTTTGCCGGTCGTTGTCGAGGTCGGCGATGTGCTGCTGGCTGAGGGGATGCGCGAGTCGCCCTTCGATGTGGACTACGTAGCCGCGGTGCGCGAATGGGTGGCTCAGGTCGTGGGCGACCTGAGGAACCGCCGCGCGATCTGCGCGTGGACCACGCCGCCTCTGCTGTGTGGCCGCTATGAGCCCAATGATCCGGACTTCGGCGCCTTCCTCCAGGGCACGTACCCGTCGATCGATCACCTACGGAAGTCCTGGGGTATCCAGGTTACGGGGTGGTCGCGCGTGAGGGTGGGACAGGCGATCCGCGAGGACCCGGCTCGGCCGGGGGGCTTCGGGCCGGCCGCGCTGGACTACGCAGCTTACCGCGCAGCAGCCTACCGGTCGCTCGCCTCGCTGTGGCTCTCTGCCATCGCCGAAGCCGACCGCAGCCGTCCGGTGTTCATCGGGCGGGAGGTGTCTCGGGCTGCGTTCGCTTGCGGGCCGGAGCCGTGTGCGGGGATCGTCGCGGACGCGGGTCCCGAGGAGCTGGTCTCCGGATGGCAGGATGCTTTGCCTGCCCTGGCGGCGGCGCGGAGAGGGGGGAGCCGGGAGGTCATTCTGGGGATCCCGCCGTCGCCGGACATCCTCAGGAATGCCCATCTCATGTTCGTATGCGCCCTCGCCTCCGGCGCACGCGGGGTCGCATTCGGCGAGTGGCAGGCCGTGGCGCGTAATGCTCTCCTGAAGAAGGCCATGGCGTCATGCGCCGCGGGCGCACGAGCCATCGGTGACGCGCCGTTCCGTCCGCTCCCATCGGCCGCCATACTCCACGAGCCATTCGCCGACGGCACCGTGTTGCCGGACGGTTCGGGCCTCTACGGGTTCCTGGCGGGGATCTCGCCCGGCGAGCCCAGCCAACTGGCGTCAACCTACTCGATCGGGCATCGCTACGGCCTCGTCGACTTCATCGGCGTGGACGCCCTGGAACGCGGTGAGCTGTCCCGCTACTCAGTGCTCCTGGCGCCGGCGTGCTTCGACATGCCGAAGGAGGCGTCGACCGCGCTGCTGGACTGGGTCAACGGCGGCGGCGTGGCTGTGCTCGACATCGGGGCCGGGATGCGGCAGTCAGGCAGCCTGCTGCTGCTGTCCCCCGGCCTGGAGATGGTGGCCGGCATCGCGCGGCTGGGGCGAGTGGCGTCCATGCCAGGGTCATTCGTGTTCGTGGACGCCCCTCCCCCCCTCATCCACCTTCCCGTAGGCGAGCGGGCCGTGGGGGTCGACGGAGGACCGGTGTTCACCGGCCTGGTCGGTGGTGCCCTACTTGGCCTCGCCGCACAGCCCATCGCTGACGCCGGCTCCTGGCGAGGCCCTGACCAAAGGTTCTACCAGAGCGGCATCATCCTGAACCGCTTCGGCAGGGGCTTCTGCGTGTTCGCGACCGGCCCGCTGTTCGCCAACTGGGACCCGACCGATCCGTCCTACGGGGCTCTGTTTGACGACCTTCTCGCGATTGGCGCCCGCACGGAGTGCGAACCAGCGAAGGACGCACGGCCCCTCGCCGACGACCTGATGGCCACGGTGGGTGAGACCGGGCTTGTGGTCGTGAACCTGCGAGACGAGGCGCGCCAGCCGCTGGTTCGCGTCGCCGCGCCGGTCGGCCAGGTCTTCGCCGGCGCGTGGCGCCGTTGCGCGAAGGAGACACTGGCTGAGCCGCGCTCGTCGGAGGTGTACGTGAGTCTTCCCCCTCTCGGCCTCGCCCGGGCGGTTCCTCTTCCGGTGTATGTAGAGGGCGAGACGTGGGCAACGGCGTCACGGTGCGATCCGGACCGGCTTGAGTTGGAGGTTCGCCCTGCCGCAGCCGACCTTGTGTGTGCAGGCGGGGAGCTCACCGTGCAGAACCGCGGACATTCGGCCGTCCCGATTCGCCTCCGGGTGGAGGACGGCCCCTACCGCGTTCGGCCCAACAGCGTCCATCGGCTCGCCTACCGCGACCCTCAAGGCCGGGTGCACGTCAGCGCAGAGGTCCGAGCCGACCGGTCCGGCGTCCTGTCCGTTGACATCGTGCTCGACGGAGACACGCTGATCGTCTCCCCGGACGAAGCCGGATAGCCTGGGCGGGCGACGCAAAGTGTTGCATTCGTGTGAATCACCCGCTATGCTGTGTACGTTCGCTATGTGTGTGGCTCCGAGTGCCGTACGGCGCCCCCCTGGCTCCGCCGTGTGTCTGCGCTAGACGCGTGGAGGCAACCGTGAGCAATCATAGCTGGCGCATGATCGTCGTCGATGACGAGCTCAGCATCCAGTCCATTGTGGCCGAGGTGTTTCGGTGTCGTGGCTGGGTCGTGGATGTGGTGGGCGACGGCGACATAGCTTCGCAGCAGCTCGAGACTGAGCACTATGACGTCGTCCTCCTCGACCTCCAGCTCCCCGGCAAGTCCGGCCTAACCCTTCTCCAGGAGATCCGCGAGCGGTGGAACAAGTCGGAGGTCATCGTCGTCACCGGGTACGCAACCATCGACTCCGCCGTCAAAGCTCTCGAGCTGGACGCCTACGCGTATCTGACTAAGCCATTCGAGATGGCCGACCTGGTGTCGTGCGTCCAGAACGCGCAGGAGAAGCTCGGGCTCGAGCGGCTGAACATGGAGTTGCTCGAGCATCTCAGCCGCAATGAAGCCGAGCTTCAGCGCGCCGTGGCCCAGGCGACGCATGAGCTGGCTCGAGCGAATGCTCGGCTCCAGGAGTTGGCTGTGCGCGACGGGCTGACCAACCTGTTCAACCGCCGGTATTTCGACGAGCGCCTGGAGGATGAGATCTCCCGATCCATCCGCTACGGTTCCCGTCTCGCCCTCGCGATGCTCGACGTCGACTACTTCAAGCGCTACAACGACACCTACGGCCACCTGCGCGGTGACGAGGCGCTGATGACCATCGCCGGCGCGCTTGTCGACACCGTCCGGCGCAATGATATTGTGGCGCGCTACGGCGGCGAGGAGTTCGCCGTGATCCTGGTCGAGGCCGGCGAAGAGGAGGTCGCGGTCGCCTGTGAGCGTATCCGCCACGCCATCGCCTGTGCCGAGTTCCATGGGCACACGGCGTCCGAGACCATCTCCCTCACTGCCAGCATCGGCTACGCGCTGTGCCCCCGTGATGGTTCCGGCAAGGCGTCACTCATCAGCGCGGCCGATCGGGCGCTCTATGGCGCCAAATCGCAGGGGCGCAACTGCGTCATCGCCGCCTCCTCTCCCGTCGTCGCCGAGCAGGGAACCGACGTTCCCGCATAGCGGGCGAGTCTGGCCCTCCCAGACACGCAGCTCCGTGTGCAGCCTGCGGCCGCGTGTTGACGCACGCCAGCATTCCGAATATCCTGCGAATACGAGAGAAACTCCTGTGGGGTGTGGCTATGAGGAAACTGCCCTGTGCTCGCTATCTGCAGGCCCTTGCGGATGACACGCGCATCCGGATCGTACGCCGCCTGGTCGATGGGGAGTGCTGCGTCTCAGACCTTGCCGACTCGCTCCGGACCGACGTGGGGCGCGCGTCGTATCACCTCGGCATTCTGAAGCACGCCGGTGTGGTCGAAGAGGACCGACGGGGGCAGTTCATCTACTACAGCTTGGCCCCGGAGTTGTGCCAAGCCATCGGACAGGACAGGGCCTCGCTCGAGCTGGGATGCACCACACTTCGTTTCGATGACCTCGACAGGGCGCTGTAGAAGGGGATGTGCCACTGTGGGCAGCCGGATCTACCTCGATAATGCAGCCACGTCGCCCGTGGACCCGCGTGTGCGGGACGCCATTCTTCCGTTCCTGAGTGACGAGTTCGCAAACCCTTCCAGTATCCACGCTGCCGGCCGGAGCGTCCGACGCGCCGTGAACGTTGCGCGGAGTGCCGTGGCCGAGCTGCTTCTGGCTCATCCGGACTCGGTCGTGTTCACCTCCGGGGGCACCGAAGCCGACGTCATGGCCACCATGGGCCTGGCCCTCGCCCGTGAGGATTCGGGACGCAAGGGTCACATCATCACGAGCGCATTCGAGCATCCGGCGGTCCTCAAGTGCTGCGGTTACCTCGAGACGCGCGGCTTCGAGGTGACGTACCTGCGTCCTGGACCTGACATCATCCTGGACCCGGAGGCCGTACGCGACGCGATCCGCGACGATACGTTCCTCGTGTCCGTCATGATGGCCAACAACGAAACCGGCACGCTCCAACCCATCAAGGAGATCTGTGACATCGCCCACGAGCGAGGCGTGCTGGTACACACGGACGCCGTCCAGGCCGTCGGGAAGACGACGGTCCACGTGGAGGAGCTGGGTGTTGACCTGCTCGCCTGCTCTTCACACAAGATCCACGGTCCCAAGGGCGTGGGCGCCCTGTACATCCGCGAAGGTGTGGAGTTGACTCCACTCGCTCAGGGCGGGGGCCAGGAGGGGCGGCGGCGGGGCGGCACGGAGAACGTGCCGGGTATCGTGGGCTTCGGCACTGCGGCTCGGTTGGCGCGCGAGGAGTTCGACGACCGGTACGCTCACGCCGTGGCCCTGCGCAAGGAGCTACTCCGCCTGACTACCGAGACGAAGTCCGTTCGCCTGAACGGGCACCCCGAGAAGACGGTCCCGCACATCCTCAACCTGTGCCTTGTATACGTAGATGCGCTCCTATTGGTGAGCAACCTTAGCCGTCGCGACATCTGTATCTCGGTCGGCTCGGCCTGTGCGTCGGGCAAGCTCGAGCCGTCGTATGTTCTCAAGGCCGCGGGCATGAGCGACTTCGCCTCCTTCACCTCTGCGCGGTTCTCGACGGGTAAGGACAACACGCTCGAGGAGGTGCAGCGGGTGGTCGCGGACGTCGGGGAGCTGGCCGAGTTCCTCCGCCAGATCCGCACACCCGAGGAGATCGGCCAGTGCGACGAAAACTGCCCATGTCTCTGGGAGGAGGGGGTCGCGTGAAGGCGATCGTGTTCTCCGACGGCGGCGATCTGAGCCGAGAGCAGGTCGAGGCGCTTGAGAAGGTGGGCAAGCGGTTCCCGGACCTGACTGTCGAGGTGCTCCCGGCCGACAGCGAGGAAGCTCTCGACGCGGGCATTGTCGTTCCGCCGGGCCTCGTGATCGACGGGATCACCCTGTCAGTCGGGAGGGTCCTGAGCCCGGGGCGAGTGCGGCGGTTCCTGCTGCAGCATGCGGGCTCTCACGGCCCGGAGTCGTGAACGCGAAGCTCGAGGGGAGAGCCGCATGGGACAGCGCACGGAGGTGTTCGCACCGGACTACGAGGGCGACTGCACGGCCGTCATCTCCTACTGGTACAAGCGCGTGGGGGACCGAGTCGCCCGCGGAACGGAGCTGGTGGACTATGAGACCGACAAGGCCACCGTCACCCTGGAAGCGGACACCGATGGTGTGCTCGTCGAGATCTGCGTGCCCGAGGACACGGCGATCCATCCCGGCCAACGGCTGGGCGTGATCGAGTCTGACGGATCGGAGGGCTAGGAGAGTGGACAATCCGGCTCTGCACCGTTTGCTCGGCGAGGCGATTCGCGCGGCGTCCGATGTCCTGATCGTGTCGAGCGATCCGGGCCCTCTCGTGCGCGTTGCGTGTGAGGCCGCCGGCGGCTGCGAGTCGGTCTCTGTTGCCTGCCTCGACGCCGGGTCCTTCGACGCCGTACGCGCGGCCAGCCCGAAAGCCAATGCCTTCCGGATCGCCCCGGTGGATCTGTCCGTCGATGTCGAAGCGGCGGAGGACGAGCTGGCGGACAGCCCGCCGGCGACCCTGGTTCAGGTTGCCGACCTCCTACGCCGCGCCAGAGAGCAGGCGTTGAGGGCGCCCATCGTCCCCGACGACTCGTTCGACGTGGTCGTGGCGGACCGTGTGCTGGGTCTCGCCGATGCCGCGTCGCGCCCCGGCGTGCTCGCGGGGTCCTATCGAGTGCTCCGCCGACATGGCGTGTGTTTGCTCGCCGACGTGGTTAGCGACGAGCCGTTGCCCCGTCGGCTCGCGGAGGACCCGATGATGCCCGCAGTGTTCCAGGAGTCTGAGCTGCTGTTCGCCATGGAGGGGGCGAAGTTCCACGGCATCGCGATCGCCGATCTGCCCCCGGAGCCATGCGCCGAGGTCGAGGGCATCGAGTGTCGCCCGGTCATCGTCCAGGCCCGCAAGGGCAAGGAGGGCGTCTGCCGCGATGGGCTCCAGGCCGTGATCTACCTGGGGCCGTTCAAGGTGGTCGAGGACGACGACGGGCATGTGATCCGGCGCGGGGAGCGCTTCGCTGTCTGCCAGAAGACCTTCCAGAACTACCAGAGCGCGCCCTACGCGGGTGCCTTCGCCTACATCGAGCCGCGTGTCCCCGTGCCGCCGGAGCAAGCGCCGCTGTGGGATCCGCGGCGACCCGGCACGCGCAGCCCGTCCGAGACGAAACGTGGGGCGGCCCTCCGGTCTGTGTCGGGCACGCCTGAGGCCGCGTCAGGCGATGGCGGAGCCTACATCGCCTACGCGATGTGGCTGCATCGCGATGGCACGGTCCGTCGTCGCGCGAAGGTCGCCCATCGCTATGAGGGGTGTTTCGGCAGCCGGCAGGACGCGCAGAGCATGGCGCAGAAGGTGTTCCCCGATGCCAGTCGCTATGATGTCGTCTCGATACCGTCGGACGAGGTAGCGGCGCTCCGGGAGCGAGCGGCGCGGCGCCCCCAGGTGTGCTCGTTGCCGCCGTCCGGACCCGTCGGCGAGGTGGTCCGTGTCGCACAGTCTGACCCGTAGGCGTTTCCTGAGGACGGGCGCGGGGCTGGCCGCAGCCGGAGCCCTGTCTCCTCTTCTCTCGTCCTGCAAGCGGTCAGCCGGCCAGACTGCGGCGCCGCCTGAGGCCCCTCCCTCGCCCGAACCGCCGCCGGAAGCAGCGGCCGCCTCGGTCGAGGGCACGAGCCGCGTCGTCGTCGCTCACGATGCATCGGTGGTCACGCCCGATCTGGTCGTGGACCGTGCCCGCCTGGAGACCCTTGTGGACCAGGCGCTCATGGCATTCTCCGGCGAGAAGTCGGCGGACAAGGCGTGGTCGAGTCTCTTCTCCACCGACGAGTGCGTGGGCATCAAGCCTAACGGCATCGCCGGCGCGCTGCTCTCCACGTCCACCGACCTCATCGAGGTCTGCATCGACAGGCTTCTCGGCATTGGGCTGAAGGCCGAGAACATCGTGGTGTGGGAGCAGGACGACGGACGTGTGGTCAACTGCGGGCTCACCCCGACGAGCAGTGCGTCTGAGGTCCGCAAGGTTGGGCTGAACGGCTACTTCAGCGATCCTGTCGAGCAGGGCTCATTCCGCGGCCGAATCAGCCGGCTTGTGACCGACGAGATCGACGCGATCCTGAACCTACCGATCATGAAGGACCACGCCATGGCCGGCATCACGCTCGCGATGAAGAACCACTACGGAACCTGCGACAATCCGGGCTCCATGCACGGCAACGCGTGCGACCCCTACTGCGCCGACCTGAACGCTGTGCCGGCCATCCGCAAGAAGACGCGGCTCATCATCACCGACGCGACCCGGGCCCTGTATGAAGGCGGACCGAGTGCTGAGATGCAGTTCGTGGTGCCCTACGGCCGCGTCCTCGTCGCGCGTGATCCCGTCGCCCATGACCACATCGGCTGGGGCATGATCGACGACCTACGCGTGCAGAACGGGTGGCCGAAGGTGGCCCTGGTTGGGCGCGAACCGGTGTACATCCGCTCCGCGGCTCAGCGCGGTCTGGGCATCGACGACCCAAGCAGGATCGAGGTCGTAGAGAAGAGCGTGAGCTGACGCCTTACTGCCCCTCGGCCTTCGCGGGGCCGACGAGCACCTTCTGGGGCGAGGAAGGCCCGAGTTCCTCGGTGTCCAGCGCGTCGCGCTTGACATCGACATCGTTGTGGCGCGTGACCAGGTACCGGACACGGGCCCTTCCGGGTCGTCCCTCCACCTGTACCTTGCGCTCGCCGGGCTTCAGGTCCGGCGTCGGCACCTCTTCCGTCTTGAACGGCACGTCCTCGGTCACGGTTTCCTCGAAGGTGAACTCGACGGTGATCTGCGGCTCAGCGCGTTTGATGATGAGGTGTTGGCCGACCTTCAGCTTGTCCAGGTCCACTCCCGGGTTCAACTCCGCGATGCGATCCCTCGAGACCCCGTACCGACGGGCGTAGCCTTCGGCCGTGTCGTCCGGCCCCACCCACACCTCGATCCCCTTCTGCTTGGGCTCCAGCAACCGGCGCTGCGCCTGGTCCCTGCTGGTCACGATGGCCGAAGGCTTGCGCGTCTCCTGCTTGAGCTCGATGCGCTCGACGATGCGAGGCTTGCCGACGATCTTCTCCTGTGGGACGTCGCTCGTGAACTGCTGCTTGAGCGCGTCGAGAACGATGTCGGCGTCCTCCGGCGTCCGGAGGGCCAAGACGGGGGCGCCGTCGGCGTACATCACGACCGCGTCGGCCAGGATCTGCAGCACGCCGGCGTCGCACGCGGCCTGCAGGTCGTCCACGGCTTGGTCCACAGTGCGGACGTCGCCCTCGGGGCGTCCGAGCTCCAGCACCGGCTGCGGGCGAACTCGAACGGCCTCGAGGGGCATGCTCCCGGCGTTGGCGCGGGTGAAGCGGTCCAGAGCGTCACTGCCGGCGGCCTCGTCGCGCACGGCGATGGCGATCTCGGTCCCGGGGATCCGGATCAGGCAAGCGCGAGAGTGGGAGGTCTTGAGGACGACGACCCACAGAATCAGCAGGAGGACCAGAGGGATCCCGATGCTCCGCTCGATGATGAGCTGCCGGCGGAGGCGCAGAGCCGGCCGGTCACCCGGGCGCGGCCCCGGCGTCAGCATGTCGCCGTTGGCTGCCATGATCATCCCGCCAGACGCGAGCGCGCGGGTCACCTGGGCCCGCGCGCTGTCATGGGTCACTCGTTTGTCGGCAGGACGGCGCTACGCCGTCCTGCCCATGCGCCTCACTGCGTCAGCACTTCGATCGCCTTCTGCAGTTGCGGATCCTCGTTGTCCGGAAGCTCGTCACGCAGGCGGCGCTCAAACACCGGCTGAGGCATCTCGACCGGCACATCCGGCACAAGCCCGCCGTCTTCTTCCGTCTCGGGGGGCGCAGCCCCTTCCTTGCTCGGGCGGCGCAGAACGGGAGCCAGTTTGCGGTTGACGAACTCCTTGTTCGGTGTCAGCCACTTCGCCGTGGTGAGCTTGATGCGCACGCTCGGGTCGTGCAGCGGGACCACCGTCTGCACCAGCCCTTTACCAAAGGAGCGCTGCCCCACCAGCTTGGCGATGCCGTAGTCGCGCAGAGCGCCGGCGACGATCTCCGATGCGCTGGCCGTCTGACGGTTGATGAGGACGACCATCGGTGGCGGGTCGCCCTGGAAGAGCGACGGGATGGCGTTCATGGCCTTGGGGTCATGGTCGCGCTCCTGGACAAAGAGCACGGGCTTCTCATTGATGAACAGGCTGGCGATCTCGACGGCCGCGTCGAGGGTACCGCCCGTGTCGTCCCGCAGGTCGAAGATGAGCTTCTTCATGCCCTTCTGCTTCAAATCGCTGAGGGCCTCGACCATACGTTCGCGACTACGATCGTTGAACTGCTCGAGGAGAAGGTAGCCGACCTCATCGTTCAACATGCGCGAGTCGACCACGGGCAGCTCGACGCGCTCCCGCTTGATGTCGAAGTCGAGCAGCTCATCTTTCCCTTCGCGGAAGACAGTGATCTTGACCGGCGTACCGCGCTGCCCACGGATCTTCAGCGCCACTTCCACGACGCTCTTGTCCCGAACGGACTCGTCGTTCACGAAGACGATCCAGTCGCCGGGCAGCAACCCGGCCTGGGCCGCCGGCCCGCCGCGCAACGGCTTGTGCACGACGACCTTGCGCGTGAGCGTCTGGGCGTCGATCTCCGACACCAGCTCGGCGCCGATCCCTTCGAGGAACCCCTGGGTGTCCTGGGCGAACTCCTCGTATACAACGGGCTCCATGAACTCCGAGTAGGGATCGCCCAGCGCCTGGGTCATGCCCTTGGCCGCGCCGTAGGCGAGGAGGCGCTCCTCGTCATCCGTGATCGGCTCGTAGTAGTTGAGGCGGATCTGGCTCAGGACTTCCCAGAAGGTCCACAGCGGCTCGACGCTCGTCCCGTCGCCGGGAGTCGCGAGCTCACTGACCCCTGCGCCGTTCGCTTGCGCGACGAGCGAGGCGTGTCGTGCGTTGTCCAGCGGGAGGTCACCAAACTGGTTGTGGAATGCCCATCCAGCCACGAAGGACCAGACCATGAGCGTGACTACGATGAGCGCACGTCCGAGGCTACTCGATCTCTGCATAAGCACACCTATCCTTGGGATGAACTGAGCACGCCATAGCCCGCGGCAAGCACGGAATCTCCGATAGCGTTAGATGCCTTGGCGGCCGGCGAAGTTCCTGGCCACGTCACGTCGGGACCCCACCACGTAGTATACCCGACGCACCGTGCGCCCGGCTCGGACGCCCCTATAGCGGGTTGACCGGAGTCCCGTTCATCCTCACCTCAAAGTGTAGGTGTGGGCCCGTGCTGAAGCCGGTGGAGCCCTTCTTGCCGATCAACTGCCCTGTCGTCACTGTCTGGCCGACGGACACGCCGATCGAGGACAGATGTGCGTAGAGGGTCGACCGGCCGTTCCCGTGGTTGATCATGATCGTGTTCCCGTATCCCCCTTGCCAGCCGGTCGAGACCACTACACCGGACCCCGCCGCGTGAATCGGGTCTCCCGTGGAGCCCCCGATGTCGACGCCTGTGTGCATGCGCGGCTTGTGCGTGATGGGATGGACGCGCATCCCAAACCCGGATGTGATATGGCCGCCCGTAGGGCGGCCCATGGAGCCGGTCCACGCCTGTGGCGGCTGCATATTGGGCCGCGACGTCAGGGAGCGGAGCATGGCCTCGATCTGCTTGGACTGGGCCTCCAGCTCATCGAGCTTCTGCTCACACTCCGCGATGTCCGCGTTCTGCTCGGCGAGCAGCTTCTCGCACGACGCGGTCTCGACGGCGATGCGACGCTGCGCCTCGGCCAGGCGGCCTTCTTCCCGCCGCTTGCGTGCTTCCTCCTCGCGCCGGCGCTCGCGCTCCAGCTCGGCCGCCCGCTTGGCCTCCTTGATCTGGTCGAGCAGGGCGACGTCCCCTTCGAGAATGCGATCACAGAGGTAGGCGTTGGTCGTCAGGTCCGTGAAGTCCCGCGCCCCCAGCACGACATCCACATAGGAGCCGGGACTCGTGCGGCAGATGGCCACCAGCCGGGAGTCGAGGAGCTGCTCCATCTCCTTGAGCGACGCCTCCGCCTGGTCGACGGCCATGGAGGACTCCTGGATCCGCAGCTCAGCGTCGCGGATGGCCTTCCGGCACGCCTTGACTTGGTCTTGGGCGGTCTTGAGGCGCATCTGGGACTCGCGGAGCGTCTTGCGGGTCTCGGCCGCCTCGGCGACGGCCTCCTGCTTCTCCTGGCGCGCCTGCTCCATCTGCGCCCGGATCCCGCTCTTCTGGGCGCGGAGCCGGCTGTTCTGCGGGAAGGCCACGTGGGTCACCGACAAGCACGCGACGATCGCGAGCCCCGTGCCGAGCACGGCCCGTCGATGCCATACGCCCTTCGACGCGACAGTCTTCATCGTGCCCCATGCCCCCTATCCGCTAGGTATGGAGATACCGCGCGACCGACAGCCAGCTACCCATCAGTCCGAACAGGCAGCCGGCGCCTATGAGCACCAGCCAGCACATCCCAAGCTCCCGCATCGTGCCCACCGCGAACAGCGAGTCCAGGAACTGCAGACCGGACCCGCCCCCGGTGACATACGCCCGGAGGTTGGCGTACCCCAGAACGAGAACACCACCGCCGATCACTGCCCCGGACATGCCGTGGAACATCCCCTCGAGCGAGAACGGCGCCCGGATGAAGCTTCGCGTCGCCCCGACCATCTGCATGACGTCGATCTCCCGACGCCGGGCATAGATCGTCAGGCGGATGGTGTTGCTGATCGTGAGCAGCGCCGCTGCGCCCAGGAGCACGAGGAGGGCTGTCCCCACCTGCGTGCCCAGCCGCCGGAGCATCACGAGGTTCTGCAGGATCTCCTGACCCGCCAACACCTCGTCGACCTCCTCCGACGTGCGCGCGGCGGCGTCGAGGGTAGCGAACTCCTCCGGCCGAGCCATCTGGATCTCGATCGATGGGCCCACGGGTGGGCGGTCCCTCAGTCCCTCGCGAGGAAACTGAGGGTGGGCGGCGAGGAACGCGTCGATGGCCTCCTCCGGACTGACCACCCGGTAGGCCGCGATGAGGGGCCCATGCTCGGCGATGAGCCGCTCGACGAGAGCCTGAGCGTTCCCAGTGGGCACGCCCTTGCGCATGTAGATCGTGACACGCGTCTCCGACGAGAGCCGCTCGTGCAGCCGTGCAAAGTTCCACCACCCCAGGAGGAAGGCACCCAACACGAACAGACACGCCGCCGAGTTGGTCACGGCGGAGATGGCCATCAGGCCATTGCGGCGAACGTTGTTCGTCGCCTCAACGAGATGGAACTCGGCTGATCTCAGGTTCATCTTGGTATGCGCCCCGCAGGCGGTCACTGGCGATCACGCCGTTCTCCATGGTGACCACACGGCGGTTCATGCGATCGACGACTTCTCGATCGTGTGTCGCAACTGCGACCGTCGTCCCCTTGACGTTGATCTTCGCCAGGAGCTCCATGATGGTCCAGGACGTTGCCGGGTCCAGGTTCCCGGTGGGCTCATCGGCCAACAGGATGGGCGGGTTGTTCACCAGCGCCCGCGCAATCGACACCCGCTGTTGCTCGCCACCCGATAGCTCGTCGGGGTAGACATCCGCCTTGGTCGAGAGGCCCACGAGATCCAGAACCTTCGGCACACGGCGGAACTTCTCTCGCTTCGGGCACCCGATCACATCGAGCGCGAAGCCGACATTCTCCGCCACTGTCTTCTGGGGCAGGAGCCGGAAGTCCTGGAAAATGACGCCGACCGTGCGCCTCAGGAGCGGAATCTGGCTCCGGCTGAGCTGGGAAACGTCCCGGCCGCCGACCAAGACCCGGCCCTCCGTGGGCTTCACCTCGCGGTAGACCATCTTGAGCAGCGAGGACTTGCCCATTCCGGACGGCCCGACGAGGAACACGAACTCACCCTTCTCGATCATCAGATCCACTGACCGCAGGGCCGTTGTGCCGTTCGGATACCTTAGGGAGACGGACTCGAACTGTATCATGACCTGTCCGGCGAGTGTCCTGCTTCCCGCCCGAGGGCGATTATACCCTGCTATGCCTAAGGGCGGCAAACGACAGAGGGTTCACCCACGTCAGGGCGCGGCAGTCGGAGACAGATACTTGACGAACCAGTCAACCATCGCGGGCACGGCGATCTCGTAGTGGCTTGCATCCAAAACGTGGGTGGCGCCTTCCACGACGAGCAGGCGGCAGGGGCGACCGGCCTCCTGGAGCCGCGCGTAGAGATTGCGGCTGTGCTCCACCGGCACCAGGTCATCGTGATCGCCGTGGATCAGGCAGATGGGTGGCGTGTCGGGGCCGACGTGGAGCAGTGGTGAGACGTCGGCGGCCTGCTCGGCCGGGAAGCTCAGTGGCGGTTTCAGGGCCGGGATGTTCCCTATCGCCTCGGGAGGATCGGTCACCCAGGTACGCAGATCGGTGGGCGGGTACATCGCGACGGCGGCGGCGATGCGGCTCGGCTGGCGCAGCACTTCGTCCTCCGCCGTGGCATCGCCGTCGTCACCCGTGGTCGCCAGCATCAGCGCCAAATGCCCCCCGGCGCTGCCGCCCAGCGTCCCGAGCCGCCCAGGCTCCACGCCGAACTCCGGCGCGTGCAGGCGGATGAACCGCACCGCGCGTCGCACGTCCGCCACCGCCTCCGGTACCACATAGCGCGGGGCGCTGCCGTGATAGACGCAGAACACCGTGAATCCGCGATCGAGCAGCGGCTGGACGGCGGGCTGAAGCGTCTGCGGCTCGCGCCAGATCGAGTACCAGCCGCCGCTCTGGAGGAAGAGCACGCCCGCGCCGTTGGCTTCGGAGGGATGGAACACATCGAACGTAAGCGCCATGCCATCCTTGTGACCGTATATCACGTCCGGCTGGATGCCCTCTCCCGCATAGGAGCGGCTGCCGCAGACGGTGCAGAGAAGCGCGGCGAAGGCGATGGCGATGTGGCAGAACCGACCCGTTCTCATGGGGGACCTCCTCGTTATCCGATCCTCGATCCGGCATAGGCGTGGTCAACGGCAATTGTAGCTTTCACCGGACGACAATCGCTACTCGCGATCCACCTTCTGGCCCTGCGCGTGGCTGCGGTGAGGCGGAAGCCGCGTTTGACCGAGCACCGACCGCGGCGTATAGTGCTCGGATTATGTAGCTGCCTGCTGGAGCGCCGTCGGGGAGTGTGCCGAGTGTCCGCCATCGACGGCGGGATCGCCTATCCGGACCGAGCGAGAGCCACCGGGTCGGCGGCCCGCCTCTCTGTTATTTCCAACACGGTCCTCGTCCTCCTCAAGCTCGCGGTCGGCCTGGCGACAGGGACGGTGAGCGTGGTAGCCGAGGCCGCACACTCAGCCAATGACCTCGTCGCGGCCGTGTTCGCATTCGTGGCTGTCCGCAAGGCGGGCGAGCCCGCCGACGAGAGCCACCCGTTCGGGCACGGGAAGTTCGAGAGCCTGTCCGGGTTCCTTGAGGCGCTCCTGATCTTCGGCGCGGCGGTGGGCATCGTCTGGGCCTCGATACACAGGCTCCTTGCGGGCGGAGAGCCGGAGCGCCTTGGCCTCGGCATGGGCGTCATGCTGGTGTCCGCCGTGCTCAACACGGTCATCTCGCGCCGGCTCCTCATTACAGCCCGGAGGTACGACTCCGTCGCCCTCGAGGCGGACGGATGGCACCTTCTGGGCGACGTCTACACGTCCGTCGCCGTCCTCGTCGGACTCATTCTGGTCCACGTGCTCAGCGCCCCGATAGTTGATCCCATCGCGGCCATGGTCGTCGGCCTGGTGCTCCTGCACTCGGCCTGGCGGCTCACACGAGCATCCGCGTCGCAGTTACTCGACCGGTCCCTCGATGCCGACATCACGCGCATCATCGCCAGCGTCGTCGACGACCATAACCAGCACTTCCTGGAAACGCACAAGCTGCGCACGCGTAAGTCCGGAGGCGAGACACACGTCGACCTCCACATGGTCGTGTGTCGGTGGCTGCCCACGGGCGAGGCCCATGACCTGGCGACGCATATCGAGAACGAGATCCGGACGAAGGTCCCCCGCGCTCACGTCCTGATCCACATCGAAGGCGCGAACGGCGAGTGCGTGCGGGCGGGAGCCACTGGTTCGTGCCCGAAGTCCGAGGGCCTGCCGCCGTCGGAGGCCCCCCCGCCCTGCGTGGTGAACGGGCAGGACGATGACTAGGGCCGATCGGCGAGCCAGCCCAAGCGCCGCGCCCCGCGGTGACCGCGCTACGGCCGCGTACCCTCTTTGAGGAGGGCGCAGAAGCGTCCTACCTCGGCGACCGCGTTGCGGCTCGATGCCACTATGCCGACGATCGCGCTACCCACGATAGCGCCGTCCGCATGGGCACAGACGCCGCGGACTTGGTCCGGCGTGCTGATCCCGAAGCCTACACATACCGGAACCCGCGATGCGGCACGCACGCGAGCGACGAACTCGGGAAGCCCAGGGGGGAGCTCGTGGCGGGCGCCCGTAATGCCGGCGCGGGAGACGCAGTAGACGAAACCGGTGGATAGGCGTCCGACCTCCGCGAGAGTGTCGTCCGTGCTGGTCGGGGCCACCATGAAGACGGTGTCGAGGCCGGCGCTCGTCGCGGCCGCGATCCACGCTGCACCGTCGGGCGGCGGCACATCACATATCAACACCCCGTCCACTCCCGCTGAGGCGCTGTCGCGTGCGAACCATTCGTACCCGTACTTGTGCACGACATTGCCGTAGGTCAGGAAGCACACAGGCACATCGCTGGAGGTGCGAAGCTTGGCCACTAGGTCGATCACGCCACCAGCCGTGGCGCCTGCCGCCAGGGCGCGTTGGCTCGCCGCCTGAATGGTCGGGCCGTCGGCCACCGGATCACTGAAGGGCACCCCTAGCTCCAGAATGTCCGCCCCCGAGTCCGCCACCGCTCGGGCCACATCCAGCGACCGGGCAAGGTCCGGGTCGCCCCCGGTCACGTACGCGACGAGGGCCCCCTCACCCCACGTCTTCAGGTCGGCGAAACGCCTACCGATGCGTGTCATGCCGAGACACCTCCCTTGCGCTCGAGGACCGACTCGACTTCGTCCACATCCTTGTCGCCTCGGCCGGACAGACATACGGCAACGATGGCGTCCGGGCTCAGTGTGCCCTTCATGTCCAGCACGGCCGCCACGGCATGCGCCGACTCCAGCGCTGGGATGATGCCCTCCACACGGGACAGGTACTGGAACGCCTCAAGCGCTCCGTCGTCGTCCACGCTGATGTACTCGGCGCGCCCGGTGTCCTTGAGGAAGGCGTGCTCCGGCCCGACGGCCGGGTAGTCCAGGCCGGCGGACACCGAGTGCGTCCCCGCGATCTGGCCGTCGCCGTCCTGGATCACGTAGGTCCGCGCCCCGTGAAGCATCCCCGGCTCACCGTGGGAGAGCGATGCCGCGTGCTGCCCCGGAGCATGCCCGACGCCACCGGCTTCGACCCCGATCAGTCGGACGCCGTCGTCGGGGATGAACTCGTGGAACATCCCCATGGAGTTCGATCCGCCCCCGACACATGCGACGACATGGGTGGGCAGCCGCCCCTCGCGCTCCAGGGCCTGCTGCCGGGCCTCGCGACTGATGACCGACTGGAAGTCGCGCACCATCGTCGGATAGGGATGCGGGCCGACGACGCTCCCAATGACGTAGTGAGTCGTCGCCACATTGGTCACCCAGTCGCGGAACGCCTCGTTGATGGCATCCTTCAGCGTCTTCTGCCCCGATGAAACGGGCACGACGTTCGTGCCGAGCAGGCGCATCCGGAAGACGTTGAGGCGCTGCCGGCGGATGTCCTCCTCGCCCATGTAGACCTCGCAGGGCAGGCTAAGGAGCGCGCACCCGGTGGCCGTGGCCACGCCGTGCTGGCCGGCGCCGGTCTCCGCGATGATCCTCTGCTTGCCCATGCGCCTCGCGAGCAGCACCTGCGCTAGGGCGTTGTTGAGCTTGTGTGATCCTGTGTGGCACAGGTCCTCACGCTTGAGGTACACGGCGCGCACGCCGAGGTCGCGCGCCATCCGCTCCGCCCCGTAGAGCGGCGTCGGGCGGCCCACGTACTCCCGCAGCAACCCTCCCAGCTCGCCGCAGAACTCAGGGTCCTGCTTCAGCCGCGCGTACTCCTCGGCCAGCTCGCTGAGGGCCGCCATCACCGTCTCCGGGACGAAGCGACCACCGTATTCGCCGAAGTACCCGCGTCGCGGTTCGGCGGCTCTAGTATCCACTGTCAACGCTGTGTCCTCCAATGCCGTCGCCTAGGCGATGCCGACCGCCCGATCGGCCTCGCGCACTGCGGCGACGAAGTCCCGGATCTTCCCATGGTCCTTACGGCCCGGCGTGGCCTCCACGCCGCTCCCGACGTCCACCGCATAGGGCCGCAACCGAACGACAGCGTCGTGCACGTTCTCGGGGGAGAGGCCCCCGGCGAGCATGATCGGCCGGCCCGTGGCGATGGCCGCGCGCGCCAACTTGTCGTCGAGCCGCTGCCCGGAGCCTCCGCGTACCCCTGCGACGAGGGGCTCCACCAGCACCAGGGAGGCCGCGCTGCGCGCCACGAGCCCGATCTGGTCCGGACTCGCGAGCCGGACGGCTCGGATGACCCTCTTGGGCCCGAGGGCGTGGATCGCCTCCTCATCCTCATCACCGTGGAGCTGCACTGCGTTCAGCCCACATGTGCTGATCGTCCCAAGCAGCTCCGCGAGCCGGGCGTTCACGAATACGCCCACCGTGGCGACGAAGAACGGGATGTCCGGTGTGATGCCGTCAACATCGCTCGGGTCCACCCGGCGGGGACTCTCGGCGAAGATCAGCCCGATGGCATCCACCCCTGCGGCGGCCGCCGCGTTCGCGTCTTCCCGGTTCGTAATGCCGCATACCTTGATCCGTGTCATCCCTCTCGCCCCGCTTCCACGAGCTCTCGTGTGGCCGCCACGGGATCCGTGGCGCACATCAGTGTCTCGCCGATCAGGACGGCCTGGACACCCAGGCCCTTGAGGTAGGTCACGTCCCTGGCGTCGCGGATGCCGCTTTCGCTCACGACGACTCCGGGCCGATATGAGAGCGCGTCGAGCACCCGCTCCGTTGTGCGAAGATCCATCGCGAAGCTTCGGAGATCCCGGTTGTTGATCCCGAGGACCCCGGCTCCGGCGTCGATGGCCGCCCGCGCCTCGTCGACATCGTGAGCCTCCACCAGTGCGTCGAGCCCCAGGGCCTCAGCGACGCCGATCAGCCGCTGCAGCTCTGACTGCACGAGGGCCGCCACAATGATCAGCACTGCGTCCGCCCCGATTGCCGCCGCTTCCACGATCTGGTACTCGTCGAGAACGAAGTCCTTCCGCAGGAGGGGCAGACCCACTGCGGCCCGTGCCGCGCGCAGGTGGTCCGCATGGCCCATGAAATACCGCTCGTCCGTCAGGCACGATATGGCGGCGGCGCCGCCTTCGGCGTAGGCCCGTGCGAGGCGCGCCGGCTCGAAGTCCTCGGCGATCCTGCCCCGCGACGGCGACGCCTGCTTGATCTCGGCGATCACCGAGACGCCCGGCGTTGCCAGGGCCGAGCGGAAGCCGCCGCGCGGCCGGCCTCGCTCTTCCGCCGCCGCGCGGAGGTCCGGCAGCGGCCGCTCGCGCATTCGCGCGGCGACCTCGGCCCTCTTGTGCGCCAGGATCTCATCGAGAACCACGGTGGGACAGCTCCTTCAGCGCTTCGAGCTTGTTGAGCGCACCCCCGGTGTCGATGCTCTCTTGGGCGAGTGGGATCCCGGCGGCGATGTCGTCCGCGAGCCCGCCCGAGGCAATGGCTGCCGCCGCGTTGAGGACGACGATGTCTCGGCAGGGCCCGCGCGCGCCCTCGAGCACGGAGCGGAGCACTTCCGCGTTCCGCTCCGGGTCGCCGCCGGCGAGGTCGGCGGCCGAGGCCCGTGTCAGCCGGAAGTCCTCCGGCGCCACCTCATAGGTCGATATCGCTCCGTCCCGCACCTCGGCGACCTGCGAGGGGCCCAGAGTCGATAGCTCGTCCAGGCCGCAGAGCCCGTGGACGACGTAGGCTCGCTCCGCTCCCAGAGCGAGGGCGACCCGTGCCATCGTTGGCACCAGTGCGCCGTCGAACACGCCCAACACCTGCCGCGTGGCTCCCGCCGGGTTGGAGAGCGGGCCGAGGATGTTGAATACGGTCCGCACGCCCAACTCGCGGCGAACGCCCGCGGCGTGACCCATCGCGGGGTGTAGGTTCCGCGCGAAGAGGAACCCGAGCCCGACCTCGTCGATGCACCGCGCCACGGTCTCCGGCGGTGCCTCGATGTTGACCCCGAGGGCCTCCAGCACGTCGGCGCTACCGCAGTGGCTGGAGGCGGCGCGGTTGCCGTGCTTGGCCACGCGGGTGCCCGCACCGGCTGCCACGAACGACGCGGCGGTCGAGATGTTGAACGTCCCGCTCCCATCGCCGCCGGTCCCGCATGTGTCAACCAACGGCGCCGAGCGACACTCGATCCGAGTCGCGCACGCGCGCATGGCTTGGGCGAACCCGGTGATCTCGTCGACCGTCTCGCCCTTCATCCTCAGGCCGACCAGTAGCCCGGCCATGAGCGCGGGCGGCACCTCGCCGGACATGACCTGCCGCATGACCGCGGCCGCGTCCTCTCGCGAGAGGTCGCCTCCCGCCGTGACTCGGGCGATGGCTTCCTGTGCCGTCATCCGCTGCCCCCTGTTCTCCCTGCCCACCGGTAGGAGCGACTTCAGTCGCGATCTCTCCCACCGGCCCGTGCATCGCGACTGAAGTCGCTCCTACTCGCGCCGCATGGCGAGGAAGTTCATCAGCAGCTTGTGACCGTGCTGCGTCGCCACGGACTCAGGGTGGAACTGCACGCCGACGATGGGCGCCGTCTTGTGCCTAAGAGCCATGACCTCGTCCTGGTCCGTCCACGCCGTGATCGAGAGGCAGTCCGGGAGGCTGCTCTTCTCGACAAGCAGCGAATGGTACCGGATCGCCTCGTACGGTGATGGGATACCCTCGAAGACGCCGTCCTCCGTGTGGTGGATCATCGATGTCTTCCCGTGCATCAGCCGCCCGGCGCGGATGACGTTGCCGCCGAACACATGCCCGATGGCCTGGTGCCCGAGACACACGCCGAGCGTTGGGATGCGGTCCCCGCCGCCCAGCTCCCGGATCACGTCACACGAGATCCCGGCCTCCTTCGGTGTACAGGGGCCCGGCGACACCAGGATGTGGTCTGGCCCGAGCGCCCGGATCTCCTCGACAGTGGTCGCGTCATTGCGGAAGACCTGGATGGCCTGGCCCAGCTCGCCCAGGTACTGCACGAGGTTGTAGGTGAACGAGTCGTAGTTGTCGATGACGACGATCATGCCGGTCTCCCCTCCGCCATTCGGATCGCGCGGATCATCCCATTGGCCTTGTTGAGGCACTCCTGGAACTCTCGCTCGGGAACGGAGTCGGCTACGATCCCCGCACCCACCTGGATGTAGGCCTTGCCGCCCATGAGCACGACCGTGCGGATCGTGATGCAGGTGTCCATCGTCCCCGCGAAGCTGAAGTAGCCGATAGCCCCGGCGTACGGCCCCCGCCGGGTCGGCTCCAGCTCGTCGATGATCTCCATCGCCCGGATCTTGGGCGCGCCGGAGACCGTCCCCGCCGGGAACGTCGCCGCGAGCACGTCGATGGCGTCCGCGTCGGGCCTCAGCCGTCCCACAACGTCCGAGACGATGTGCATGACATGGGAGTACCGCTCGACCACCATCAGCTCCGTGACCTCGACGGAGCCATACTCGCACACGCGGCCAATGTCATTGCGCCCGAGGTCGACCAGCATGATATGCTCCGCGCGCTCCTTATCGTCCGCGAGAAGCTCCTCTTCGAGCGCCTTGTCCTCCTCGCGGTCTCGCCCCCTCCGCCGCGTTCCGGCGATGGGCCGCACACGGACCTTGTGGTCATCGCATGTGACCAGGATCTCCGGGGAGGACCCGACGATGTGCACATCGCCGAGCGCGAGGTAGTACATGTAAGGCGATGGATTGATGCAGCGCAGGCATCGGTAGATGTCCAGCGGTGTGGGGGGATCGAAGAGCGCAAGGCGCTGGGACAACACAACCTGGATGACGTCGCCCGCCGCGATGTACTCCTTGCATCGCAACACGGCCGCGGTGAACTGCTCGCGCGTGAAGTTCGACTCGACGCCGCTGGGGAGGTCGGCGGGCACGTCCACATCATGCGATGGGAGCTCCAGAGGCTTGAGCGCAGACGGCGAGCTCCGCAGACGATCGGTCAGGTCGTCGATCCGCTCGAGCGCTGCGTCGTAGGCCGCGTCGGGATCGTCATCGACGTGGGCGTTCGCCACCAGCTTGATCGTCTGCCGTGCGTGGTCGAAGATCACGATGGACGTGACGAGCATGAGCCGGCACTCGGGAAGCCCTACGTCATCGGCCGGGGGATTGGGCAGGTTCTCGAAGTAGCGCACACAGTCATAGCCCATGAGCCCGACGGCCCCGCCGCAGAACGTCGGCAGGCCGTCGACCTTGACGAACCGGTACGGGGCAAGGACCTCCCTGACGACGGCCAATGGGCTCTCGCCGTCCGGCACTGTGCGCGTGAGGGTCTCGCCGTGCGCCGCGATCTCGACTTGGCGACCACGGATCGTGATGAGCATGTCCGGATCGACGCCGACGAAGGAGTGCCGCCCGACGTTCTCACCGCCGGTGACGCTCTCGAGGAGGAACGCCATCCGGCCGGCCCCAAGCTTCTGGAGGGCGGAGACGGGGGTCTCGGTGTCGGCCAGGATCTCGCGGTACACAGGGATGAGGTTGCCCTGCTTAGCCAGCTCGCGGAACTGGTCTCGTGTGGGGTAGACCATCACAGCCACCTCTCTGCTGGTGGTGGGAGTCCCCGCGCCGGGGACTCCTACGCTACGGAGGCTTGGTGGGGTCCGCGGATGCCCCTCCGCGATGGCCTATGAGAAACCAAAAAGCCGCGGGCCCCTGGTCGGACGCCCCGGCTTCCGTGTCTGCTGATTCGGTCGGTCGCTGCTCAGCGCTGGTGAAGCGGAGGTGTCCGGTCGTTGTTGCGCCACCAGCAGCCGCGCCAGCAGTACATGCTGTAGCCACTCGCTCTACCCGCTAGGTCGCTACACGACCGCGCCAACTCGCTCACCTCCCTGCGCAAGTATCCTAAGCGTTGGCGTGCAGTATAGAGAGAGCATCGCCCGCTGTCAAACGCCGTCGTGCCCGCAAGACCCCGATCCGGTGCGCCGACACGGTGACGCACCTGAGTGCGTCCCCCTCGACACGCGGGTGCCGCATCTTTCCGGCGTGAGGCGTCGAGCCCATCACCACGATCGCCCAGACTGTGTGTCCAAGGAAGGGACAGGGCGATCGCGCCCCTGCCCTTCGCCACTCGATTAGGGGGAGTGCGGGATGTCGCTGGGCAATCGGATTGCCGGTGTCGTGATCATCTTCGTCGCCGCATCGTTCGGCTGGGGCACATTGGGGTACGTGACCCAGGAACGGTCGGACTCGATCTACAAGGGTCTCGCGCCCCAGGTCGCCGGACTGTGGGGCGCGCCGCAGAAGCAAGTGGCGCCGTCGTTTGTCCTGGAGCGTGGAGAAGGGGCCTCCAAGGTCACCAAGACCGTGGATCCGGACTCGAGCGACATCGCCGTGACGCTGTCGCTCGACTTCCGGCGGAAGGGCCTGCTGTGGTACCGCACCTATGTCGTGACCTTCGATGCCGCGTACGCGGTCACGAACTCGCTGACGGGCGACGGCACGAAGCCGCCTCCGTCCGCGACGTTGGCGGCAACCGCACTGTTGCCCTGCCCCGATGCCGTCTACGACGGGTTCAGCTTCACGGTGAATGGCGCCGAGGCACCGATTGGGGGCGATCTCACCCAGGGCATCAAGCAGCGCGTAACACTGGCGCCGGGGCAGCGGGCTGACGTTCGACTTCGTTACACGTCCCGCGGCATGGACACCTGGGCCTACGCCTTCGGCCCGAATGTGGCCCGCGTGCGTCACTTCAGCCTCCTGATGCGGACCGACTTCTCGGGGTTCGACTTCCCCACGCTATCGCCGACCGAGAAGCATCCAGTCGACGGGGGATGGGAGATCACATGGGCGTTCGAGAGCCTGATCTCGCCATTCGAGCCAACCATCGAGCTGCCCAGCCGCCTGAACCCGGGGCCGCTCGCGGCGCGGATCAGCTACTTCGCGCCTGTGGGTCTGCTGTTCCTGTTGGGCGTCGTGCTGATCCTGGGCGTCGTGCGAGGGCGGCATCTGCACCCGATGCACTACTTCCTCGTGTGCAGCGCCTTCTTCGCCTTCCACCTCCTGTTCTCGTACCTGGTCGACCACCTGGAGATCAACCTGTCCTTCGCTCTGTCGGCAGTGGTCTCGGTGGTCCTCGTGGCGACGTATCTGGCGCGGGCCACTGGGCTTCGCTTCGCGCTCGGCGTCGTGGCGCCGGCGCAGATCCTGTACCTGGTGCTGTTCTCGTACGCGTTCTTCTTCGAGGGGTACACCGGTCTGACGATCACCATCGCGTCGATCGTGACGCTGGCGTTCCTCATGCACGTGACGGCCGGTGTCGACTGGGAGGAGATCACCCGCGCGATGGAGGCCAAGCCGAAGCGCCCGCCGACTCCGCCGATCTTCGGGTACCCTGAGCCCCCGGCGACCCCACGCCCGCAACCGCCGACCGCGCCCCCGCAGCCGCCGGCGAAGTGAGGCTTCGACAGGAGATCCGTGTCGGACGCATCAGTCGAGGGCCCGCCGTTCGGGCCCTCGTCCTGTCAGCCACCGTCCATCCACGGCGTCGCGCGGTCCCAGCCAGCCAGGAGGCCTCCCAGTTCCTGGGCTGTTGCCTCCTGTGCGCCGGCGCCAGCGAGGTTGGTCAGCTCGTACGGGTCCTCGGCCAGATCGTGGAGCTGTGTCGGCGCATCGGTGAGCACCCTCTCGTCGGGGCGATAGGGGGCGAAGTAGAGGTGCGTCGGTGACCGGACCGCCGCGCCGTTCCCGGTCTCGATGACGGCGTGCGAGCGCTCGACGCGGTCCCCGCGAAGCGCGTGGACGAGGCTCTGGCCGTGCATGTGGTGGGGAGTCTCTGCGCCGGCGAGATCGAGAAGTGTTGGCGCAACATCCACTAGGCTCGCGACATCCTGCGGCACCACGCGCGGCGTCAGTCCCCTGGGGTAGCGCACCAGCAGCGGGATGCGAATCGACTCCTCGTTCGGTCCGCCCTTCTGGACAAGCCCAAGGCTTCCCAGGTTGTCGCCATGGTCCGACGTGAACACGACGATGGTGTCCTCGGCCAGGCCGGACCGGTCCAGAGCCGCCAGCATCCGCCCCACCGCATCGTCCATCCACGTCGTCATCCCATAGTACTCGGCGATGAGGTGCCGCAGGTCGTAACCCTCGGGTAGCTCCTCAGTGTAGGGCAGTCGAAGGTTGTAGTGGCGGAAGTCATAGCGGTAGACCTTGAACCAGTAGTCCTCGTTGCCTAACGGCTTGGTGAGATCGACGTTCGGCCGGATGGGCACGTCCTCCGGTGCGTACATCGTCCGGTAGCGCTTCGGCGCGTCGGCCACGGGGCAGTGCGGCGGGGAGATGCTGTAGTAGAGGAAGAACGGCGCATCGCTGCCCCGGCACGCCTCGATGAAGCGCTCGACCTCCGCGGCCTCGAAGTCCACGCTCCACTCCGAGGGGACGAACTCCGGCCCGCCATTGCGGGTGAAGCTCTGGCCGGAATGACAGTGGTGGACACGTGGAATGACGAAGTCCTCGAACCCGATATCATGCGGCCACGAATGGATGTGCCACTTCCCGATCACGGCCGTGTGGTAGCCCACAGCTCGCAGGGCCTCGGGCAAGGTCTCATCGCGGAGGTGCGGCCGCCCGGGGAAGGGGTACTCCGGCATGGAGCAGTCGCCCTTCCAAGTGGGGAAGTTGACGTTGCTCACGCCGCCGGTGCAGGTTCGGTTGTACTGCCCGGAGAGGAGAACGGACCGCGCGGCCATGCACACGGGGTAGTTCGTCACCGCGTGCTCGAACCGGACTCCCTCCCGGGCGACCCGGTCCACATTCGGCGTCCAGATGACTGGGTTGCCGTAGCAGCCCGTCTCGAAGCAGCGGAGCTGGTCGCAGATGCAGAGGATGATGTTGGGCCTCTTTGGCATGCCCCCGTGTTCCGCCTTCGGCGCGGCGTGTCCTCTACCCCGTGGGACCGTTGGAGGGGCCGAACGAGCGAACTGTGCGAAGTCCGGCCCTGTCGTCCGAAGGACGACGGCCCCGGACACGCCCCCGGCAACACAGCGTCCGCCTTCGGCGGACAGGGCCGGACCGCGAGGCCTGCGGCCTCTTGTGCGGCCCCTCCGAAGGGGCAAGGTGCATTGCGGCCCCCGGCGAATGGGTTCCGAGCCGCAACGCTGTGCGCCGACGCTCGGGGCGCGCGTGGCGCCTGCGTCGGCGGACTAAGAGCATCGGAGGCCCTCAGATGGCCAGACGGATCGCACCCGTGGCGGCAGCCCTCGCGCTCTTCGCTTGCGTGAGCGGGGTCCACGCCCAGCCGCCAACCCCGGTCACCAGCAGCATCCCTGGCGAGACGGCGGAGGAGTTCGCTACACGGATGCAGTGGTTCCGGGATGCGAAGTTCGGCGTGTTCATCTGCTGGGGGCCGTGCAGCATTGCCGAGGGCGAGATCGGGTGGTCGCGGTGGGGGCCGAGGCCGGGGATCGGCGATGCAACAGGCGGGGTCCCCCTCCAGGTCTACGACAACCTGTACAAGAAGTTCAACCCCACGCGGTTCGACGCGCCCGAGTGGGCCAAGCTCATCCGCGATTCCGGCGCGAAGTACGTCATCTTCCTCACGAGGCACCACGACGGGTTCTCGATGTGCGACTCGAAGCTCAGCGACTACAAGGTCACGAACTCGCCGTTTGGGAGGGACGTCACTGGTGAGTTGGCCCGGGCTCTGCAGGACGCCGGTATCCGCATCTTCTGGTACTACTCCCAGCCCGACTGGCACCACCCCGACTACCGCACGGCCAACCACCAGCGGTACGTCGCCTATCTCCACGGGCAGATCCGTGAGCTGTGCACGAACTACGGCAAGATCGACGGCCTGTGGTTCGACGGGCTCGGGGGCTCCGCCGAGGACTGGGACGCGCCCCGGCTCTTCGAGATGATCCACAGCCTTCAGCCGGGCGCCATCATCAACAACCGCGCGGGCTTGCCCGGCGACTTCGACACGCCCGAGCAGACCCTGGGATCGTACCAGCTCGAACGTCCCTGGGAGAGCTGCATCACGATGAGCACCCAGTGGTCGTGGGGCGGAGTGAACGCGCCGGTGAAGTCGCTCAAGGAGTGCCTCCACCTGCTGATCCGCTGTGCCGGGGGCGGCGGGAACCTGGCGCTGGACACCGGTCCGATGCCGGACGGACGCATCGACCCCCGCCAGGCGGACAACTACCGGCGAATGGGCGCGTGGCTCCATCTCTACGGTGACAGCATCTACGCGACGACCGGCGGCCCCTACAAGCCCGCCAAGTGGGGCTGCTCGACGCGGCGGGGCGACACTGTGTACCTCCACATCCTGGAGTGGCCGGTCGACGGCGAGTTCATGCTCCCGCCGCTCAGCGCCAGGATTGTGGGCTACCGGGCGCTGACCGGGGGCGGCCCTGTGGTGCGCCGGACGGAGAAGGGCCTGCTGATCAGGCTATCGCCTATGGCTCGGAACGAGAACGACACCATCATCGCGCTCAAGCTCGACCGCCCCGCGGCGGACCTGGCGCCGATCTCCGCTCTCGCCCAAGGGGCGCTGACGATCGGACAGCCCGCCAGCGCGTCAGGCATCTGGAGTGCGGAGTACGCCGCCGAGAAGGCGTTCGACGGCGACGAGGCCACCCGCTGGGGCGCCGAGCCGGGCTCGCACTCGGGATGGCTCGAGATGGACCTCGGAGCGGCGGCGACCTTCGACAAGGCGGTCATCCTCGAGGCTCCGTGGGACCGGGTCCGGGACTTCCGGATCGAGTGGCGGGATGGTGATGCGTGGCGCACCTGCGCGGAGGGCACGACGCTCGGGAACGTTGCCCTGCGCTTCCCGCCCGTCACGGCGCAACACGTCCGGCTGAACGTGCTGTCCGCGACCGGTGTGCCCACGCTCTGGGAGTTCGTCCTCTACCCGCCCGAAGTGCCGCTGCCGGCGCTCGACCTGCCCCTGCGGAGCCTGTCTGAGTGAACGGGCTCAGCATAGCCCGGGGTCCGTTCCCGGGCAGCTTCCTTTGCGGAGGGATCGCCCATGTTCCTCACTTCCTTGGCTGCCATGAGTGCGCTCGCCACTGCCGCGACCGATGTGGGGCCGCGGGTCGTTTCCCTCGACGGGGAGTGGATGCTCGCACCTGACCCGGGGAACGTGGGTCGCGACGAGGCCTGGTGGAATGGGCCGGTTGATGGCGCCCGACCCACGCCCGTGCCCTGGATCATTCAGGAGATCTTCGTCGGCTATCACGGCGTCGCCTGGTACTGGCGCGACTTCGAGCCGGCGCCCGCGCCGAGACCGGGCACCCGGTACTGGCTGCGCTTCCACACCGTCGACTACCTCTGTGACGTGTACCTCAACGGTGTCCATGTTGGGTCCCATGAGGGGGCCGAGGACCCTTTGGAGCTGGATGTGACCGACTCGATCCGTGCTACGGGCGCCAATCGGCTGGCCGTCCGCGTGCTCAACCCCACCATCAAGCCCATCGACGGGATCGCGCTCAACGAGACGCCGCACCGCAACAAGACCTATCCCTACAGCCCGGGGTCGGACTTCAATTACGGTGGGATCACGGACTCGGTGGAGTTGCTGCTCTCGCCGCCGGTTCGGCTGACCGGGCTGTTCGTGCGGCCGGACCCGCATACAGGGCAGATCAGGGTGACCGCCGAGGCGCACAACGCCGGCGCCGAACCGGCCGACTCGACGCTCCGGCTATCCGTGGCCCCCGCCTCGGAAGGCGAGACGCTGTCCACCGTCGAGCAGTCCGTGTCGCTGCTGAGCGGCGCATCCACGCTGGAAGGCGAGCTGACCGTAGCGTCTCCCCGCCTATGGGACCTGGGCGAGCCGTACCTGTATCGCGTGACCGCCCGGCTCGAGTCCGGGGCCGACCGGCCTTGGGACGAGCTATCCACCCGATGCGGCTTCCGCGAGTTCGTTTTCGCGGAAGGCGCGTTCCACCTCAACGGCCGCCGCATCTTCCTCAAGAGCTCACACACCGGCGCGGACACCCCCGTCGGCGTCCGCGTGCCCTATGACCCGGACTGGCTGCGCCGCGACCTGCTGAATGTGAAGGTCATGGGGTTCAGCATGATCCGGTTCATCGCCGGTGTGGCCCGCCGGCGGCAGCTCGACCTTGCGGACGAGATCGGGCTGCTAGTCTATGAGGAGGACTTCGCGAGCTGGGGACTCGGCGACTCTCCGCGGATGCCCGAGCTGTTCGACCACAGCACGGAGGGCATGATCCGGCGGGACCGCAATCACCCATCCATCGTGATGTGGGGGCTGCTGAACGAGTGTGGACCGACCGCCGTGTTCCTGCACGCCGTCGACCTGCTGCCGTGGGTCCGGAGCCTGGACGACACGCGCGTCGTGATGCTCAACAGCGGCCGCTTCGACGGGATGACGCAACGCGGACAGGCGCTGGGGCCCATCGGGTGGCGGGCCGGCGGCAACCTGGTGCCCAACATCACTAAGAACCCCGGCGAGGCGGACATTCACGTGGCGGACAGCACGTGGGAGCCGGGGCAGTTCGCGCTGCACCCAGGGTTGCAGGGCGAGTGGTCAGTGGTGCGGTTCGTGGCACCGGCGTCTGGCGCCTACTCGGTCAGCGCCGAGTTCACGGGCCTCGCCGCGAAACCGACGACGGCGGATGTGCACATCCTGCGAGACGGGGCCGAGGCGTTCGGCGCTGTGTTGAACCTGGAGGGCGCGGGGAATGCCGCGGCCCATGCATTCGAGGCTCAGCTCCAGGAGGGAGATGCCTTGGACTTCGTGGTCGGTACGGGCGGGGACTCGCCGTTCAGCGACACAACGGGGCTGGCCCTGCGGATCGTGGCGCCCGATGGCTCGACGCACGATGTCGCCCGGGACTTCTCGGTCGCCGCCAACCCTAACGGGCCCTGGGTCTACGGCTGGGTTCCCCGTGATGGCGGACTGGACGCAGCCCGATTCACGCCCTACGGGCGGGCCGATACGAGCCTATCCGGGGCGGTCGGCAGCCTCGCGAACCCGGGCGTCGCGGAGTGGGAGGACGTGCTCGCCGACATCCACCCCTATCAGCGGGTCCCTCACACCGGGCCGATCATTGCCGCCCTGCGCGGTCTCGAAGGCGACGGGCGGCCCGTGTTCGTGTCCGAGTACGGGGTGGGCAGCGCCATAGACCTGTGCCGGCTGGCCCGGCACTACGAACGACTGGGGAAAGAGGGCGTGGAGGACGCTCGCACCTATCGGGGCTTCCTTGACCTCTTCCTCGCCGACTATGAGCGATGGGGCCTTGACGACACATTCGCCGGCCCGGAGGACTACTTCCGGCAGTGCGTGGCCAAGATGGCCGGGCTCCGGCTCCAGGGCATCAACGCTATCCGCGCGAACCCTAACGTCGTGGGCTACAGCCTGACGGGCACACAGGACCAGGGCCTGACCGCCGAGGGGTTGACCACCACCTTCCGCGAGCTCAAGCCCGGCACGGTCGACGCGCTCTTCGAAGCCCTTGCACCCCTGAGGCTCTGCCTCTTCACCGAGCCTGCCAACGTGTACCGCGGCGACAGCGTGCGGCTGGAGGCCGTGCTCGCCAACGAGGATGCTCTACCCCCAGGTGAGTACCCAGTCCGCATCCAGCTCGTCGGCCCGGACGGGCGCCGGGCCCTCGACCGCATCGCGCCCGTCGTCGTGCCGGGCGGGAACCACTCATTCGCGCTGCCGTTCTTCGACGAGCAGGTGAAGGTGGATGGCCCTGAAGGACGCTACCGGTTCGTCGCCGCGCTGCAGCGAGGCGGCGCCGCGACCGGTGGCGAGAGCGTCTTCTACCTCTACGACCGTTCGACCATGCCGGAGGTGGACTTCGAGGTGGCGCGGCTCGGCGAGGACCCGGCGCTCGATGCGTTCCTCGCGTCCTACGGCATCCGAACAGCGCCCCTGGGCGAGGAGCCCTCGCCGAGCGGCGTAATCCTCGTCTGCGGTGCGCCGCCTAGCGGTGACGAGCCCTGGCGCCTCTTCCGCGAGCGCGTGGCGGCCGGGGCGACCGCTGTCGTTCTGTCGCCGGACGTTCTGGCTGCCGGCGATGACCCGTTAGGCCACCTGCCGCTCGAGGAGAACGGCGAGGTTCGGACCATGCGAAGCTGGGTATACCTGAAGGATGAGTGGGCCAAGCGCCACCCGATCTTCGACGGACTGCCCGCCGGAGGCCTTATGGACTACACCGTGTACCGCGAGGTCATTCCCGATCGCGTGCTATGCGGCCAGTCGGGCCTGATGACCGCTGTGGCCGGGGCACAGCAGACCTCGCTGGGATACGGCTCCGGCTTGCTGGTCGCGATCCATGGGTCCGGCGCCGGGCGGATCATCCTGAACACGCTGCTCATCCGTGAGAACCTGGGTATCGACCCCGTGGCCGAACGACTGCTTCGGAACATGCTGCGCTTCGCAAGGGGCCCCGCCAAGCAGTGAGCGCTGCGGTCCCCGGCCTCGGGGGAGGAGCGCAGGGCAGGCCTGGAGAAGATTGGTGATTGGGTGCAGTTAGGAACTCGGGCGGAACGGGGCGCCGGCAGGAAGGGAGGGCGCTGGGGTTCGGTTCACTGTGGGTGGTGATCGGCCTCAGTGTGGACTCCGAGGCGGAGAGCCATACCGTTGCTGCGGCTCTACGGACGAATGGAACCCATGAAGGAGGGGTGCTGCTGTGAGACGCCGTGGTTTCACTCTCATTGAGCTTCTCGTGGTTATCGCGATCATCGCGATCCTCGCGGCGATTCTTTTCCCTGTGTTCGCAAAGGCCCGCGAGAAAGCCCGGCAGACCAAGTGTCTGAGCAACATGCGGCAGATCGGCACCGCCGCCGACATGTACAACCAGGACTACGACGGCCACTATCCCATGTCCATCTACCTCGACCTACCTTCGATGACGGTCTGGACGTTTTATGACTCGCTCGCGCCCTACATGAAGAACGCGGACATCCTGAAGTGCCCCTCGGAGGAGCGGCGGATCGGGATTGCGGAGATGCAGGCGATTCCTGGCATGCCCCCTCTGGGCACGTCCCTCGTATGGGTGGGTTACAACGGCAACTACGCCGTGTTCGAGGACGGCCCGAATAACCTGCTCACCACCGCCAATCACGCCGTCGTCAAGGATAGCGAGCTCCCGCGGCCGGCGGATACCTTCCTGATGGGAGACGGGGAGATCGAGCTGCAGCCGGACGTCTTCGACTCGCCCGTCCTTGGCGCCCACAATGAGGGGTTCAACACTGCCTTCTGCGATGGGCATGCGAAGTGGGTGAAGAGCCAGAAGAGCTCGGATCTGTACATCGACATCGGCTACGTCCAACGCCAACTCGAGGACATTGCCTCAGGCCCGTACATCAACAGAGAGGAACTGTGGGGTGTGGTGTTCGATGACGGGTCGGTGGACCATCTGCCCGGCAGGGGCTAGTGCGGGCCGGGTGCGGGTCGTCATGTAGCATGACCGGTGGGCCAGGAAGCGCTGCGGGGCCGAGCGCAGACGCGCTCGGCTCCGTTGCTGTCTGGCTAGCGATCCGCCGCGGCAGGGGCGACCGCCGTCGCTCTGTCGCCGGACGTTCCGGCCGCCGCCGATGGCCCGCTGGGCCACCTCCCGCTCGAGGAGCACAGTGAGGTTCGGACCATGCGAAGGTGGGTATACCTCAAGGATGAGCGGGCCAAGCGCCACCCGGTCTTCGAGGGCTTCCCAGCCTGAGGACCAGTGGGCTACACCGTCCATCGCGAGGTTATCTGCGAGAGCGTCCTACGAGCACTGAGCGCTGCGGTCCCGGCCTCGGGTGGGGAGAGCCGGCTCGGGCTGCAGAAGGTGGGCAGTTGGGTGCGGTTGGCGCTCGGCGCGGCGGGATGGTGCGCTGCCAGGAAGGGAGGGCGTGGGGGTCCGGTTTACCGCGGGTGGTGACCGGCCTCAGTGCTAACTTCGGGGCGCAAAGCCGCATGGCTGTCCCGGCTCCATGGACGAAGGGAACCCATCAAGGAGGGGTGCTGCTGTGAGACGTCGTGGTTTCACTCTCATTGAGCTTCTCGTGGTTATCGCGATCATCGCGATCCTCGCGGCCATTCTGTTCCCCGTGTTTGCGAAGGCCCGTGAGAAAGCGCGGCAGACTAAGTGTCTGAGTAACATGCGGCAGATCGGCACCGCCGCAAGCATGTACACCCAGGACTACGATGGCCGCTACCCTATGTCCATCTACGCCGCACTATACTCGGGGACGGTGTGGACGTTCTACGATGCGCTGGCGCCCTACATGAAGAACGCTGACATCCTTAAGTGCCCCTCGGAGGAGAGGCGCATCGGGATGGCCGAGATGCAGGCGCTCTTGCCCGTGCCCATGGGGACGACTCTCCAGTGGGTCGGCTACAACGGCAACTATGCTGTGTTTGAGGACGGCCCGAATAACGTGCTGACAGGCAGGAATCATGCCGTCGTCAAGGACAGCGAGATCCGGCGGCCGGCGGATACCTTCATCATGGGAGACGGCGAGATCGAGCTGGACCCGGACCTCTTCGGTTCGCCCGTGCTGGGTGCTCACAACGAAGGGTTCAACGCTGCGTACTGCGACGGACATGCGAAGTGGGTGAAGAGCGTGCTGCAGGGGCACACGTACACGGATATCGGCTACATGCAGCATCGATGGGAGTCCATCGGGGCCGGTGCGTACATCGGCCACATGGAGCTGTGGGGAGTCGTCTACGACGACGGGTTGATCGACGCTCTGCCCGGTAGGTTGCTGTAGCGGCCCCTGCGCGGAACGGTCCTGCGGAGCCGGGCGCAACGATGCGCTCGGCTCCCCTGTTGTGTGGCCGTCGCCCCACCTCTGTCGGCCTACTCGGCTCACTTCCCGCGGAAGCCACGCACCCCGAAGTCGCTTCCCCAAGGGTCCGCGTCCGTGATGTCGGAACGGTCGATGAGGTCCGCGATGCGGTCGCGCCAGGCGTAGAGCCGCGCGGGGTCACGGCTGAACTCGGTCATGGTCTTCACGAGCGACTCGGGCACCGCGAGGGCCGCCTTCGCTTCGGCGAGCCACTTCGCACGGTTCCTGTCGAGCCCGGTGATCGCTTCCACGCGGCGGATCGTCTCTTCGAGGATGCACGCGTAGGCGTAGTCCTCCATGCCGTCGCGGTAGTTCTCCAACCGGATCGACGGCACGGGCTTGCCGCCGGGGCCGCAGTGGAAGAGCGACCCGTCGCCGTGGTAGACCGTCCAGCTCACCGGGTTCCACTGGGTGAAGGGGCCGGACTCGATGGGCTTGTTGTCGTTCCAGATCGTCAGCGCATAGTAGAGGAAGCCGTCCGGCCGCTGCTTCGCCGTCATCGCACCGTGCAGCAGTCGCGCGTCGATGGCCGGGTACTCGACGAACCAGTTCGCATACGGGTGATGCGGCCCGCAGCAGATGTACCACCAGACGTACTTGCCCTGCGCCCGGGCTTTCTCCGCCTTCTCCGGGTCGAAGCTGGGGGTGAGTGGGCACCACGCGTCGATGCTCTTCACCACCGACGCCATGCCGTAACTCGGGTCGTAGCTCGTGGTCATCAGGATGACGTCGGGGAATGCCTTCCGCAGCGCGGCCGCCGCCCGCTCGAGCATCGGGAACTGGTCCTCGCCGCGCTCGTCGAACCCGTAGATGTAGGCGTGGTCGAGGATGCCGAGCTCCTTCGCCTTCTCATAGCCCGGCCGGATCTGCTCGATGATCCCTCGCATCGCCGCGTCGAGGCCGGCTTCATCGACGCCGCCGTTCAGCACATTGCCGAGGTTGAAGGCGACCAACCGCCCCTGGTCGTGGAGGTGCTTGAGGATCTCGAAGTCCGGCGGGCCCTGGCGATAGAGGCTGTCGTAATCGATGTAGTAGTCCGCGAGGAAGTCGGCGTACTGGAGCTTCAGCCGCTGCCAGGCCTCCGGCCCGCCGACCTGCGCGATCGGCTCGAAGAAGGTGATCGCCGTCGGTAGCGGCGTGCAGTCCGGCAGCGTGAAGGAACGCACCTGAACCGTCAGCGGCAACTCCAGCGGGTCGCACCCATCGGCCGACACCTTCAGCGTCCCCCGGTAGGTTCCCGGTGGTTGCTCCTTGTTCGCCCGGACGCGGATCCAGAAGGCTTGCAGATCGCCCTCCGCGATGTCCACCGGACCGAGGAAGTCCAGGATCGGGTCCGGCCACCAGCCCACGTAGTCCACATCGTAGGGCGGCCTCGTCTTCGTCTCCACATAGCCCACGACATCGCACCGGATGTCAGCCGCGGGGAACACGGCGCCGCTCGGCGACTTCAGGTCGCCCACGGACACGGATACGCCCTTCGCCGCGCCGGCACGTGGCGTCACGAGGACCTGGAAGCTCTCCTTCTCATTCCGCGCCAGCGACAGGTGCACATCCGGTGAGGTCTTCGCCGCGAAGGGCATGTCGCGCGGCGGGATCTTCTCCATCGAGCTCGCGAAGCCCACGAGCATGTTCGACCGCTGCATCCCCAATGCGTCGAACGCCTGCTCGAAGCGGGCGATCTCCTCGATCCGGCTCAGCGTCCCCGGCAGGCGCTCAAGCTCCGCGCGGGTGCGGTCCAACTCGGCAAGGGTCAGCCTCTCGCTGCCCAGCCCTCGGCGCGCTTCCTCGACCACGCGGCTGGCCGCCTGCGTTCTGGACTGCACTTGGCGACGTTGGACGTCCGTCGTGGCTGAGCCCGAGAGCGACTCGCGCAGTCGGGTGACGCTGGCCTCTAGCTCGTCCAGGTTGCCGACAGTCAGCTTCGCGAGCTGCCGGACGAAGGCCGCTGTCGGCTCGGGAGCCTGCTCGCCCGGCTTGAGCAGCATGAGGCTGTCGATGTGGAGCACGACGTCCGCCGCGGGCCGCTCGCCAAAGATGTGCAGGAGGGAGATGTCAGAGCGGTCGATGTTTGGCGGGATCGACGACAGCGGCACCTCGAAGCGCTTGTACCCACGTTGGGGCACGTCGAACCCGAACGAGAACGCCTCGCGTAACGGAAGCTCGCTGTCCGTGAGGAGCATCCTCAGGAACGGCGAGGTATCGCTCGGGTTGGTAATGTCGATGACCAGCCGGTCGAACCCCCGCCAGTCCTTCACCGCGAGCTTCGCCTCGAAAGCGGGCCACTGCTCCATGCCTTCGGCCCACTTCGGCGTGGTGAACCGCAGGGAGCACCGCCCTTCTGTCGCGTACCCATCCGAGCGCGACAGCGTGTCCGTCGACGGCGTGCGCAGGTTCCACGCCACAGCATCCACGTCCGTCTCGAAGCCATACAGCGACACAGCCGCATCGGCGCGCGCCGACAAAGTGAGAAGAAGCAGCCCGCCGATCGCGAGCGTGCCCATCAGGTGGTCTGTCATGGCGATCCCCGTCCCTCCAGGCCCGCGGAGTCGGTCGGGCCCAGGAAGAGGGTTCGCCGCTCGCCGCGCGATCCCTGTCCGTAGTGGAGCGGCCGCGTGATCGGTCCGTGATCACCCGGCCGACGAAGCCGTCAACACGGCAGAGGCCCACGCCTACGGGCTCTTGTCAGCCAGCGTGTCCAGGAACCCCAACAGGTACCACAACGTTGGCAGTGACACGCAGCTCGCAACAGTGAGAGCTAGTGGGTACACACGCCACCATGCCCGCGCGTTGAACTTCAGCCCGAGCATCCGGGCAACGACCGCGGCGACACCGCGAACCACCAGGCACCAGATGAGCAAACCTGCCACGGGGCCCACTGACGGTGCGTACCCCAGTACGACGGCCCCCAGAAACAGGAAAACGTCAACCATCGCCATGTAGAGCACCAAACAGGGCGCCCACACCAGATACGATGCGCCGACCGCTACCCACGTCCGGGCGCGGGGCCACGCCATGCGCCCCGGCAGCACGATGGCGAGGAAAAGGCCCTCGATGGACCCGTGGACGAGGAGCACCAGGGGCGGGATTAGTGCAAGGAAATCCCAATACTCGGGAGGTTGGCCGGGCCCTGCGTGCCCTATGAACTGCCACGGCAGCAGCTGGATGCCCACCGCTACACCTCACTCCCACCTAACTCCACCACCACGAAGCTATGCCTCGGCACCTCGACCTCGATCCGGTCCTCGGCGCTCTTCAACATGGGCAACGGCTTGGGCATGACCGCGTCCGGCGCTTCCGGCGTGTTCTCCGAGCGGAAGCTCCCCGCGGTCAGCACCGTCGCGCGTCGCGGCCGCATGCGGCGACCAAGCTCCAGCGTGACCTTCGCCGGCCGGTGCACGTTCCGGTTGATGAGACACACGGTCAGCTCGCCGTCATCCGAGCGGTACGCGCCCGCGTCGACGTACGGCACGTCGGCAAGCGGCGGGATGAACCCCGCGATCTGCGTTGAGTAGGTCGGCCCTGTGGTCTCTGTGGCAAGCACATCGCGGCCCGAGAGGGCGGAGTACTCCCGGAAGACATGAAAGACCGCATTCCGCCACGTGGCGCGCGATGGATAGCGGAAGCCGACGAGCGCGCCAAAGACGTCTTGGCAGAGCGGGAGATGGTTCGCGCTCGTCACTTTGGGCTCGGCCGCCAACTGGTTGAACAGACAGGCGAGATAGAGGGCACCGGTGAGGGAGCGGTTCCACTGTAGATCGTCCCCGGCATCTCCGGAGGCGAACGGGTAGACGAGCGGCCCGTACTCGGTGATGTGGATCTCGATGTTGCCGCCGCCCTCGGGAGCGTAGTCCTTCAAGTCCTGCTCTGTGAGTCGCACGTTGTCGCCGACCCAGATCGACGCGGCCATGAAGGCCTCCGCGAAGTCCTCGTCGTCCAGTCGCCGCGCTCCGGGCGTGATGCCCGTGCGGATCACCGGCGCGTAGCCCGTGTGAATGTCGAGGAAGTCCATCTTGTCGCCGCAGCGCCTGAGAAGCGTGGGGATCCACGTTGGGTGCTGGTTGAGCGAGATCTCCGTGGTGGAGTGGAGCCCGATCGCGCCGAGCTTCGTGCCGGGCGCCACGGCCTCGATGGCCTCGTGGAAGGCGAGGTAGAGGTCGGCGTACTCGTCGGGGCCTTTGCCGATGGGCAGATCCGGGATCGGCTCCTCCAGGCCCTTGACCATGTAGATCTCGTTGCCGACCGTGTAGTCCGTCACCGGGAAGTCGTGTTCACGGAAGTACTCCACCCATGCGGCGGCATCCTCGGCCGTGCCGGTGCCCGCGTTCAGCGTGATCGTGCCGGGGATGTCCAGCGCGCGGCAGAGCCGCATGAACTCCTCCGGCCCGAAGACCGGCATGTCCGGTCGGCCCTTCGGCTCGGCGAATGGGTTCGGTATCGGCTGCCGCGCATCCCCAACGGCCTTGCGCCACTCGAAGAAGTCCGACAGCGTGCCGCCGGGATACCGGAGGTGAGTGACGCCGGCCTCGCGGATCATCTGCGCGATCGAAGCGTCGAAGTCCCCGCGCTCCGGCTGCCAGATGCCCATTCCGTTGTTCGTCCACTCGATGTTGTCGCCGAAGAGCAGCGGTTTCACTGTGTTGACGACGGTGTCGGTCACGCGGACGGTCGCCTCGTATGGCGTCTCGTCCGCCGCAGGCTGTGCCGCGGCATGGGTGCCGGCGGCGGCTAGTGCCGCGATCAGTCCCACCCCGGCGGCTCGCACAAGCATTGGCATCGTCCTCCGTCCTTCGAGTCTTCCGTGCCCGCGGGTCTCCTGACCCGTAGCCTCTTGGGGCAGCACAGGCGCACGGGAAGCGTTCCCCATCTGAGGAAGCAAGTCCTCGGACCGTCGCAGGGCCGCTACGCGTCCCGGCGAATGGGGGTGTGCCCCGCGACCTCGTGGCGTGGCCGCGGCGGCGGGTCGCGGGTCAGGAGACCCGCGGGCACGGGGTCTAGCCGCAGCGCTGAGCAAGGCGCTCCGTCGGGGAGGACTGCAGGCCTTCATGGCGCACGAGTCAACGCGCGAGCGCGAGCACTGGCGGGGTCCAGTATGGGTCATCGGCGCAGTCGCGCTCGTGCTCTTCCTCTGGGGCCTCAGCCCCGCCAGGCGTTCTCCGGCGGAGACGGCGACCGGCGCGGTTGAGCTTCGCGTCTGGTCCGGCTGGACCGGGCATGAGAAGGACGCCTTCGAGGGGATCGTCGCCGCGTTCAACGCCGAGCACCCCGGAGTGCACCTCACGAACACCACCACCGCCGGCGACGACACCAAAGTCTTCCGTGCGATCACGGGCGGGACGCCGCCGGACCTGTTCTTCATCTGGAACTACGAGTACATCGGCGCCCTCGCGCAGAACGGCGCGGTTCGCTGCCTGGACGACTCCATGCGCTCCGCCGGCCTCTCGGATGGCATGTTCGTCCCGGCCGCGCTCTCTCAGTGTCGCTACGAGGGGCGCACGTACGCCATGCCATACCTAAGTGACGTCTACGCACTGTTCCTCAACCGCGCGCTGCTTGCTGAAGCGGGTCTCGATCCGGACCGGCCGCCGCGGACGCTCGAGGAGCTGGCCGACACCGCCGAGCGCCTCACCCGATATGACGAGAGCGGCGACCTCGTGCAGATGGGCATCGTGCCGCCCGACCTGTTCCACCTGTGCTTTCTCATGGGCGGGGAGCTCTACGACGAAGCGACGCACCGGGTCACCGCGGACGCACCCGAGAACGTCCGGGCCCTGGAGTACCGCTGCGAGCTGCTCCGTCGGCAGGGCGGGGTCGACAAGGTGGACGCCTTCTCCGCCGGGTTCGGCGAGTACGCCAGCTCGAGCCAGGAGTTCTTCGCGGGGAAGGTCGCCATGGTCGAGTCCGGTCAGTGGTGGCCGTCGTTCATCGAGAAGTTCGCGAAGGACCTCGACTACGCCGTCTGCCCACTCCCTTACCCCGCGGATCGGCCGGACCTCGCCGGAACGACGATCCTCGGTGGGAACTTCGCCTGCATCCCTCGCGAATCGCCGCACCCCGACCTGGCGTTCGAGTTCCTGCGCTGGACGCAGACTCAGGCGGCGCAGGCGCAGTTCGCGTCGGCGATGCACGGCGTACCCAACCTGCGGGGGATGCTGGAGATCCCTGAGCTGACCGGAGGCTCCCGCGAGAACGAGGCATTCGGCGTGATGTGCCGCATCGCCGGCGGGCCGCTCGCAACTCCCTTTCCAACGACCCCAGTGAACGTGCTCTACGTGCGGGAGCTGGAACTCGCGGGTGACCTGGCGGCGCGCGAGACGAAGACGGCTGAGGAGGCGCTCCGCGGCGTCGCCACCCGGGTCCAGCGCGAGCTGGATGAGTGCCTCCAGTGGAGGGAGGCAGCGCCATGAACAGACCAGGCACTCGCCGATCCTCTACTCGTCGGATGCTGACCGGCCTGGCCTTCGTCTCGCCGTGGCTCATTGGGTTCCTCGTGTTCGTGCTCTACCCCATGGTCGCGTCGCTCTACTACAGCTTCTGCCGGTTCAACGTGCTCTCGTCGCCGCACTTCGTGGGCCTGGCGAACTACCGCACGCTGCTTCTCGAAGATGAGTATGTCTGGAAGTCCGTGGGCAACACGCTGTTCATGATGCTGGAGCTGCCGCTCTCAGTGGTTCTGGGCATCGGGACAGCGCTGCTGCTCCACCGGTCGGCACGTGGGATCGGGCTGCTGCGGACGGTCTACTACCTGCCCTATGTCGTCCCGTCCGTGAGCGCCGCGCTGCTGTGGCTGTGGATGCTCAACGCGGACCAGGGGCTGGTGAACAGCCTGTTGTCGCTGCTCCACATCGAAGGGCCAAGCTGGCTGAAGGACGCGGCGTGGGCGAAGCCGGGCCTGGTGCTGATGGACCTCTGGGGTGTCGGCGGCGGCACGGTTATCTACCTCGCGGCACTTCAGGACGTGCCCCAGCACCTCTACGAGGCGGCCGAGTTGGATGGCGCCGGCCCGTGGGCGAAGTTCCGCCACGTCACGCTCCCGGCGATCTCGCCCGTCGTGTTCTTCCTGGTGGTCACCGGCGCCATCGTCATCCTGCAGTACTTCACCCAGGCGTTCGTGATGACGAAGGGCAAGCCGGAGAACTCGACGCTGTTCTTTGGGCTCTACCTCTTCCAGAACGCCTTCGAGTACTTCCGCATGGGCTATGCGTCCGCCATGGCCTGGCTCCTCTTCGTCATCAGCCTGCTCGCCACGTACGTGATCTTCCGCACGTCAGCACGCTGGGTCTACTACGAGGCGGAGGAGGGCGGCGCGTGAGCACTTGGCCCGAAAACCAGGGACAGTCACCCATTTGGCTCGCGCAACTCCCCGGTGACTACCCGACTGGGGGGCGAAATAGGTGACTGTCCCCGGTTTTCGGAGCATGCTGGCATGGGTGCTGCTCACCGGCTTCGCACTCGCCTTCGCGCTGCCGTTCCTCTGGATGCTCGGCACATCCGTCACGCCGCAGGACGAGATGCCCTCCGGCCACACGGATGCGCTGAAGGCACTGGTCCCCGACCACCCCACTCTCGTGAACTACCCACGCGCGCTCAAGACGCTGAACTTCCTGCCCTATCTCGCCAACACGCTCTACGTGTGCATCCTCACCGTCCTGGGCACGCTGGTCTCGTGCACGCTGACGGCCTATGGGTTCTCGCGCATTCGCTGGGCGGGCCGGGACGCGTTGTTCGCCCTCATGCTCTCGACGATCATGCTGCCGACGACGGTGCTGCTGCTACCGCAGTTCGTCTTGTTCCGTGGCCTGGGCTGGATCGGGAGCTACAAGCCGCTCATCGTCCCCGCGTTCTTCGGGAACGCCTTCTTCATCTTCCTGCTCCGCCAGTTCTTCCTCGGTATCCCGCAGGAGCTCTCCGACGCGGCGCGTATCGAGGGCGCGTCGGAGCTGCGCATTCTGTGGTCCATCCTCCTCCCGCTCTCGAAACCCGCGCTCGCGACAGTGATCGTGTTCTCCTTCGTCTGGGCATGGACGGACTTCATGGGGCCCTTGGTCTACCTCAACGACGACCGGATGTACACGCTCACCGTGGGGCTGTCGGCGTTCCTGGATCGCCACGAAGCCGACTGGAGCGGTCTCATGGCCGGCACGGCGCTCGTCTCGCTCCCCCTCGCCGTGCTCTTCCTCTTCACTCAGCGCGCCTTCATCCGCGGCATCCAGAGGACCGGCATCAAAGGGTGAGGTGGCGGCCCCCTCGCCCCCCGGGAGAGGGCTGGGGTGAGGGACAGCGTTCGTGGCAGGCGCCGCGCCGCGTGGATCGTGGCTCACCGAATGCTGCTCCCTCACCCGGCCTGCGGCCGACCTCTCCCGGGGGGAGAGGTGGGAGCCCCCTCGCCCTCCGGGAGAGGGCTGGGGTGAGGGCGCAACTCCATGTCCGGCACCCATTCACCAGTAACGGGTGTCTACCCCGCCTTCACTGGCGCCGGGCGTGGGGCCTACGGAGACAGCGTCCCAGATGACCTGGAGCACCGCCTCGGTCTTGCCGAAGACATCAGCGTTCAGGAGTCGGAGGACCCTAACCCCTCGCGCCTCGAGCCATCGATCGCGCGCAGCATCGTCCTGCCGCTGCTCTGGCTCCGCGTGTCCACCGCCGTCTAGCTCGATGCACAGCCGCAACTCACGACAGTAGAAGTCCAGCACGTAGGGCCCCAGTGGGTGCTGCCGGCGGAACTTCGCGCCCCCCAGCTGCCTGCTCCTTAGCAACCGCCAAACGAGCACCTCGGCCTCCGTGGCGTCGTGCCGAAGCCTGCGAGCACGCTCTCGCAACTCAGCGGGCATCGGGAGCCTGCGCGCATGATGCACCGTAGACCCTCCAGATCCCTCGGTCGCCATGCCCGTCGGCAGGTTGGCCCCTCACCCGGCCTGCGGCCGACCTCTCCCGGGGGGAGAGGTGGCCAACCCCCTCTCCCCCCGGGAGAGGGCTGGGGTGAGGGACCGACGTCTGCCCGCTCCCCTATCGAACACATAGCCGGAACTGCCCCGCCCGGTTCGGGTCCATCGTCAAGCCGGCGCAGAGCGAGGCGTCGATGTACGTGTCCTTGCCGCCGGCCCACATCGCCTGCGAATCGCGGCCCCGGTTGTCGCAGTCGTCCAGAGCGAAGTCGAAGCCGCGCAGCTCCATGTCCTCCGGTTGCGTGCAGCCCAGCGCCGCAAGCGGAATCCGGGCGATGGCGTAGTACCCGCTCCGAGTGCGGCTCGAGCGAGCGCGCGTCCCCGCGAGGCCTGGCGGGCCGGGATCCAGCGTCTGCCACTGGGCTTCCGGTGCATCGAAGCGATTGGGGGTGACGAACAGCCCGAACACGCCGCCATTGTGCGCGGCTCGGCCCTGCGTGGACGCGGGTCTCGGGTCGATCCAGACCTCGACCAGGTCGCCTTCCGTTGGCGATGTCGGCTCGTCCACAACCACGCGGTCATCCGTCACGTCCGCCTGCACGATCAGCGCGCTGCCATCGCAGAAGAGACCGAACCGGGCCGAGAGGTCCCATGGCCCGCCCCATGCCTGCGGCCCGATGACCAGCGAGTCACCCGATAGCGAGGTCCGCCAACCACCAGGCGTCGGCGGCGGCGCGAGAGGGTCGTAGTGGTCGACTCGCTCCGCGAGTGCGGCCGGCGCCAGCGTCGCCCAGGCACAGTCCGTGCTCAAGGAGTCCCCCGACCTTAGGGTGGCGAGCAGCCGCCGACGGAACGATCGGTCGCCCGGCAGCCGCGGCGGCACCGTCACTGCCACAGGCACGCTGATCTCAGACTGAGCAGGTACCTCGACAGTCGTCTCGGTACAGCCGTCACCGACCCACACGGACAGCTCGCCCGTCGCAGCGGCGTCCAGGTCATTGCTCACGGCGATCTGCACGTCCACCGGCCGCCCGGGCTCGACGAACTCGCAACGCTCGCCGATCGTCACCGCCGGCGCCGGAGGCAGGCCCAGAATGGCGCACAGTGCCCGGTGGACCTCGCCGGCGATCACTGCGTGGACATCGCTCCCCGGGTGCTGCCCCCAGGGGAAGATGCCCCGGTCGTCATGGTCCCACCTAAGCAGTGTGGCGTCCAGGTCCGCGAGGGCCACGTCCATCCCGGTGGCCACGGAGCGCACGGCGCGAAGGTACGCCTCGCCACCGAGATCGGTGACGATGGGCGGCGTGCACAGGATGACGGCCGCCTCGGTGGACGACTTGGCAATCCTGACCATGCGCGTGAGGTTGTCGCGGAGACCGGTGGGCGAGCGGCCCTTGCCCTTGTCGTTCCCCCCGAGCTGGATGACCAGCAGGTCGGGGGCGCGCCCGATCACCGCGCCGTCGAAGAGGCCGAGCGCCTCGCCCGATGTCTGCCCCGGCACGCCGATGGGCAGCAGCTCGATATGGCACCGGGGGAACTGCGCTTGCAGGAGCTGTCCGAGCACCTGGGGGAAGCCTTCTTGCGCGGGATTCCAGGCGGACCAGCCAGCGGTCAGCGAGTCGCCGAACACGACGACGCGGACCGTGTCGTCGGACCGCAGTCGGTCAAGGAGGCGCTCGCCCCGTGTCGCTTGCGCAAAGGCCCCGCCGGCCCACAACAGAACGAGGGCCAGCAGCACGCCCGCCCTCCCCGCCCCTGGAGGGGCCGCATAGGGGGGACCGGTCGCGGACCGGTGGGACCCTAACCGGCCCATGGCGCGGACGGGGGGCGAGCCGCCGTGCCCGCCGCGCAGAGGCCGTGGGGCCGGTTGGGGACCCACCATCCGCCTCCGGCAGACGGTCCCCCCCATGCGGCCCCTCCGGGGTGGGTGACTCCGCAAACGCCGCCGACGACGAACAGCCGCCCTACTCATCGGGCTTCTCCGTCACAGCCCCCGCCCGTGCGGCGGCCTCATATAGGCGATCCATCCGCGTCGCTCGTGGCCCGAGGAGCGCGCGGATCTCCTCCTCGGTGCAGTTCTCAGCGAGGAAACCGGCCACGTCCACGCGCGCGTGCCAGCACCCGGGCAACCGGTGGCACGGTAGCGTCGCGGGCCGCCCGGGCTGACCGGCCGTCGGTGACGGTGCTCCGCCGACACGGCAGTAGCCGAACTCGACAACAGTCCCCATCGCCGGGCAGTAGATGCGGCGGTCGTCCAGTGGCTGCTCCGACACGGCGTTCCCCTACGACGACTTGAGGCCGGCGAAAGCGCCTACGGCGAAAAGCTTGGGCTGGAGCCGGCGAAAGCACCTACCGCGGCTATGATCGCGTAGCCGAAAATCACCAGGCAGGTGAGAACGAGGCCCACGATGGCCCAGATCTTCTCCTGTTGCCGGTACTGGGAAGCCGTGCCGCTGTAGTTCTCGAGTGCCAGTTGGTTGCCCTGGATGCCCAGGTAAATGTTCACCCACCAGCAGGCGTTCAGACAGAACCCGAGCACCGCCCACAGCCACAGGCCATGCCCGAGCGCCCAGATCCACCCGAGGAAGAACGCGCCCCAATTCCAGCCGGTGGGGTAGTCCGTATCCATGGTGCGCGCGAACCCCGGCGCACCGAATGCCCCGCCGGGAGGCGGCGGCCCGTAGGCGGCCCCCGGCGGAGGCGGCGGCACGAACCCTCCTGCGCCCGGGGGCGGCGCGTACGCGCTTCCCGGTGGCGGAGGAGGAGGCGCGAACGGCACGCCGGTGCTCGGAGCAGGAGGCGGCGCGTCGAGCGAAGGGATCGCGGTGCCCGTGGGCGATGGCTGCGCCGGGGCCCAAGCCGGCGCGGCAGGCCCAGGCGGTGGCTGTGCCGGGGCCCAGGCCGGCGCGGCAGGCCCAGGCGGCGGCTGTGCCGGGGCCCAGGCCGGCGCGGCAGGCCCAGGCGGCGGCTGTGCCGGGGCCCAGGCCGGCGCTGCGGGGGGCGGCACGCCGGGGATCCCGACGCTGGGCGCCGCCGCCGGCGCGTCACCGGCGGGCACAGTGATCTCCTTGTGGCAGTACTTGCAGACCCCCTTCTGGCCGGCATACTGCACAGGGATCTTGAGGGCATGGCCACAGTGGGGGCAGTTCATGTCGATCAACGCCGTCAACTCCTCCCGAACGGTCCACTACATGGCTTCGTCGATCTGCCGAAAGATGTCCGTGTACACCCTCGCAAGCTGGAGGGTCGCGCCGATGATCACGAGACCCGCGATGACCCCGATGACGCCGGCGACCACGGTCCACATTCGTTGCGCCTCGCGAAACCTCCTCACCGACTTCCACTTCCCCGTCCGCCATGACATCTCGTTGCCGCGAAACGCCAGGTAGATGTTCATAAGCCCGCCGACGCCGGGGACGAGGCCGACGACCCCCCAGACCGGCAGGTAGTTGCCGAGCGCCCAGAACCCGCCCAGGATGAGAGGGGCGATGTTGAACCCGCCCACGTTCTCGCTCTCGCCCGAACTCCGGTCGAGGCCCCAGTCGGCCGGACTGGACGGGACGGTGTCCCCATGGGCCTGGGAAGCCTCGGGGGTCACTCCGAACGGCGAAGCCGCCGAGCCCACATGCTCCGCGGGTGTCCAGGGGGGCAGTGGAGGCGGCGGCGCCGGCGGCCCTCCTCGCTCCCAGGGCGCTGTGCCGTGGGGAGACGGCGCCGGCTTCGGTGACAGCTCCACGGGAGAGGCGGGCGGCGGCGTCGGTGGCGGAGCTACGGGCGTCACCGGAGCGGCGGCCGCGCCCGGCGCCGGCACCGTGGTAACGCGACGGCAGTACCCACATGCCACCGACCGGCCCGGCGCCAGCCCGGGCACATTCAGGAACCGACCGCAGTGAGGACACACGAAACCGGCCAAACCCGAACCTCCGAGCCGGGTCCCACACCCGCCCATGCCTATGCCCCCACCCGGCCGCGACCTACTCGCGCCCTACCGGAACCCGATCTGCCTCTGCTCCGCCGGTGCCGGCTCGATGGGCAGCGGGCCGAGCGACCAGTCGATGTTGCACGTCAGCGCCCTGTTCGTCATCCCGGTTCGTACTCGCCCTGAGTACGAGCATGTGAACCCTCAACCATACTCGAACTCGCCCTGGTCCAGGACCTTGCCGTGCGCGTTCACGAGGCTGAACCTCGGCGCCGGCGGACGCTCCTCGTTGATCGTCGCATCCGAAAGCTTCATCCCGAGGGGTCCGGCAGTCACGAGCGACAAGGAGTAGTCCTCGCCGCCGCTACTGCCCTTGACTCCGATGACGACCTTCGGCTTCAGCAGTGTGGCCGTGCCGGCCTGCACCGGCACGGCATCGCGCGTCGGTTCGTAGTCCTCGGTGCGGAAGCTGTAGCTCCACTCCTCGCGGCCCGTCCGAACGTTGAACTGCAGGTCAATGAGCCGGTACCGGCCGGCGGGAAGGGTCACCGTGTCACTCAGCGACCCGCTCTGGAGCCGGGTGCCGTCCTCCGCGCTCACGGTCATCATGCAACGTGACACGACAACGTCGCCCGGCAGCCGAACGCGGATGCCTCCCTGGGCACTGCTCCCCTGCGCCTCGGCCCAGGCCGGTAGAGCTACGGCGAATGCCAGCCCAAGGAGCGACAGCCGCAGTGTTCGCAGGTCCAACACTGTTCCCACCTCCCCTTCAGTCCATGCCCATGAGGACCGACATGAACAAAGTCGCAGCGAGGATGAACGCCCCCAGCGATGCCGACATGAAGATGAGCACGCTGATGACCTGACGGCCGGTACCCAGGCTGCCCCAACCGCCTCGGGCCCACCGGTACGTGATCTTGCCCATGATGGGTGCCAGACATAGCGCCCCGATGCCGGCGCCCCATGCGCCGGCGTTCATCGGGGCGCTTCAACCGGCGAAGAGTGACGGGAAACACACTGACAGCAGTATCCCGCCGACGATGCCTCCCGGCGCCACCCCGCCGAGCGCACCCGCAATGGTGCCGAGAAACGCGGCGAGTCCCGGGGACATGCGAGGCCGTCCCGGACGCGCCGCCACCAAGGTCGGCATAGTGGTGACACCGGCACCCCCGGCTATGGGCGGCGGCACCGGGGGCACGAACCCGACGGGGCTCGGCGCAGCCTCCCGGTAGGTCGCCGCAGGCGCCCGAATCCGCTGCCCGCAGCTCTTGCAGGCTCCCTCTTGCCCGGCATAGTGATCGGCGATGTGCAGCAACACACCGCAGTGCGGACACTCGAAGTCGATCATCGGCCCCACGCTCCCTCGGGTGGAAACGGAAGACCAAGCCCCCAGCGTATCTCATACTAGTTCGCGCCCGGTGCCCGTCGTCCCTCTCTCCGGAGGACGCGCAAGAGGCGCGCGGGTCGCGATCCGAGAGCCCCCGGAGGGGCCGCATGGGGGGACCGAGCGAAGCTCGGTGGGCCCCCAACCGGCCCCGCGCCTGGAAGCGCCGCCGGTGAACGGGGGCCTGGTCGGCGACCAGGCAGGTCTGCGCTCGGCCGGGGGTGAAGCTCAGGCCACTCGTCTCTGCGCCGCTTCGCACCAACGTCGTTCCTGATGGGTAGGGAGACGCGATGACAACAGCAGGGCTTCGGCGACCCAAGGCGATAAGCTTGCTCGTCGCGGGGCTGCTCATCGGCGGCGGAGCGGCGACGTGTGCGGCGGGAAACATGGTCCGGAACAGCGGCTTCGAGGACGGCACGACCGGATGGGCGGTGCCGGGTCAGCTCTACGCGCTCGATGACTCGGTAGGGCACGCCGGAGGACACAGCCTCCGGTTCCACAACGAACCTGGCGGTCCATACCTGCTCGCCAGCCAGGCCCTCCCCCTGCAGCCGGGCAAGTGCTACCGCATGGCCGTTTGGGTGAGGACCGAGGGCATCGTCAGCACGGACACCGGCGCCACAGTATGCATGGAGTGGAGCGGCGCGAAGGGCTACATCGGCGGTGCATATCCGCCCGGCCTGATGGGCACGCACGACTGGCAGCAGATCGTGTACGAGACCGGGCCGGTCCCGCCCGATGCTACCGGGGGCTCCGTCACCGTCTACGGTCGGTCAGGGACGCACGGCACCGCCTGGTTCGACGATGTAGAGGTCACTGAGGTGTCCCCGCTCGCCCGCATCCGGTTCGGCCATCTGCCGCCCGACGTGCGCCGTACTCGGCTGTTCCTGGACGATCGCGGCGGCGTGACCTTCCAAGCCCAGGGAGCGCCCCAGCGACGGGGCGAGCTGAAGGGTCTGGTCTTCAGCGTAACGATCAGACGCGGACCGCAGAGCGACCGCTTCGACGCCCCGAAGTGGGAGGACGACCGCGCCGAGATCGCCATACCCGCGAAGGCGCTCGGCGCGGGCGAGACCTTGGCGGAGGTGAGTCTGCGCTCGAGGGCGGACGACCGGCCTGTCGCGGGGGACTCGTTCTGGCTCGAGGGCGCCCGACGCGTGCGCCTCGATACCGTCAAGCCCAACCCGGCCGGCGTGCTCGGCCTGCGTGGTCACCCCGAGCACCGGCTTCAGGTGCGCGTCCCGGTCGACCCTGGGGATGGCGGACCCCACGGCCAATGGCGCGCGCGCATCTCCTGGAGGGCTGATGGCCGTCCCGTGGGGTCGCCGGTGATCGCAACCGTCGAAGCGGGCAGAGCGAACACGCTCCAGGTCCCCGTGCCCGTCGGTCTCAGGCCCGGCATCTACGACCTGCGGTGCGAGGTCGCACGGGCCGGCGGGGGCGCCATCGCGTCCGACCAGGTGCTGGTTACCGTCGCAGACCCGACGCAGCGGCCGGCGAACGCGACGTGGATCGGGCCAAACCGGATGCTGATGGTGGATGGAAGCCCGTTCTTCCCGATGGGGTTCTACCTCGTGTCCAGCCTGCCGACCGTGTTCCCGGTGGACGAGCCCTACCACTGGACGGACAGCGCTCTGCATCCTGAGTACTACCTGCCGATCCTCGACCGCCTGGCGAGCAGCCACTTCAACTGCGCGATCGACTACAGCTCGACTATGGGCGGCCTGGACCAGGCGCGCGAGCTCATGGATGCCGCTGAGGCGAGAGGGCTCAGGGTCATCTTCTCCGTGAAGGACCTGATGAAGGGCGCTTACTGGGAGCTGTTCACCCGCAATCTCCCCTGGCAGGACCTGCGTGCCGCCAACCGCGGTGTCGTCGAGTCGTTCCGCGACCATCCCGCGTTGATCGGCTGGTACATCAACGATGAGGTGTTCGCCCCCGACCTGTGGCCCGGCGCGGTGAACGTGTTCCGGGACACCCGCGAGACCGACCCGTGGCATCCGACCTACGCGGTGCACTACGATTACAAGGGCATCGGCACGTACCGTGGCGCCTGCGACGCGATCGGCACCGACCCCTACACGCTCCTCGGTGACATCGGCTTCACGGCGAGGAGTTGGCACGAGGCCCGGAAGCTGATGGGACCGGACCAGCCCTTCTGGGCGGTCGTGCAGTGCTTCGGCCCGGGCTACGAGGTCTCGAACCCCTCGGAGACCCGAGAGCCGACGTTCGAGGAGGAGCGCGCGGCGACGCTCGCCGCCGTCGCCGAGGGCGCTACCGGGATCATCTACTACTGCTTCCACTCCCTGCAGCGCTCGCCGCGCTTCGAGGAGCGTTTCACCGAGCTGGACCGCATCGCCGCGGAGGTGCAGGGCCTGATGCCCATCATCACGTTGCCGGACGCGAGGGAGCCCGTGACGGCGACGCAGGGCGACAGCATCTCCGTGTTGAGCAAGCAAGCGATCGGTCGAGTGCACGTGCTTCTTGTGAGCACCTCGCGGGAGGCCCAAGAGATCGTGGTCGCACTACCACCGGGAGTCACCGAGGTGAAGGATGCGGCGACCGGCGAGATTCTGCCGGTCGGCGAGCGTGCGCTGAGACTTCATATCGACGCCCTGGGCACGCGTCTGCTGGAAGCCACGCGAGGCCCAGGTACGCACCGCGGCGAATAGCCGCCACAGAGGACCCCGGAGGAGGCACTGTGATGAAGCGCAACAGAAGGCAGTTTCTCACGACAGCCCTGGGCGGAGCCGCGCTCCTCTCTCGCGCGCGACAGGCGAGGGCGCAAGCGGCCTACCGCATCGGCATGTGTGACTGGTCCCTCGGGCGGACCGAGGACATCACGGCACTGGACCTGGCGAAGGATATCGGCCTCGATGGCGTCGAAGCCAGCCTGTCGTTCAGCGAGGAGCCCGGCTCCATCCGCCTGAGGAAAGCACGCGACGCCTACCTCGCGCGGGCGAAGGAGCTGAAGCTGGACATCCCGTCGATCGCCCTGGGGGGCCTCAACAACGTCCCGCTGCGAACCGAGGAGCTGGCCGCCCAGCTCGTGGGCGAGGCCGTCACCGTGGCGGCCGACCTGGGCGCCCGGAACATCCTCATACCCTTCTTCGGGCTGGGCGAGCTGAAGATCACCGACTCCGAGGGCGTCGACCACGTGGTGGCCGTGCTGAAGGAGCTCGCGCCAGCGGCTGAGAAGGCGGGCGTCGTCCTCGGGCTGGAGAGCTACCTCGCGGCGGCCGACTGCCTCACCATCCTCGAGCGCGTGGGCTCTGAAGCTGTGCGCGTCTACTACGACTGCCGCAATTCTGCGAACAAGGGCTATGACGTGCCCGCGGAGATCCGTCAGCTTGGCGACCGCATCTGCCAGGTGCACCTGAAGAACGAGGGGCTGATGCTCTCTCAGAAGGACAACGTAGACTTCCCCGCCTGCGCGAAGGCACTGTCCGACATCGGCTACAAGGGGTGGCTCGTGCTGGAGACATCGAGCCCATCGGGCGACACTGTGAAGGACACCCAGGCGAACATGGCCTACGTACGCGAGGTGTTCACGCCACCCGCCTAACCGCCCCAGTACTGGTCCTTCGAAGCATCGGTGTGGGAGGATGGGTAGAGCTGCTCGGAGCGGCGCCACTTCGCGTGCCCATCCACGAATGCGAAGTTCGCGCCGGCGCTATGGCTCGCAGGCCGAGCCCCACTCGGTCCGCCGGGCAGACACCGCATGTCCGGGTACATGGAGCAGACCAGGTTGCCGATCGGGTTGATGCGCCCATCGGCCCCGCCAGGGGAGACGAAGTCCCAGTTGGTGTCGGCGATGTCCCCGATGAGGATAACATCGGACGGGCGCTTGATGCGGCTGATTGAGCCCGTCGCCCGACACAGCGCCTTCGCCGAGATGTTGCAGTTCCACCCATACTGCGTCCGCGGCGTACCGGGCTGATCCCAGCCGGGCCATACACTGAACCGTCTGCTGCTAGGACACTGGAAGATTCCGTCGTTCTTGCAGTAGGTCATGATGCGCGCCGACCACAGGCCGCTCGATCCCACGGCCCACGCCCCCGGCAGGCGGCTGTCATTGTCCTTGGCGTACTCGAGCGTCGCGACGATGAGCTGGCGGATGTTCGATGTACACGTCGTCTGGCGGGCTCTCTCCCGGGCGTTGGCGTACACCGGAAAGATGATGGCCACGAGGATCGCGATGATCGCGATCACCACGAGTAGCTCGACGAGCGTGAAACCGTCTCGCGCGCGCACGAAACACCTCCACTCTCCGTCACACTGGCGATGGCCATTCTAACCTTCGTGGGTGTCCCCTGGAACCCACCACGTAGCACGCGGATGCGGCAGGACCCCGCCCGGCTTCAGCCGAATGGACACCTTCGTGTTCGGGGGCTGCCTGCCACGAAGTGGTTCGGCTGTCCCCGATTCGCACGCGAATGACTAAGGAGCATCCAACCATGAGTGCCAGAAGACTCCCCGACGCCCAGCCCGCGGCGCCGCGCAAGCCGACGATCGGCGTCTTCGCCACGGGTGACCCGCGGATCGACGCGCCGTCCCGCGAGCGCTGCGTGAACATCATCAAGATGGCGGCCGACATCTTGGCGGAGCGCGTGAAGCTCCCATCGGGCAAGCCCGTCGATGTCGTCTACTCGCCCATTCTCGTCGATGGCGAGAAGCAGGCCGACATGGTGGCCCGCCAGTTCGAGGCCGCCGGCGTGAACGTCCTGGTTGCTGTGCCCGACACATGGGCATTCCCGCAGCTCGGGCTCATCTCGCTCCTCTCGCAGTTCCCGAGCGACATCCCGGTGAACCTCACGTGCGGGAACAGCGGGCCGAAGCCCGGCGTCGTGTTCGTCCATGCCGCGAGCGGCGCCATCAGCCAGTATGGGAAGCTCGTGCACATCAACGTCGGCACCTGGCCCGACACGGGGCAGGACCCCGCGATGACCGACTCGACGGCGCAGGCGCTTGTGGACTGGGCCTACGCCGCCGTGACGCGAGTCGCCCTTAAGGGGCGCCGGGTCGTCGTGTTCGGCCATGACTCCATGGGCATGGAGACTGCTCTCGCGCATGTCATCCCCACCCGGCGCGCGTTCGGGCTTGAGGTCACGCGGCTCGACATGAAGCTTCTCGCCGATATGCTCCAGAAGAAGGCCTACGATGCGAAGGAGCTCAAGGCCCTCCGCGGCTGGCTCGACAGGCTTGTGGGAGATCGCATCGTGCTCCCCAGCGCGGACGACGGCGAGCGCTTCGACCAGAGCCTGGCGATGTACCTCATCGTGCGCGATCTCATGGCCGACCTCAACGCCGTGGGCGGCGGGTTCATGAGCCAGCTCGAGTGGGGGTCTGATCTGCGCGGCATCCCGCTACCGGTCGCCGATGTGATGGAGTCGCTATTCAACTCCACATTCGACCACAACGGCCGCAAGGAGCCGTTGCCCTACGCCACCGAGGCTGACGTGCAGGGCCTTCTCACCATGCTGTTCTGCACGTGGCTCTCCGGCGGCGCGCCCCCCCTGTTCATGGACTTCCGCAAGGTCTGGGAGCCGTGGGAGATCAACGCGAAGGCCGCCGAGCTAGGGCTGGCCGATGCGGAGCCCGATGCGCTCTGGCGTAGGAAGGGTCTCGTGGACGGCGACAACTCCGGCAGCGCCTCCTTCGACTGGGCCGGCGTGCCCGGCGAGGACCCGGAGACGATCATGTCGCGCGTGTCCCTCCCGCTCGCGGAGGACTTCTACTTCCCCGGCAAAGGCAACTGCGTGAACTTCGTTTCGCCCGCCGGGTTGGACGGCATCGCGGCGCGGATGGCCTACAGCGTGATCAACGGCATGTTCTCGCTCATCTGGGACGAGGCCACGACGGTGAGCCTGCCGGCGAAGCTGGCTCAGGCAGTGTGCAGCACCTCGACGCCGATCTGGCCGCATACGTTCGTGGTGCCCAAGCACGCCACGATGGTGGAGTACAAGCAGTTCGCCCCGGCCAACCACTTCCACATGACGTGGGGGCTCGCGCCCGCACGCCTGGAGTACTGGATGGACCTCGCCAACGTCCTCTCGGCGACCCCATGGCAAGCGCGTCCGCGGTTCGTTGAGGGGATCGACCGGCCGATGCCGCTGCTCTACGTCCTGAACGGCGGCGAGGATGCAACGAAACAGCAGCTTGCGAGAGGGCTGTGAGGCAGGTGTCGGGGGGCCGACGTTCCGAACATGCGACTCACAGCTTCACGACGAACTCGGAGGACAGCACGGTGGGCAATCACAGTACACGCAGGGATTTCCTCAAGCAAGTCACATACGCGGGGGCCGCACTACCGTTCATCATGTCCTCCCGCGCGCGGGCGCAGGGGGACGACAAGCACCCGGACGTTCGCATCGCATTCATCGGCACAGGGGGCATCGGCGGGGCGCACCTGGACGCCATGAAAGAGCTGGGTGTCAGTTGCCCGTGTTACTGCGATGTCGACCGCAACATGTGGGGCAAGGCGTCGGAGCAGTACCCCGATGCCAAGCAGTACCAGGACTATCGGAAGATGCTCGACGCCGAGTCCACGAACATCGACGGCGTCATGATCGGCGTTCCGGATCACCAGCATTTCCCCGCGACGATCATGGCGATGCACCTCGGGGTGAACGTCTATACCCAGAAGCCTCTGACGCACACGGTCTGGGAGTCGCGCCAGCTCTACAGGGCCGCGCGCAAGTACAGGAAGCTCGTCACTCAGATGGGCAACCAGGGCCACGCCAGCGACAACTTCCGCCTCCTGCACGAGATCATTCGCGCCGGCGGCATCGGCGATGTCAAAGAGGTCTACACCTGGACTGATCGGCCGATCTGGCCCCAGGGCATGGATCGTCCCGCGGGTGAGGATCCGGTCCCGGAGAACCTGGACTGGGACATCTGGATCGGCCCCGCGAAGATGCGCCCGTTCAAGCAGGGCGCCTACCATTCGTTCGTGTGGCGTGGCTGGAAGGACTTCGGCACGGGCGCGCTTGGAGACATGGGCTGCCACATGATGGATGCCACCTTCTGGGGCCTGGAGCCCGAGTTCCCGACCTCCGTCGAGGCCACGAAGGTCGAGGGGATGACCTCCGAGGCGTACCCGAACAAGTCGATCATCAAGTGGGAGTACCCGGCGAACGACTGGCGGCCGGGCTTCAGTCAGTATTGGCTCGACGGGAAGATCATGCCCGACCGCCCCGAGGGGATGGCCGCCGATCAGAACCTCGACTCCAACGGCAGCATCTTCATCGGGACGAAGGGCACGCTCATCATGGACGGCGCCGGCGGCCGCATCACCACCGCGCCCGCCAAGCTGATGGAGGAGATCGGCAACCCTCCGCAGCTTCAGCCGCGCTCCATCGGCCACTACAAGGAGTGGGTCCTCGCCATCAAGGGCGAGGGCCGAACCTGGGCGAACTTCGAGTACTCCTCCCGTCTCGCCGAAGGCACGCTGCTCGGCTGCGTCGCGCTGAACACCGGCCACCGTGTGGAGTGGGACGGCGAGAAGTGCGAGGCGACGAACTGCGAGGTCGCCAACTCGTTGGTCACCAAGGAATACCGCGAGGGCTGGGACTTCGGAGCTGAGCGATAGGTCGTTCGGGCGTTCACCCGGAGCGGCCGAGTGGTCGCGCTCTGACCACCCGGCCGACAAGGCCTGCGGCTTCCACTGGGTCTCGGTGGGGAGCCGGGAAGCTCCGCGATCTTCCCCGTGGGGTGGGTGGAGTCTTGCTGGGTCTTTCGGCCGGGTGATCGCGAACCGATCACTCGGCCGCTCCATGTCCAGCCCATCGGGCCTCGCGTCTGACTTGAGAGGAGTCCGCACTGATGAGATCCCTTCTACGCGTCGCCATCGCCTGCGCGCTTCTGGCGCCATTGGTCGCCGGCACGGCGAACGCGGACGTTAGGCTGCCCCACGTCTTTGGCAGCCACGGCGTCCTCCAGCGCGATCAGGCCATCCCTGTCTGGGGGTGGGCCGACGCGGGAGAGCAGGTCGCGGTGAAGCTCGGCGACCAGCCGCCGGTCTCGACCACGGCGGGGGCCGATGGTGCATGGCGCGTGGATCTCCCCGCGCAACCCGCCGGCGGCCCCGTGGCGCTGACTGTCTCCGGTAAGAACACCATCGCGCTGGATGACATCCTCATTGGCGAGGTCTGGGTGTGCTCCGGCCAGTCGAACATGGAGTTCGCGGTGGACAGCACGCTCAACGCGGACCAGGAGAAGGCGGCCGCGAACCACCCGCAGATCCGCCAGGTCAAGGTCCCCCGCGTACCCGCCGGCTCGCCGGCCAGTGACTTCGACGGCGCCTGGCAGCTTTGCACGCCGGAGACCGTCGGCGGGTTCACGGCAGTCGGCTACTTCTTCGCGCGCCACCTGAACCAGGAGCTCGGCGTGCCCGTCGGGCTCATCAACTCCTCATGGGGCGGCACGGCCATCGAGCCCTGGACGCCACCCGTCGGTTTCGCCCAGGTCCCCGCGCTGAAGAGCATCAGCGACCGGATCGCGCTCACCGATCCTCACTCCCCCGACTACAAGCGGGCCCTCGGCGACTACATCGGCAAGGTCGACACCTGGCTGGCACAGGCTCGCGATGCACTCGCCGGCGAGAAGCCCCTCGCGCCCGCGCCGGCCTACCCCGAGGAGATCAAGCCCTTGGCCGATTCCGGCCTCCCGACAGGCCTCTACAACGGCATGATTGCGCCACTCATCCCCTATGCCATTCGTGGCGCGATCTGGTACCAGGGCGAGTCGAACCACGGCGAGGGCATGCTCTACATGGAGAAGACGAAGGCCCTTGTCGGCGGCTGGCGAGAGCTGTGGCACCAGGGCGACTTCCCCTTCTACTACGTCCAGATCGCGCCGTACACCTATGGCGAGGAGGACCCCACCATCATCCCGACCTTCTGGGAGGCCCAGGCCGCCGCGGAGGGAATCCCCAACACGGGTATGGCCGTCATCAACGACATCGCGGACATCAACGACATCCACCCAAAGAACAAGCAGGATGTCGGCAAGCGCCTGGCCCTCCTCGCGCTGGCGAGGACTTACGGACAGACCGATGTGGTCTGCTCCGGCCCGACCTTCCGCTCGCTATCGACGGACGGGGACAAGCTCCGCGTGCGCTTCGACAGTGTGGGCGGCGGGCTGGTATCCCGTGACGGCCAGCCCCTCCGAGGGTTCGAGATCATCGGGCCGGAGAGCGACTACGCTGTGGCCGAGGCAGCGATCGAGGGTGACTCCGTCATCCTCTCCGCGCCGGGGGTCATCGCGCCCTGTGCTGTTCGCTTCGCCTGGAGCAAGATTGCGGAGCCCAACCTCTCGAACAAGGAGGGCCTGCCGGCGGGGGCTTTCCGCGCGGGGGAAGTGCCGGTCATTGACTACCTGGCCGTCAAAGTGGCCGAGGCCAAGGACTACAAGCTGGTATACGACCTGAACCTGGAGAAGCTCGGCGCGGAGATCACCTACGACGTGAACAACGCCGCGGAGCTGGCCGGGCCCTTCGACCGCATCGCCTACTTCCTCGACCTGCAGAAGCCGGGCGAGGGCGTGAAGTACGTCTACGTCTCGATGGATGCCTTCACCGATGACGTGTCGAAGATCGGCATCCCAACACTCGCGTCGAAGGCCCTCTTCCAGTGTGACGTGCGCAACATGACGGTCCTGTCGAACGTGCAGGGCATCGTGACCGGGACGGGCCTCTCCGGCGGGAACATCGAGTTCTGGCCGAACAACTACGGTGGGCCGAATGCCACGAAGGTGCCGAACGCGACCGACCTCTGGGACTTCGGGGACCAGTGCGGCGAGCCGGTGGATGGCTACGGCTCGATGCAGGTCCACAACCACGAGGCACGCCAGACCATCTTCGCCACCAACAACTGGAAGTCCGCGGGCCGCGCAGACATCGGCATCGGCAACAGTACCGGCCAGACCCGCGACTGGACCTTCACCGCCAACGCCGCCACCTACTCCCTGAAGCGCCTCCGCGTCCTCGTCCGGCCGAAGTAAGGGCGGCGAGGCGGGCGCCGGGCGCGCGTTGCGGACTGAGGAGGGCCAAAATGGCCGCAATGGCAGCGATGGCGGCGATGCTGGCGCTAGTGCAGGCCGATGGGCCGACCGGGGCGCTGGTTCTCTTCGATGAGCAGGCGCAGGTGGAGACGGAAGTCGCGGCCCAGACCCGTGTGGAGTCCGTGCGGCTTGTCGTTGTCGGCGAGGACGATGGCGTGGCGCCGGTCGCGGGGACGCGCATGTTGCGGCTGTCCGGCGAGTGCGCCGCCGGTGACGGCCCGTGTCATGTCTATGTGCGGTTCGCCCAGGCCGGTCTGGCGGTTACCCCCGACATGCGGCTCAGCTATTGCGTCTACGCACGGCCGGAGTCCGTCGACTACAGCTTCGCAGTGGACCTGGCGGCCCCGAGCTTCTACCCCGAGAACCTCCGCGATCGCCCCGACGCTGTGGACCAGGATGGGAACCGCGCCCATCCGGCCTACGGCGGTGGGGTTGCTCGGCAGATCGGGAGGTGGCGCTATCGAGGGGAAAAGGTGACTGGGAAAAGGTGACTGAGCCCTTTTTCGCTGACTCCATGCGGGCCGACCACGCATCTCCTGCACGAACACCTTGATATGCACACAAACGTATGCTATAATACACGCCGGATCGGCCGGGAACGACCACCCAGCCCCGCTCGACAGTCACCGCAGACGCACGCTCACGCGCCCCAGAATGGACACAGCATGATCGATCTCGGCGACGACACGCGCCTCAAGCCTCCGGCCTGTCATCCTGAGCGGAGCGAAGGACCTCGGCGCGCGGTGGCGACTCGGCAAGTGCCTGCACAACACCACCCCGCCCCCGAGATCCTTCGCTACGCTCAGGATGACACTAGCGGTTCGGCTCGGAACCTGACGGAACCCGACAGAACCCGACACCCGGAGAAACGGCCGGGGGACAAGGGTGGCACGGCGTCAGTCGAGGCCGAGGTCCACTTCCCCCAGGTGGCGGAGGTCGTCCAGTGCGGCGGCGATGTCGGAGAGGGCCTGTGGATCGACACCCGTGTCGGGCACGTCGCGGTTGCCGATGAGCGTGAGCTTCACCTCGGGGCCGAGCTCGAGCTTCGGGGTCGTGTCATACCAGAAGTGACCGGCCAGGATCAGCCGCGCGGGCTGTGTCCCGGACGACACGAACCGCGGCTCCTTCGGCTCGATGTAGAACTGGCTCTGGCCGTAGTAGACCCGCCCCGCGTAGTCGTGGATGTCGAACACCGGCTCCTGGCTGAACATGTGCATCTTCGGGCCCTGGATCGTGACGGCGCCCTCGGGCTGGCCGGGCTTCCCTTCGAGGACGATGTGCTGGTCGCTCTGCTCCGCGTAGAAGTCGCTCGCCACGACCGACTGGTTGTCGCGAACTCGGAGTGTCGGCTTCGCGATCGTCGCGAGGCGCGTCTGGAACCCGATGAAGCCGTCCCGCTCGGTAGAGGCGCCCTCGATGGTCACCGTGCCTTCGTAAGACGTGCGGAACAGGAAGGTGGCCCGAGCGCTGTCCGCTATCCAGAGGTTCCCCTGCACGTGCAGCGCATCGATGACGCTCCCCTTCGGCAGGCTGACGAAGCGGATGCCGTGGGCATCCGGCGCCTTCTGGTACATCCCGTAGGCGGAGACCTCGTCGAACTGGACGCGACAAGCTTGTCCGGAGGGCGCGGTCACCTGGATGTCCGCACCGTGGGTCATCGGCCCCGAATCCGGGTGGCCGACGGCGAAGCTCGCGAGCGTGACACCGTGGGCATCGGCCACGTCGACCATCGGAAGCCCTGCCTCACCGCGCCAGACGAGCATGCACCGGAACCCGCTCCCGCAGAGGGAGTACCCACTTCCAGTGACACGCAGGGGCTGAGTCACGATGTACGTGCCCGTGGGCAGGTAGGCGACCGCGCGGTCACCCGCTGCGCGGGCGGCGTCGATCGTGGCCTGGATCGCCGCAGTGTTATCGGTCTGCCCATCGCCCTTCGCGCCGAAGTCGCGCCCCGCGTCGAAGACCCTTCCCGGGGACCCGACCTCCTCCATCAGGAAGCGCTGCTCGGCGGATGTGACGACGCCTCCGCGGCGGCCGGGAGGGATCTCGTACAGCGTCGCTCCTGGCGCGAGCCGGACGAGGCCCTCGATCGTGTCGGGCCGGTTGTTGCTGACGAACAGCTTCTGCCCGCCCGGGGCGACCACTGGCGGGTTGTCAGATGGCCCTCGCTCGAAGGAGCAGTCGAAAATGAGCGCCGGGCTGCCATTGAGGAATACCGCTCCCTCGGGGTCCGTCCACCCGACGACGTGGCAGTCCTGGACGGTGAGCGGCGCGATGGTGCCGCGCTCCTCGATGAACCTCCGCGAGCCGACCGATGTGCAGCGGCGGATCGAGCTGCCGTGCTCGCTGCCGATGCTGAAGTCGACCTCGCGCGTACCCTCGAAGTGGCAGTTCCGGGCGTAGAAGTTGCCCTTGTTGTCGAAGATGCCCGTCCCGCAGTTGAGGAACTCGCACCGGTCGACCGTGTTGTCGTAGTCGTTGAAGGTGAGGAAGGCGAGCGCGGTGCCGCAGTTCTCGAAGAGGCAGTTGCGATAGAGGATCTCGGCCGACGCGACCTTCTGCTCATTGCCGACGCGGATGCCGTAGCCGCTGAAGTTGCGGTAGGCCTCATACTCGTGACGGACCTCGGTCTCGAAGCGCTCGGCCGCAGCATGGTCGAACCCGAC
>Ga0315288_10000103_pt1 | contig 90136 bp, 68 predicted proteins | sample YL17G11_20_MG_FD_203454 | JGI IMG/M metagenome (GOLD analysis project Ga0315288, IMG submission 203454) | Sediment microbial communities from Yellowstone Lake, YNP, Wyoming, USA - YL17G11_20 | ecosystem: Environmental > Aquatic > Freshwater > Lake > Sediment | place: USA: Wyoming | collected... | reverse complement strand
GTGCCCCCTCACCCGGCCTTCGGCCGACCTCTCCCGGCGGGAGAGGTGGCCGACCCCCTCTCCCCTTGGCAGAGGGCTGGGGTGAGGGACGCGCCTTGGCACTCGGTGAGCCTACGCCCCGGCGCCCTCGATCCGCAGGTCATCGATGTACGCCTCGACCTGCGCGGCGTTGTAGCTGTGGATCCACACCTGGATGAACTCCGTGCCGGGCGGTGTCTCGAAGGGGTACGAGAACGGGCTCCATTCCCCCACCGGCCCCTCGAGCGTGCCGACGGGCTGCATGTTGCCGTTGGCCTCGACCTGGTTCAGCATTCCCCCGTCTGCGTCGAGGAACCGCACGTACATCCCGATCCCCTGGCCGGACGCGTGCCGGACCTGCCCTGAGAGTGCGAGTTTCCGTCCCGACCCTACAGCCGTGCGCCCAGAGTCGATGCTCGTGCCGCGGCGCTCGTCGGCGTCGGTGATCTTGAGCGAATGCGCGCCCTCGAAAGCCTGGTCGTCCGCGATGGCGCCAAGGCCGTCAGCGGGTATGCTCCATCCGTAGGCGCCCATCTCGAACCCGCCGTTTCGCAGCATCCCGCCTGCATCCCCGGCCCGCGACGGTTCCGGCGCTATCGTCACCGTCACGCTCGCCTGCTGTACGGGTTGCTCCAGACGGATGCCGGTCCGGGTGCCCTTGTCCGCATGAGTAGAGTCGTCCTGCAGCATCTCGGTCACCAGGTCGAACTCCTCGCCGCCGGCATCGATCGCGACCCGTACCATGCCTTCCGTTCCAGCGATCAGGAGCGTGTACGTCTGCTCGCGGACGGGCTCACTTGGGCTCACGAGCGCTGTCTCGAATGTCTGCGGCGAGGTGTACGCGACACGGTCCGTTACGGTTAGCGAACCGGCCCCCTCCCGGGAGTAGACGAAGGTTCGGGTCAGGGACTGCAGTTCGGGCACCTCGTAGCAGGATGCGATGTTCAGCTCGAACACGTCCTGCGCGTCGGAGAACTCCGCGCGGAGCACCTCACCTCTTGCCTGAGCACCCGCCCGCTGGAGCTGCCCAGCGATCACCGGTACGGGATGGCCAAGCGAGTTGAGGAGCTTGCTGTCATACCTCTGGGCGCTGAACGTCCGGGCTGTGTAGATCTCCGCTCCCGGGTCGAAGAGGAGTGGCTGTTGACCGACGACCACGACGTAGGACCCGACGTCGTTGTGGTTGTGGTGCTCCGCGTTGTTGCCGCCCTTGAGCGCCACGGCCAGCTCGCAGGGCGATCCCGGCACAGGCCGGCTGATGAGGATGCCGGCGCTGTCGAAGTAGGACCGGATGCCAACGCCCAGCGCGGTCTCCGCTTGCGGGGTGCGAGTGGCGGAGTTGTCGAAGGCGTCGATCAGCGTCGTGGCCACATCGCCCTGGAACCGGCGGAGTGCCGTTAGCTCAGGGAACATGCCCATCCCGTAGACGCGATCCACGAACTGCACGATGGTGTCCGGCGGGCGCGCGGACACGCTGCAATCGGCGAACGCCGGGCATACGCCGGGCTGGATCTGGATCTTCGCGGCGAACTCAGCGGCTGCGCGGGCCCTGGGCTTGCTGAAGAGGTCCACGGCACCGCCTGTCGCCTGACGGACCGTCTCAGCCAGAAGGACGAAGTGTCCGTAGCCGTATGCCCAGTACCCCACGCCCTCGCTACAGTACCCATCCTCGGAGAACCCCGAGAGGAAGTCCTCGATCGTCTTGTCGATCACGGTGACGTAGTACGCGCGGTCCGTCAGGCTGGGCAGGTGCACGAGCGCCGCGCCGACCACGCCGGCCGCACACACGGCGTTCCAGTTGTTGGTCGTCGTCACCCACCACATATCCTGCCGGCCTCGAGTCACATTGATGAACGGCGTGAAGATGCGCTGCTGAAGCTGCTCGTCGATGAGCGTTCGGATCTCGGCGGACAGCGTGTCGGCCAGCACCCAGTCCGTGAGCGCAAGCTGCCACCCGAGGGCCGATGATGCGAGGTCGATGTCCACCCGCTCCTGGTTGAAGTTGGCGAGGCTGCCGTCGTGGGCGGGCATGACCCAGGTCCGCTCCGCACACACCCTTCGGACGAACTCCTCGATGGCCGGTAGGAAGCGCCCCTGGTTCTCCAGGCACTCGGCAATGACCAACGGCCCGAGCCTGCCCCGGATCCGGAACTCGACGTCCTCCCATCGCCGTCGGTTGCCCGTGCGCGAGAAGTCGAGGAAGAGGTCATCGGAGACCTCCGGCATCGGCTCGCCGAGCAGGTCCTCGGCCTGCCGGACGACATCGCCGAACCCGGGATCGGCCGCTAGCGCATCCCATGCGGCGCGATCGGACGCCGGTCGGCCCGGCCCCGTCGGCTGCTCGGGCAGCATGGCTGCGATCCCCGCGGTCCGCTCGGCTCTGAACTCGTTCCCCTGGAACTGGGCCGCCGACACCGGGACGGAGACCAGAGCCGGCACGACCAACCATAGGTTCTGCTGCGACATGCCCCGCACGGTGGATGCCTCCTCACGGCGCGCCCAACCCCTGCGGCACGCCAACCGAGGCCGCATTCGGTCCGAGGCGTGGTGAAACCTCCGAGCGCCCTCCCGCGCCACCCGGGGCCGTGCTCGATGGTCCCGTGTCACCACACTCCGGGGCCGCGGCTCACATGGAGGTGGCGATGAGACGGCGAGCCCGCGAGTAGGCCCGCTCGCTGGTAGAGAGGGTGAGGGCCTTCCTTGCCGTAGTACAGCCGTACCGGTTGGTCCATCAGTCGTGACCGGCCAAGGCACGCGTTCTCGCCAGGTTCGACGGAGAGCACGGTGCTGCCGCGCCAGCGGACTGTGTACTCGTACTGGTGATATCCCTCGTTGCCGATCACGGCGGACTCCGTGCGCTCGTGCAGCGGGTATGAGAAGAGCACGGTGACGCCTGAGTCCAGCTTCGGAGTCTCCACATAGCCATCGCGCGGCGTCAGCGGGACCGGCCGGTCGCCAACGGCGGCGGCAACGGCCTTCGGCGATACGCCCCGGGGGAGCCGCATCGCGACCGTCAGAGGCGCGTCGAGCCGAACGCTGACGGTCCCCTCCCACGGCTCCCCGCCACGCACCTCGGCCTCGGGCAGAGCGCGGTCCAGCAGAAGGTTGATGCGGAGCGTGCTCCCCTCGACGACGGAGGCGTGCTGCCAGGCGAGGTACAGCGCTTTCGCCCCCGAGGGACTGCAGCAGTTCTGCAGGGCTCGCACCTTGTGCAGGTAGATCGGGGCCAGGTCTGAGGTCTTGAGCCACGCGGGCGGCAGGAACTCATCGTAGGCCAGGATGTGGTTCGGGCTGCTCCAGCCGGCATACGCGCCGATCACGTCCCGCTGCACCCCGCGCCGCCGGATCAGCTGGTCGTCCATCGCGTCGGGTGAGGCAGGCAGCCAGTCGCCGTGCTGGACGCGGCTCTCGACGAGGTGGTTGCGGACGGTGCGCTCGATGTCGTCGAAGTACTCCGTGTGCCCCGCGCGCGTCAGCGCGATGGCGAGGTGGATGTAGTCCATGATGCAGCATGTCTCGCATGCGATCACGTCATCATCGCGCTCCGTGAGCTCGGGGATGAACCCGAAGTCCGTGGAGCGATCGCGCATCGCGCGGAAGACACGGTCCATCCACTCCACCACGGCGTCACAGCCCAACACCCGCCCGGCCTCTGCGAGGCCTGCCGCGGCATGGAGATGTGAGTGGACATGCCCGGCGAACGTGCCGTCGCTCCGGAAGAGCGGCTGCTCCTCGGTCAGCCGCTGCGTCACCCTCTCGATGAACGACCGGGCCGAACGAGAGCCGAACGCTTCGTGGGCCCGCACCACCGACCGTAACGTCATCGAGCCGAACGGCCCCACGGGCGCCGCCCAAGCCGCGAGCGCATCGACGAGTCGTGTGAGCCGTCCCTGTGCCTCCGCGTCGTCATCGCCGATGGCCCGTGAGAGGAGCGCCCCGAGCACGAGCGCCTGCTCCTCCGGGTGCATCTCATGCCTGGTGACGGTTGTCTCCGGCCGCCAGAACCAGCCGTCGTCCTCCTGGAACGAGTAGATCCGCGAGAAGAACGCAGTCTCCGTCTCCACGTCCCGGCCCGTAATGTGGCGCACGAGTGCCGCCGCCTCGGCCGACCGGCCGGGCACATCGAGGAAGTCCGGCCAGTCGTGGGCCGCCTCGGCCGGGTCGGTGAGGTAGACGTCGAAGAAGGTGAAGCCCGTCTCGGGCTCGACCAGTCGAGTCAGGTAGTTGACGGAGGCAAGCGCCTCGTGTTCGAGGCTCAGAGGGAACTGACTTCCCGGCTCGTGCGTCATGGCATGGCTCCATCTCGCGTGTTCTGTGAACGCGCTATTCGTCGGAACGCGCCGCCGTGCCCTTCTACCAAGGGCCCGATGACTGACACCGCTTGGGGGCAGAGGTAACGCCGTCGAGATCATCGAAGACTCCGGCCATCGCGAGGGAAAGGGCTCCGGCAGAGGGAGGGGCTTGTGAAGTGCAGTACGACGGCCACAGTGAGCTGCTCAAGGTCGCACCGCGTCGGCTGGATGATGCGTTGGAGCTGCTGGAGCCTCCTTCGAGGGAGCCGCAACGGTCCGATGCTCACGGACGCCATCTGACGGCCGCGTACTACCTGGCCGGTTACGCGGTCGAGTGTGTTCTGAAGGTCTACGTGATTCTGCTCCTGGACTCCCGACGACCCAGGGACCGCGTCGAGCGGTGGTCTCAGGTGGTGGAGATGGCCCCCGGCCTGGCGCCGTCCGTGAACCTTGCCGGCAAGCACTCTCACAACCTCCACAAGCTCCTGGCCCTCTCCCAGTTGGAGCCTTACCTGGACACGGACGGCAACATGAAGGCGCAGTGGGGTATCTGCGCCAAGTGGGACTACAATGTCCGGTACGGGCAGAGCCTGGACGGATTGGAGCGCGACGCCGTGTCCGATTTCGTTGCAGCGTGTGGAGCCGTGTACCGGTGGGTCCGGGCCAGACTCCCTTTCCGACTGCCATAGGAGGTGCTGCACTTGGGTGAGGTGCCCACTTATGCCCTCGTATCGCAACTGGCTAAACAGGCACTTGGCGCTGCATTCCCTGGCTCGGCCATCGATACTGAGCGAGGGTTCGGCGAGCGAGTTCACATCCGCATCGTCTCCTCGGCGCTCAACGGGATGAGCGAAAGAAGGAAGCAGGCGATGGTGTGGGACGTCCTGCGTGACCGCCTCGGAACCGATGCGCAGCTCGTGAGCCTGGTGTTGCCCTATGGGATGGATGAGCTGCCATAGCCGTCGGACCGGGAGGTACCGTCATGTGCCGGGTCGCGTGCGCCTCCTTCGCTGTGGCTCTCCTCATGGCTGGGGGCTCTGCACTGGCCGATGACGGCGCGTTCGGCGAGACGGAGCGTCTGCTCGCGACCTACTTCTTCTGGCGTGGGCCGTGGGACGATGTGGCCGTCACCTCCGGCGGCGAGCTAGGCATGTCCGGGACGTGGAAAGCCGTGTACCCTCCGGCCGATGACCCCCGTGCCGCGATCTTCGGGCTCGACTCCGCGGAGAAGTGGCCGGGCGGCGTGCTGCCGGATGCCTCGAAGTGGCCGGTGACATACAAGGACCCAGGCCAGTATCCCCTCTGGCTCATGGCCGAGTGGCGGGCGATGAAGTGGAGCGGGTTGGACTTCGTCCTCGTGGATGACTGGCACTCCCTCCTGTTCAACGCTGACCTATCTGCTGGAGATGCCTTCAAGGCGCTGGCGGAGGCGTGGCAGGAGCTGGACCGCCGAGGCGAGAAGCCACTGCCGTTCGCGATGCTCCTCGAAACTCCATTCGCCTGGTACCAGCCCAAGGACGGCGACGGCACCGAGGCATCGGCTGACGGCATCGCCGAGCTGTGGGAGCCGACGCGCGCCTTCCTCCGCCAGTTCTACGGCGAGGAAGGCTATCCCGCGCTGCTCCCTGAGCGGGCACTCGCAAGGGTGATGGTCAACGGCGAAGCGCGGCCGATCGTGCACTTCTGGTTCCCGACCTGGGTCGACGCCGGGCTGAGGAAGTGGGACGCGTGGACGTTCACAGAACTGAGGCGCCTGTGCCGCGAGACGTTTGGCGTCGAGCCGTTCATAGGCGTCAACCAGCATGTCCACGGGCCGGACTTCGTCGGCGGCTGGAGTAGCGAGCAACCGGCCGGCGGACGAGTGGCGATCACGTCGGAGGCGGGCGTCGTGGACTACGATGTGGCCTGGTGGGGCGGCATGGCCGGGCCGCAGATATACCCCAACGCCATCGCGCTGGGGCCCGGGCATTGGTGCCCGCGCCAGACGGGCGACAAGCCGGTCACGCTCCACTACAGCAGCGAGTACGGCGCGGACGAGTACCGGTATCTCAACTGCTGGCGGAAGGTTCTCACCGACCCAGAGAGCTTCAAGCGGCGGCTGGTTATAGTTGAGAGCTGGAACAACAATGACGAGGGTTGCGCCATCTCATACAGTGAGCCGAAGGACTTCCGAACGGACACGGGGGAGCTGATCGACCGCTGGGGCGATCGGCCGGAGTTCTACATGGCGCTGACCCGCGAGTTCGCGCCGTACTGGAAGGCGGGCCGCTGTCCTGAGCGGTTCGGAGATGGAGGCTGATATGACTCGCGCACTCATGGCGGCGGCGTTAGCGGCTGTGATAGGCGCGTCGGCCTGGGCTGGGCCGATCCGCGCGGGTGTCGCGAAGCGTACGATCACCCCGTCCGAGCCCGGGCAGTTCCTCGCCGGGTACTCGCCCAACCGCCCGGCCGAAACCGTGCACGACGACCTGTGGGTCCGCGCGCTGGCGCTCAGCGATGGCGAGACGACCCTCGTCCTCGCCGTGTGCGACCTGCTGGGCTTCATGTACCCGGATGCGCTGGAGATGCGCCAGTCCGTGCAGGGCGTGCCGAAGGAGAACGTCATCCTCGCCTGTACGCACGTCCACTCCGCCCCGGACTGCATCGGGCTCTGGGGGCCGAACCCGACGAAGACGGGCGTCGACCCGAAGTACCTCGCATTCGTGAAACAGCGGGTCGGCGAGTGCCTGAACGAGGCCGTCGCGGCGATGCAGCCCGCGCGGATCGGCTTCGCGATCACCCATGCCCCCGAGCGCACCGCACACAACACGAACGTCGCGTCGGTGATCGACCCCGCAATCGACCTCCTCGTCGTCGACGACGCTGAGGGCAAGCGGCTGGCGACGTTGGTCAACTGGGCCTGTCACCCAGAAGTGCTTAGCACGCCCAGCAAGGCTGTGACGTCCGATCTCTGCCACTACCTTCGCGAGGAGGTCGAGGGCCGTGTCGGCGGGATGGCCATGCACTTCAACGGCGCGCTGGGCGGCATGGTGACGCCGATGGATGAGAGCGAGACCTTCGCGGAGGCCGAGCGCATCGGCCGCGCGGTCGGCGCTGCGGCCGCGGATGCGACGCGCGACATGAAGATGACCGATCAGACGGTCCTGCGGGTGGCCTCGAAGACCTTCGACGTGCCCATCAAGAACCCCCTGTTCCAGTTGGCCTTCGGGCTCGACGTGATCGCCCGGCCTTCGGCGAGCACCGACCGAGTCACCACCGAGGTCGAGGCGTTCTGCATTGGCCCCGCGCAGTTCGCGACCTGTCCCGGTGAGGCGTTGCCTACAGTCGGGTTCGCGGCCAAGGGGATGATGACTGGGCGGCCGACGTTCTTCATCGGACTGGCGCAGGACGAGCTGGGCTACATCATGCCGCCGGAGTACTGCGACCTGAAGCTCTACGAGTATGAGCGCTCGATGTCGATCGGCCCGGACATCGCTCCGGCGGTGCTCGGCGCGCTCGCCGAGCTTCTCCCGGAGGTGTCGCCGCCCGGAGCCTGACGGGGGAAACCGGGGACAGCCACCGATTTCGTCGTAGCAGGCCCCCCTTGACCCGAGGCGGCGTGAGGGAAATCGGTGGCTGTCCCCGGTTTTCCCCGGATCCGGGCTGCCGTTCTGGTATGATGAGTTTTCTCCGTTCGCGAGCCTCGGCATAGGTCGGGGCTCGCTGTGCTTTTCCAAGCGGCCACCGCACCACCGGCAGGGACGCCGGTGCCACCGGAAGGCGCGCGACTGGGGAAGGGCAGGGGTCGTCGAGCCATGAAGTCCTACGTCAACGCGATCGCCGAGCTGCTCGCCCCGCACGTTGGCCTGACGGTGCAGGAGACAGCGGAAGCCATCGAGATCCCGCCGGACATGGCACTGGGCGACTACGGCTTCCCGTGCTTCCCGCTGGCGAAGCAGTTGCGCCAGGCGCCGGCGAAGATCGCGGCGGACCTCGCCTCCAAAGTGACGGTGCGCGCGCCCATCCTCGAGGCGTGCAGCGCGGGTCCCTACCTGAACTTCCGTGTGGACCGTCGGGCGTTCGCGGAGGAGGTCTTCGCCGCTATCGCCGAGGAGGGCGGCCGGTACGGCGGCTCGTCCGAGGGGAACGGCAAGACGGTCCTCGTGGAGTTCTCCAGCCCGAACATTGCCAAGCCGTTCGGCATCGGGCACCTTCGGTCCACTGTGATCGGCAACTCCCTCTCGCGGATCTACAAGGCGCTGGGCTATGAGCTGATCCGGATCAACCACGTCGGCGACTGGGGCACGCAGTTCGGGAAGATGATCGCGGCGTTCCGGCGTTGGTCGGGCCAGACCGACCCCGGCCAGACCACCGTGGAGGAGCAGTACCAGCTCTACGTCCGCTTCCACCAGGAAGCCGAGGCCAACCCCGAGCTGGAGGACGAGGCGCGCGAGTGGCACCGGCGCATCGAGGAGCAGGACCCGGAGGCCCGGGGCCTCTGGGAGGCGTTCCGCGATGCCTCGCTCCGCGACTTCCAGCGCACATACGACCTGCTCGGCGTTGAGTTCGACTCCTGGGCCGGTGAGAGCTTCTACGAAGACCGGCTCGACTGCGTCGTGCAGATGGCGCTGGATGAGGGCATCGCGAAGGAGGACGACGGCGCCATCATCGTCGACCTCTCGGAGTTCGACATCCCGCCCTGCCTCTTGCGTAAGTCCGACGGCGCGACGCTGTACGCGACTCGGGACCTGGCGGCCGTGCTCTACCGTTGGGAGACCTACCATTTCGACCGGCTAATCTACGTGGTCGGCGCGCCGCAGAACCTGCACTTCCAGCAGTTGTTCGGCGTCCTTCGCCGCCTGGGAGTCCAGTGGATCGATCGGTGCATGCATGTGAACTTCGGGCACATCCGCGGGATGAAGACGCGTGAGGGCAGCCTCGTGCTGCTGGAGGACGTCCTCCAACGGTCGATGGACCTGGTTCGGCAGGTCATCCGCGAGCGGCAGTTCGACGTCGAGGACGAGTACGAGGTCACCCGGCAGGTCGGGATCGGCGCCATCATCTTCGCCGACCTGTCGCGGCGCCGGATCAAGGACATCGAGTTCAACTGGGACGAGATCCTGAACTTCGACGGCGAGACGGGCCCTTACGCGCAGTATACGCACGCGCGCCTATGTAGCGTTCTCCGCAAGCACGGCGAACCTGTCGACTCCGCGGCGGACCTGTCTCCTCTGGTTGAGCCCGAGGAGTGGCGCCTGGTTCGCGCCATTGCGGGGTTCCCCGACTCGGTGCGTAAGGCGGCCGACCAGAACGAACCGTCCATCGTGACTGCGTATCTCCTGGAGCTGTGCGCCGCGGCGAACCAGTTCTACCAGCGCCTTCGGGTGAACGATCCAGAGGCGCCCGCGCGGACGAAGGCGCGAGCGCGGCTCGTGGACGCTGTGCGTCAGACGATCGCGAACGCCCTGGACCTGCTGGGCATCGCCGCGCCGGAGAGGATGTAGCCGCCATGCCCCGCCCCTCCTGGGACGAGTACTTCATGACGCTGGCGGTGATCACCAGCTCGCGGGCCACCTGCAATCGCGCTCACGTCGGAGCCGTGCTGGTGAAGGACCGGCGCGTGCTGTGCACGGGCTACAACGGCTCGGTCGAGGGTCAGGAACACTGCTGCGATGTCGGGTGCCTCCAGGATGAAGCAGGCGGCCCCTGCAAGCGTACGGTCCACGCCGAGGCCAACGCCATCGCCTGGGCGGCGCGACACGGCATCTCCGTCCGCGGATGTACCCTCTACGTCTCGCACTACACACCATGCCTCTCCTGCGCCTACCTGCTCGCTCAGATCGGCTGCGCCGAGATCGTGTTCCGGACCATCTACCACGACCAGCGGTCTCTCGACGTGCTCGACGCCGCCGGCATCGCCATGCGGCAGTTCGAGGGCGATCTCGTGGAGCCGGGGCACGTGCTCGAGTGGCGACCGACGGATGGCCGTATCCCGGAGTAGATCCCTTTGAGGATCATCGTCGCCCCGGATTCGTTCAAAGGCAGCCTCACCTCCCCACAGGCCTGCCGGGCCATCGAGCGGGGGTTTCGAGCCGCGTGGCCGGACGCGGAGATCATCTCGAGCCCCATGGCCGATGGAGGCGAGGGCACGGTTCAGGCCCTCGTCTCGGCGACGGGTGGCCGGCTGTGTGCCGCGACCGTCCATGGCCCCCTGGGGCACGCGGTGACGGCGACGTACGGCATCCTGGGCGACGGCGAGACCTGCGCCATCGAGATGGCGGCCGCATCCGGGCTTCCCCTGGTGCCCATGGATCTGCGCGACCCCAAGGTGACGTGTACCTACGGCACGGGCGAGCTGATCCGCGCCGGGCTCGACGACGGCTGCCGAGCGTTCATCATAGGGATCGGCGGCAGCGCAACCAACGATGGCGGCGCGGGCGCAGCCCGGGCGCTCGGGGCACGCCTGCTCGACACCGAGGGCCGTCCCCTTCCGCCGGGTGGGGCGGCGCTGGCCCGGCTCGATCGCATCGACACGTCTGGGTTGGACCCGCGCGTGCGTGAGGCCCGCTTCACGGTGGCCTGCGACGTAACGAACCCCCTCTGCGGCGACCAGGGCGCCTCTGCCATCTACGGTCCCCAGAAGGGTGCGACTCCCGAGGACATCGCAGTCCTGGACGCGGCCATTGCCCACTATGCCGATGTCCTGGAGGCCCAGCTTGGCATCGCCACCTGCGACCTCCCCGGCGCCGGAGCGGCGGGCGGGCTGGGTGGCGGCCTGGTAGCGTTCCTCGGCGCCGAACTGCGTCGCGGGGTGGACCTCGTGATCGAGGCGACGGGCCTCGCGCGCGCGACGGAATTCGCCGATCTGGTGGTCACCGGCGAGGGGCGAATCGACAGCCAGACGGCTTTCGGCAAGACCGTGAGCGGCGTCGCCGCTGTCGCCGGGCGATTCGGTGTGCCTGTTGTGGCATTCGCCGGCAGCGTGGCGATCACGCCGTACGAGGCGGCCCAAGCGGGGCTTGTCGCTGTCGAGCCGATCGCCACAGGGCCGATCTCTGAGTCGGAAGCAATGGCGCACGCGGGGGAGCTGCTCAGCGCCGCAGCCGAGCGGGTGGGCCGTCTGCTGCGGCTCGGCGAGCTCACTGGCCGGCGTTCGGCGTGAGCGAGCCATGGATGTCTCGGCGTTCAGCGCCGTCCCCGGTTCCCGCGCCGCAGGAAAAGGCCCTCACCCGGCGGAACCACGAACGTGTTGGCCATCGGTGCGAGTTCCGGCAGCTCCCCAGCGCCGGTGCTCCCGGCACGTCGCGAAGGGTGGGGTCGTCGTGAGTCGTCGTCGATTGCCGAGTGGTGCACTAGTCGTGCTCTCGATCGTCGCCTGTCTGATCGTCGTGGCTTCGGTCGCGCCGCAGAACGAGGCTGCGCCAACGGAACAGGTGCGGCCGCAGATGCAGTCCCGTTGGCTCTTCGTATGGCGGGACATGAGCGACCCCAAGGAGGTGGACCGCGTCATCGCCCGCCTTCCCCAGGCCAAGGCCGGTGGGTACAACGGGGTCGTCCTCTCTTACAACGTCGCGGAGGAGAAGGCGCCCGCCCTGCGAGAGGCCGCTGCCAGGAACGGGCTCGACCTCGTAGCCATCGTCATGGGCGGGCCGCATGACCGCAACTACATGGAGGGTGTGCTCAGCAAGGACGCGCTCTTCGTCGCCCAGGACGGCCGGGCCACCCTCGTGCCCGACAACCCGACGAAGGTCGTGAACGGCGACTTCGAGGATGCGACGGGCGACCACTTCAACGGCTGGGGCTTCCAGGACGACGAAGGGGTGACCACCTTCGCCGACCACGCCGTCGTCCATGGCGGCAAGACCGCGATGCGCATGGAGAGTATCGGCAAGAACGAGTACCGCCACTGCCGGATCGCCCAGCCGCTCCAGCTCCAGCCCCACCGTCAGTACCGGATCTCCTTCTGGGTGAGGACCGAGGACATGGTCCCGGCCGATCCGGAGGTCAAGGTGCTCACCAAGGACGCGCAGTACGGCATCAGCTTCCAGACGTTCCGCGCGCAGAAGACCCAGGACTGGACTCACTATGACCTGGTCTTCAATAGCCTGGAGCACAGTGACGCCATGCTCTACGTCGGGTCCTGGTATGGGAAGAACGGGAAGCTCTGGTGGGACGACCTGAGCATCGAGGAGATCGGCCTCATCAACGTGCTGCGGCGCCCCGGGTGCCCGGTCACGGTGCGCGGGGAGAACGGGGTCACCTACGAGGAGGGCCGTGACTACGAGCGCATCGTCGACCCGAACCTCCACCCCTGGATCGCCTACCACGAGGTACCCGTGATCCGGCTCACAGCCGACGGCCGTATCAGTGACGGGGAGCGCCTGCGGGTGAGCTACTACCACCCCATCATCGTCTACGAGGATCGGCTGACCGGCTGTATCAGTGAGCCGAGGATCCTCGAGGACTGGCGCGAGGAGATCGCGGAGGCCGACAAGCTCCTCCACCCCGCGGCCTTCCTCATGTCGCATGACGAGATGCGCGTCATGAACCAGTGCGCATCCTGCCAGGCCATGGGGATGACGCCGGGGCACCTCCTCGCCTGGAATGTCCGGAAGGCGGCGCAGATCATCCGTGATGCCCGCCCTGACGCGGGGATCTGGGTCTGGAGCGACATGTTCGACCCCCAACACAATGCCGTGGACCACTACTACGCGGTGAATGGCTCGCTCGCGGGCTCCTGGGAAGGCCTGGACTCCGACGTCGGGATCGTGAACTGGCACGGGGGCCTCATGGGCAAGAACTGCCCGTTCTTCGCCGACCTGGGGCTCAAGCAGATCCTCTCCGGCTACTACGACGGCGATGAGGACGGGTCGGCCATCACCCAGTGGCTGGATGCCACGAAGGACGTTCCTGGGATCGTGGGGGCGATGTACACGACCTGGGAGGACCGCTACGACGCCATGGGCGCATGGGCAGCGAAGGCGTGGGGCGGCTAAGCGGAAAACGGGGACTGTCCCGGCGGGGTGGCGTGGCGGTGGTCGTGGACTGTCCCCGCTTTCCGCGCCGGAGCCACCCACCCCTCCACAGGCAGGGACGCCCGTGCCACCGCAAGCGGGTTGGCGGGGCCCCCTCCCTAGCCCTCCCCCGGAAGGACTCGGGGGAGGGAACACGGACGGAAAGGGGTCGTGGACACGATGCGACACTCGATGACCTGCTGCTTGCTCTCTCTTGGGCTAGCGGCGGCCGGCGCGTCACGCGCCCACGCTCTCGTCCTGGCGCAGAATGGGGAGACGAACTACAAGATCGTCCTCGCCCAGGACGCAGCGCCGCCCGAGCGCCACGCGGCAGAGGAGTTGGCGCGATTCCTCCACGAGTCGACCGGAGTGGAGTTCCCCATCGTCACCTCCGGCGAGGAAGGAGACGCGTTCCGGATCCTCGTCGGACAGGGCGCCCACGTAACCGCCGTCGCGCCGGATCTCAACATCGGCGCGCTGGGGACGGACGGGCTGGTCGTGAGGACCGTGGGCACTGACCTCATCCTCGTCGGCGGGCGACCGAGGGGCACGTTGTACGCCGTCGACGACTTCCTCGAGGATGTGGTGGGCTGCCGATGGTGGTCGTCGAAGGTCAGCTCGGTCCCGCGACACCGGCGGCTGGAGTGCGGCGACCTTGATGTGCGCGAGGTGCCGGTGCTCGAGTACCGCGAGCCGTTCTGGTTCGACGGCTTCGACGGCGACTGGGCCGCGCGGAACCGCGCGAACGGGAACTCCGAGCGGCTGGACGAGGCCCACGGCGGGAAACACATCTACAAAGGCTTCGTCCACACGTTCTACCCGCTGGTACCGCCGGGGGAGCACTTCGCCGAGCATCCTGAGTGGTTCAGCGAGATCGGCGGCGAACGCCGCGCTGATGGGGCACAGCTCTGCCTGACGAACCCGGAGCTGACCGCGTTCGTGATCGAGCGAGTGAAGGCCTGGCTGCGGGAGAGCCCGGATGCGACGATCATCTCCGTGTCACAGAACGATTGCGGCGGCCGGTGTGAGTGCGCGAACTGCGCGGCGCTGGAGGCGGAGGAGGAGTCGCCGAGCGGCCCGCTCCTGCACTTCGTGAACAAGGTCGCCGAGGCCATCGAGCCCGAGTTCCCCAACGTGGCCGTCGACACCCTCGCCTACCAGTACACCCGCAAGCCGCCCAAGCTCGTCCGGCCGCGGCCGAATGTCATCGTCCGGCTCTGCAGCATCGAGTGCTCCTTCTCCCAGCCGCTCGATGATGAGGTCAACCAGACCTTCGCCGACGACATCCGCGGCTGGTCGCAGGTCTCGAACCGGCTGTACATCTGGGACTACACCACCGATTTCGTGCACTACCTGCAGCCTCACCCGAACCTGCGCGTGCTCGGCCCGAACGTCCGGTTCTTCGTCGAGAACGGCGTGAGGGGCATCTTTGAGCAGGGCGCCTACCAGTCGTACGGCGCGGAGTTCGCGGAACTGAGAGCCTGGGTGCTCGCGAAGCTGCTCTGGGACCCGTACCAGGATGACGAGGCGCTGATCAACGAGTTCCTTTCGGGCTACTACGCCGACGCGGCGGGGCCGATCCGCGAGTACATCAGCATGATGCACGACGCCTGCGAGGAGAGCGGGCACTACCTCAGTTGCTTCTCGGCGATGACGGCGCCGTTCCTGAACCTGGACACGCTCACGAAGGCGGAGCGGCTCTTCGACGAGGCCGAGGCGGCCGTGGCGGGTGATCCAGCGGTGCTCGACCGTGTGCGGTGCGCGCGGCAGGCCACCAACTACGTCTGGCTGTCGCGTTACCAGGAGCTGAAGCAGCGCGCGAAGTTCGCGGGTACCGACTGGGCCGGCCCCGAGGACTTCGCCACTGCGGCTCGGGAGTTCGTGGACTTCCTCAAAGCCCATGACGTCACCATGGTGAGCGAGGGCCAGTCGCTGGATGGCTGGGCGCAGAGGCTGATCGACATCCCGCGGAGGGAGGCCGGTCCGCCGCCGGGCTGCGAGAACCTGCCACTGACCGACTACATCGACTTCCAGGACTCGGCCTTTGGGCTCTACCAGCAGGGCACGCTCTCGATGATTGCGGCGGACGAATCGGCCTCTGACGGCGCGGCGGCGCGGATGCCGGCCATCCACCGCGAGTGGGCCGTCCAGCTACCCCTCTTCGTACCGGAGGACGCGGGCGACACGAAGTGGACGTACCATGTGGCCATCAAGTGCGAGAGGAAGGGCGACCAGGGCGTGGCCTTCACCTGCGGCCTGTACGATACGGTGGACAAGGTCGGCATCGCTCAGAAGACGGTCCAGGCATCCGAGATCGCGGATGCGGAGTACCATGTGTATGACATCGGGGAGGCGGCGTTGAAGCAGGGGCTGTACCTCTGGGTCGCTCCCGAGGTGAATTCGGACAACATCGAGGCTGTTTGGGTGGATCGGTTCTTCCTGATGAAGGCGGAGTAGCGTGGGTCGCGAACGAGCCAGCGCGTACGTCCCGAGGCCCCTCACGGCGGAGGAGAGACAGGTCGCGGAGCAGGCTATCCGGGACATGGTGGACCGCATCGTGCGCGACTTCGATCCGCTGAAGGTCATCCTCTTCGGCTCGTTCGCCCGCGGTGACGTGACGTACGACAGCGATGTGGATCTGCTGGTGGTCCTCCCGCACGTCGAGAACAAGCGGGAGATGCGTGTGGCGATCCGACGGGCGCTGAGGCGCGCCCCGGTCGCGAAGGATATCATCGTGACGACGCCGGAGGAGATCGAGCGCCGCGGAGATATCGTCGGGACGATACTTAGGCCGGCTCTCCGGGAGGGAGTCACCCTCTATGAGCGGGGCTGAGCACAGTGGGACGGCTTCGCGCTGGATGCAGTACGCGCGTGAGGACCTAAGCCTAGCCGAGAGGATCGTCGGGTCACGGGAGAACGCCGCTCGACACGCATGTTTCCTTGCGCAGCAAGCCGCCGAGAAGGCGATCAAAGCGGGGCTTGTGTTCCTGCGTGTGGGATTCCCGAAGATCCACGATCTGGAGCGACTTCACGAGCTCCTGCCCGGCGAATGGTCGCTGGACGAGGAGTGCGAGGACTTCGAGGCCCTATCGGATTGGGCTGTTGACGCGCGTTACCCCGAGGACTTCGGCGACCCCTCCTGGGAAGAAGCCGAGCGAGCCGTTGGGCAGGCCAGGTGTGTTGTGGCGGCCATTGGCGAGCGGCTGAGCTCTGCGTCGCTAACGCCGGGCGAGGATGGGGACTCACCCGAAGTAGAGCAGTGAAACCCCAAGCGCCCTCGCGCAACCAAGTAGTGCGATGACACTCCTGTTCCGATGTAGAGTCTGGCTGCCGCTTCTCCTCGTCTCGCCGGCTGTCGCTTCACAGCCGGCGTTCCCCGCGCTCCCTTCGGAGGACTTCGCAGCGTACGGCTACCGTCTCCAGGACGACATCGGCGCGAAGTCCTTCATGCTGTGCGTCACCGCGACGCGCCGGGATGCTGCGGGGCATGGCCGGATCGCCGTGAACGTCCAGGGCGACCGGGATTACTACGCGGTGGACCTCTCCGAGGCCGGAGTGCGGATTCTGCGTGTCGAGAGCGGGTTGGCTGTGGCGATCGGGAGGGGCTCGGGCACGACGCTTCCCGTCGGCCGCGCCGTGCGCCTCGTGGTCTCGCGTAGCGGGCGGGAGCTGTCCGTTCGGGCTGACGGTGAACTGGTGGCCCGCGCATACGACGGGACATTCCAGGGCGGCCGCAACGGTGTTGGCGCCCTCGGAGGCAGCGTCGCCCTCGGCGAGCTGGAGCAGCAGCCGGACGCCCCGGTCCACTTCGACGATGACTTCATGCGCGCGGAGGGCGAAGGGAGCGACTGGCAGCCCCTGAGCGGTGAGTGGAAGTTCCAGGCGATCGAGAACGCCCTGCGCAGCTCGAACGGGTTCAACTACCGATGCTCCGCCTCGGCGACGCCGGCCATATCCGTGGTCGGTGAGTGGTTCTGGGACAACTACGCCGCCTCGGTCGCGTGCCAGCCGCACGGCGCGGGTGAGGTGGGGCTGATCGCCGCCTACGCATCGCCGGGCGACTACTACCGGCTTTCCTGGAGCGCGGCGGGCGCTGACGGGGGAGGAGCCATTCGCCTGCTGCGGCATCGCGAGGGCGCCGCGAAGGAGCTTGCCGCCGCTTCGGGCGGCTTCCGCCCCGGGCAGTGGTACGCCCTGACGCTGGCGCTCGACCACGGCCGTCTGCGGGCTTTCGTGGATGGCAGCCCCGTGCTAGAGGCCTGGGATGACACGTTAGCCGGCGGGAAGGTGGGCCTCTACTGGCTCGGGCTAGAGGGCGCGACATTCGACGACCTGCGCGTCCACGAGAGCCAGGAGCACCCGCTGAACCTGGCGCGGGTCGAGGAGTGGCGCTCCATCGGCGGCGTGTGGCGGGGGCAGTGGATGCCCACGGGCCCCGGTACCGGGCGGTGTCTCGGGCGCGCCAACGGCCCGGCGAAGCTGCTCTCGCAGTCCATGCAGCCGACCCACCTGGAGGTGGCGGCGGACATTCGGGTCCGCGCCCAAGAGGCCGGCGTCTGCGCCGGCTACCAGGATGAGGGCAGCTTCTACCTGCTGACTCAGCGCTCGGCCGACCAGACGCTCGCGCTGGAGAGGCACCTCGATGGGCAGGTCACGGAGCTGGGCCGCGCGCCGCTGGCCGATGCCGGGCTGTTGCGGCTGTCGCTCTCGGTCAGCGACGGGCATGTGTGCGGCCGGGCGAACGGCGCCGCGCGCATCGACGCCTGGGACTCCCAACTCGGTGACGGCGCCGTCGGGCTGTACGTGCGTGATGGCCAGGCCGATTTCGAGCAGGTTACGGTGCGCCAGATCCGCGCTCTGCCCCCTGTGTCCGCCGATGCCGGGACCTTCGCCCATGAGTCGAGCATGGCCGCTTGGTCGGCAGAGTCTAGCGACTGGATCAGCATGCCCGCTGCCGAGGGGCCGCCCGTCCAGTGGCACGCAGCCACGGTGCCGGGCGATTGCGACATAGCCCTCGACACGGCGGCGCCCCCGGCCGGCCCGGTGTCGCTCGTGCTCGGTGGCGCTGAGCCGGACGCGACTCCGGGCGGGTATCTGCTGCGGATAGCGCCCGGTGCCGACGGACGTGCCGAGCTCCTGCGGGAGGGCTCGCCGATGGCGACCGCGGAGTTGCCGAACCTCTCGCCCGAGACGATCCACTCTCTGCGCCTCACTCGCGCCGGCTCGGCTCTGGGCGGGTACCTGAATGGGGTGCCGGTGCTGAGCTTCGTGGATCCTGTGCCCCTCCCGGGCTCCCGGGTGGGCTGGATCGCGCCGGACGCATCGGTCACGGCGGATCAGGTCACCGTCCGCAGCGCGAACGTCATGGAGGACACATTCAAGCAGGCGCCCACGCTCTGGCGGACGGCGAGCGGGCAGTGGCGCGTCACGAACCGGTGGGACTGCGACCCGCGCTGGTCATTCTTCTCCGGGTCATCGGACGACTTGGCGTGCCTCTGGCACAAGTGCGAGTTCGGCGAGAGCGTGTGCGTCGACTTCTTCGGAGCGATCGTGTTTGACTCGTCCCGTGGCACGCCCTACTACGAATGGGCGCGTGACATCAACTGCACGATCTGCGCCGACGGCAGAGACCTGACCTCCGGGTACAGCTTCGTGTTCGGGGGCTGGGACGACAAGTACACGCGACTCCTGCGTGGGAACGAGGTCGTCGCCGAGACCACCTCGGCGCTCATCCCGCGCGATAGCGCCATCCACACACGGTGGTTCCGCCTCCGCATCCAGAAGGACGGCGCCCGCGTTCGGTGCTGGCTCGATGGGTCGCTGCTCTTTGACTACACTGACGCGCAGCCCCTCACGGGGCGCCACGTGGCCCTGTGGACCTATGCAGACTCCGTCATCATCGCGCGTGTCCGAATCGGCTCGGACGTATGCCGGCCGCCCGCTTTCCCACCTCTGCCAGTCGCGCGGCCGCGGTGCTGCTATGACGCCCTGCCGGAAGGGGAGAGCGCGCCATGAGGATCTGGGTCACCGTGGCCGTGTTGGGGATCGGGGCGGCGTGCCTGGGGGCCGATCTGGCGGTCGACTCGAGCCCCGAGGGCGCGTCGGTGTTCGTGGACGACCAGTTCGCCGGGGTCACGCCGGTCACGGTCCCCGGCCTCGCCGCGGGCGGCCATCTCGTTCGCCTGGAGAAGCGCGGGTTCGCGGGATGGCGAGGTCGTGTGGATGTGGCCGGGCCTCAGGCGCACATCGCCGCCGAGCTGGTGCCGGCAGCCGTTGGGCGGATCGTCGTGAGTTCCGAGCCGACCGGCGCCGATGTCTACCTCAATGGCGAATGGCGCGGCAAGACGCCACTGACCATCGACCACCTCGCCCAGGGTCGGCATGCAGTGCAGGTCGTGCTCGACGGCTACGACACATTCGGGGCAGAGACCGACCTGACGCAGCAGCCGTCCGCGGAAGTGTCCGCACAGCTCGGCGGGCGGATCGAGGACTATCTCGTCACAGCGATCGCGGCGAACCCCAAGGCCCCCAACAACTACGCGGACCTCGCCCACTACTACTTCCTCCGGCGCCGCTTCGCCGATGCGATCGCCACCTTCGCGCGCGGGTTCGACATGGTCGCCGAGAGTGGCGAGACGCTGCCACCCGATGAGGTGAAGCGCCTGTACAACGAGGCGCTGTACACCTATCAGGGCGAGTATGATTTCGGCGGCTCGGCAGCCCTCCAGGAGGCGCGGCCGCTGATCGAGCAGTGCTTCCGCGATGCCATGGCTCGCCACCCGGAGTGCGGCCAGACCGCGGAGTGGCTCGGCGATCTACTGCTCCAGGCGGGGCGCACGCCGGAGACGGTCGAGGTCTACCACCAGGGCGTGCGGACAGCAACCGGCGAGGTCGCTCTCATCGGGCTGCGCGCCAAGTATGGGAGCCAGCGCTACAGCGAGGCGCTGAAGCTGCACAACGGGGGCCGCGACCAGGCCATCGCGGTCTACAAGGAGATCATCGCCGAACTGCCGGGCCACTATACAGCGCTGGATTCCCGGTCCCAACTGGCCACGATCTACGCGGAGCAGAACGACTACGCCGCGGCCGTGGAGCAGATGCGGGCGCTGGCCGATGAGGCCAAGCGGCATCCCTCCATCGCGACCTATCTTACAACGCTTGCGGGCTACCAGGCCCATCTCGGCGACTACGAGGCGGTCGCGCGGACCTACGAGGAGATCCTCACGCTGCGTTCCAAGGGTGACGCCGCGGTCGCGGCACTCAACTCCCTGGCCGCCGTGTATCTGGACAACCTCTCGGCACCGGACAAAGCGCGGACATGCTACCAGCGGCTCGCCGAGCTGGCCAAAGGGACGAACGCTGCCGCCACCGCGCTCCAGAACGTCCAGTCCCTCCTCCGCGCCGCGGGGCAGACGGCGGAGGCGGATGCCGTCGTGCAGAGGATCCTGACGGAATACCCCCTCTCACCCGAGGCCTGGAGCCTCGAGACGAACCTCGAGCGGCAGCAGGCCAACACCGCGTCGAAGGCGGCATACGGGGAGGCGGCCCAGCTATCGTCCAGCGGCCAGTACGCCGCGGCGGTTGGGAGGTACTGGCAGGTGCTCGACCAGTACCCGGACACCTACTACGGTCGTGCAGCCGGCGGGCAGGCGATCGCGCTTCTCTACGGAACGATCGGCGACTACCCGGCCGCCATCGCGAAGCGCAAGGAGTTCATCGAGCGCTTCCCCGACGATGAGAGCTGCCCGACGCACCTCTACTACATGGCCGCGTCGTACAGTAGCCACCTGGCGGACTACAGGACAGCCGTGGAGCTATACGAGGAGATGGCCACGAAGTACCCCGACAGCCCGCTCGCCCCCTCCGCGTTGTCGAACATCGGCGCCCTGTACGTGGACCATCTGGCCGAGTACCAGAAGGGGCTGGACGCGCTTCTACGCGTGGCCGACCAGTACCCCGACTCTCCCTATGCCCTGTCCGCGCTATACAGCGCCGGGAACGCCTACCTGTGCATGTACGAGGTCGAGAAGGGGCGGGATGTCTGGCGTCGACTCATGCGTCTGGCGCCGAACTCGACCGAAGCGGCGCAGGCGGCTCAGTGCATGACCTGGACCCGCCGCCGCGCCGGCCACGGACAGTGGGGAGCCGACGGGCTCGGGGCGCGAGCGGGACCGGGACCGACCGAAGGCCGGTGACAGACTCTCTGTCATGCGAAACCTAGCCGCCGCGAGAGTGACCAATTCCCGACATGAGAACACACATCGCACTGATGAGCCTGTTCGCCCTTGCCCTTCCGCTGTTCGCGCAGACGGACGCGCGTCTGCCCGCGCTGTCGAAGGCGGAGTGGGAGCCGTTCGGCTATGCGTTGTCCCAGGACGACTGCGGTTCGTCGTTCGCATTGCGGATGCCCGTGCGTGCGCTGACCGACGATGCCGAGGTGCGCATCCTCCTCAATGTCCGGGATGAGGCCAACTACTACTGCGCCTGTCTCTCACCCTCGGCCACGCGGCTCATCCGCGTCGAGGGAGGCGCGGCGATCCCCTTCGGTCACGCGTCCGATGTCGGCCTGCCGGTCCAGGTCTCGAGCGACGTGCTCGTGCGTCGGGAGAGCGATCGCGTCGAAGTGTTCGTCAACGGGTCTCGCGCGGCCTGGGGGTTCGACGACACCTTCGCGGGCGGCAAGACGGCTTACGGCGCACGGGCCAAGTCGGCGGCGTTCGGCGAGGTCCTGGAGCAGCCCGTATCGCCCATCTACTTCGATGACGGCTTCATGCGCGCCCCGGAGGATGACTCCGACTGGGAGGCGATCCGCGGCGAGTGGCGCCTTCAAGCCATGGACAACGCCTTGCGGAGCAGCAACGGCTTCAACTACCAGGCGGTGCCCGGCCCCGGCTCGCGGTTGTCGGTGGTCGGCTACTGGTTCTGGGACAACTACGACTTCTCGGTCTCCTGTCAGCCGCACGGACCCGGTGCGGTCGGCGTTGTGGCTCACTACGCAGACGAGGCGAACTACTACCTGCTCACATGGTCGGCGGCGGGTACCCCGGCTGAAGCCGGCGCTCCGGAAGCCGGTGCTCCCGGAGTCGGCGCACTGACGCTCACTCGGGTTCGGAAGGGCGCGCGCGAGGCGCTGGGCTCAGCGGCCGGCGGCTACCATCCCGGCCAGTGGTACCGGCTGGGCCTGTCGGTCGACCATGGACGCGTGCGCGCGTTCGTCGACGGCGCTCTTGTCCTCGAGTGTTGGGACGCCTCGCTGCCCGGCGGGCGCGCGGGGCTCTATGCCGATGGAGCGGAGCCCGTGACCTTCGACGACGTGACCGTGCGCGAGAGCCCGGTGAGCCCCGTGTGGCTCTCCGATCTCTCCGACTGGTCACCGGTTCTCGGTCACTGGCAGGGGCAGGTGGCCGAGCGGGGCACCCCCATGGGGCGCTGCCGCGCTCGTGCTGACGGGGCGGCGAAGCTGCTCATGCGGTCCCGCCCGCCGCGGGATGCGGACCTGCGAGCCGTCGTGCGGGCCCGGGCCGAGGAGGCCGGGATCTGCGCGGGGTACCAGGATGAACGGAACTACTACACCCTCACCTACTCTCCCGGTGACGCGGCGGTGCGGATCGTTCGCGTGACGGACGGGCAGAGCGCGGTCCTCGCCTCGGCCGCGGCCCCGCCTTTGGACCCGATGCCGCTCGAACTGCGCCTCGAGGATGGTGTCATGTCCGGCTCGGCCGGCACCGTCCGCATCGACGCCTTCGACGAGCAGTTCCCGGCCGGCGCCGCGGGGCTGTACCTCCGGGACGGGCAGGCGGACTTCAGCGAGGTTGCCTGTGAGCGCACACCGCCCCTGCCGTCCATCGCAACCTACCACGAGACGTTCTCGCACGAGCGCAGCATGGAGTCCTGGGCCGAAGCCACCAGCGACTGGGCCACGACGACCGCGCCGGCCGATGGTGCGCCGGCAGGCCAGGTGCTGCATTGGCACCGCGCGACGGTGCCCGGCGACAACACCATCACCGCCGAACTGACCGCTGCGGCCACCGGGCCAGTGACGCTGGTGACGGGCGCAGAGGAGCCTGGGGTCTCGCGTGGCTATGCCTTCGTCATCACTCCCGGCGAATCCGGGAGCGCGGAGATACTACGCGAGGGGGCGTCCGTCGCGTCGGCGTCGCTGCCGCGCCTGAGTCCGGACGCGATGCGCTCGGTCGCCCTTTCCCGGCGCGGATCGGTGATCGCCGGCTACCTCAACGGGCGGCCCGTCGTGTCCTACACCGACGCGGCGCCGCTGGTCGGTACTCGCGTGGCATGGGCGGCGCCTGAGGGCGTCACGAACGGAGATTCGGTCGAGGTCGCGTCCGCCGGGGTGCTCGGCGACAACTTCCGCCTCGCCCCGGCCGGATGGTCGACCGCGGCCGGCACCTGGAAGGTCACCAACCGCTGGGACTGCGACCCTCGCTGGTCATTCTTCTCCGGAGCGATCGACAAGGGCCTGGCATGTCTCTGGCACAAGGACCAGTTCGGCGAGGACGTGAGCCTCGAGTTCTGCGGCGCGACGCAGTTCGACGGGACGCGCGGCACGACCGACTACAGTTGGGCGCGAGACATCAACTGCACGATCTGTGCCGATGGCAAGGACTTGACGACCGGCTACAGCTTCGTCTTCGGCGGATGGGATGACCAGTACACCCGGCTGCTTCGTGGCACGGAGGTGGTTGCCGAGACTACGCAGTACCTCGTCCCGAGGTCGAGCAGCGCCCACCGGCAGTGGTTCTACCTGCAGATGGAGAAGCGGGGACCGCGCATCCGGTGTTGGCTCGACGGCACGTTGGTCTTTGACTACACCGACCCGCAGCCGCTGACCGGTCGCCGGGCGGCCCTGTGGACCTACAACAACGGGATTGCCGTCGCCCGTGTGCGCATCTCGTCGAACGATCTCGAGCCTGGGCCGTTCCCGCCGACGGCGCCGGTCGTCCCGCGCTGTGTGTATGACCCCGTGGTCGCGGAAAGCGGGGACAGTCCACGACCACCTCGGAGCCACCGCGCCGGGACAGTCCCCGTTTTCCGCGAGCCTCCCGCCCCCGCGGAAGGGGCCGCATGAGAGGACCAGCAATGCGACCGTGTCTCTCCATCGGCCCGATATGCGCGTGCCTGATGGCCTGCGTACAGGCAACGCTCGCCGCGGGGCTCACGATCATATCGGTGCCGGATGGTGCAAACGTCCACCTCGACGAGCAGTTCATCGGCACCACGCCGGTGACCGTGGATCGCGCCGAAGCCGGCACACACTTGCTCCGGGTGGAGAAGAAGGGCTTCCTCGCTTTCCGGAAGGTCGTCGAGGTGGGGGCGGACGGTGTGACCGTCACCGCCGAACTCGTGGGGGCGGCTACCGGCACACTCGTCGTCACGTCGACTCCGGACCGCGCAGACGTAGTGGTCGATGGTGAGCCGATGGGGCAGACTCCGCTCACCCTCTCCGACCTCACCCTCACGCTCCACTCGGTCCAGATCACTCGCGACGGGTATGAGGCCTGGAGCGGCGATGTCGATCTCTCGGAGACACCCCAGGCTCAGGTGGAGGCGACGCTGGAGGCCCGCATCGCGGACTACCTCATCGCGGAGATCGCCGCCCACCCGGATGTCATCAACAACTACGCGGACCTGGCACACCACTACGTCCTGACCCATGGCTTTGACCGCGCCTTCCAGGTATTGGACCAGGGCCTGGACGCGGTGGCACGGTTTGAGGACCGCGCTCAGCCGGACGAGATCCGTCGCCTCACCGACGAACTCGAGCGCGTCTACACCGCCCAGTACGACTACGCGGACCCCGCCACTGTTGCAGCCCTCCAGCCGCGCGTCCTGGCGACGTACGATGGCGCCATCGCTCGGAACCCGACGTGCGGCAGCCTCTACATCGCGCTAGGCGATCTGCACGTCAACCTGGGCAACGTGGACGTGGCGACCTCGTTGTTCGACAGGGGCGTCACGCAGGCAGTGGGTCTCGTGTCGCAGATCCGCCTGCAGGGGCGACTGGGTGCCCGACTGATGGCCCAGGCCAAGCCGCATGATGACGCCCAGGAATGGGACGCGGCGCTCGCCATCTATCGCTCGCTCATCGAGAAGATGCCGAAGCACTACCAGACGCTCGAGGCGCGGGAGCGCATCATTGCGATCCGGGTCCAGCGGGACAACGACTTCCCCGGCGCCATCGAGGAGCTGCGAGCGATCCTGGAGAACCACCCGAGCCCGTTCACCGACCCGGGTTACCTCCAGCGCATCGCCGCCTACCAGCAGAAGATCGAGGACTTCGCCGGCGCCGAAGCGACCTGCGAGCAGATCGCCGGGTACGGGAAGGCCACCGATGTCCAGGCCGCGCTGAACCAGGCGGCATCGCTCCGGTGGAACCAGCTCAAGGACCCGGACGGCGCTTTGGCCCTCTATACCCGCTGTGTGGAGCTGGGCATGGGCACCTCCAGTGGCAGCCTCGCCCAGAAGTACCGCGCCGACATTCTGCGATCCAAGAGCGACGTTGACGCGGCGAACGCCCTCACCGCGGAGCTGTGCGAGAAGTACCCGGGCAGCCTGGGCGCCTACTACACCGAAATGCGCGAGGACCAGAAGCAGCGCAACCAGGCGGCGTCCACGCTCTATCAGGAGGCGGCCCAGCTCGCGAAGGACGGGAAGGTGGACGAGGCCATCGCCAAGTACCACGAGGCGGCCGACCAGTACCCGGAGACATACCACGGCCAGGCGTCGCTCAGCCAGGTGATCTCGACACTCGGCTCGGTGAAGAAGGACTGGGCCGCGACCATCGAAGCTCGCAAGCTGTTCATGCAACGCTATCCCGACGACCCCGACACGCCCTCGCAGCTCTGGTACATCGGGTACATCCAGCAGTCCCAGCTTAGCGACAAGGCGGCGGCCGAGACGGCCTGGCGCGAGTTCCTGGACAAGTACCCCGACGACCCCATGGCTTCGCAGGTCTGTTACCACCTGGGTAGCTTGCTCTACGGCACCCAGACGGAGTTCGCCAAGGCTCTTGAGGTCTTCAGGATGCTGGTCGACAAGTACCCCGATTCGCAGTACTACCCTCACGGGCTCTACTACGGCGGCGAGTGCCTGATGAGTATGTTGCAGGTGGACCAGGCTCGCGAGATGTGGCGCGAGCTGATCGATAAGATGCCGAACAGCAGCCTTGCCTACCAGGCGGCCGAGTCGTCCGTCCGCATCCGCCGGCGAGAGGGCAAGGGCCAGTGGTAGGGCGCACGTGAAGGAGAGGGTGTTGGCCCATGGTCCATCCGATGCTCGTTCCACTCGCCGTCACGCTGCTCGGCCAGGCCGTTCCGACCATTCCGACTCGAACCGTCACGCCAACGGTCACCGACGACCCGCTGCTCAACCCGGGCATGGGCATCTACTACATGACAGGGCCCGGTGAAAGGCCCGATCCGGAGTGGTGGTTCCTGAGCGAGTGTGGAAGCGTCTACACCCGCTGCCACTGGTCGGACCTCGAGCCCCAAAGGGGCGACTACCGGTTCGACGAGTACTTCGGGCCGATGGTCGACACCTGGGTGAACGGGCTCGGGAAGCGCCTCGCCTTCCGCGTGATGTGTGAGAGCATGCACGGCCGCACGCGCTACGTCACCCCCCAGTGGGTGTTCGACGCGGGCGTCCCGGGGGTCTCTCACACCGGGCTCGATGGCGAGGAGCAGATCGACCCCGTGTTCTGGGACCCGCTGTACCTGGACCTGCAGTGTGAGTTCATTCGGGCGCTCGGCGAGTGGGCGAGCCGGCAGCCGTGGCTCGAGTTCGTCGACATCGGCAGTATTGGCGAGTGGGGCGAGATGCACTTTGGGGAGCACATCCCGGGTCGGTGGACGAAGGAGCAGCTCGCCGAGACGGGCTTCTCCGAGTACAAGCTCGCGCTCGCCTATCGGCGCATCATCGACGCCTTCGCCAACGCTTTCCCACATACACGGGTGTTCCTGAACGTCGGCAGCCGCGAGGACATCAACGACTACGCAGCGATGCGCGGCCTGCACTTCCGCCAGGATGGGCTCACACCATCCGGCGCGAGCTACAACGTCGAGAGCCGCCTGTTCCCGAAGTACGCGTTCCGCGGCGTGCAGTGCAACCTGGAGCTGCACAGCGGGTACGAGGAGATGCGCGACAACGGCTGGGACGTCATGGCGACCATCGAGAAAGGCCTGACGGGCCCGATCAGCTACCAGAACATCAACTTCGGCTGGCGACTCACGAGTGACACACCAGATGAGATACGCCGGGCGGTTGGCCTCTGCGCGCGGCGCATCGGTTACCGATTCGCGCTGACGCAGGTCACGCTGCCGGGGACGGTGCACGCGCGCGCGGACATGCCCAGCCGGATGTTCGTGGTCCAGACATGGGAGAACCGGGGAGTCGCGCCGTGCTATGAGAGCCTGGCCCTGGAGTGGGCTCTTCTCGGGCCGGACGCGGAACCCAACGCGTCCGTGATCGGGTTCCCGCAGACCCCCACAACACAGTGGCTCCCGGGCCAGGCGATGGACGTGAGCGCCACGATGGAGGTGCCTGCCGGGACGCCGCAGGGCGACTACGCGCTGGCGGTGCGCCTCCTCAATCCCGAGCAGCCACAGGCCGCCTACTGCCTGCCGCTCGCAGGCCGCGATGCGGCCGGCTGGTATCCCGTCACCCCCGTGACTCTCGTTCCTGCTGCAGGCCCTGCCGAGCCGCCTCTGGTGTTCGACTTCGAGGCCCCGCTGGACACCGTCGCGCTGCCCGAGGGGATGACGGCCCAAGCCGTGACGGAGCCCGTCCATGGCGGGCAGTCCGCGCTGCGCGTCACCGGGACGTGCGCCAACACGTGGAACTACGCGCAGATCAGCCGCATTCCGCTCGTCCCCGGCGCACGGTACCGGCTCGAGGGCTGGATGCTCGTCACGCGCTTGGATGGCCCACTCGGCGGCCCCTATCTTAAGGTGGGCATCAACGGGCTGGACGGCGCATGGATCACGAACGAGAGCACGTCGCCCTACGACGTGACGAACATGGGCGAGTGGCAGTCCCTCTCCGTCGAGTTCGATGTCCCGCCCGAGGGGTTGGCCGGCGACCTGTGCATCGAGCGTGGCGGGCTGGAGGCGCAGGTGACTGCGGAGATTGTGGTAGACGACCTGACGCTTCGCCTGACCGCCGGCCCGTAGCAGGGAGACTCCGCGCGCTGCGGTTCATCGCTCCGACTCGACGGACCACGCCTCGAATGTGGCCGAACCCCCGCGAACGGCAGGGCCAAGGTGCCCGGTCCGCTCGTTGTTCTCCTGCGTGACGTACGTCGCCGGGCTCTCAGCCAACACCCGCCCGTCGGCCTCGAGCAGCCTCACGGTCACGCGGTCGGTGTGGACGAGGCCCTCGATGGTGTAGGGCCGACCGGGAGTCCAGCGGCAGTTGGCCTCCTGCCACCGCGGCGTCTCCGGCCGAGCCAGTTCGTACAGCGCGAACCCGCCCGGCCCCAGAGTCGCCAGGAAGCCCTTGCTCAGGTCGGGCGCCGCCTGGAAGACGAGTCCGGCCTCGGTGCCGCCCTCCGCAGCGACAACGGTCACCCGCCAGGTCCCTCGACTGCCCGAGAGGGCCGGCTGCAGGCACACCGCGCGCGCGCCTCCGGCGGTGCCGACGAGCGCGTCGTGGGCCGCATCCCGGAAGGCCCACTGGCCGCCGAAGGTCAGCCAGCCGTCGCCGAGCGACGACTCCGCCGCCCGCGGCGCCGAAGAGGCGGCACCATCGGCGAATGCCCAGAACTCGGCGCTGCCCAGCCAGGTGTGGAAGCAGAGGAAACCCTCGTGCGCCGCCTCCTCCTCCGGAACCGCGACCCACGGGCTCTCCGCTATCTGGCTGCCGTCACTCCCGAGCAGGAGGGCCACCCGTACCGCGCCCGGCTTCGTCTCGCCGACGAGGATGTAGTCCGTGTCGTAGTGCCACGTGTCCTCCGCGCTCGCCCACAGGGCCTCGCCGCTCGCGCGGTAAAGCATCAGGCACCCCGCGCCGAATGTGCCCCCCAGCCAGCAGGTGAAGCCCGTCTTGTGATCCTGGTCGTCGGTCTGGAAGACGATCCCGGCCCCGCCTGCGCCGGGCGAGACGCGAACATTGCTGTGCCATTGGCGGAGGGCGCCGCGACTCGGGCGGTAAACGGCCCATGCCCGCTCGGCCTTGGCGTACTGCCGGATCCGCGTTCGGGCGCCATCGGTCCACATCCAAGAGCCGCCGCCGGTGAGGGTGAACGCCGGATCCTGCGAGAGCCGTCGGAGGTTCGGCGCATCCTTCGTCAGCTCGCATAGCGGTGTGGTCGATGTCTCGAAGCCCCAGAACCGCGCGGCGGCGTCGATGGCCACAAGGCCCATCGTTCGGCCCCCCACGTCGGCGGCGACGAATGGGCTCTGCGAGAGGAGCGTCCGCCGGTCCCAGTCGAGAAGCTGCGCCCGCACGCGCCCAGGCTCGACGATCCCCTCGATCACGTAGGCGTGGCACACCTCGATCGGCGCGCCCTCGTCCGACCAGAGCACCGTGCCGCCCGCTCCCCGTAAGCTGAACCCGCCGGCCGGGAAGCCTCCGACATCGCATCGCAGGCCCTCCGAGAGATCGCCCGAGGCCGCGAACACCATCCCCGCGACCCCACCGCCGACCGACGGCTCCACGAAGCATCGCCAGACCGACTGGCCCTCGCCCGCGACGCGAACGACCGCCGTCGCCTCACCCGGCCCCGCACGGCGGACGAGCCGTGGGCCGAAGTCCTGCGACCAGGCCCAGTCGCCGCTGATCGCGGTGACACCATCCCCAAGATCGATGGCGGCTGACCCCACGGATGGGAGCAGCGCCGTTGCCGCGAGCACAAGCATCACCAGTGCGCCTCCTCTACCGCGGGTCGAAGCAGGGCACCTTGAGCTGCTCCCCGCCGCGGAACGCCGATTGGTGCGCCACGATGCCGGGGGCGGTCATAGCGACGGCCTCGTAGACATTCACAGTCGGTTCGCGGTCCTCGGCAATGGCCTGGATGAACTCATGCGTCAGGAACGGATGCGAACCGCCATGCCCGGTGTCGTAGCGCATGGCTTCCGGCAGCATGTAGGTGTAGTCGGGCATCGTCGTGACCGGCGTCTGGCCCGCGCTCTGGATCATGAACCCCTGCCCGGCACATCCGGGTGAGTAGATCGACATTCGCTCGCCGAACCACTGGGCGCGTTCGCCGTGTGCCCAGATTCCCCACATGACATTGCAGCGGCAGATGTGCCCTCGGTCCGTCCTGAACAGAGCCGACTGGTTGCCGAAGGGGTTGCCGTAGACGTTGTCCGCGAGAGCGGGCTCCTTGGCGGCATCCCCGAACCCGAGGCAGGACACCTCGACCAGCCGCTCCCGCGACGCGCCGACGAGGAAGCCCGTGGAGTGCGTTGGGTACAGCATGGGCGGGTAACCGTATCGCCAGGTTCGCTGTCCTTCGAAGAACCACAGCGAGTCGCGCTCCGCACCAGTGAGCGGGTGGTAGTACTCGACCTCGGAGTAGATGATGTCGCCGAAGGAGCCGTCCTCGTAGAGCCGGCGCGCCGTGATGGTATCGGGGCGGTAGTAGCTTGTCTCGGCCATCATGTACTTGCGGTCGTTGCGCTCCTTGGCCTCGATGAGCTGCTCGCACTCCTCGAGCGTCATGGCCGCGGGGACAGCGCAGATGCAGTGCTTCCCGGCGTTCATCACCGCCACGCAGTGCCGCACATGGTCGGGCACTCCGGTGAAGATGGCAATGGCGTCGATCCGGTCGTCGAGGATCATCTCCTCGAGCGACTCGTAGGCCTTCTCACACTTGTACCGCACCATGAGGTTCTGTCGCCGGTCGGGCCGGAGGTCAGCCACGGCCTCGACGATGCAGTTCGGCTCCTCGTGCCAGTGGAATGCGGCGCCGAAGCCGCCTCCGACGACGCCGACTCGGACCTTCGTGTCACTGTCCATGGGGACATCTCCTTCCGCCGCCGCGGGCGTCACGGCGAGTGCCTGCGCTACCAGCGGCGTGAGAACCGTCGCTGAGCCCAGGGATGTAAGGAAATCGCGACGGGATACCTCGGACGGGACCATCTGTGGGAACACCTCCGAATGGCATAGCGCCTAGCGCGCCGGCAGCTCCGCGACCGTGTCCGCGTCCAGGTCCAGGATGCACAGCCGCCAGTTACGCCCGAAGGCAATGCGCCGGCCGTCCGGAGACCAGTCGGGGCTGTCGCCCATGGCGGATGCCTGGTGCCGGGTGGCGACCTTCGTAGCCGCGTCGAGCGTGCAGATGGTCGTCGGGAGGGGCGTCATCGCGTTCTGCCTGTCGGGCGACCCGCCGAATGCGAGCATCGTGCGGTCCGGCGCGAAGTCCACGGTTCGCGCGAAGACGTCCGCCAGCTTGACCACGGCATCGCTGTTCGGATCGGTCACGAAGGGCAGGAAGACGCCGCCCTCGCGTTGGCTGACGAAGGCGATGCACCGGCCATCGGGGCACCAGGTCGGGCTCTCGTCAGCGGCCGGATCGTCGGCGAGCAGCGTGGCCCTCCCTCCCGACGCGGACATGACGTATACGCCGTCATCGCCGGCGCGGTCACTCACGAAGGCGATGCGCTTGCCGTCGGGCGACCAGGCGGGCGAGCGGTCATTGCCCTCGGCATTCGTTAGCCGATACTGTCGCCCATCGTTGAGGGAAAGCACGTACAGGTCCGAGCCGCTGGGCCCACGCTTGGAGAAGGCGATGCGCTTCCCATCGGGCGACCATGCCGGGCCCGACTCCTCACCCGCCGTATCGGTGAGCGCCACCAGCGCGGAGCCGTCGGGCGCGATGGTGTACAGGTCCCACTGGCCATCGCGGCGGCCCGCGAACGCGATCTTCGTGCCGTCCGGCGACCAGCGAGGGCCTTGGCACTGAAGGTCGGCTAGGCTCCCGGCGCCCGCCGCCGACGCAGGCGCCACGCCGCACAGGGCAAGCCCGACCAGTAGACCCGCCGCTCCCTGACTGCGCGCAAGACACATGGCAACCCCTCCACAGGGCGGATAGACGAAGCACATGGCCTGTTCGGCATTGCCGGGAGCAGGGCCTGCCGCCGTCCTCAGATGGGTGCGCCCCGCCTGTCGGACGCCCAAGCGCCACTCGCCGCGTCACACAGTGGTCCCGTGTGCGTCATGTAGGGTGGGTGACGACGGATGCGGACCGCAGGCGAACGGCTTGGCAGGCCGCCAGATGAGGAGACCATCGCGCGAGTCCGACGCGGAGAGACCGACGCCTTTGGCGAGGTCTTCGTTCGCCACTACGCCGGCGTGCGGAGCTACCTCGCGCGCGCGGTGGCGAGGGATGGCGATGCGGACGACCTGGTGGTCGAGGTGTTCGTCCGCGCTTTCCGGCGGATAGGCTCCCTCGACGGCCGCTCCGATGGCAGCTTCGCCGCCTACCTCTACACCATCGCCCGCAATGTGGCCCGAGACGCCGGACGGCGCCGGGCGGCATGGGGCGGCAGACGGGCCACGGCTCGCCTGCCGGAAGCGGCGTCCGAGCTGGCGACCGAGCGCACGGGCACTGAGGACGCGGTGCTCCGTGAGGAGGCCGGAGCCAGGATCCGTTCGGCGCTTCGCCTGCTCCCGGAGGATGACCGGCACGTGCTTGTTCTGAGCTACCAACAGGACCTCTCCGCGCGAGACATCATGGCGGTTCTGGGCAAACCATCCGAGGCGGCCGTCCGAGCCCATGTATACCGCGCCCTGAAGCGCCTCCGGGACATCGTCCAGCGCGATGGCTACTTCTCGGAACACTTGGCTCCCCCAGAGGAGGGTGAGTGAGATGGCGGACGACAGCCTGCTCAGCGAGGATGCGGCCTGGGACCGCCTCACGGCGTTCAAGCACCGCCTTGCGGTCGACGCGCCCACATGCAGCGATGCGCCGCAGACAGGCACCAAGGGCGCTGAGCCTTGCTTCGTGGAAGCGGTCGGCAGCGCGATCCTCGGCGGTCGACCGTCGGTGGACCGACAGCGTACCGTCTGGGCCGAGGTGGCTGGCAGGATCGGCCCGCAAGGTGGCGATGGCTCTGCGGCCCGGAGACGCCCCCGCTTCCGTCTGGCCGCCCTCCGTCTGGCCGCTGTCTGTCTCGTCCTGACCGGTATCGCGGTCGGTGTGTGCGTGTGGCCATCGAAACCGATGACGCCTGCGGCCATCGCCGCAGGGATGGCGGCGGCCTGGGACAACAATCCCGGCTACCATCGGTTCTGGGTGGCAACCAGCCCCGCGGGCGGGTCCGTGACTAGCGAGGAGTGGCTGCGGCGGCCGGATCGGTTCCGCATCATCCGGCGTCGGGCCGACGGCTCGCTGGTGTATGACCGCGTGATTGCAGGCATCCTGGCGAGCACCTACTACCCGAGCAGTAACCTCGTCCTGCGCGAAAGAAGCACGAGCCTTGACTTCGACAAGATGCGCCGGGGCGCCCCCTGGGAGGAGACGTGCTTCATGGGGGTGCTGGAGAATCCGCAGGCCAGCATCCTGGACGAGAAGGACATAGGAGGCCACACGTGCTGGGGGGTGGACACTCCCGGAGCCATTCTATGGATCGAGAAGCGGAACTGGATGCTCTGGCGGAGGGAGGTCAAGCAGCCCGACGGAAGTACAGTGGTGGACTTCGAGACGCGGTCCTTCGACGCCGCTGCCGACCTGTCCGACAGCGTCTTCTCCCAGGAGATCCCCGCGGACGCTGCGGAGGCTTACGGCTGGCTGCCCATCGGCCCGGATGGCCTCCCTCTACTGCACACGCGGCCGCTGGAGGGTCTGGTGGCCGAGGCCGAGCGCGGTGCCGCGAGTGGCGGCGGGCCCTGGTGTGTGCCCCGGTACCTGCCGGACGGGTTCGGCTACATCCGCCAGACGGGCGGGCCCCACAACCAGTTCGCCGTCCCCGGCCGCCGGCTCTGCCTCTCGTTCTACAACGCGGAGACGGGGGGCACGATGGTCATCACGGAGCGTCCGACCACAATGGAGGGACTGGACACGACGGATGGTGTGCGCACTGTCCTCGTCGGGGGTACGGGAGCGCCCCTTGCCATCTTGCGCGACCCTTTCCCGATCCTGCAGCTCGCATTCCGGCGCGGGGATGTCCCGATCCTCATACTCGCCACCCAGATACAGGAAGGTGAGCTGCTGAAGGTCGCTTCCGCAATGGAGGTCCCTGCGGGCTCGCCGGCCGCCCCGCCCCCTGAGAGGCCCCACGCGGAGCCAACCGGGAACGTCAGCCCAGTTGAGGCGGAGGACTTGGGCTTCCGCTTCGCGATGCTTCTGGCTACGCCCGTAGCGGAGGCCGAGCCCGTCGAGGTGCCCGCGGGCTATCGGGTGCTCGTCGCGCCAAACGACCGCGGCCGCTTCCTCACGAACATGACGCCCGTGGTGACGGAGCGGGACGTCGCGAGCGTAAGGCGACTGCCCACCCCCCAGGCTGACGATCCGCAACTCCCCTCGCTGCAGGACTCGGTCGCCTTCCGGCTCAATGACAGAGCGCAGAAGGCTTTCGGCTTCATTAGCCAGGAGGGCGTCGGGAAGACGCTGGTGATCGTGGTGGACGGCAAGGTTGCCCTATGCCCCTCGATCCGTTGCGCGATACTGGGAGGAGAGATTGTCCTCCCCCTCACCAAGGAGCAGGTCGACACGCTACTCGCGCTGGGCGACCACGCACCGTCGGCTCCGCCGGACTGACGAGCGTGGACGCCACGCCCGACCGCGCCGCGGCGCTGGCTGGCCCCCTTGACCAGTCGCGCGGGGCCACGGACGCCCGCCGGCAGGGGCGGGGCCGGCTGTCCACGAATGGAGCCCAGGCAGCGGGCTATCCCCGGGGGATGAGAGAGGAGGCGGTCCCATGTGCCCGAAGCCGCGCGTGTGTACGGCCCTGTCCCTCCTCTGTGTGGCGCTTGTCGCTCACGGATTGGGCGCGCAGACCGAACGCCAGACCCGGCTCGTCCTTCCCGAGGTCACGCCGGAGGTGGCCCCACAACTCTCGCTGGCCCTCCTGGGCGGAGGGACCCGGGACTTCACCAACGTCGTGTTCAGCGACGACGGGCGGTTCCTTGCGTGCAACGCCGCCGGGGTGGGGCCGGGTGTGGGCGTCGTTGTCTACGACATCGGTACTGGTCGGCTTGTGCGGTATCTCGAGTCGGGAGTGCCTCTGGCGATCATCTCGACGCCCGCGACACTGATCACGCGCGACGATCGCGGGGCTGTCCGTGCCCTCGATCTGGGTTCGGGGCGGGTCACCGCCGAGTGGGCGCTTGACCGAGCGGTGCAGGACGTGGTGGCGAGCGACGATGGTCGCGTGCTGGCCCACGAGACTGCGGCGTGGTCTGGTGTCGCTGTCCGCGACTCCGTCTCTGGCGCCGAGATCGCCTTGCTCCCATCACTCGCGTTCCAAGGAGAGATGTGGCTCAGCCACGATGGCCGCGTGCTCGCGTGTCGCAGCGGGGTCGGGAAAGTGGCTCTGTACGACATAGCCACGGGAGCACTGCGTTACACGATCGATGTGGGGAACATCGACCTGCCGTCGAGCGTCGCCGTCGCTATCAGCCCCTGCGGGCGCTGGGTAGCGGCGGGAGGAGATGGACGCAATGTGACCGTGGTCCACGCCGCAACAGGGAAGGCCCGAGGTACGCTCGTCGCGGAGGGCTCGAGTCTCACCCGACTCCGTTTCTCCCCCTCCGGGGATACGCTGGCGGGAACCGTATCGTTTCCGCGGGGCCGGACCTCTCTGTGGAGCCTTGCGACCGGCCAGGCCATCGGCGTCACCCCGTATGCGTCGGAGAAGGGTACGTACGCCTTGACGCCGGATGGGCTCCACATCGCCGTTGCCGAGGAAGGCGCTCGGAGCCTGGACATCTGCAGCATCCAGTCCGGCGAGACCGTCGTGCGGCTAGGGTCGAGCTGTCTGGACCCCCAGTGGCTGTTCTTCGACGTAGGCTCGAACATGCTGCTGACGGAGACCAGCGATGGCGTGGCCTCCGGCTGGGGCCTGGCCACCGGGCAGCGCCGCTACGTTGGGATGTTGCCGCCCGGGACGCTGCAGATGGTGACCAGCATGTACATGGACGGGGTAGACGGCAAGCTGGCGTACAGGGGGAGGGCACTGGTGGCAAATGCTCAGGGGCATGTTGACGTGCTCGACCCGGAAGGGGAGGCGTGGCAACAGGTAGCGGCAGCATGGCTTCAGCTCAGTGGGGCGCGACCGGATGTGCGCGAGTTGTCGAGCCAGGGCGCCGTCCTGCGCTTCCTGGGCGCGCTGGCTGCCGACGAACCGGCGCCCGGACCCATGGTACTGCGGCAAGCCGATGGGTCGCTCGCGTTCAGTTGGTTCGGGCCGGCCGGCGATGGCTCCGTACGCCACCTGGACCCACTGTCGGGGCAGACCCTCGCGCTGTACAGCCCCGCGACCCTGGGGCCCGGTGGCCTCCTGGCCTACCCCGACAAGCGCGCCGAGGCAGTCGTCGTGGTCCGTCTGCCGTCGTTGGAGCCGGTAGCACGACTCGACGGCCTGACGGGCCTCGTGGATGCGGCCGTGGCGTTCAGCGATGATGGCCGGAGAGCTCTGGTGTCCGTCTTACGCTGGCGAGCCGCGGCGAGTATCTGGGTGTGGAACCTGGACTCCGGAGAGCGACACGGTGTCGACACGGGGGCTCTGTTTCTGTCCATCGAGCATGTGGCGATGAGCGGCGATGGGTCAACTGTGTTCGTCGCCGGTCAGGACAAGGTCTTGCCTTACGGTGCGGATGAGGACGAGGCTGTTTCGGTTCACTCGATATGGCGCTACGACGCCGTCTCCGGCGAGAAACGCTCGTTCCCGGTGCCTATCCCTTGGCAGAACGTGGCGGAGCGTCTCGTCCTCAATCAGGAGCGACAAGAGCTTGTGCTGCTGGACGTGACGGCCCAGCAGGCCTCGGTCGTTCTGGTCGACGCGACCGACATGTCGCTCCGGGCCCGGCTAACGCTGCAGAGGCCTTTCCCGGCTCCCCCGGTGGCGCTGGACGCCTCCGGCCGCTGGCTGGCGGCGGCCACTGACCGGGGGACTGTGGAGCTGTGGGACCTGCACAACGACGACACATTCGCCGAAGGCGCTCAGCCGGCCGCCACGCTGGTGTCCTTCAACGGGACGCGCGACTGGGCCGTCGTCACGCCCCAGGGGTACTTCGACGGTTCCATGGCCTGCGGCGAGAAGCTCGCGTGGGACCTGGGCGGCACGCTCTACCCGATCGAGCAGTTCGCCGAGCAGTACCAGCGTGCTGACGCCGTCCGGCGGGTGTTCGCCGGGGAGAGCCCGCCCGAGGCGGACGCGCTGACCGGCGGCCGCGTGCCGCCTGTAGTCGCCTTCAACTCGCCGGAGTACGGCTCCGTGGCGAAGGGCGACACGGTCCCCGTCGAGCTTGAGGCTGCGGGCGCGGCGCCGGTGTCGCGGGTCGAGGTCACGGCGAACGGTCGGCCGCTGGCCGAGGACATGGTCCGAGGCAGCACCACTGAGGAGCTGGCGGGAGGAGGACGCATCTACCGGTTCGAGCTGGCCATGCCTTCCGTCGCCGACCGCATCCGCCTCCGTGCGGTGGCGTATGACGAGTCACTGATCCGCAGCCGGCCCGCGGAGACGCTGGTCACCATCGAGGGCCGGACGCCTGCCGTGGGGCGTCTGCACGTGCTCAGCGTCGGTGTGAGCCAGTACAAGAACCCGGAGTGGAACACGCTCCGGTTCGCCGACAAGGACGCTGAAGCGTTTGCCGAAGCGGCCGGGTCCGCGTCCTCGGCTCGCGTGATCGTGAATGAAGCTGCCACCGCCTCCTCGCTCAAGTACGCGCTGCACGACCTGAGGAACCAGGCGGTGGAGGGGGATACGGTGGCCGTGTTCATCGCAGGGCACGGTGTGGTCGCGCCGTCGGGAGATTACTACTTCCTGGTGCATGACAGCACGCCGGAGGATCTGCCGAACACGGCCATCGCCTGGCGCGACTTCGTCGACCTCCTCCGCGAGGTGCGGGCCCAGCAGATCATCCTCTTTGCCGACACGTGCCACTCCGGTTCCGTGTCCGGGTCGGGCGGAGTGGGCGACCTGGCGGATCGGCTGAATCGGGATGCGGGCGTGGTGGTGTTTGCGGCCAGCGGGAGCCAGCAGGCGTCCATCGAGCGTGAGGATTGGGGGCACGGCGCCTTCACCAAGGCCATCCTGGAGGCGCTCGCCGGCCAGGCCGACACCGATCCGAAGGACGGCCGCGTCAGCCTGGCGGAGATCCAGACCTACGTCACGGACAGGGTCGTGGAACTAACCAGTGGACGACAGACGCCGGAGTTGCCGCGCCTCGAGAACTTCGATCCCGAGGCCCTGATCGCGGTGGTTACGCCCTGAGGAGCGTGAAGGACAGGGCCGTGCCAGAGGGATGGGCGGGCTTTACACCCCCCTTCGCCGTTGGTAGACTCGCCCCGTGGCGGTCGGCCAAGCCGTTCGCCGTCGGACCCGAAGGAGCCGCGCCTACGCGATCGAAGCGAACCCGGGCGCGCTGGTGACGTCTCCTTCCAGATGGAGGAGCCTACCATGGCCCGCAAAGCGATCCTGCTCATCGTCGACGGTCTCGGTGACCGCGCGATCCCCGGACTCGGCGGGAAGACCCCCCTGGCCTATGCCAACACCCCGAACCTGGACCGGGCTGCGACGCTCGGCGTCGCCGGGCTCATGTACCCCATCGGGCCGGGCGTCGTCGCAGGGAGTGACACGGCCCATCTCGCGATCCTTGGGATGGACCCTTACGAGGTCTACACGGGCCGGGGACCGTTCGAGGCCGCGGGCATCGGCATGGATGTCCTCGGGGGCGATGTGGCGTTCCGAGTGAACTTCTCCACCGTGGACGCGAACATGGTCGTGACGGACCGCCGCGCCGGCCGCATCACGGAGGGCACCGACCAGCTCGCGCAAGCCCTCGATGGGATGGAGCTCGGCGACGTGACCGCCTACTTCAAGGAGTCCGTCGCGCACCGGGGCGCGCTCGTCCTCCGCGGGCCGGCGCTGGGCCCCCATGTGACCGATGTGGACCCCCACGAGACCAACAAGCCGGTTCTCACCTCGGTCGGCAGCGATCCGGCCAGCCAGCGGACCGCGGACGCGCTGAACGCTTTCGTCCGGCGCTCCCATGTCATCCTGTCCGACCATCCGGTGAACAAGGCCCGTGAGGCGGCGGGCAAGCCACCGGCGAACATCGCGTTGCCCCGCGGCGTCGGTGTGGCTCCCGCCGTGGCCCCCCTGGACGCGACTTGGCACGTGCGGAGTGTCTGCTTCGTCGAGACCGCTCTGATCGCAGGGATCGGCCGGTACCTGGGCATGAACGTCATCGATGTGCCGGGTGCCACGGGTGGACTCGATTCCGACGTGCTCGCGACGGCTCGGGCGGTCGTGGACTCCCTGTCATGCCACACATTCGTCCTGTGCAACATCAAGGGCACCGATGTGGCCGGACACGATAGCCAGGCCGAAGCCAAGGTGACCATGATCGAGCGGATCGACGAGGCGGTCGGGGCTGTCCTGGACGGCATCGATGATGAGACGTTCCTGCTGGTCACGGCCGACCATTCCACGCCATGCGAGGTCGGAGACCACTCGGGCGATCCCGTGCCGGTCTGCCTCTACGGTCCGAACCTGGTAGCCGACAACGTCACCGAGTTCAGCGAGGCCGGCGTCGTGGGCGGCGCTCTTGGGTGGATACGGGGCGTGGACGTGATGCCCGTCGTCACCAACCTCATGGGCGTTCGGTACAAGTTCGGGGCATAGGGGCAGGCCATGCTGATCGACATCCACGCTCACACGAACTGGTTGGGGCTCGACACCGACGCCTGGGCCGCGCACTTTCGCTCCTTGGGCGTGGATAAGGTCTGGCTTCTCTCCTGCCACGGGACGAGCGTGTTCCGGCATGAGATGGAGGGGGACTTCTCGACTGAGGCGGCTCTGTGCGAGGCTGCGCGCTACCCAGACCTCTTCATCCCGTTCTGTTCCTTCCTCCCATGGGAGGAGGACGTGGTCGACAAGATCGAGGATGCCGTGGAGCGCGGGTGTCGCGGTTTCGGGGAGCACAAGATCCGGCTGTGCATCGACAACCCGGACTGCATCAAGGTCTTTGATGCGTGCGGCGCACTCGGCCTCCCGGTGCTGTTCCATATCGACATACCCCTTCCGGACAGCGACATGTGGTACAACGTGGACGCGTCGCGCTTGCCGTGGGTCCTCGACCGCTGTAGCAGGACGGTCTTCGTCGGCCACGGCCCGGGCTTCTGGCGGGAGATCTCCGGTGATGCCGATGAGAGCCCCAGTGCGTACCCTAGCGGGCCGGTGACGTCGGGAGGTCGCCTGCTCAGCTTGCTCGGGGGCTTCGAGAACCTATACTGCGACCTGTCGGCGGGATCGGGCCTCAATGCCATCCGGCGCGATCCGGAGTTCGGCCGGCAGTTCCTCATCGACCATGGCGACCGCTGCATGTACGGCACGGACTTCAACGATTCCAGCCTACTTGACCACCTCCGGTCGCTGGAGTTGCCGGCACGAGTGTGGGGGCGGATTGCCCATCGGAACGCCGCCAAGCTCGTGCCGCTCGCCGGCTAGAGGAGGCCCCGTGTGCGCACCGTTCGTCGTTTCGAGCGCGGCCCGCTCCGCATCCTCTCGGTGGCGATGGCGGCCGCGAGTCTGCTCCTGCCGGCTTGGCGCGTTGGCGCCCAGGGCCTCCCGGATGACCTGGCGGCCGCATGTGTCCAGGATCTGGCCCAGCGGCTCGGGAGCGGGGTTCAGCCGCGCGTCGATGGCTCGTGGCAGGCGACCTGGCCCGATGTGTGCTTGGGCATCTCCTGCGATCATAGCCCGCAGGCGAGCGAGGCAGTCGCCGGCTGGGTCCTTCTCCTGGCCGCCGGTGACGGCGTCTTCGAGTACCATGCGGCCGCGGGCATGAGCCCGAAGTATGCGGGACGCTACTCGGAGCCACCCGCCTATGACTTCCAGGATGTCGTGTGCCCGGACACCGCATTCTCGGGCCTCCGCGTGACGCTCACGGGAACGGTCGGGGCCTTGCGCGAGGGCTTGGTCATGGTCGAAGCCCCCGTGCAGGGCCGAGGGGATCTGGCGCGCCGGTCGAGCCGCGTGCTAATCCATGGGCCCGTTGAGCCCTATATGGCTTCCCAGGTCTCAGCGACGGCGCTGACGTGGGGGCGCGTCGTCGGCACGTTCGAATCACGGGCCCTGCGCCCCGTTGGGCAGCAGTTCGGGCGGTACGGCAACTACCCGTACGAGCTTAGGGTCACTCGCTTCGTGCCCGCAGAGCCGCCTGGCATCGTCGCCGGGTGCTTCTGGCTCGACACGCTTGCCGCGCGCGCGGACGAACTGCACCTTAGGACCGTGGTCGTCCGCGGAAGCTACCTGACGCACTTCGAGTATGACGGCCTCGTGCCGGAACCCGCTCACCCGGCCGACGGGACATGCTGGCTCGCGGGGGATCTGTCCGGTATCGCCACACCCATACAGGCCTTCGAGCAGGCCACGGTCCCGGTGGAGGTGCTCGGCGTATTCGAGCGCAGTCGCCACTTCACGGGCCATGGCGGCTATGGCCACCTCGGCACCGACCGCTTCCAGATCACCGTTCTCCGCGGACACCTTGTCCGCTCTGAGCTGAGCTACGCCGACATTCTGGCCAACCCAGGCGGCTTCGCGAGAGCGCAGGTCGTCGTGCGGGGCACGCTGGTGTCCACGACGGACGGCTACGCGCTCGCCGCCTCCGCCAACGATGTGCCGGCGCATACGTGCGTCCTCGCCGGGGACCTGACGTGGCTTGATCGCTTCGCCGGTTCCTTCACCCCCCCGTGTCCCGTTCTGGTGCAGGGCACGCTGGAAGCCCGTCGCGACTTCACCGGCACGAACGGGTTCGGCGAGAGCCGCTCACGCCCGCTCCGGCTGACGGCGACCTTCATCCGGCCGCTCTGGGAGGAGATGGGTGCGCGCGCAGGGGTTCCCGGTGATCCGCCACGATGACGACCCGGCGCCCCCCGGTGAGTTCCATGATGCGGTCCACCGCCATCCCGGGGTACGCGTTCACGTAGAGGACCTGGTCGTCGCGCAGCCCCGCGAAGTAGGCCGGCAGATCGTCCGCCGCGCGGTCGTTGAGCTGCAGAGCCCGCACACAGCCCATCTCCCGCCATATCGGGATGTGCTGCGTGTGAGTGCCGCAGAGGTGGATCATCCCGCCGCCGGGGTATGCTGAGAGGATCTCGCCGTCGAGTGGGGCGATGAACTCGCGGTACAGGTCGGCGGATAGGAGCTGCGTGGAGCACCCGCAGATCTGGCCGAAGCCCGGCGGTTGCGTGCGGCAGTCCGCCACTACGGGCTGCAGTTGCGCCGCCGGAACGTGGGCGCGGTACCACTCGTGCAGCGTCCCGATCACATCGTTGATGACGCGGAGGTCGTGCCGCGTCGCCTCGGGATCGGCGAGCATGGCCACGAGGCACTCCTGCCCATACAGGTTCAGCAGGACGTTCAACGCGCTGGAGAGTGTCGCCATGCCGAACAGTGGCACCGGGGTCTTCGCAGCGATGAACGCCTCGGCAAGCTCGCGGGCGAGCGCCCAGGTCGGGTCGGTCCCCAGGTCGGGCGGACGCAGGCCGCCGACGGGCGTGTCCAGGCACGCTACCTGCCAGTTCCCGGGTTCGCGCAGCTCGTAGACGTGAGCGCCGAGGATGCGATCGATGAAGTGCACCCCGTAGGGGCCGAACTGGATGACCAGCGGCCGGAACACGGTGGGGTCGCGGAGGGCGTCGGCCCTGGTCGCGAGGTCTCGCAGCGCGGCTGACACCCACTCGGTCGGGCGGGAGTAAGGGTCGACTTCGGCCTGGCCGCGGCAGCCACAGAGCACGAACACGGGGTCCACGACCCGTCCCTCGAACAGCGCGGACAGGCGCGCGATATGTGCATTCCTCAGCGCGACCAGTTCCTTGGAGCGTAGGCGGGCAACCCCGTCTTGCGCCATCATCCGGGCATCCCATCCAGCGGCCACGGATTCCCCTCGGCCGTGTGGCCCTCCTCCGTGGAGGTGCAGATCACCCGGCGCGGAAGCGGAATGGGTGAGCTCCGCCTGCCCAGACGCGCTACGGACGTGTGCGGGAGAGCATGCTCTACGGCTGCGTCCTTGTTCGCTTCCCCCCTCGCGATCCGAAGCGCCAAATCCTCGAACTCCGCTCGGACTTCCAACGAACTGGGGATGCTGTGGCCGTTCAGCAGGAGGAAGCCATAGGCGCACGCACTGGCGGTTCGCTTGTTGCCGTCCATGAACGGGTGGTCACGGATGATGTAGAAGAGGTACGCGGCGGCGATCTCGGGTAGGTCGCTATGGAAGCGTTCGCTGCCCATTCCGGCCTCCGGCGCCCTGACCGCCGAGGCAAGCAGATCGCGCGAGAGGACGCCGGCCGCGCCGCCGTACGTCGCCAAGAGGAGATCGTGGATCGTCTCCACGTCCTCCTCTGTGAGGAAGTCGATCACTTCTTCGCAAGGCTACAGAACATCGAGTCCAAATCGCGAAGGATCCGAGCCGACACGGCCAAGAGGCGGCCGCCGGCACTCTCGGAAGCGCCGCGGGGCAAGGCCTCGACGGGCGGTGAGTCCTGGAGTCTGCGCGCGGATTGTGGCTGTGCCTGTTTCACGGCCGGCCCCTCCCGACACTACGAATGATAGCCATTCCGCGAGACGGAGACAAGCGGGCGGTACTCCGTCACGGACTCGTCGGGCCTGGTGGTGCGGCAGGGGCTCGAACCCCACGCCAGGGCTGCTCCGGACAGACTCGCCTTTGATAGAGGGTCGTTGCCTGTCCGGTCCCTGGTGTGCCTCCACCAGCGGCGCCGCACCGGTGGCCAGCCTTCGATGCACGTACCCCGCGTCCCTCTCTGGATCCCCGTTGGCCCACGCCAGCTCATAGTGGACGTCGGACCGTGAGCCAACCAAGGAAGCCAAGCGCGCATCGGGAAGAAGAGATGGTGTCTTCGCGCACCGAGGGGGTACGGATGGTCGCGCACGAGCGAGAGCTGCTGCAGCGCCTGAGGGACGGCGACGAAGCCGCGCGCGTGGAGATCGTCGACGTCTACATGAGCGATGTCTACGACTACCTCTGCGTGCTGACACAGGACCGCGACGTGGCGTCCGACCTGACCCAGGAGACGCTAATCCGTGTGTGGACACACCTCGACCGGTTCCGGGGCGATTGCCGCCTGGCAACCTGGGCCAAGCGGATCGCCCTGAATGAGTACCGGCAGCACCTGCGCCGCACGCGGCGTCGCGAGGCTGAGGTGGAGTGCGACGTCATCGAGGTGGCGGATCACGTCGACATCGCGTCCCAGGTTGTGGATGCAGACACCCGCCGGTTCGTGCGCTCTGCGGTGGAGTCGCTGCCCCCGATATACCGGCAGGTCGTGGTGATGCACTGCTATGGCGATGCCTCGCTGAAGGAAGTTGCGGGTGCGTTGTCCATTCCCCTGGGCACGGTCAAGTGGCGGCTGTCCCGCGCAGTCCAGATACTGCGAGCGCGCATCCAGGCAAATGCCGAGGGACGCCAGCGTTTGGAGGAGCACCCGTATGGTGAAGAACCGCTCGCTCATCGAGCAGCTCCGCCAGTGGATGAGACGAGGCGACGCATGGTCGTCCGTCCCGGATCATGAACTGAAGGCTATCCGTGAGGCCCTTAGCAGCGGCGAGCGACGAACGCTGCCTGCCGAGTTGCGTGAGCGGTTGCTCCGCATCCTCGCGTCGTTCAAGTAGGCGCCCAGGGGCCGCGAGGGGGGTGCCTATGCCCGACCGAGGTCGGGCCTCCACCGGGCAGCTAGTGGTGGAACAGCCGTAGGCCGGTGAACGCCATCACCATCGCGCACTTGTCCGCCGCGCGGATCACGTCCCCATCGCGAACCGATCCGCCGGTCTCCGCGACGAACTCCACGCCGCCACGATGCGCCCGGTAGATGCAATCTGAGAATGGAAAGAACGCATCCGAGCTGAGAGACACCCCGCGCAGCTTGTCGAGCCATTCCCGACGCTCGTCGTCAGTGAGCAGCTCCGGCACCTCCTCGAAGGCCGCCTCCCACTCGTCGCGCTCCTCCGGTGTCCACTCGCCCCAGAGGTACTGGACGATGGCGTTGATGCGCTCGGGCCGCTTGGTCGTGGACTTGAAGCGGAACCCCAGCACGCGCCGGTGTTGGCGCAGCCACCAGGTGTCGGCCTTCTCGCCGGCGAGGCGAGTGCAGTGGATGCGGGACTGCTGGCCAGCGCCGATCCCGATGACCTGCCCATCCTTCGCGAAGCAGACGGAGTTCGACTGGGTGTACTTCAGCGCGATCGTCGCGACGACGAGGTCACGGATGGCTTCCGCGGGGAACTCCCTGCGCTGTGTCCGGACGTCCGAGAACAGCGCCCCGTCGATCTTCGCGTCGTTGCGTCTCTGCTCCAGGCGGACGCCGAAGATGTCGTGGCACTCGATTTCTGGCGCCTCGTACTGCGGGTCGATCTCGAGGACGAGGTACTTCCCCTCGCGCTTCTGCTTGAGCATCTCGAGGGCTTCGGGCTCGAACCCTGGGGCGATGACGCCGTCGCTTACCTCACGCCGCAGGAGCTTCGCTGTGGCGATGTCGACAGTGTCGCTCATCGCGGCGAAGTCGCCGAACGAGGACATCTGGTCGGCGCCGCGCGCCCGGGCGTAGGCCGCCGCCAGGGGCGTGAGATCGCTGTCCGCGAGCAGGTACGCCCGTCTCAGCTCCTCGCCCAGCGGCACCCCCACGGCCGCGCCCGCGGGGCTGACATGCTTGAACGAGGCGGCCGCAGGCAGATCGAGAGCAGCCCGGAGCTCACTCACAAGCTGCCACGCGTTGAGCGCGTCCATCATGTTGATATAGCCCGGCGCACCGTTGAGCACGCGGAAGGGCAGCTCGCCATCAGGCACATACACTCGCGCGGGCTTCTGGTTGGGGTTGCACCCGTAGCGCAGAGCGATCTCTGTCATGGCGATCCCGTACTCCCTTCGATGCCCACGGTCACCGGCGCGCGCCGTGGCGCCGGCCGACCGCATTATACTGAGCCGGCAAGACACGAGGAGCGGCGACCGACCACGGATACACTGAAGACACGGAAGGAACGCGGATAGGTCGGACGGGTAGGGACGAGGCCTCCGTCTCACGATCGCCCTCTCTTCACGATGCGGGGACCGGGAAAGGGGCTTCGGCCGAAGTGGAGCGCGTATGCGGGTTCTTCTGATGCCGGTGGGCAGCGCGGGCGACGTCCATCCTTTCGTGGCGCTGGGCCTTGAGTTGAGGCACCGCGGGCACGAGGTAACCGTCATCACCGGCGGGCACTTCGCCGATCTCGCCGCGCGGGCCGGGCTCGGCTTCGCGGAGGGCGCCCCTGCGGAGGTCTACGAAAAGGCCATCAGGGACCCCGACCTCTGGCACCCCGATCGCGGATTCGCGGCCGTGTGTCGTTTCATCGTCCCGGCCCTGGAGCATGCGTTCGAGGTCATCCGCGACCACTACGAACCCGGGAGCACCGTGGTGGTTGGTTCGGGGTTGGCGTTCCCGGCGCGCCTCGCCCACGATGCGCTGGGCGTGCCCCTGGCGACGGTCCATCTCCAGCCAGCGTGCTTCTGGAGCTCCTATAGCACGCCGCTGTTGCACCCCGGCCTGGCCTTTCCCTGGCCCCGGGCCGTTCGGCGCCTGCTGCGGCGCCTCGTGGACACGCGAACCGACAGGACCATGGCGCCGGCCATCAATGCGTTGCGAGCCAGGCTGCGCCTGCCGCCGATCCGGCGCGTCGTCTTCGACTGGTGGCACTCGCCCCAGAGGGTCATCGGGCTGTTCCCGAGCTGGTTCGCGCCACCGCAGCTCGACTGGCCTCCCCAGACGGTGCTCACCGGCTTCCCACTGTACGATGAGGCCGATCTTGCCGAGCCGACCGCGGAGCTCGACGCATTTCTCGCGGAGGGGAGTGCCCCCGTCGTGTTCGCGCCAGGGTCTTCGAACATCCAGGCGATACGGTTCTTCGAAGCAGCCCTCGGCGCCTGTCGGATGACAGGGCGCCGAGGGCTGCTTCTCACTCGATACGCCGCCCAGGTACCTCCCGCCCTCCCTCCGGGTGTCCGGCACTTCCCCTATGTCCCGTTCAGCCGCCTGCTGCCTCACGCGGCGGCGCTCGTTTGCCATGGCGGAATCGGCACGCTGGCGCAGGGCCTGGCGGCGGGAGTGCCGCACGTCGTGGTACCGATGAGTCACGACCAGCCGGACAACGGCGCGCGGATCGCGCGGATCGGGGTGGGCACAGTGATACGGTCCGCTCGGCTCACCGCCGCACGTCTTGCGCGAGCACTCGACACGGTGGTCGCATCGCAGGACGTTGCCGCCCGCTGTGCGGACCTCGCGCAACGGCTCGGTGCGGAGCGCCCGATCGGTCGCACCTGCGACGAGATCGAGGCACTGGGTGGTCGGGATGTGGGCCGGTGACCCTCTGCTCCGCGGCAGCACACTCCGCGTCAGTCGGCGAGCGCTCGCGCAACCGCCTGGCAGAGCACCGCGTGCCGACACGGCTTTGGCACCATCCCCATGATCCCGGGCTCATTGAGGATGCCGGCGTTGAGATCGAGGCTGTAGCCGGAGGAGATGAGCGCCTTCACGTTCGGCTCGATCCCCCGCATGGCCATGAAGGCCTCGCGTCCGCTGAGCTCGGGCATCACCATGTCGAGGATTACGAGACCGATCTCATCGTGGTGCTCCCGGTAGATGTCCACCGCCTCACGTCCGTTCGCCGCGGTCAGCACGCGGTAGCCCGCGCGCTGGAGCATCTCCGCGACGAGCGACCGCACCATGTCTTCATCGTCGGCTACGAGTAGCACGCCCGATCGGCCGGTGGCCTCCGGGGGAACCTCCACGCCGGGAGTCGGAGCACTATCGGAGCTGAGCGGCAGGTAGATGCGGAAGGATGACCCCGCGCCCGGACGGCTCTGGACGCGCAGGCCTCCGCCGTGGTCCCGCACGATGCCATAGGCCGCGGACAGCCCGAGGCCGGTACCTCTGCCGACCTCCTTGGTCGTGAAGAACGGCTCGAAGATCCGGTCCAGCAGGGCTTCGCTGATCCCTGTGCCCGTGTCGGTGACGCAGATCTCCAGATACTCGTCGGGCGGCAAGTAGTAAGGCCCCTGTCGGCCATCCTCCCCGTCGAGGAACGTGACGCGCGTGGCGAACGTGAGGTCTCCCCCGTCGGGCATGGCATCGCGAGCGTTCGCCGCGAGGTTGAGGATGGCGCTCTGGAGTTGGGCCGGGTCCCCCCAGACGAACGCGGAGGGGGCCTCGAGGTCCATCGAGACGCGAATGCGCCGGTCGACCGTGAACTCAAGCACCTCGGCAACCTGCCGGATGATGTCGTGCATCGGGACATACTCGGTGCGCGTTCTCCCGCGGCGGGAGAACGCCAGAAGCTGGCCGGTGAGGTCAACCGCACTCTGGCAGGCTTCCTGGATGGCCGAGGAATAACGGCACAGCCGTACATCTCCCTTGACCTGCCCGGCCAGCAGCTCGGCGTAGCCCATGATCGCGGCCAATAGATTGTTGAAGTCGTGCGCGACGCCGCCGGCGAGCTGCCCGATCGCCTCGAGCTTCTGCGCTTGTCGGAGCTGCTCGCCTAGCTGGTGCTGAGCGGTGACATCCTCAACGGTGATGACGGCGCCCCCGCGGCCATCCGCGCGCCGAACGGGCGCCGAGGACAGGCTGACGTCGATGATGCCGCCGTCCTTGGCGCGCACCTGCAACTCCGCCCCGGTGAACCGCTCCGACGAGAGAAGGCGCCACAGTTGGTCCTCGCCTTCGCCGCTATCCATGGGGTGGATCGGGTTCGGCCGCCCGATCACCTCGTCGGCGGACCAGCCCAGAATCTGCTCCGCCGACGAGCTCCATGAGGTGACTTGGCCGGAGGCATCGATCGAGATGATCCCTAGCGGAGAGGCCTGGATGATCGAGCGATGCTCCTCGCGGGCGGCGAGCAGTGCCTGCTCGGCGTCCTGGCGTTCGACGGCGTACCGGATGGACCGCTGCAGCAGGCTGCGGCTAAGCTCTCGCTTCGGGAGGTAGTCAGCGGCGCCCTCACAGGCGGCGATCGCGTCGACGTGCTCCTCATCGGTGTCGGTCAGTGCAACGATGGGTACCCTCGGCGCGTGGCTCCGGATGCGCTCGAGTGTCTGCTGCCCGTGACTGTCGGGGAGATCCAGGTCGACCAGTGCCAAGTCGAAGCCGCCCTCTCCGAGCTTGGCCAGGCCATCGGCGAGCGACGTCGTCCATTCCAGCGCGTAGGACGTCCCTCCCGGACCGGACAGCATGTCGCGAACCAGCCGGGCGTCGATCGGATCATCCTCCACCAACAGCACGCGAAACACGCGACACTTCATGTCTGCTCGGCCCCCCCATCGCCGGCGTCGGGAGGTGGCGCGGCTTGGCCGGAGTTGGGTCGGTGGGGTCCCTCGCCCGCATCGCGGCCCATGTCCAGCGTGTAGTCTATGCTGGGCGCCACCGGGTCTGGGCGTGCCCAGTAGATCAGCACAATGACCCCGTATGCCACCGGCCAGGCGAGGACGGCCGCTATGAGAAGCCCCACCAGTAGCAGCAGCATGACCGAGATGCCCACGAATGCGACCCCCAGTGCCCGTAGTCCCATGGCCCCCAGCACCACCGCCCCCGCCAGGGCGAGCCCGACCACAATGAGCACTGTCCCGAAGTGGGTGTCCCGGTCCATCGGAAGCTCTTCTCCCAGGCCGCCTGTCCTAGCTCCCCTTGGGGAGGCACGACGCGATCTTGGCAGCCAGGTTCGACACCGGCATGCTCTGCAACCATACCTTGCCGGGCCCCGACACGCGGGCGAGGAACAGCCCTTCGCCGCCGAACAGGATGTTCTTGATCCCTTGGACCGTGACCACGTCGAAGTTGACGCTCGGCTCGTACATCCCCAGGTGCCCGGTGTCCACGCGGAGCGCCTGGCCGGCCTGAAGCTCGTACTCCGTGATCTCCCCGCTCAGCTCGATGAACGCCATGCCGGGCCCGGTGAGCTTCTGCAGGATGAAGCCCTCGCCACCGAATAGCCCCGCGCCCAGCTTCCGGCGGAAGTGCATTTCGAGCTGCACGGACTTCTCCGCGCACATGAACGCGTCCTTCTGGCAGATGATGCTCTGACCGGGTTGCAGGAGCATGGGAATGATATTCCCCGGGAACTCGCAGCAGAAGGTCACGAGGCCCTGGCCGGCCTGGCACGTGTAGTCGACCATGAACATGGACTCGCCGGCGAGCTTCCGCTTGATCCCGCCCATGAGCCCGCCCTTCATGCCGGCCTCCATGTTGACGTTCTCGGACATCCAGGCCATCCCGCCGGACTCCGTGTAGATGGTCTCCCCCTGCTCCAGTTGCACATCAACGGTCTGCATCACGGTACCGCGGATCGTGTATTGCACCTGCATCGCCTCCGTCGCGGAGGACGCCCCTCCGCGTGATCGTGCGCGCTCGGCTTATGTATTCGGGAGTCATCGGCTAGAGTCCGCCTTGTGTGCCGCAGTTGCGCCGAGCGCGCCGAAAGGAACGCGCGGCCCCTGGGCGAACAAGTCGAGCCGGGCCCCAGTGCGCACGGACGACGCGGGGCGATGGGAGTGGCCGTGATGGTTCGAGCAGCGCGCGTGGTGTCCACCCTGGCAGTGACGGCAGGCTGCTTTGCCGCGCTGTCTGTGTGGTTCTCGTGCCGGTCCACCTCGAACGCTCAGGCGCCCGCGTCGGCGCCCGGCCCGGCGCACGTTGAGGCCGCCGCGGAGAGTAGCGTGGCGCGGATCCAGTTCCTCTCCGACCTGCTGGCACGCGAGCCCGCCCTGCCCTCCCTACGGCTGCAGCTCGCACGAGTCTACCGCGAGGCGTACCCCGAGAACGGCGAGGATGCCGCGCGACGCGAGTTGCTCGCCGCCCTGTCGGTCCAGCCGGACGATCCTGACGGCCTCTATGAGCTGGGTCGGTCACTGTTCTCGCTCAGGCGGTACCTGTCGGCGGCGAAGTGGTTCGAGCGGGCCGCGGCCGAGCGGCCGAGCGACTGGCGCGCATGGTACCGTGCCGGCATGGCCTATGTCCGAGCGGGCCGCGAAGCCACGGGGCTCGAGCGCCTGAACGAGGCCGTGCGCCTGGCCCCGGAAGAGCCCGGGCCTCGACGCCTGGCAGCGGAGGCTGCGGCCCGGCAAGGCCGCCTCGGGGAGTCTCGCCCGCACTTCGAGTGGCTGGCGCGACACGAGGGGAAGCCGGAGGACCGCGCCGCCGCGGAGAGTGGGCTCGTCCTCCTCGACCTCGCGGAGGGGCGCTACCGTGGGCCCGCCTGGGACGCCGTGGACCCGCCGGGCATCGGTCCCCTCAAGCTCCGCACCAGCGCGGCATTCGAGCGGGGCCAGCACACGCCCGAGCCCGCGCGGCAGGTGGAGGCCTACACCGAAGCGGTCAAAGGTGACCCGGGGATGTACCAAGCCCCGAACAACCTCGGGCTGGCACTCATGGCCCTGCACGACCATGGGCGGGCGATCCCCTACTTCAAGCAGGCCAATGAGCTCTACCGGGCCGCATCCCCCAAGGGTGCGCCCAAACTGGACGCGCAGTGCAACATCGCCCTCTGCTACAACCGGTCGGGTCGCCCGGAGGACGCGATGTCCTACGTGGACGCCGTACTCGCCGTTGAGCCGGATTCCATCCAGGCATTGTACGCAAAGGGAGAGGTGCTGGTCGGACTGGGACGGGCCCGGGAGGCACTGGAACCCCTGTCACGCTGCATGAGTATGGAGCCGGAGCACGCGGATGCCGCGCGGACGCTCGGAGCCGTCTACGACACCCTCGGCGACACGGAGCTGGCCATCGCTATGCTACAGCACGCCGTCTGGCTTGCCCCCGATGAAGACGACCGGGAGCTGATCCGCCAGGACATCGCGTCACTCCAGTCGAGGAAGTCGCCGTAGATAGGCGGTGGCCGCCGTCGCTCTGTTCTCCGCATCCCGGCCCGTCCCACGGCTAGTGGGGGTGTGCCCGAGGGAACAGCAGCGTTACCGTGGTGCCGACTCCAGGGGGACTGGCGATGTGAACCGCGCCGAGCAGGCGTTCGCGCGGTGCGCCCAGTAGCCCGGCGCACGATGGACCCGCCTCCAGGATGGCTCCGTCCACGTCCGCTTCGATATAGCCGTCCCACATGTGGTCGATCACGCGCCGCAGCCTGGCTTCACCCTCGTGCACCACGCGCTTGGCGGCCCTCGCCTCCGGTCGGATCGGGCGCCGGCGTTGGGTCAGGCGGCGAGTTACGATGCAGGCGAGGGCAGCGGCGGGGCGGAAGGGTGACACTACCCGATCGGGGAGCGCTCCCCCAACCGTCGCGAAAGCGACGGTTGGGCTGCCGGAGAGGGAAGAGCATGTGCAGATACGTTTGCACCACAGGCGTGGTCTGGCTCGTCGCGACCTTCGGCCTGACGGCGTCGGCATTCGCGCAGGAAGGCCCGATGACGATCTGCAAGTCGGCCGACGTGTTCGAGCTCGAGGCGATATGCGAGGCACTCGGGTACACCTCCGAGCGCGGCCCCGATAGCGCGGACGATCCCATGCTGACGATCCACCAGGGCGACTATGTCGTCGCGCTCCTCCTGTACGATCTCCGGGACGGTCGAGCTGGAGGTATCCACCTCAGAGCGAGCTTCGAGGCCGAGGTGGACTACGAGGCCATGAACAAGTGGAACCGCGACGAGCGACGGAGCCGAGCGTACGTCGGCGATGACGGGGATGCGGTCGTCGAGAACGATCTGGACATCGCCGGCGGCGTGACCGAGGAGACGGTACGGTCGTTCTTTGCGAGGTTCGGCGAATCGGTGGCCCGGTTTGCGGACTCCCTGCCGTAGGGCCCAACTCCGGGCTTCACGGCCGGCGGTAGGCCATCGGTGGGACATCCCGTGACGGCGACCATGGGAGCAGGCACTGCCCCTCGGCGTCCCAGTCGCTCTCGACCTGGTGAGGCGAAGCCCACGCCCTGATGCGGCATTCGCAACATGGCGGATGCCCACCATGCCCGTGCGCGAACATCGCGGACAACACCTCGAAGCAATCCACGAGGCGGAACAGCGTCACGATTGCCCGGCCGATTCGAGCCCGCCGGTGCAGCCCTTGTGCCGCCATCTCGGTGTCGACAGGGTCGTTGGGATCCGATATGGGGCAGCCGCTCTCGCGATAGCTCCACGTCCTCAGCTTCAGCGTTTCGCCCGAGGGAAGCACAACGGGAAGCTCCTCGGTACGGTGCCCCAGGCATGGTGCATTGAGCGTGGTCTCGACCACGTGCTTGTACGTGTTGGTCGTGTAGTCTGTCCCGAGGAACAGCCCATAGCCGCCCTCCTGGCCCAGACGGCCGAGGGGGGAGTCGGACCCCATGGTCAGCGTCAGGTGGTGTCGGCAGAGCAGGCCCTCGGCCTGGCGGCCCCAGGCTGCAAAGGGATGGGTCGGGCTGAGGCTGCGCCACACGCCCGACATCCGTCGGAACGTCTCGGGGATGGTGCCGTTGAAGGTTCGCGCCTCTGCGGGGCTGTAGTAGCCGCACTGCCCCCTCTTGAAGGGCACGAAGTGGTTGAACGAAGGCATGAGCAGCAATCCCTCGTCCGTGAGCACGTCCATCAGGGCGCCGATCACAGTGGGCGCGCCCCCCTCAACTCTCCCGAAGCTGGACAGCGACGAGTGCACCATGGCACGGTCGCCGGCAGACAGCCCCAAGTCGGTAAGCCCAACGACGATGTCGGCGCGTGTGATGACTGGGGCAACCACGGTGCTCGCGACTCCTCCCGCTCGGTCGTGGCATCGGCTCCGCACTTCGCGGGCGCTCACGCGTCGGCCTTCGGATCCGTTCGGTGGTCGGCCGGATCCGGCTACACATGCCCCACGCCCGCCCAAGGGCGCGAGGTCGTGCTATCATACTGTGAGCGAGGCCGTGGCGTGTCCACGACCGGTTTCGGCATGGTGCTGTAGTCGGGGGTAATGGGTCGATGGCTCATCGTCTCGTGGAGGTCGACGTCCAACGGGTCGTCTTGGACCACCGCCGCAAAGCGTACGTCGTCCTGGGGGAGCGCGTGGGGCATAGGATTCTGCCCATACCCATTGGGCTCAATGAGGCATCGGCCATCGTTCTGGCACTCCGCAATGAGCAGGTCGCAAGGCCGCTAACCCATGACCTCATGGCGAACATGATCCGGGAGCTGGACGCAGAGGTGCGGTCCGTTGTGGTCGTCGAGTACAAGGACGAGATCTTCCACGCGCGACTCGACGTCTCGTGCGATGGCGACAGTCACTCCGTGGACGCGAGGCCGAGCGATGCCATCGCGCTGGCGCTTCGGCTCCAGAGCCGGATCTTCGTGGACGACGGGGTGCTCTCGGCCGCCGGCACGACCACCGAGGACGCGGACAGGTGGGCCGGCGCCCACCAACACGAGCGCGAGCGCGAGATCGAGCAGTTCCGGGACCTCCTCTCCGACCTCAACCTGGATCCGGGGGAGTAGGCTTCGCCCGCTGCTTCATCCCCAAGAGCGGGCGCTGCATAGCGTCACGATGAGCTGTGTGCGCCCGACATGAAGGGTTCTTCTGACATGGAACGCTCCCGTCGTCGCTACCGTCGCCTCATCGTTGTCCTGATCGCCGTGGCCGCTCTCGTCGCCTTCGCCACCACGTACACGGAGTGGCTGTGGTTCCGCAGTGCAGGGCAAGCGGCCGACCGCGCCTACGAGAACGTGTACACGCGCGTGCTGCTCACCTCGAGCCTGTGTTTCGCCGTCGTGGGCGTGCTCGTCTTCCTGGTGCTCTATGGCAACCTCCGCCGCGCACGGAAGAAGCCGGAGACCGAGGAGCGCTACATCGGGCCGAGTGTCTTCCAGTACCTGGACCGGGAGATGATCGATGAGTACGTCGACCGCTGGGTCCTCTGGGGATCGTTGGCGATCGCCGTCCTCTGCGCGCTGCTGGCGAAGAACCGCTGGTTCCAACTCCTGCAGTTCACCCATGCGCAGCCGTTCGGTGCCACTGACCCCGTGTTCGGGCTGGACATCTCGTTCTATGTTTTCAGACTGCCGTTCCTCGAATACGTGTTCGTCGGCGGCCTGACACTAACGATGCTGACACTCGTGGTGACCGTCGTCATGCACCTGTACGAGGACCGCGTGTTCGTGACGGCGGACGGCGTCAAGGTCACTGTCTCCGCGCGGCGGCACATCTGGGCGCTGGCAGCCGTGGCGCTCTTCCTCAATGCGTTGCGGTATGTGTCACGGGGGTTTGAGCTGCTCTTCACGCGGCGCGAGCTGTTCCACGGCGCGAGCTACACCGACCTCCACGGCCGGCTGTGGCTCTTCTACGTCAGCGCGGCCCTCTCGCTTCTGCTGGGCGTGTATCTCCTGGTGCGCCGACGCTCCACCGGTGACATCAAGCCGGAGCTGATCGGGCTCGGCGCGATGCTCGCCGTCGCGATCGTGATCGGGAACATCGTCCCAAGGGTGATGCAGCTCTACGTTCGCGGCGGGGAGCGCAGCATCGAGGGGACGTACATCAACCGGAACATCGAGGCGACCCGCAAGGCCTACGGGCTGGAGTCCATACCGCGGAGGTCCTTCCCGGCGCTCAGCAATCTTTCCCCTCAGGACCTGGAGCGCAACCAGGCGACCATACAGTCGATCCGTCTGTGGGACCACCGGCCGTTGCGGGACGTCTACACCCAGCAGGAGCAGCTCTACCCCTACTACCAGTTTGTGGACATCGACGCCGACCGCTACATCGTCAACGGGCGTCTCCGTCAGGTGCTGCTGAGCGCTCGCGAGCTGAACCTCGATGGGTTGCCGCAGCAGAGCCGGACGTGGCAGAACACACACATGGTCTACACGCACGGCTACGGGATCTCGATGAGCCCGGTGGACGCCATCGGCAAGGAAGGTTTGCCGGAGTACTTCATCTCGGGCCTGCCCGCGAAAGCGGACCCGAGCATACCCTTACGAAACACGGCCATCTACTTCGGCGAGTTCGGTTATGGCACCCCCGAGTCGCGCAAGGCTGAGGTGAGTCGGATGTTCCCCACGGGCGGCCCGTACGACGACCGATTCGTCCGGGGGCAGTCGGCGGGGCATGTTCCCCCGTTCATCGTTGTGGGCGGCCACGTCAAGGAGACGGACTACCCACTCGGGAAGGATCGCTCGGCGGAGACAACGTACTCCGGCAAAGCTGGGGTCTCCGTGGGGGGACTGTTCCGCAGGCTCCTGCTTGCGCTTCGGTTCCGCAGCGGGTACATCCTGGTGAGCCCAGACATCACCCGGGACAGCCGGGTCCTGATGCACCGCGAGATCCGGGAGCGAGCCTCGGCGCTGGCGCCGATCCTCGCTCTCGACCTGGACCCCTACATCGCTCTGGACAAGAACGGCGACGCCTTCTGGATCATCGACGGCTACACGAGCACGGCGCGCTACCCCTACTCGACGGCTTCGGGATGGAGCCGCGGGGCGGCGATCAACTACCTCCGGAATTCGGTGAAGATCACGATCGATGCCTACGACGGCACGGTCCGGTTCTTCGTCTGCAATGAGGGTGACCCCCTGCTCCGGACCTACCGGAGCATGTTCCCGGAGCTGTTCCAGCCGCTCGCGCAGATGCCGGAGGACCGGCGGGCCCACCTGCGCTACCCGCTGTCCCAGTTCATAAAGCAGTCGGAGATGCTGATCCGCTACCACGTGGTGGATGCTCAGAAGTTCTACAGCGGCGAGCAGTTCTGGAAGTGGCCGGACGAGCTCTATGGTCCGACGCGGCGCGACGCCCAGCCGGCACAGCCGGCGCCCGGTTCTCCGCTGCAGGCAGCAGCGCCGGACTCAGGGGAAGGCCAACAGGCGGTTCGCATGTTGCCCTACTACATCGTCATGCGCATTCCGGGGCAGGAGAAGGAGCAGTTCGTGCTCATGCTCCCCTTCACGCGCCAGGACCGGCCGAACATGGCCGCGTGGCTGGGTGCCTACTGGCGTGACGAGGGCCCGGACTTGGAGCTATTCGAGTTCCCGGAGGATCGGGTGGTCTGGGGCCCGATGCAGTTCGAAGCGAAGGTGGACAACGATGCCCGGATCTCGCCCAAGCTGTCGCTGTGGGGCCAGGGCGGGTCGTTCGTGATCCGGGGTAATACGCTCATCATCCCCATCGAGGACTCGCTGCTATACGTGGAGCCCGTCTACATCCAGGCCCAAGCCACGGCGCTTCCGGCACTGAAGCAAGTCGTCGTCGCCTACGGTGAACGGCTCGAGATGCGCGACACGCTGGACGAGGCACTCCGGGCCGTTCTGGGCCAACCGCCGGCCCAGACCAGCCAGGCGCCGCCTGAGGAGACGCCCGGCATGGAACCAGGAACCGCGCCAAGCGTCCAGGAACAAGGGAAGGGGACGCCCCGCGAGGAGAACCTGGTGGTCCCCGCCGAGGTGCTTGACCGACTGGACGAGCAGTTGCGCAAGGCGACGGACGCTCAGGGCACGGCGCAAAGCGAGCTGGAGGCCCTGCGCGAGGCGGTCGAGGGGCTGCGGAAGTCGCAGTAGCCGCGGTCCGGCCGCGCGGGCGCGCCTCATGCGGGTAGTGCGGGGAGGCAGCCGACGTGGCCGAGATGGGGGCGCTGAGCGACGAGCTTCGCCAGTTCTGTGCGCGGCACGGGTACGTTGCTGCGCCGCCCAGTATGGCGCGGGGCAAGGCGTCCGCTCTGGCGCGGTTCTACGAGGAACTGGCGTCCGCGGCCAAGCTCTCCGACGGGCCCAAGACTGCGTTTGCCGACTGGATCCGCCTCGCCGCCGAGCGGCTGTGCGAGTGGGATGACTTGGTGGATGTCCACCACGTGCTGCCGTCCATGGCCCGCAGTGTCCTCTTCGACGCCGGCCCCGACCACGAGGAAGCGCTCGCTCATGGGCTGGGAATGCCGCGCGAGCTACTTGGCTCCCTTGTCGAGGGCCAGGGCAGCGAAGCGCAGTATCAGGTGTTCCGCGCCCGAATCGGCATCGCCGTGCAGGAGTACCACCAGCTTCGCCGGCGGGTCCGTATGGCGTCGGCGTGTGAGCAGGGGCTCGTCGAGGCCATGGCGGTCGACTACCTGGACTTCTTCCTTCTCCAGGAGAGTGCCCTGGAGCGGGTCGAAGAGTGCCTCCGCCTCGAGTCACGGCTCCGCGACGGGGATCGGATGACTGAGGAGCGGCTCACCGAGATGACGCTCCGCGCCACACAGCGGTTCGCGTTCCTCTCCGAGGTGCTGTTCCGGGCCATGGTGGCGGATGGGATTGGGTCGCCCGTCACGCGCGCCATGGACGACTTCCTTTCGGACTACTGCCAACTGTGCGGCGTGATGGACCACCTCGCCGACGTGGAGGAGGACGCCGCGAACGGCACCTACAACCTCCTCCTATGCCGCAACCTCACCATCACAGGCGCGACACTGGGGAGCCCGGATAGCCTCTGGGAGAGCCTGGCACAGAGCGGCGCGCTGCGGGAGGTGCTCCACGCAGCCAGCTACCTCTACGAACACGCGTCCTGGTCGCTCTCGTGCGTCACGCATCCGGGCCTCGGCGCGCTGTTCACGCGCTTGCTGGACGGCGCCTGGACTGGGCTGTGCGCCCTGATGAAACACAACTCCTTGCTTGACTACCCCGACCCATTCCGCCGCCGTGCCAAGCTCCTTCTCATGAAACCCCTGCCGTGGGCGGAGCTGTCGTTCGAGGAAGCCTTCGGCGCCTGATATACTCACTGCGGCAGATCATGCGGGCCCGCAAGCCGGCGCTGCCGGCCGGCACAGGACGAGAGCGTACATGGACGATGCGTTCCAGGCCAGACTGGCCGCGCTACCCACGGCGCCCGGCGTCTACACGATGAAGGATGCGGAGGGGCGGCCCCTGTACGTCGGCAAGGCCACGAGCCTGCGCTCCCGCGTGCGGTCATACTTCCAATCGGGCGGCCCGAAAGGGAGAGGGCCCTGGATCCATCGCATGGTCCCGCTGGTCGCCGACGTGGACGTGGTGGTCACCCACACCGCGCTCGAGGCGCTGATGCTCGAGCTGAACCTGATCAAGCAGTACCGCCCGCCCTACAACTCACGTCTCACCGATGACAAGCACTACCCCTACCTCACGATCACCTTCGAGGAGGGTTTCCCTCGGCTACGGGTTGTCCGTCGGACGAAACAGGACGGCAATGCCTACTTTGGCCCGTATGGCAGCTCACGGGCCATGTGGCGTACCGTTCGTACTCTGCGACAGGTCTTCGGTGTGTGTAGCTGCAACAGGGAGATCCGTGAGGGCGATACGGGGCCCGTTTGCCTGGACTACCACCTGGGTAGGTGCCCTGGCCCCTGCGCCGGGTTGATCGGGAAGGACGACTACCGGGCGAACATGCGGCGCGTCGCGGCGTTCCTCTCCGGCCAGCATGGCGAGGTGGTGCGCGGGCTCCGGAAGCAGATGGAGCAGGCCGCCGCCGAGCTGAGGTTCGAGCTGGCGGCCAAGCTGCGCGACCAGATCGCGGCGATCGAGCGGGTGTGCGAGAAGCAGGTGTCCATCACCAGCGACCTCGTGGACCGGGATGCTATCGGTATGGACGTGGACGACGACCGCGCGACCGTCCAGGTTCTCTATGTCCGCTATGGGCGCCTCGTCGAGGAGCAGTCGTTCACCATGAGCGCCACGGATGAGCGGTCATCGGATGAGCTGCTCTCTGAGTTCCTGCAGCAGTACTACGCCCGAGCCGCACTCGTGCCCAAGGAGATCCTCGTGCCCGAGGAGCCCGATGAGGCGGACCTGGTGCGCGAGTGGCTCACCCACCTGCGGGGCAACACCGTGCATCTCCTCGTGCCCCAGCGCGGCGAGAAGCTCCGACTAGTGGAGCTGGCGGTTCGCAATGCACACCTCACTCGCGAACACGCCAGCCGGATGATCGAGCTGGAGCAGGCGCGTGCCGAGTCGAAGCTTGCGGCCCTTCAGGAGGAACTGGACCTGGACCGGTACCCCGGCCGGATCGAGTGCTACGACATCTCGACGCTCCAGGGCTCGGAGTCGGTGGGCTCGATGGTTGTCTTGACCGACGGTGAGCCGGACCGGGATGAGTACCGCCGCTTCCGTATCCGCCATGAGACCGGCAAGCCGGACGACTTCGCCATGATGCGCGAAGTGCTCACCCGCCGCTTCGGGGCGCATAGCGCCGAGGGGGAGCGGTTCGCGGAGCTGCCCGACCTCGTCGTCGTCGATGGCGGGAAGGGCCAGCTCGCCTGTGCCTTGGGTGCGCTCCGGGACGCGTCGCTGGATATCCCTGCCATCGGTCTCGCCAAGCGCTTCGAGCATGTGTTCGTGCCGGGCGAGTCGCAGCCGCGCGTTCTGCCGCACGCCAGCGATGGGCTCACGGTGCTCACTCGCCTCCGAGACGAAGCCCATCGGTTCGCGGTGACCTACCACCGGAAGCTCCGAGAGAAGACCGTATCGCGGTCTGTGCTCGACGACATCCCCGGCATCGGCCCCAAGCGTAAGCGCGCGCTGCTGACGCGCTTCGCCTCCATTGAGGAGATGCGCCGCGCACCCCTGGACCATCTGGCTGCCGTGCCCGGGATGAACTCGAAGGCGGCCGCAGTCGTCCACAAGGCGTTGAACCCGACCAAGACGCTTCCTCGGCGCGCGCGCCGAGAATCCGGTTCCTGAGGGGATGGTACCGACCATGAGTTGCACATCGGCCGTTGCCCGGGTGTTCGCTGTTGCCGGAGGCTGGTCCGGCGTGGCCTGCACGTCGCGCGGCGTCTGCGCCGGCATCCTTCTGTGCGATACCCAGCGGAAGGCTGCGGACGCCCTCGTGGAGTGTGCGGGCAAGGCACTCCATCTGCCCGAGGACGCGGCACGGACCCTCGCGACGCGGGGCGAGCTCGTCCTCGGCGACGCCGCTCGGGCGCGCGTCCTTTGCGACCGTGCCGTAGAGCAGCTCATCCAGTTTGCCTCCGGGCAGCCGATCGACCTCGGTGTGCCCATCGACCTATCGGCTCATACACCATTCCGCCAGGCCGTGCTGCGCGAGGTCGCGCGGCTTCGCCGAGGGGAGACGGCGACTTACGGGGAGATCGCGCGGCGCACCGGCCGGCCGAAGGCCGCCCGAGCCGTTGGGCAGACCATGGCGACGAACGTCCTCGCTCCGTTTGTCCCCTGCCACCGAGTGCTGGGTAGCGGCGGCCATCTGCATGGGTTCGGCGGCGGCCTGCCCGCGAAGGCCGCCATGCTGCGCGCGGAGGGCGTCGCTGTACGCGCCGACAACCAGAGACTCGACGTTGAGGAGAAGGCCGGAAGATGATGGACCCGAACCGGGACGTTCGAATGGACCTCGAGTCGCTCGACAACCTGCCTCCCATTGAGCTACCGGATGGCTACGAGCTTACGACCGCTGCCGAGTGGGACGTGCCGAATGTCGAGGATCGGTGGCTGGCGCTTCTGGCCGCCGCGTTCCCCGAAGTCAAAGACTGGTCGCCGGAACTGTGGCGAGCCCGCTTCACGGAGCAACCGCAGTTCGATCCGGCCGGGGTGTACTTCGTCACCCATGCCAGCGAGTGCGTCGCGACGGCGTTTGCCTGGCTGGACGACCCGGACGAGAGGGTCTGCGGCCGCGTCCACTGGGTCGCGTCACACCCCGACCATCGCGGTAAGCAACTGGGCCGGACCGCGACTCTCGCCGTCCTCCATCACCATCGCCGCCACGGGCTCACGCGGGCGTTCCTGGCGACGCAGCTCTACCGCATCCCCGCGATCCGCGTCTACCTCAAGCTTGGCTTCCACCCCACGCCGGCGGACGACGAGGAGCGGGAGCGCTGGGCTGATGCTGTGGCCGCTGCGGGGTTCTGACCGGCCCGCTCCCCCCTGGGAGAGCGGGTACCCGCGCAACGGGAGGGCGGTCGGACCTGCGACCCCCTCACGTCTCGGCCAGCGCCGGCGCCGCTGCCCGGCAGTGCCGCCCCGGTCCCAGCGCCCCCGGCGCGCGAGAAGGTACACGAACAGGCCACTGACGCCACACCTGCCCGTCCAGCACATGGCCCGCAATCCGCTTCCGCGTACCGCCCCACTGTTTGAAGAAGAAGGGGATGCCCAGTGTTCGGCAGTCGTCCCGGACGCCGCGAACCCAGCTCGCCTGCATGGGACGCGCCCCGGGGCCAGACTCGCCGCCCACTATCACCCAGTCCAGCCACTGCAGCTCCAGTCCCTTGGCCGGGCCAAGCAGGGGCTCGAGGGAGACAAAGCGCACGCTCGCCGGTACGGTGCGCAGGTCATCTAGCCGCCCTGCCTGTCGACTGGTCTCGCAGCTCACACCCACCCACACGTTCTCAGGCCAAGGCAGGTCGCTGGCGATCTTCCTGAGTCGCTCCGAGCGCTTCGTAAGGAGCTGGAAGACATGCTGGGTAGCGCTGGACATCGTGGCGAAGACGCCCTCGATGAATGCGAACGGGACTTCGGGGTGGAACAGGTCACTCATCGAGTTGACAAAGACCATGCGCGGCCGCCTCCACCGCAACGGGAGGGCCAGCACGTGAGGATGGGTGGCGACATGGAACCCGCCAGCGTAGTTCGGCTGCCCCATGGCTTGGAGCCGCCGAGCCATCCGCTCTGCATAGCAGTTCGCGCAGCCGGCGCTCACCTTCGTGCAGCCGGTGACGGGGTTCCAGGTTGCGTCAGTCCACTCTATCCGGGTCGCGGACACCAGGCTAGCCCTCGCTCCCATAGCGGCCGAGTATGTCGTTCATGATCTGGATCGCCGTCGGGTTGGCTGAGGCGGCCACCAGGTAGTATACCGTGGCTCCCTTGGAGTTGCGCATAGGCAGAGCGCTGGACGTGAAGCGGAACCCGGCAACAGTCCTCAGCCGGTCGCGGTACGCGTCGACGATGGCCCAGTTGCAGGCCTTCTCATCGTCCGCGTCGCCGAACAACGTTAGCTGGCGGGACTTGGTCCACAATGTGTCGCGCCACGTATCGTCGCCCCAGAAGCGTAACATCCTGCCCTCGTGGCCGGCACTCACGGACGAGCGCTTCAGGTTGCGGTTGATGTCGTGGATGGGGAAGTTGATCAGCACGTCGACGGTGCGCTGCCTGGCTGCCGCCTCAAGTACAGGCCACTCGAGATGCAGGCCGTAGGGGTCCAGAAGGCAGAACGCCCGCTTGTAGTCCTCGTAGCGGATGGTCGGAAGCACCTGGTCGACCAGCACTTGGTTGCAGTCCCCGCAGTACAGGTGCACGTCTCGGTGGCTACCGAGTTCCGCGCGGAGTAGGCCAATCCTAGCCGCGTCGAGGTCAACCAGGTGGTACTCGTTGAACGGCGGCTTAACGGACAGAACTCTCAGCGGACTACCGGGCACTTCCTCACCTGTCTCCCGGCTCACGTGCCGCCCAGCCCCCGCGAACCCGTCGATGTACACGCGGCAGAGCTTGCGGGCCGACGTGACCGTGGTGAACGCGTTGGCGTACTTGCGGATGATCTCGAGCTTGGTCTCAGACCAGGGCCCGATCCGGTCGTACGGGAACCCCTCTGCGCCACTCACGTCCCGCCCTCCGTTCCGCCGGGTGTCGACGCGCTGCAGGGACCGCCATCCCGGGAGGGAGCACGCCTCGCGCGTCGTACCCGGGGCAGACCTATACCTCGGTTGGGATGTATACCTTCTTCAGCGGAAGCATCGCCTTGAACTCGGGCTCCAGGGCCTCGTAGTTCTCCAGCAGCAGGGCAACGAACTCGTCGCGGTCCAGGAGCACCAAGGAAGGCCCGGCCTTCTCCGGTTCTCTGAGAGCGTCGGCAGTGAACCCCCCCGTGGAGACGTAGACGCCCTTCTCCTCGGGGCCGATCGTCGATCGGAAGGCGCGGACATCGGGAGCCCCCATTGCCGCCTTGCGGTGCTTCACCTCAGCCCTGATCCGCGGTTGCTCGAACCCGAGCGCATCAGGGTGCGCCACGACGTCGTAACCGCCGTCCGGGCCACGCCGCGTGAGTCTGGTCCGGTAGCCGAGAGCACGCAGCACCGCGGCCACAAGCTGCTCGAAGTGATCCCACGGCACCCTCGCGAGCATGTCGGCTATGAGCTCTGCGGCCTTCGACTCTGTCTCAGCGAGGAAGTCATACGGCTCCACCTCCTCCTCTTCCCTCGCTTCGTGCCCGTCATCGGGGGCGGGGGGACGGCGGGCCAGCAACCGCTCCACCTCCCCTTCGCAACCCACTATGGTGAAGAGAGTGCCGATGTTGCCAAGTGAGGCGCGGAACTTCGGCGTCATCTGGTCCCGCGACAAGCGTCCCCGCCACCTCACGTCCCTCACTTGCGGGTACGCCCCGCCGGTTGGCTCCGGATCATAGCGGTACTCCCCTGTGGCTTCGCCGACCAGGATCTCCCGTGAGCCCCGGTCCGGAGTCAACACCATGTCGCCCACGCGGACTTCGCGGATGAAGCGGAAGACCTGGCCCGACTGCCCACCCACGTTCTGCTCACCGGCGTAGACTTCCCGGTAGCGGCGCCGGAAGTCCTCTCGATCACCTAGCGAGGAGCAGTCGCCCATCTCCCGCCAGCCGATGGCGGCGATACGTCGTGACTCGACGGTGTCGATGATCTCCCCGCCTCGGCCCGCTCGGATGACCCAGACACGCCGTGCCTCCGTGCGATCCCCGTCACGACTCGCTGTGCCCACCGGTCTACCTCCTCAGTGCTGGGTTGTGGCCCCCCGCTCGGGAAGCCCCGCCGAACATTCATGGTATCCGCCAAGGATTCCTCGTCGTGATGAAGGGGCTCGTGGCGCCTCCCGCGATGCCTGCTGAGGCGGCGCCTACTCGGGTCCCGCTCTGGGGCGGCCCAAGTGTGGGCCATTGAGCCGGCCGCCAGATGCGTACCGTCCGTGTTCGCGCGCCGCGCGCCAGAGGGCCGCGATGTTCTCCTCGGGGAAGGGCATGCCCTGGTCCGGGCCGCAGATGTAGCCGCCGCCCGGAGCCAGAATCCCCATCACCCGCGCGACCTCCGCCTCAACATCGTCCGGTGTCCCGCGCATGAGCTCGTGCTGTGTGTCGATGCCGCCCATCAGCGCCATGCGGCCCTGCGCCTGAGCCTTGACGAGCTGAAGGTCATTGGCCCGTGCCTGCACGGGGTTGAGGATGTCGACGCCGAGCGCCACGAGGTCGGCGACGATCTCATCGATGCGGCCGCACGAGTGGAAGTTGATCATGCCTCCGGCAGCCCTGACCGGTGCGAATGCGCGGGCATACTCGGGCAGGAACAGCTCGCGCCACAGGTTCGGCGATATCAGCAATGCTCGCTGGGTGCCCAGGTCCTCCGAGAACGTCACGCCATCGCACCCCATCGCCATGTATCGCTCGAAGACGCGGATGTTGTAGTCGGTGATGCGCCGGAGGAGTTCCTGAAGGCGGTCGACATCGCACAGCAGCGCCTCCATGAAGGGCTCCATGCCCATCAGGGCCCAGGCGCGCTCGAAGAGGAAGTAGGTCTGGCTGCCGAACACGAAGCACGTGGACCGGTCCAGCCCGCAGAAGTACCGCTCGGTGTCTTCAGAGATAACAAACAGCCGATCCGGGTCGGGCATGTCGTACGGGTCCAGCAGGTCGAGGCTGGGTAGTGGGTTCCCCTTGGGGAAGGGCACCATGTCGGAGCGAGTGGTCTCCCACCTTGTGCCCCAGGCGTCGGTCCATGAAGCCACGCGGAAGTTGCCCTCGTAGGCGATGCCCTGCCAGACCGGCTCGTTCGTGCAGGGCACCCACTCCGGCCCCGCATGGCGAATCGCGGCGAGGGCGTTCTCCTTGGCCGACATGGTAGGCATGGCCGCCTCCGATCGAGCCCGCGGCCACGCTACTTCGCGCCAAGGCCGATTCGGCAGGCTTCCGCGGTCTGGCGCGCGATCACGAGCTCCTCCTGGGTGCCGATGACGAAGCCCACGACCTTGGACGTGGCCGTCGTGACTGCGCGGTCACCCTTGCCCCGCTCGTTGGCCTCGGCATCGACCTCGATGCCGAGGAACGACAGCCGCCCCAAGACGTCGGCCCGTAAGGTCGGGTTGTTCTCTCCGATGCCCGCGGTGAAGACGATGGCGTCGATCCCGTTCATGGCGGCGGCGTAGGCCCCGATGTACTTGCGGACGCGGTAGGAGAAGACGTCGAGGGCGTCCCGCGCCCAGGAGCACCCGTCCTCCGCCGCGCGCATGACATCGCGCATATCGTTGGAGACGCCCGACAACCCGAGAAGGCCGCTCTCCCGGTTGAGCATCGCATCGGTCTCCGCCGAGGTCTTCCCGAGCTTCCTCTCGAGGAACGGGATGATGGCGGGATCGATGTCCCCGGACCGCGTCCCCATGACGAGGCCCTCGAGAGGTGTCAGGCCCATGCTCGTATCGACACATTTCCCGCCGACGACTGCGGTCATGCTGCAGCCATTGCCGAGGTGGCAGGTCACGATGCAGGCCTCCGACGCCTTGGCACGGCCCATCCCCTCGAGGAGCTGGGCGGCGCGAGTGGCGACATAGTAGTGGCTGGTCCCATGGAAGCCGTAGCGGCGCACCCCGTGGCACTCATAGAGCTCCTTGGGCACGGCATAGAGGAATGCTCGGCGCGGCATGGACTGGTGGAAGGCCGTGTCGAACACCGCGACCTGGGGCTTGCCCGGCAACGCCTTCAGGGCGCCACGGATCCCGGCGAGGTTCGGCGGGTTGTGGAGCGGCGCGAGGTCCGCGCACCGCTCGATGGCCGCGATCACATCGTCGTCCACGACCACGGACGCGGAGAAGGCCTCCCCGCCGTGGACCACTCGGTGGCCGACGGCCTCGATCTCGTCGAGGCTGTTGAGCACCTGGCCGTCGCCCTCGATGAGCAACCGTGCCATGGCGCGAACCGCGTCGGTGTGATCGCTGACCGCGCTCTCGAACCGGGTCTCGGGACGCCCGGTGGGGCGGTGATGGACAACGGCTTGCTGGCCGTTGGAGTCACCGATGCGCTCGATGAGCCCTTTGCAGATCGCCGTTTCGGTCTCCATCTCGAAGACCTCGTACTTGAGACTCGAGCTACCACAGTTAATGACGAGGACGACCATTCCCGACTCCAACAGCTTGGCGTATGTGTGTGCGCTCCAGCGACGGTGGGCACGCAGTGGTCGCGGCCGCGCATATAGGTGGGGGACCGTGACGCCCATAGTGTAACAGCCCGTCGCCCCCGCTCCAAGGCGCGGCCCCGAATTCCGTGAGATCGATCACGTTTGGCTGTTGCGACAGGAGGGCATGCGGAAGCGTGGCGGCGCTCGATAGGGAGCGACCCCTCCACGTGCCCATGGCCAGGTGAGGGCGGCGTGTAGGAATCCGGTGGGCGCCACCGAAGGCCAGCGAGGTGAGGTGACCCACAGAGCAGCGAAGGAGCCCGACAGATGAGCACCCCACGTAAGCAGGTACGCATCGTCGCTATCGGCGCCGGCAGCGCGAGCTTCGGCCGCGGCACGATCGCCGATGTCATGGCCTCTGGTGACCTCCGGCGCCATGGCTGCACCTTGGTGCTCGTCGACACCGACGAGGAAGCGCTGCGGAAGATGGCCGGTCTGGCGGAGCTGATCCGCAGCCACTACGGCTCGCCGGTTCGCGTGGAGAGCACCACGGATCGCGCGAAGGCGCTGCCCGGCGCGGACTTCGTCATCACCTCCGTGGCCGCCAAGCGGATGGCCCTCTGGGAACAGGACTTCCGCGTCCCGCTGGTCTATGGCTTCCGGCACTGCCTGGGCGAGAACGGGGGGCCGGGCGCGCTGTTCCATGCCCTGCGGAACTACGAGATCATCCTTCCGGTCTGTCGCGACATCGAGCGCCTCTGCCCGGATGCCCTCGTCCTCAACTTCACCAACCCCGAGGGGCGGATCCTCGCGGCGATGTGTCACCTCACGAAGGTGAAGGCCGTTGGCCTCTGCCACGGCGTCTTCGGGGCGCGGGACAAAGCAGCGGAGCTACTCGGGATCCCGGTCGCCGACCTGAGGATCGTCACCGGCGGGCTGAACCACTTCTTCTGGGTTCTCACGATCGAGGACGCGAACACCGGCGAGGACCTGTACCCGCGCCTGCGCGAACGGGTCATGGAGTCATGCCCGCCGCTCGTACGGAAGATGGTCGAGGTGTTCGGGTGCTTCACCTACCCCTCCGACGATCACATCGGCGAGTACCTCTCCTTCGCGCACGAGTTCACCGGCCTGCGCTGGCACTATGGCCTGGAGTGCAAGAAGGTGAGCCGGGAGGATCCCGCCGACGCAGACTGGCGCGAGGAGTACCTATCCGGGCGCCGCGCGGTGGACGACCGGTTGGTGCGCCCGGGCGGGGAGATCGCCGTGGACATCATCGCGGACATCCTTGAAGACAAGGGCCGATGGGAGCCCGCCGTCAACGTGCTCAACACAGAGCACTACATCGAGAACCTCCCGTCCGACGGCGTGATCGAGGCGCCCGCGATCGTGGACGCCTCGGGTGTGCACCCGGAGCATGTCGGCCCGATCCCGGAACCTCTCGCGGCATTCTCGCGGACCCAGCTCTCCATCCAGAAGCTGCTGATCGAGGCCTACCGCGCGCGGTCCCGTCGGCTGCTCCTCCAGGCGCTGCTGCTCGACCCCGTCGTCGACAGCGTTCGGCGCGCGGAGGAGTTGCTCGACGCCATGTTGGATCTGCAGAGGGAGTACCTGGGCGAGTGGGGAGACTAGTGCAGCGCGGGGTCGGGACACTCTACGATCGGAGGTCGGCGGGATGATCGAGCTACCGGAGGCCGTCACCATCGCGCGTCAGATCAGCCGCGAGCTCAAAGGCAAGCGGATCCAGAGGGCCGTTCGTGGAAATGCTCCTCACAAGTTCGCGTTCTACACGCGGTCGCCTGAGGAGTACGTGGAGATTCTGGCAGGCAAGGTGATGGGCGATGCGACGGACCACGGGGCGTGCCTAATGGCATTTGTCGAGCCGAACTACGCGATCGAACTTGGTGGAGGCGGCGGGAGGATCCTGTTCCACGCCAGCGAGGCCACGCTCCCGAAGAAGCACCAGCTTCTGGTTAGCTTCACGGATGGCACTCATCTGTCCGTGACCGTCCAAGGCTGGGGCTCCGTGAAGCTGCTGCTCCGATCGGAGATCGGCGACCCCGGACGCGTGCGACCGCTCAGTGAGGACTTCACCTTCGATCACTTCGACAGCCTCTTCGCCGACCTCGCGGAGGGAGACCCGCGTAGCGTCAAGTACTTCGTCATCAGCCAGCCCGGCGTATGGGGTATCGGCAACGGGTACCTTCAGGACATCCTGTTCACCGCGAAGCTGCATCCACGGCGAAGAGCGGCGACCCTGGATGCCCCGGAGCGTCACGCGCTCCACGATGCGATCCGCTCGACCCTCATGGAGGCCGTCTCCCGCGGAGGCCGAGACACGGAGCGCGATCTTCACGGCAACGCCGGCGGCCATGTCCCGATCCTCGACAGGCGCGCGAAAGGCGCGCCGTGCCCGAGATGCGAGACACCCATCGAGGCGATCTCCTTCCTCGGTGGCCGTTCCTACTTCTGCCCTCGCTGCCAGGTCTGAGCGACGGGGAGAGCGCGCCTGCCTCACGGTGCCCGATGGCGCGAGAGGAGTCAGGCGGTCCGCCGTCGAAGGGGTGTGTCGTCTGGTACCGTTCTGCCCGGCCGGGCGTCGGCATTGGGCGCTGTGGGTACCGGGCTTGCCGTCGGTGTTTCGTGTGTGCTGGGGCCCGCGGGGCTCAGTGATACGGACAGGGGGCCGATGGGTGATGCGACATAGCCGTAGTAGTGCGTTCCCTCTCCCGTGGTGGGCGGTACTTGCCATCCTCGCCGCCATCCCGCTGATCGCCGGCTGCGGACCTTGGTGGTTCAACGCTTCCGGGTCCCAGGGATCGAGTTCGTACGGCAGCCGGGATTCGAGGGCGAGCCAGTGGTCCGGCTCCAGCGGCGGCTGCGCCTTCGAGTGCGACCTCAACATGGTCCACGGCTTCCCCAGTGCCGGGCAGAGCCATCACGATAGTGACTCTGCGAGTGACGACTCGGACTCGTCCGACAGCGGCGGCAATGATGACTCGTCATCGTCGGACGACGACGGCGCCTCTACGGCCGGCCTCTGACGCGAGGAGCAGGGATAGGCACCCGTTCGTGCCGGCGGGTCTCCTGACCCACCGCCTCTCCCGCCAAGGGAACGCGTACTCTCGCAGGGCCGCACACCGAGTCTGCGGGTCAGGCGACCCGCGGGCACGGGGAACTGTGCAGGTCTCGTCCGCGCGCCACGGAACACACGACGGGACGCGTTCCCCGCCCTATGGTGACGTGTACTGGCCAGGAGGAAGAGCCTGTGGAGCATGCCCGGTCTCAGGAGCTGTACGAGCGCGCAGTCCGGGTCATCCCCGGTGGCGTGAACAGCCCCGCTCGGGCGTTCCGCGCCGTTGGCGGCAGCCCGCCGTTCATCGCGAGCGGCAAGGGCGCGCGGATGTACGACGTGGACGGCAACGAGTACATCGACTATGTCGGCTCCTGGGGGCCGCTGATCCTCGGGCACGCGAACGACGAGATCGTGGATGCCGTGAAGCGCGCCGTGGAGAACGGGTCCAGCTTCGGCGCCGCCACCGAGCTGGAGGTGCGCTTCGCCGAGATGATCGCGGGGGCAGTGCCGAGCATCGAGATGGTCCGCCTCGTCACCTCGGGCACCGAGGCCGTGATGAGCGCCATTCGCCTGGCGAGAGGGTACACGGGTCGCGACAAGGTCATCAAGATGTCCGGTGGCTACCACGGGCACTCCGACGGCCTCCTGGCCAAGGCAGGCTCGACCGCGGCGACATTCGGCCTCCCGGACTCCGCGGGAGTGCCCAAGGGCTACGTGCAAGACACGATCACCGCGCCCTACAACGACGCCGATGCCGTTGCCGCCATCCTTGGGGACTGCGGGGACCAGGTGGCCTGCGTGGTGCTGGAGCCCATCGCGGGCAACATGGGCGTCGTGCCGCCGAAGGAGGGTTACCTCGCGCGGCTCCGCGAGCTGACTCGCCGGCATGGGTGCCTGCTCATGTTCGATGAGGTCATCACCGGTTTCCGAGTGGGTTACTCCGGTGCCCAGGGGCTCTACGGCGTCACCCCGGACATCACGACTCTCGGGAAGATCATCGGCGGCGGCCTCCCCATCGGCGCATACGGCGCGAGCCGGGAGATCATGGAGCACATGGCGCCCGTGGGGCCGATCAACCAGGCCGGCACCCTCGCCGGCAACCCGGTCGCGGTGACCGCGGGGATCGCGATGCTGACGGCTCTCGCGCGGCCCGCCGTGTATGAGCGACTTGAGCAGCTCGCAGGGAGGCTCGAAGCCGGGCTGTCTGCGGCGGCGGAACAAGCCGGGGTCGCCCTCACGATCAACCGCGTCGGCTCGATGATGACCCCGTTCTTCGCCGCGGATCCCGTCTACGACTGGGACAGCGCCGACCGCGCGGACCGCCAGGCCTTCGCCCGCTTCTTCCGCGCCATGCTCGAAGCCGGTGTCTACCTCCCGCCGTCACAGATGGAGGCCCTGTTCGTCTCCACAGCGCATACCGACGAGGACATCGAGCGCACCGTGGGACTTGCGGCGAAGGCACTGTCCGGGGCCGCGTAGGGCCGGCCTCTGGAGGTATGCCCTCGCGCCGTCGCGAACGCTACGCCCAACGAGCCACTGCCTTCGCCGCAGACAGGGGAGACCAACCATGCAGATCGGGATCAACCTCGAGTTCGTGCGCAGTGCCGATATGGACTTCAAGACGGGGATCGCAAAAGCGGCTGAGCTGGGCTACAAGTACGTGGAGCCGTGCGTCTCGACCGGCTATGACCTGCTGGCGATCGCCGGTTACTACCACATGCTCAGCGTGGAGGACGACCCGTTGGAGGTCAAGGAGTGGCTGGACGCATTAGGCCTCAAGTGTAGCGCCCTGAGCGCTCACTCCGCTCTAATGCGTCCCGAGGTCTCAGTGCCGTACATCACGCGGGCCATCCGCTACGCCGCCGATATCGGCGCGCCCGTCGTCAACACCGATGAGGGCCCAAAGCCCGACTGGATGAACGAGGACCACGCGTTCCAGGTCATGCGCTACTCCCTCCACCAGATCCTGGCGGTTGCCGAGCGGCACGGCATCGACGTTGCCATCGAGCCCCACCAGCTTTACACCTCCCGCAAAGACACGTTCTTCCGCCTGCTGGACCTCTCCGATAGCCCTCGGCTGAAGGTGAACTGGGACACGGGCAACAGCTACCTCGCGGGCAAGGAGGACCCCTACGACTTCCTCGCGGCCGTGGCGGATCGCGTGGTGCACGTCCACGCCAAGGACATCGCCATGTCCCAGAGCAGCGAGGAGCGCGGCCATGTCACAGGCACCGCCGTCGGCTGTGCCTGTGGTGAGGGAGTGGTGGACTGGCAGCGCGTCATCGACATCCTCAAGCCCCACGGCTTCGATGGGTGCCTCTCCGTGGAATGCGGTACCGTCGCCCAGGCGAAGACGAGCATCGAGTGCCTGAGCAAGCTGGTGTAGCGGAAAACGGGGACTGTCCCGGCGGGGTGGCCGGGGGGTGGTCTGTGGACTGTCCCCGCTTTCCGCGGCCACCGGCTCGTCGCCCCCAAGGAGGCCACGCGGTTGGATGTGAACGCGGTGCTCGAGGAGATCGTCGAGTGCCTGGTCCCGCTGTTCCAGCCGGACCGGGTAGTTCTCTTCGGGTCCAGAGCGCGCGGCGACCATGACGAGGACAGCGACATCGACATACTGGTGGTCATGCCCGAGGTCGGCAACCACTGGGACATGGCCGTTGCCATGCGGCGAGCCCTCCGGGGAGTCCGAGTGCCCAAAGACGTTCTGGTGCTGTCCCGCTCGGAGTACGCCGTCGAACGCCTGATACCGGGGTCCCTCGCGTATCCCGCGGAGCACGAGGGGACGGTGCTCTATGCTCGCACCTGAGGTCTGGAGGGTTGCCCAGGGATGGATCCGGAAGGCCGACAGCGATCTCAGGAATACCGCGCTGGTACTGCCGGCGGAGGACGCGCCTCTGGACACTGTGTGCTTCCACGCGCAGCAGGCGGCCGAGAAGTGCATCAAGGCGCTCCTCACCTGCCATGGAGTCCCATTCGGGAGGACTCACGACCTCGCTGCGCTCATGGCGCTGCTCCCCGGCGAGTCGCGACTGCACGGCATCGTGGGCGACACCGAGGAGCTCACCCAGGCAGCAGTCGCGCCGCGCTATCCTGACCGAGGTGAGTATGCCAGCCGCGACCTTGCGGATCGGCTGGTCGCACAGGCACGCCGCATCAGGGACGCGGTAAGCCAGGAGATCGACGAGCTCGGCCCGCCGGCTGAGCAGCCTGCGGGTGGGTGACATCCGTCGCTGAGAGCTGCCTCTCGAGTCCCCAGGCCGCCGGTGCGGCCAAGCGCCCCTACTCGTCCACCCGTGATGCATATCCCGGCCCGCCGGCGCCGAGGTAGCCGCGACTCGTGCCCCGCTCGTCTGCGCTGACCCAGAACGAGTAGAGGCTTCCGCCGCGAAGCAGGAACCGGAACCGCACCGGCCCGCCCGCGAGTGCTGAGAGGTTGCCCGACGTCGTCCAGCGCACTTCGGCTCGCGTGGAGTCGCCGCGAACCGGGACGCACTCCTCAGCGGAGAAGCCCGGCAGCGCGCTTCCGTCCACATCGGTGACCTCCACGCGCAGGCTCCCGTCAGGCGCGGCGAGGTTCACGAAGAGGTGGCGGCCGCCGAACGTGACCGGGCGGGTCAGTAGCTCGCCGGTGACGTAGGCGGGTGCGTCCATCGAGCAGAAGCCGTCGCGCCGCAGAACGGCGAGCCCGGTGGAGCACACGCCCGACCCCGCGGACCCCTCGACACCGGCCCGGCCGCTCACGTAGAACCACAGCTCATCTCCTACCACCAGGAGACACCCGCCTGCAGACTGCACGTTGCCCCAGTTCCAGTCACCCCTTCGCTCCGATACGCCGATGAACGCCTCGCGCGAAGGGCGCCACCAGTGGAACCCGTCGCGGCTGAACCCGACGCAGATCTCGTTCGGCTTGGGGCGGTCTTGCGGCTGCCCATACCAGATGCTGAACAGGCCGAGCAACACGCTCTCGTAGGCCACGCAGTCCAGGTTGTAGAGCTGCGGCGGCGTGCCCAGCTCCGGCCGCACGGGGTCCAGGCTGTCGGCACCAACCCAGTAGGTGGGAGGCGCGCCGGCATAGCCGCACCAGCCGAAGGCATCCCTACTCTCGAAGTACCGCCGGCAACGGCCGACGCCCGGACAGTCGGCCCTCAGGCTCTGCACCCACACGTTCCGGAACGGGTTGAAGAAGAACGTTCCGCGGTCGCCGAACGACGGACAAGGCTGCGCGGTGCTCCAGTGGATGCCGTCCGAGGAGCACCGCATCCCGAGCCGCCAGTCGCCGTCGTTGGCGAACTGCACCATCTTGAACCGCTCCGTGGGATCCGCCTCGTCCGGGTCCGGCCAGACCGTGTTGGAGTCGCGCGTACCCTGTAGGACGATGTTCGTGCCGGGCACGACGTCCAGCTCCGGCTTTACCCAGTGGATGCCGTCCCTCGACGTGGCGTAGCATGTCGCTGCGCAGTATCCGCCCATGTACCACATCCGGAAGAGCCCCTCGGCGGGGTCGTACCACACGCCGTCGCTGAACGGCATGGCGCACGGATGGCCTCCCTCGTTCTCCCAAGGGCGGTCGGGCATGAGCACCGGGCTCGCGGGGTGGTACGTCGCGTTGTGGTACGTCCGACTGAGCGTCGTTCGCTCGACGAGGAAGTCATCGACGAGGAGCTGCCTCCCCATGTCGATGGGGATCACCTCGGGCGGGCTCGCGAGATACGGCGGCACCGGCAGTGGCTCGGCGGTCAGAGCGTCCAGATGCGGGGGCCACGCATCGGGCAGCGTGATCCCGTTGTAGAGCACCTCTCCGCATCGGCCCATCGTGGCCATGGGACCCACCTCCGCAGTCGCGACAACCATGAAGATAAGCGCGCAGCCGGTCGATGCTTTCCCGGACACGATAGCGGACCTCCATCCGGCCCGAGGGCCAGGGCCTTAGTGGCGCCTATCGGCAGCGTCGATGGTGAGTACCTCCCCCTCCAGCGCGTCGAGCACCAGCCAGTCGCCTTCATGGCGGACGTCGCCACGGCGCCCGGCGACCTCGGTCCCCGCCCCCCCAAGGCCGGCCACGAAGGTGGCGGGACGGACCCGAACCTCCGCGTCGCAGGTCGACATGAGCATCAGCCGCGAATCGTCCCAGCGCAGCATGACGTTCGCCGGTCGCCCGCCGGCCGTACGGAACTCGAGGCCGTCAGTCTCGTGGCTGGTGTCGCCGATGAACAGCGCCTGGGGCGCGCGGTACGTGTAGCGGGCGCCGATGGACGAGCGCCCCTCCTCAACCTCGAGTGTCCCGGCCTGCAGTCCGGCATCGATGGTGTTGCGCAGGAAGCGCAGTGCCCAGACAATGGGCTTCGGGCGGCCTTCAAGCGTGCCGTCGTACCAGTACATGCCGTACCGGCCCTGCTCGATGTGCGATGCCGTGTCCTCGCGCGGCATCCAGGAGCACTGCCGGAGCGAGAGTGCCAGAGGGTGGTCGGTCAGCGCCCATTTGAGGCAGCCGTCGTAACCGTTGGCCCAGGCGTAGAGGTAGTTCATCATCTCGCCCACGGCGCTCGTATGCAGGTCGAGGTGGCGCCCGCCGATCCACAGGCCGTTGCTATAGCCGAACTCACCGAAGAAGATGGGCCGGTCAGGGGCGAGTGCCCGCAGGCGGTCGAACGTCGTGAGGTTCAGCTTCACGGCCGACAGCGAGTCGGGCGTCTGGTAGGCGTGGTGGGCGGCGAAGTCGAGCCGCGCGTTCGCGGGTAGGCAGGCGAAGTCCGAGTTGTAGCCCACCGTGATCGGGTGATGAGGGTCGACCTCCCGGATGGCCTCCACCTGCCAACGAATCCAGTCGTCGAAGAGGCCGTTGGTGTCATCGAGCGCCCTGCGGTGCGCCTCGTCCGCCGTCAGAGGTCCTGTGATGCCGGGGAATGCGGTGAACGTGTTGCCCGGTCCGTGGATGCCTGCCCAGGTCTCGAACTCCTCCCACTGCCGCCAACCGGGGTAGCGCTCGCCCAGGGACACGCCGTCGTCACCTTTGATGTCGGCGAGCTTGTGGGCGTACGGCTCGTTCTGCAGGTCGTAGCCGAGGACCATCGGCTCGTCCTTGAACGCCTCCGCAACCAGCCTCGCGCGGGCCACGAGCTCCTGTCTGGTGAGCAGAGTCGTGTGGTCCACCACAACAAGCAGGAGGTAGACGCCGTACTCGCGAGCGCACTGTCTCAGGGCGGCGAGCTTGTCGGGATCGGTGTAGAGAGAGCCACCACCGTAGACCCGCATGGCGTTGATGCCGGCCTCGCGGCACTTGCGGAAGTCTTCCTCCAGCCATCGGACCCATGGGCCTCCATTGAACTTGCGGTCCAGGCTGCCGATGTAGTCACAGCCGGTGGCGAAGAACCGCCGGCCGTCCGGCAGGACATAGTGCCGGCCGTCGGAGCTTAGGCGCAGGAAGTCCTTCGGCACAGGTGCCGTTAGCGGCAGCGTGTAGCGACGCTGGCGGGCGTTCTTCTCCGCGGCTTCGACCGCCAAGTCCTCTCCGGCCATGCGGTCGAGCAGTCCCGCGAGCATCGGCACGAACGCAGGGCTGTCGGTGAGAGCCGGCGGCGCCAGGCCGAATAGGAGCCAGTTCGACCCCCGATACTCGCCGCCGTAGTTCACCAGCAGTCCCGCCGCCCAGCCTCGAACGCGGCCGTAGCGATCGAGCGCGCTGAGCAGCGGCGTGAACGTGGACTCGTCCGGGAAGCCGAACCCGATGGCCGATATGCCCTCCGCGGGTTCGGCAAGGTCGAGTGCCATGTCCGTCAGCGTTTGGCCCGACGCCGGAGCGGTGCGCCGGACCCCGCTGAGGGCGTAGGGCTCGTAGTCGTCGAAGGCGTTGAGAGCAAAGGGGGCCGCCTCGAACTCGGCCGGGAGCTCCGCGGTGAACACGTCGTACCAGGTCACCCCTCTCAGCTCCATCCGCATGGCCGTACCGGCGGCGCCGGCCTCGGGTGAGATAGCCGTAGGGGTGTTCAGGTCGAATGCCGCGCGTCGCCATGTGGAGAGGTCGGCGCTATCGAAGTCGAACAGCACCTCCTGGCCCGTTGGCTGGGCAAGAAGCGCCCTGACGACCTCATCCCTCGTCCGCCAGACGCCCCCCGACTGCCAGACGGGTGTCGCGAAAGCCTGGCCGCCCATGAGCACCAGGTCGCCCCCGGAACGGAGGAAGCTCTGCAGGTTGCCCCTCGCCTCCGCGGGGTAGACGGGGCTGTATGTCAGGATCAGGCCGCCAAACGCGGCAGCGCTGAAGACGCTCGGGCTCGCGAGGTCCGGGCCGCTAATGGGGGCGGCATTCACCCCTCGATCGCGTAGGCCGCGGACCAGACTGTCGGCGTAGGCCTGATCCAGCCCGGGCAGCCCGTCCTGCAGCACGGCCACGCGCGGGGCGGCCTCGGCATTGCAGGGAAGGCCCAACACCCCCCATAGGGCCAGAGCAGCGGAGAGGACCCGGGCGTGGCCTGGCCTCGAGACGTGAGGCCCCATGGCTACGGCCTCTCCAGGCGGCGCTCCGCCATGGTCGTGTAGCAGTCCGGGAAGCCAACGGACACGGCGGAGCGGAACGCGTCTTCCGCCGAACCCGCGCGCCCCTGGGCCTCGAATGCCAGCCCGAGATGGTAGAACGCGGCCGGCACAAGCGTGCGTTCCAGTCCCTTGGCCAGAGCCTGTGAGAGCAACTGCTCGGCCCGCGGCGCCTCCCCCATCATCAGGGATGCCATCCCGAGCAGCAGGTCGCCCTCGCCGCCGTTGATCTTGTCCACCGCCAGGCGCGCGACGACTTCCTGAGCGTCATCGTACTCGACCCGGGCATCGTCGATCCGCCCCAGTCGTCCGAGCACTCCCGCATGGTAGGCCCGGACAGCCGCGCGAAGGTACTCGCCGAGCCTCGGCACCGTCGCTGCCTGCTCCAGGTATCCCCCTGCCGCGACCCAGTCCTCTTGCATGACGCAGACCCGGGCAGTCGTGATGAGCCAGACGGCGTTCTCAAGCCGCACATCGGCGGTACCGCGAGCACTCGACGGGCTCACGGCGCTCTCGGCCAGCGAACGGGCCTCTTCCAGGCGCTGCAGGCGCATCAGGGCCATGACCACGGCGATCCGCAACTGAGAGTGGACCGGGCTCTCCGTGAGTGCCAGCCCCATGCGGGCCGCCAACACCGACTGCTCGTGCGCCCCCTCGGCGCTCAGGATGTGCGCCTCGGCGGCCGCCTGCAGAACGGGCTCCCTCAGACGGCTGGCCACGGACCGGGCCTTCTCGAGGTCGCCAGCTCGGGCGTAGGCCAGCACCATCGCGTAGGCGAGCGACCAGCCTGCGGGGCCGGTGAGCGATCCTTCGGAGAGCCCCCGTCCGAAGTCCAGCGCACTGCCGTAGAGGCGCAACTGCAGACACGAGTACAGGTACTGGGAGCTGATCGCGTCCCGTGCGGCCGGGCTCAGGTCGGTCCGAACCAACGCGCGGCGCAACACACTCAGGGCCTCCGACTCCTCCCCGCGACGACGGTACGTCTCCGCGCGCTCCAGGACCAGCCGCCCGGCCGGGAAGCCGGCGTTCTCGAGGAGCTGCAGGCCGGAGTCCGACTCCGCATCCGCTTCATCGAAGCGCCACTGACCGTCGAGAGCGCGGGCCAGCATCAGCCGAGCCGCCCCGACGACCCGGATGTCCCTGTGCCGCCCCAGCAGCGGGCGCAACAGGCACTCCGCCTCCTCGTACTGCCCCGTCTGGGTCAACAGGTCGGCGCAGGCCAAGGCTCGGGCGTCACGAAAGGGCCAACCGAAGAACGGGAACCGTCTTCGCCGTGCGAGCATCGACTGGGCGAGGCGCCTGCGGCCGCCCATGGGCAGTATCCGGCCACGGCTCGCCCACTGCAGCTCGTTCAGCGCCAATCGCCACACGAGCAAGATGAGGAGAGCGGTCGCCGGGATGATGGCGAGCTCGCTCATGTGCCACCTCCGCCCGTACTCTCGTGGCCCACGCCCGCGCCATCCAGCTCTGCCAGACGCTCCCGGGCGCGTACGGCCGCGAAGTGCGCGTTCGGGCCCGCGGCAGCCCGAGCGTACGCCGCCCGTGCGCGCTTCGCGCGGCCCAGCCCGCTAAAGGCCTCGCCCCTGAGGAAGGCACCCAGTGTCCGCTGGCCCGCGGCGGCGATGAACCGATCGGCATCGTCCAGCACGCGCAAGGCTGTCTCCATCGCCCCTAGCTCGACCCCCGCCTGAGCCAACGCCAACAGTGTCGCCGCCGGCCGATTGCCGCGAATGATCAGCGCGCGGGTTGCCGCATCGGCCTCCGCCAGCATCTCGCGAGCCGCGTCCTGATCCCCGAGCGTGCGGAGAGCGCGGGCCATGTTCGCCTGCGCCCGGGCGCGTACCGGTCCGCTCACCGCCGGCATTCCGAACACCTCGCGAACGAATGCCTCGGCTTCCTCGGCCCGACCCGACTCGAGACACGCCTCGGCGGCCGTGCAGAGCAGCACGGCCCGTTCGTTCCGCACGCGCGTGCCGCCGCGCCCTTCGCCTCGCTTCAGCACGCCACGCAGCCTGTCCACGGCCTCCTCGAAACGTCCGAGGCAGATCAGCGGCAGCACGGCGGTCTCCATGGATGCCGCGTCGTTGGCCAGGTCGGCGGCGATGGAGCCCGCGGTGTGGAGCGCGGCCTCGTAGTCGCCCTCGGCCATCTGAACGCCGAGCATCAGGCGGGCGCGCGAGGCGTCCCCGTCCACGCGCGCGACCACTTCCCGTGCCCGGTCGGGCTTCCCCGCCTGGATGTAGGCGGTTGCCGCCGCTGCTGCGAGCGTGCTCGCGAAAGCGCCACCCGTGACGCCCGTGGCTATCCGATCCGCGAGGGCGACGGCCTCGTCGTACTTGCCCAGCGCCGTGAGCTCCATGAGCCGGGAGGTGACGGCCGTCGCCTCGGCAACGCGGGGGTTGGCCTGGGCCAAGGCGGCCGCCGTCTGAGCGGCTGCTCGCCCGGCCAGGAGCGCGGCTTCCCGGGCATCCCCCCTCAGCGATGCGAGCTGTGCTTGGGCGAAAAGCACGGGGGGTCCTCCGCGGCCCGAGTCGCGCATCACGTCCAGCGCCTGTTCCACTGCCGATGCCGCCTCATCGACGCGCCAGAGGGCATCGTAGCTGTCGGCCATTGTCAACAGCAGCTCGATCCTCCGGGCGGGATCGCGGGCCCGCGGCGCGATCCGCTCGCAGACCGCCAGAGCCTCGTCCGCGCGCGCGGCCTGTACAAGGAGCTGAGCGCGCACCAGATGCTTGTCCACCATCCGCGGCCAGCCGGCAAGTGACGGCACCCACAGACTCCGGGCGATCGCGCGTAACCCCGTTGAGGTGCGCGCGGGGTTCCCGCGAGCCATACGAGCGGCCATGTACCCCCCGAGGTTGACCCTCAACTGCGTGTACAGCACGAGCGCGGCCACGAGCAGGGCCACCGCCACGGTGTGCCATAGGGTCCAGACCAACGGACTGCCTCCGCCAGGTGAGTGCGGGGCGCAGGCGTACATTGCCTGCACGAGTGAAACTGTTCGCGAGTTCCCCCTCGGTTCCTCGGTTCCACCGAACAAGGAGGGTGAGCGCGCGCTACGGCGAATCCTCTTACCAGGGGCTCCTGTGTGTGGGTCCGTCGTGTCGGACGCACCGATGTGGTGGCGATGGTCCGGCTGTTGGGTCGGTGACACTCGCTGGGTGAAGGGGAGTGTGTCGGGTGACGCTCGATGGGAGCTCGGATCCCGGCCGGGATCGAGACCTGAGCCGGGACGATGGGGCCCTCGACGAGTCCCACACGAACCTGATGTTCGACATCCAGCCCCTGCTCGATGCCTGGCCCTACGCACCCGATGAGCTGACCGCTCGTCGCATCACGGGGCCCGACGGTGTGGACAAGATCCAGATGCGCCTCGAGTTGGGTGTCTTGCAGATGAACGCGGATGGGCGCCCCGATGGTGAGCGCCCCGATGGCTTCGAGTCCCTGCTGGAGTACTACGAGCACGCCAAGCAGTGCCGCGAAGCGACGCGGGGTACGAGCCGCCCGTTCACTCTCTCTCCGGACGATTGCGCGCGCCTCCGCCACGAATCGCTTCTGTACTATCATCGGTACCTGTGCCTGTTCTGTGTGGGGGACTTCGCGCGGATGGCGCGGGACACCGAGCGCAACCTGCGTGTCTCCGACTTCATCCGCGACAACGCCCTCCTCCCGGCGGACCGGGCCTCACTGGAGCCCTACCGTGCCTATGTCATCATGATGAACATTCGCGCGCGCGCCGGTCTGGCGGCGGAGGAGGGGCGCTTCGCCCACGCGCGCGGGGTGATCGAGGACGGGATCCAGCGCATTGAGGAGGCTCTGATAGGAGGGGGAGACGCCGAGGAGATCCCGACCTCCGCGGAGATCAGGTCCCTGCGCGAGCTCCTCGCCGAGCTCGACAGCGCGACTCCGGCGACCGAGGAGTCCGCCATCGAGGCGGCGCTGGAGGAGGCGATCCGACGCGAGGACTATCTGGCCGCCGCCGAGATGCGCGACCGTCTCTTCGACCTGCGCGGGCGGCCCGGGAGCCGTGACTGACCGTTGACCGCTGTGGCCAGAGGAAAGGGCGAATGAGTAGGTTCCATCGTGTCGTCACCGAGGTCGAGGGCCGGTGTCTTCTGTGCGGACAGTGTTGTCAGGGGTGTGCGAACCTCTCGCGCGAGGGCGGGAAGTGGATCTGCACTGAACACGACAGTAGACCGGAGTGGTGCAAGCGTTTCCCCCTGGACTACGCTGTGGAGCTGGTACCAAGCAAGTGTGGGTTCCGCGTCACGGGAACTCGGCGGGTGGATGAGACCGAGGAAGGTACGCGCATCCGCGTCTCCGGGCGGACCAGCCTCTCCGTGCTCACCGGCCTCGAAACCGGTGATGGCGAGGTGTTCCCTGACGTCTACGATGTCCAGCACCGCGTCGTGACTGCGGGCGGCTCCCGCGTCTACCGCGACGAACCCCGGCGACTGGCGCGACGACTCGCCAAGCTGGCGGGCCGTATCGCCCAGGTCGAAGGCGAGCACGGTTCCAGTCGCCCACTCGCCGACAACGGGTGGTTCCGCACCGAGAAGCTTTGCCGAAAGGCGATGGAGGCACTCCTCGTCTACGCCGAGAGCCGCGACATCGTGATGGGCGACTTCTTCCCGTCGGAGGAGGAAGCGAGCGACTAAGTGGACGCGTCACCCCCGTGGGCGGCGCGGCGCCGCCTATGCGTCGTCGCAGGCATCCGGTCCGAAGCCCGGACGCCACTTGGGCTTGCGTAGCCTCCGGTACAGCCTCCGCACGCGAGACATCAGCCGCTCCGGGAGCGACCGCGCGGTTCGGAGCCAGACATCATGGTCCGTCATCAGGTGTGGGGCGCGCGTCTCCTTCAGCTTCGCGATGCCGGCGCGGTCTAGGCGCTTCACCGACCTGAACAGGCGGTTGTGGACGAGATGCCACCATGCGGCCTTGCGGAACGATGTTGCGAAGTCGATGAGGCAGGGGCGACCATCCGGCCGGCGGATGACATTGGAGGCCGCCTTCAGGTCGCCGTGGACTCGGCCCCGCGCATGCACTTCGGCGAGCGTCGCTTCGAGGGCGCCGAAGAACGCAGCATCGAGATCCCCCTCCCGCAACCGGTTGCAGGGCGTCCCGTCGATGTACTCGACCACGAGCGCCAGACGGTCGACCTGGGCATAGAGCCGCGGTACGCCCTCGATGCCGGCAAGGTCGGCGAGGGCCTGAGCTTCACGACGGATGAGCAGCGGGGCCCACAGCAGCCGGTTGAGCCGGGACCGCCGGGAGTAGTCCTTCATCACGGCGCGCATCCCACCGGCCTCGACGATCCGCATCTCAGCGCTCTTCTCGCGCGTCAAGGGCACATCACCGATGACGCGCGCCATGAGCTCGCCTCGGGACAGGACGGCGAAGGGGTTCGTCGCGTCAGGCCTCGCACTCGCATCTGCAGGTTGTCTCACGCGGTCGATTGTGCAGTTGCGCGCCCGGCCGGTCAAGCCCCCCCGCCCCGCATGAACCACACGGCGGCGACCATCAGTCCCATGACAGCCATGGCCCAGGCGTAGGGCAGCGTGCGCTTGAGGATGTCCTGGACATCCACGCCGAGGTAGTCGGCGACCCACACGTTGTGCGTGTTGGTCGGATCGCAGATGCCCTGGACTTGCCCGACGGCGAGCAGCGCCGCCGCGATGCCCGCGGCCGGCAGCGTTCCCGCCTCCCGCAGCAAGGCCGCCACGCCCACACCTAGACCCCAGATGTTGAGCGGCCCGCGGTAGAGAGCAAGTGGGGCGCCGATCGCGAAGATGAGGACATAGCTCACCGGCGAGGACACGTTCAGCGCGCCCAGCACCGGACGGAGACGATCGGCGACGCTCGGGTCCATCACCACATTCACCACGATACCGATGCCGATCATGATCGCGATGGCGGGCGCTGCGTCACGGATCCCTTCGGTCATCGCGCCGGCCAGGAGCTGGATGCGCCCTCGCTCCGGGCGTGTCGCAATCAGGCCCCAGGCGATGCCGCATGCCATGGCTGCGATGGGTGGGAACTCGAACGGTTCAGCCGTGCCGGAGAGCCGGCCGCCCCACGCGAACCCGGCAACGAGCGCGATGGGCAAGAGCGGCGTGAGGTAGGCCGGCCACCACAGCCGCGGACGTGCCGTGCGCGTGACCTCCGCCCACAGCGTACGCCTGCCGCCCCGACCCACGTCCCAGCCCAGGAACGCCGCGAGGACGACCGTGCTGGCGAGCATCAGCGTGGCGCAGTAGTTCAGTACCATACTCTGTGACACGTCGAACGCCTCGATGAAGAACCCCCAGTTCGCCACGTTCAGCAGGCCGCCGATGGCCACGGCGATCAGGAACGAGCACGCGATCGACAACGGCCGTACCCCGACGGCCAGGAGGATCGGGAACGCGATGCTCGCGACCATGATGACGCCGCCCAGGCCGCTCAGAGCGGTGAACAGCACGATCGTGGTAGCGGCCATCACCGAGGTCACGAGCAGCGGTCGATCTCCGCTCAGCTCGGCCGCCCACCTCACGATGGACTCAGCGATACCCGAACGTTGCACGAGCTGCGACAGGATGGCGCCGAACATCACCGCCGTGTAGGCCTGATGCAGACGGGTCGCTCCTCCGGCGATCGCATCGCTGATCAGCCGGTCGATGGGCATTCCGCCCACGGCGGCCATGGCGATGCCCATGCAAGGCAGCGCAACCATCGCGGGCATGAGCTTCCGGTACATGAGGAGCGCGGACAGAACGAACACCAGCAGGATCAGCACTGGGGCGATGGCATCGTAGAGCGAACCGGACACAAGGGCTCTCCCGTTACGCGAGGCCGCGCTGGCACGAGGCGGCCGCGCGGACCGAGCTTCGACACGGGCCAAGCATTCGGGCGCAGGAGGCACACCTCCTGCGCCCGATGGGGTGGGCAATGTGGCGCGCGCGACGTCCGTCTCGTCGTCGTGTCACGTGACGCGCGGGGGAGTAGACGCCTCGGCCTCCCGCTGAGCGGGCTGGTCCGCGAGCAAGTGTGCAAAGAGTCGTCTCTGCTCGGCCATGTATCGATCGAGCTCCTGGACGACCTGATCCAGCAGCGGCCCCGCACGGTGTCGGCGCATCGCGGGCATCGTCTTCCGCCCCATATTCCCCTCAACTCCTCGGCACACCTCAAGCCTGCTCGGCCCGCCGCCAGGGCCTGGACTCGGGTGTACGGGACACCTGTGGCCTGTGGCTGTTTCGAACGGACTGTACATAAGAACGCATTTGCCCCCCGGCAGGTTTCGCTCCGGTGGCGGGTCCTCGGGCGGATTCCCCTACAGTGCGAACCAGCGGTCGTGATACTGCTTCATCAGGCGCAGCTTGGGGTCGTCGGGCACGGGCTCGCCATGCGCGAAACTGCCGGTCGACACGACGACGAACTCCCCGGGCCCGATGCCGAGCCGCGTGATGGGGTTCCCGGACACCTGGTGCGGCTTCTTGGGGAAGAGGTAGAGCAGCAGCTCCTCCAGGCTCGTCGGGAAGCTCGGCGGCACGACCGCTCCCAGTACCCTCTTGATCACCTCGTCGCCCAGCTTCCGGCTGTCGACGTCGAAGTCCGACAGGTCGCCGACGGCCTTGAAGAAGGGCGTCAGCTTCTCGGTAAGCCCCGGGGGTATCGTGCCCGTCTTCCCCAGGAGGTCGAGGAGCTTCTTGATCTCGCCCACTTCGCCCGTCGGGATCCTGCAGCCCTCGGGGCCCAGCAGCCTGTCCCACCAGTCGGCCGGGATTACGTAGCCAAGCAGGAATGTGAGGACCTCCCTGGGGTCCTTCCTGAGCGCCTTGAGAATCCACGTTCGGACCGTGTCGATGAGCGCCTTCCACTCCTCGGGTACCGACAGAGCGGCGAGGCCCGGGAAGGGGATGCCGGAGAGCAGCGACAGGGCGGCCAAGGCCTCGCTCAGCTTCCCGAGGAACCCGGCGAACTGCTTCACGAGCTGGAGGAATGACTGGATGCTGGAGTAGTCCGTGGTGAGTAGCCCCGGGTCGAAGTCCAGGCATAGCTGGTGGAAGCCCTGACCGAAGCTCCTGTCCATGAAGCAGTACGTGCCGATCCGCTGCCCCTTGTCCGTCAGACCGACGATCACCGGTATGGTGGCGCCATGGCGCGCGTCCGTCAGATTCACGTTGTCGGAACGGATCTGGGCGCCTCCCGGGTGCCACTGCAGTTCTCCGCTGTAGTCGTCCTCCTTCGCCAGCGCAAGGTCAGCGCCGCTGCTCATGTAGGTGCCGTCCGGCTCCGCGATCCAGGGGATGCCCCTGATCTGGGAGGGCCACAGACCGCGGTCGGTGTGCGGGTCGCAAGCGGCGCCAAGGGCGTAGAGGAGGTAGCAGACTGAGACGCGTCCGTGGTCGCCGACGGCCAAGGGACCGTGGACGGCTCTGGCAGCGCTGAAGAGCCACCGGCCGCGCGCATTCCACTCCTCTCGGCTGTTGCCGAGAAGCTCCGAGGGCCTCATCTCATCGAGGACTCCATAGTGACTCCGGATCTCCGGTTCAGGGATCGTCGCCATGCGGCAACAACACCTTCCCGCCCCGGTCGGGGCGATAGCTCCCGAGCGGCGAAGGCTCGGCGTTCGGCGGACTTCGGCGGGCGCTACGCCAATCCCTCTGTATAGATTATTAGTTTGGACCATAATATAGCCTGAGACTTAGCGGACGTCCGTGCGTGCAGGGGCCGGCGCCGGCCTCGCCGAACCTCGTGGCATCGCGCCCTTTCGGGGGCGGAGCGGAAAGGGGACTCCCTCTGGTGCTGGCGTTACTCACCTCCGCGTCGATGGCAGCACTGGCTGCGCCGATTGGGCCGCCCATTCCCACGGACCTGGAGCCCTATCCCGTCGTCGCGGACATCGAGTTTGCCGAAGGCCCGATCTTCGACAGGGATGGCAACCTGTACTTCGTGGACTACATTCGCAACGGCACCATCGGGAAGAAGACCCCGGACGGAACCATCCGCGTCCTCTGTGAGACCGGGGGGCGGGCGAATGGGCTGAAGATCGACGCCGAGGGCTTCATCATAGCCGCCGACTATGAGAAGCGCCGCGTCCTGCGGGTCCACCCCGAGACCGGTGAAGTGAGGGTGCTCACGGATTCGTTCAACGGGCAGCCCTACATCGGCCAGAACGACGTCTGTCTCGACCTCGCGGGGAACATCTACTTCTCCGAGTGCGGCACGGCCACCAGGGAGAACCCCGTTGGCGCGGTGTATCGCATCGCCAAGGACGGGGCCGTGAACCTGGTCGCCGACCGAATCGCGTATGCGAACGGCCTTGCCGTATCCCCCGATCAGACGCGGATCTTCGTGTCCGAGTCGGCCACCAACTCCATCCTCTGCTTCGACCTCACAGCCGACGGTCGCGGCATCAACCGAAGGGTCGTGATCGAGTTCCCCGATGCCACGGCCGACGGGCTCATGTTCGACGAGTACGGGCGCCTGTGGGTCGCCCGGTGGTCGCATGGCACGGTTGACGTGGTCTCGCAAGAGGGCGAGCTGCTCGGCAGCATCGATGCCGGTGGCACGAACGTGACGAACTTATGCTGGTGGGAGGACCAGCTCTACGTGACGGTCGCCGGGAGGCACTCCATCCACCGTTTCGCGGTTGGCTGCCGCGCGGCCCAGCAGATTCCCAACGAATGACCCCGCGTCTCCGACGCGATGGCGGTGCTCATTCCCGACAGCTCGTCGTGGGCGGAGCCCTTGCCGGGTACACTCGGCCGTGCTACCGTTGCGCCCTGTCGAAGGGAGCGTGGGATGGACAGGCTCGACGCGGATATCAAGCACGTGCGGATCGCCGTGCGGCGGCTGTCCCAACTGCTCCGGGTCTACTCCGAGGACTTCAAGCACTGCGCCGACTTGGCCGAGCTGGACGAGTCGCCCGCCGCAGCATCGCTTGTCGCGTCTCTGCATGAGCAGGCGGCGGTCTTCGCCCAGCGCGTGGACCAGTGGGCATCGGCGATCGCCGAGCAGCAGGACTACCTCACGTCCGAGCTTCAGCGACTCCGCTCGTCGGGCAAGGTCTGAGCAGCCCTAGAGCCCTTTGCGCCCCGTGCGTCGCTCCTCGTCCATCGAATGCGCGATCCTCTCGCGCGCCTCCACAATGACTGGCTGCACGGCTTCCATGGTCCAGGTGCGCTCCTCGACCGAACGGGCCTGGAGCGTCTTCAGGAACCCCTCGAACTCGTCGAAGTAGGACCCATAGATGTGGAACGAGTCCACGATGTGGTTGTACTGCCCGGCGCGGATCAAACGGCCAAGCCCCTCGGAGACGCGCTCCGCCACGATGCGCTGCAGGTCCGTGAAGGCGTACATGTTCATGAAGGCCGCTTTGAAGGCGTCATTGCTGCGCATGTTCGCGTTGAGAACGAGTTCGTCACCGTAGATCCGGAACCACAGGCGCTGGAGACACGCGGGGTCGTGGATGCCGGCGTCCTCCCAGGGCTTCCAGAGGACCGCCTGCGCGCGGCGCGTGTGCGGGGCCTCAATGAGGGCGCGCACGATGTAGTCGAGCTGGTCCACCGGATGCTCCAGGCCCGGCACCGCGTAGGCAGTGATCCGCTCGTGATAGGTGTACTCCCACTTGCCCGCCGCCGGGTCGATCCAGTGGTCGTGGATCCCGTCGACCACTTCCTGCCGGTAGACCTCCAACTCCTCGATGCCGGCCGGGAACGCGCGATGCAGCCTCGGCTCCGCGAACGGGTCGCGGATGGCGAGGAACAGGGACGCGTCCCGGCTATGCGGGTCCTCAGGTCGGTCGTACTGCGTTGCGACCCTCGCACCGCGTTCCCATGTTTCCACAACCGCCCTCTCCCACCCCAGGGGCAGTGTCTCTTCGGCGATGTGGATCACGGGAAGGGTGAGAGAATCAGCCATGGGTTGAACCTCCGTCTGGTGTCTCCTGACCTGGCCAGGGGCGGTATCTTCAGGCCAGCGTCACGTCGCTCCTTCGTCCCCGCGGCGCTCCAGTGTGAGGCAGACCGACAGAAGCCCGTGCCGAGGAACACTATGACGGGACACCTCTCGCATCCCCGCGGCGCGGCATGCGGGCCCGAGCGCCTCCAGCATGAAGTCGGCCACGAGCAAGACGACGCGACCGCCCGGCACCAACACCCTCGCCATCTCAGGGACAGACGCCACCACCGCCGCGCGATCGTCGGGATGGTAGGGCGGCTCGGTGACGATGCCATCAAACGACGCGTCGGCGAAGGGCAACCGCTGCGCGTGTGCGATGATGGCTCGCCCGCCCGCGCGCTCGGCGAGCCCGACGCGCAGGCACCGATCGGCGTCGCCCACTGTCACGCGCAGGGCTCGTCGGCGTAGGGCGTCCGCCAGCACGCACAGTCCGGCGAACGGGTCGAGCACTCGAGCGCCGTCCTGGAGCCCGCTGATGCTCGCAACGAAGCGCGCGTCCAGGGGGGATAGCCGCCTGTTCACGCGCCGTCCGCGAACCGGGCGCACGTCGCCGCTCGGTTCGTCCACGTAAGGGAAGCTGAACGCATGGGGCGACTCGGCCAGCCGGGCACCCTCATCGGCGACGAAGACCTCCTCGAACAGCAGTTCGAAGTCGCCCTCTCGGAGCCACCCAACCGGCCACCGGTGGCGCATGTGTCGCTCGCTGACGCGCCCCTGCAGGGGGTGCCGCGTCACCCGCACGAGGCCGAGAGTGTAGCCCAGTCGCCTCGCGAGCCGGGCGGCCTCGGACTCGTCGATCTGTAGCGCGACCACGGCTCGAAACAGAGCCGTGCGTTCGTCGAGTACCCGCGCGCGGTCACCGAAGACGGCCGCGAACTCGTCGATGCAGTTCCGGTATGGGATCCCCAGGCCGCCCCGAGCGGTGCGGAAGTACACCTGGTGGCAGATCGGGGGGAATACGGGTCTCATCGAGTCGGCGAGGCCCCTCTCGCCGACCATGGTAGCCGCGCCGGCGGATACCGTCGACGGCTGGTGGCGTGGGACAGCCCCCGTGGGGGGCAGGGGGGCTGCCCACGCCATGTCTCGCCGGCGCCCCGCGGCAGTACCACACGTATC